>Ga0209640_10003620_pt1 | contig 13506 bp, 10 predicted proteins | sample RifCSP10_1_FD_184018 | JGI IMG/M metagenome (GOLD analysis project Ga0209640, IMG submission 184018) | Soil microbial communities from Rifle, Colorado - Rifle CSP2_sed 10_1 (SPAdes) (version 2) | ecosystem: Environmental > Terrestrial > Deep subsurface > Rock core/Sediment | place: Rifle...
GTCGAGCGCGTGCACGGCGCCGATCACCATGCCGTGGCGGTCAATCTCAATAACCTTGCGGCGCTGTACCAGGCGCGCGGGCGCGCGACGCAGGCCGAGCCGCTGTACCGCCGGGCGCTGGCGATCGACACCGCGTGCCTGGGCGCGCACCACCCCAAGGTCGGCTACTGCCTGAACAACCTGGCGGTGCTCCTGCAGGCCGACCGCCCCGAGGAGGCGGCCGCGCTCTTCCGGCGGGCGCTCGCGATCTTCCGGCGCACGCTCGGCCCGGCGCATCCGACCGTGGGCGTCTGCCTGGAAAACTACGGCGCGGTGCTCGGCGCGCTCGGCCGGCGTACGGAGGCGGACACCTGCGCACGCCGCGCCGCGCGCATCCTGGCCAAGGTCGATGCGGTCAACGACGAGGCGGTCGGCCTGACCGGGACCATCAACCCCGATCACGCGCCGTTCCGGCTGCTCGTGGCTCCGTCGCCCATCCACCGACTCGGCGTCTTCGCGGCCGAGGACATCCCGCCACGGCGCAAGGTCATCGAGTACACGGGGGAGCGCATCAGCCGCCGCGAGTCACGCCGGCGCTGGGATCCCAAGCGCAGCTATCTCTTCAGACTCGACGATTACTGGACGATCGACGGCGCCATCGGAGGCAGCGGCGCGGAGTACATCAATCACTCGTGCGCACCGAACCTGCGCACGCGAATCCTGAAGGGACACATCCTGTATTTCAGCAAGCGGCGGATTGGAGAAGGTGAGGAACTGACCGTCGACTACCGCTACGCGGACAACATCACGCGCATGCCGTGCTCGTGCGGCGCCCCGACGTGCCGGGGAACGATGAACGTCAGGCGCCGCGAAGCCCGGTCGCGCCGGGCATCGCGACGGTCCCGAAGATGACTTGGTCCTGCGTCGTGTTCCTTAGAACGTGCCCTGGCTTACCGCGCCTTCTTGCCCGCCTTGATGTCCTTGCCCGCCGGAAGATCCTTCTTCGCCGGCTTTGCCGCACGGACGAGCGTGAGGTTGTCGTTCCCGACGAGCCTGCCGCCCTTGACGTTCTTGCCCGCGGGAAGGTCCTTCTTGGTTGCCATCGTATCCTCCAGTGGGATTGCTCTTGCGTGGTCGTGAGTGAACGTGCCCTGGCTTACCGCGCCTTCTTGCCCGCCTTGATGTCCTTGCCCGCCGGAAGATCCTTCTTCGCCGGCTTTGCCGCGCGGACCAGCGTCAGGTTGTCGTTCAGGGCGATCCTGCCGCCCTTGACGGGCTTCGACGACTTCGGCGCCAGATCCTTGGCTTTCTTTCCGCTCATACGACCCTCCAATTCAGCGTTGGCCATCGTCCCGCCTCGCTGACCTGACGGGTCGGCGCCGAACACGTGGCGCTGGGCCCCGCCCACGACCCGGTGTCGAGGTGCAAGGTCGGCGAGCGTGACGACGTCGGATGGTTTCAGTGTGTTGCGTGCCATATCAGCCTGCCTGCGGCATCACCTGCGCCATCACGCCAGTGCACGCAGCCTGCCACATTGCAGCCGTGAGCGACTGACGACGCAAGAATGGCCGGATCTCGCCGAAAACAGCTCGATCTCTTCCGGGTGCCTCTCGCGCAGGTGGCTTACCAACAACGCCGACAGCCTTGAAACAAGGCCATGTGGCCTCGTAACGGGGCCATGCTTGCTCAGCCACGCTCCGCGATGCCCATCTCCTTGAGCTTGCGCTCGAGCGTGGCGCGCGAGACGCCCAGCACCCGCGCCGCCCGCCGTTTGTTCCCCCCAACCTCCCGCAGGACCTCGCCGATGTGCCGGTGAATGGCCTCTTGAAGCGTGCGCCGCGTTGCGCCGGCCTTGGTCCCTGCCGAGCGGGCCCTGGCCGGGGCCTCGGTTTCGTTCATCAGCAGCAGGTGCTCCAATCCGATGACGTCGCCGGTGCACAGGGCCACGGCGGCGCTGACCACCGTCGACAGCTCCCGAAGGTTGCCGGGCCACTGGTAGACCAGCAGCCGATCCGCGGCCACACGGTCGAGGCCAAGGATCGCTTTGCCCTGCCGCTCGCTCGCGCGGGCGATTTCGGCCGCCAGCAAGGCCGGCAAGTCGTTGGGGCGGTCGCGGAGTGACGGCAACGTCAAGGTGATGCCGCTGATGCGGAAGAACAGGTCCTGACGGAATCGCCCATGGCCGTCACCGGCGATCGCATGGTGGGTCGCGGACATGACGCGCACGTCGGCTCGCTGCAGCCGCTCCGAGCCGAGGCGCTCGAACTCCCCATACTCGACGGCCCGCAGGATCTTGCTCTGCGCCGCCGGGCTCAGATCCGCGATCTCGTCGAGAAACAGGGTCCCTTGATCGGCAAGCTCGAACTTCCCCTTGACGCGATGCTGTGCGCCCGTGAAAGCACCACGCTCGTGGCCAAAGAGCTGGCTGTCGAGCAACGTATCGCTCAACGCCGCGGCGTTGAAGGAGACGAACGGGCCGGTGCCTCGCTGGGACGAGTTGTGGATCGCCCGCGCCAGAATGGTCTTGCCGGCGCCGGATTCACCCAGGATCAGGATCGGCAGGTCGGTCCGCGCGGCGATGCGCGCCCGGTCGAGGCATGCCTGCATGGACGCGTCGCTCGTGTAGAAGGCGTCGAGCGTCGCGTCGACTCGATCGTACGCCTGGGTTCGAGAGGAGGCGGCCATACTGTCACCGGACCGGCGCGTCCGAGCCGGTCCCGCCATCAGGCGGCCCGGACGCCAGCGACTCGCGCATCTGGCGAAGCGGCTCGACCGCGTAGCTCGCGAGCGAGCGCCGCCCGATGATGACGGCGGCACGCCCCGTCATGCCGGGAAGCACGGCGCGAGGTCGTCCCTGCACGCCGACGGTCTCGGCGCCCAGCTCCGCAAACGCCCGGAACGAGGCGCCTTGCGGCCCGGCTGTGGACGCCGGGCTCAGCCACGTCAGGGTTCCGTACTGCACGCCGTAGCGCTCGTACGGAAAGGCGTCGTACAGCAGCTTGACGGTCTGGCCCACACGGGCCAGCGCCATTCCGCGCTCGGGCAGCAGCAATTCCGCCTGGAGCGGCTCGTCCGCGCAGACCAGTTCAGCCATCAGGTCGCTCTCGTGCACGACCGTCCCGGGATGCTGGACGTGGAGCGTGACGACCGTGCCGGCGCACGGCGCTGCGATCGACATCGCATTGCCTTCGCGCGAGCCGTCCCGATCGAGCACGCCCTTCCGGGCCCGGAAGGTGGTCATCTCTTCGCCGATGGATCGCTGCAGCTCCGCGAACGACGCCCGTCGGGACGCCATCTCGAAGGCGAGTCGCGCCATGGTGTTGCGTGAATCGACGATCTCGGTACGCACCTCCTCGAGCTCGCCGGCGAGCTGTTCGACCTCCAGCTTTGCGCGGTTGGCGTCCATCAGGCTCAACACGCCTTCGTCGAACTCGCGCCGGCGCTGGGCCGCGATGCCACGTGCCAGCGTCAGTTGCTGGTCTTTCACCACGGCCTGCCGCTCCAGGGTCACGAGGCGCTGCTCGAGCCGAAGCCGTTCCTGCTCGTCGGCGCGCTGCTGATTCTCGAACCGCTGGCGTTCGTTGGTGAGCCGGTCGCGTCCGCCCCCCAGCCGGGTGTCGACCATCTGCCGCTCCGACACGCGATCGCCGACCAGCTCCGATGCCAGGACGAACAGCACCTCGCCCTGCCCGACGACCTGGGCCTCCGTCACGTTGACGACCGAGACAATGCCCGGATGCAGCGTCCGGATTGGATCGGCGCCGCGCACGGGCTCCAGGACGAAGCTTGCCGCCACGGTCTCGGGAACCTGCACGAGGAACAGCGCGACGATCCCGACCGCAAAGAGCGCCACCAGCACGACGGACAGCGCCCGGACGGCCCACGGCGGCGGGTCGGTGTCCAGAAACGGCGGCGTCTCGGTCGGCGGCGTCGTCGTCATGCGATCCCCAGTTGCTGACTGGCCAGGTAGTAGTAGAGACCCTGCCGCCGCATCAGCTCGTCGTGCGTTCCCTGCTCGACGAGCCGTCCCTGCTCGAGCACGATGATGAGGCCCGCATTCCGAACCGTGCTGAGCCGGTGCGCAATGATAAACGTGGTGCGCCCCCGCAGCAGCGTATCCATGTTCTGCTGCACGGCGCGCTCGGATTCGGTGTCGAGCGAGCTGGTCGCTTCGTCGAAGACGAGGATCGGCGGCTTGCCGTACAGCGCGCGCGCGATCGCAATCCGCTGGCGCTGGCCTCCAGACAGGGCCAGGCCCGTTTCGCCGATGCGCGTGTCGTATCCGAACGGCAGCCGCTCGATGAACTCGTCGGCGCTGGCCATTCGTGCGGCCCAGGTGACTCGCTCCATGTCCGGTTCGTCCTCGCCGAAGGCGATGTTGCGGGCGATGGTGTCGGCAAAGACGTAGGCATCCTGCAGCACGAAGCCGATCTGGCGCCGCAGGTCCCGATAGTTCAGCGTCCTCAGCTCCAGGCCGTCGAACAGGATCGCGCCTTCGGTGGGCTCGAGCAGCCCGGCCAGGCACTTGGCCAGCGTCGTCTTGCCCGATCCGCTTCGTCCGACGATCGCCACGGTCTTCCCGGACGGCACCTCGAGGCTGATGTCCCGCAGGATCGACGGCGCCTCCGGCCCGCCGTACCGGAAGCCCACGCGACGGAACGCAATGTGCCCGGTCAGGCTGCGCACGGGGCGCAACCGTGATCGGTCGTGCCCCTGTTCCGGCTCGTGTTCGAACACATCGTCGAGCCGGTTGAGCAGGACCCTGGCTCGCTGCAGGCCGTCCCACAGCAGGAGCAGGTTGCCGATCGGGACCGTGGCGAGCATCAGCAGGGAGTTGAACGCGACCAGGCCGCCGATCGTCAACTGGCCGTTGAGCACCTGGTGCGCCCCCGCCCAGAGGAATAGACCGAGGCCGAGGAACGACACCGCGTCGGTCGCTCCCTCGTAGCCCATGACCATGAAGTCGGCCTTGAACAGTTTGTGCGCCACGCGCTGGAACTGGGCGAGCATCAGCTGCCGGAACATCGGCTCCCCGCCGACCGCTTTCACGGTCTCGATGCCCTTGATGGCGTCGACCTGATAGGAGTGATACCGGCCGTAGGCGTCTTCCAGGTCGTAGAACGTGGGGCGAAGCCACCGGACGGCCATGAACATCAGGAGCGCGTAGAAGGGCGCCGTGGCGAGGAAGACCGTCGTGAGCCACGGACTGTACACGGCCATCAGCGCGACGGTGACCGCCAACTGCGCGACCGCCGTGACGCCGGCGATGCCGTGCTGCACCAGGACGTCGCGGACCTGCCGCACGCCTTCGATGCGGCGCTGGAGATCGCCGGTCCGGCGCGTGGCGAAGTACGACATCGGCAAGGCCAGCAGGCGGCGCGTGATGAAATCGAGTCCGGCGGCATCGATGCGCACCGCCGCGAAGCTGAGGAGGTACCGCTGCGCCAGGAGCGAGGCCACGATGAACACCATCGTCGCGCCCATGGCGACGATCAGGAGGCGGAGCAGCGAGAGGTCCTGCTCGACCAGCACGCGGTCGACGATGACCTGGGTGAAGACCGGGAGGACCATCTGCAGCACGCTGACCACGACGGCGAGCGCGAGTGCCTTGATGATGAGCGGCCCGTGCGGCTTGACGATGGGCCAGAGCCAGGCCAGGCCGCCCGTGGCGCGCGGCGCCTGCTCGAAGGCCGGCGTGTAATCGAAGAGCGCCGCATATCCGGTCCAGCGACGCTCGAATTCTTCTCGAGGCAGCCGGCGGAACCCGAGCGCCGGATCGGCGACATACGCTCTGGCCGCCGTCAGGTGATACAGCACGAGCCAGTGATCGCCGTCCCAGTGACAGATGGCCGGCAGCGGCATGCGATCCAGATTGTGCAGCGACGCTTTGACCGAGCGCGCCGCGAGCCCCAGCTCCTCCGCTGCGCTGCACAGCGAGCGCAGGCTCGTCCCGTCGAGGCCGGTGTTGACGAGCTGCCGGATACGCGCCAGCGAGACGGAACGGCCGAAGTGACTGCCGATCATGGCGAGGCACGCCGCCCCGCAGTCCATTTCGTCGATCTGACGCACGAAGCGCATACGCCGCCCGCGCCGCCTGCGCTTGACGAAGCGTCCCTCGTCTTCGAAAGGGCTCTCGTCGGCGGTGTCAGCGGTGGCCGCCTGATCGACTTGTGACTCGTCGACCTGCCGGGTGCCAGCGCCCGCCGGCAGCAGTTCTTCGTCGAGGTTCGTCGTCGTATGGGCGCGCGCCCGGTAGTCGTACTGGGCGATTCGCTCCTCGAGGCGTGCACGAAACTCGGGCAGGGTGTCGGCGAGCCTCGTCACCGTGTCGGAGCTGATCGCCAGCAGACGGCACGGCACGAGCGCTTCGGCGGTGAACGAGCGAGGCGCTCCGGTCAGCGCGGAGGCGTCGCCGAAGTACTCACCGGCGCCGAGGCTCGTGACGTATTTCTGGGCGCCGTCAACCTGTCTCATCAACCGGACGCGGCCTTCCTCGATCAGGTACATCGGACCGGCCGGGTCTCCTTCCACGAAGATCACGGCACCGGCCTCGACCTGGCGTGGCTCGAGCTCGGCGAGGACGACCCCGACCACGGCCTCGGCGGGCAGGCGTGCAAACGCCGGAAACCCGCGGAAGAACCCCTGGAGCGTCGCGTGCTTCAGTTGCAGCTCGAGGTAGGTGCGGATGTTCGGGTCCGCCGCGAGCAGCTCGTTGAAAGCTCCGCGATCGAGCTTCAACGCGAGCACATCGCTGCTGGCGCGTACGGTCGTCGGTCGCGGCCGGCCGTCGAGCAGCTCGGTCTCGCCGAACGTGTCGCCGGCGTGAAGGATGCTGAGGGGAACTTCGTCGCCGGTATCGGTCCGCTTGACGACGCGGGCCCGACCGCTCACGAGGACGTACAGGGCGTCGGTGCTCTGGCCTTCCGAGGCCAGGACACCTCCGAAGGGAAACGACACCGGGACGAAACGCTGGACGACCCGCGCACGAGTCGCGTCGGGAAGGAACTTCAGAATGGGGAGATCGTCGAGGATACCCGGGTCAGCCATGAGTGCTACCTGTCGTTCACGCTTCTCGGTTCTGACGTTCTCGGTTCGTGTTCAGGTTCGGACGACGTGACTCTGCGTCAGAGAGATCGGCGACGGACGTGGTCCCGCGCGGCGCGACGAGCCGCCTGCTCCACGACGGCCCGGCGCGCCCGCTCGGCGACGCAGTCGTCGTCGAGCGTCGGGGCGGTCCGGCCGATGACGGCGGTCACCTCGAATCGATCGTCGACGGGGAGGGGCCCCAGCACGCGGCCGGCCTCGGCCGACAGCAACCGGTCCCGGTTCTCCGGCGGAAGGTCGGCCAGGAAGACGCGACGTCTGGTGACCGGCTGCCGCGAGAGGGCGGCGACGTCGTGCAGCGAGAGCCCGTCCTCGGTGACGCACAGCACGGCCTCCCGCGCCGCATCCTCGTTGGGGAAGCGCATCGTGTCCACGTCGAGGAGCACCCAGTCGAGTCGATTGACCTCGATCGACTCCCGGAGGGACTGCTCCGAGACCGCCTGCTCGCACGCGGCGTGGTACACGGCGTCGACGTGGACGATCGCGGCCAGGCGCAGGGACGTCTCGGCCTCGGGACGAATCGCGAGCCAGTGCTCGTGCTGGCGCACGAGTCGCGCGGCCGTCTCGGCCTCGGCGGCCGCGGCCTCGGCGGCCGAGCCGTTCCGGCCGGCTTGGAAGACGTCCGCATCCGCTTCGAACGCCAGCGAGGCTCGTCCCCCGAACGATTCCGCGAACGCGTCGAAGAAGCCGGAGCAGATGCCCTCTGCGACGGCGGCGGCTTCGAGCTGCCGCGGCGAGGGGGCGAAGCGATCCAGCACCGCGTCCATGTCGTCCGACCACATCCGGCGGAGCACGTCCCGGGTCACGTACGCGATCCAATCCGCCGTCGAGAGACCGGTGCGATCGAGCCACGCGTTCATGTCGGAGGCGGAGATCAGGTCGCGCTCGTATCGAAAGGCGGTGGCGACTTCGTCGACCGCGTGCTCGGCTGGCGCGATGCCTTCGCGATCGGCCCGAGTCGCGCATGCGAGGCCTTCCGCGAGGCGGCGTTCGAACGCCGACCATTCGCCGTGTACCATCGCTGCCAGGGTGACGTCGATCCACAGGAGGTCGACGTCTCCGATCGAGAACGAGCACTGGTTCCAGAACGAGGGAAGCGGGCGGACCGTGGGGGCAGGACTCAACGTGATGGGGTCAGAGGCCGAATCGTATCATGCCGTTCGGGCTGGGTCGTCAGCCGGATTTCACGACGAGCAGGGCGCTGGCGGCATAGGACCGGCCGCGGCGCGTCACCTCCGAGAGGACACTCTGCGGGATCGGGTCGTTGTGATTGAAGGCCGTTCGCTTTGAGGCGTGCTCACGATACGGCGCCCACGTCGAAAAGACTTCCCTGGTGATCTCGTCCGGAAAGAAGATCTGGCTCGCGACGACCTCGTTGCCACCCAGGAAGACCTTGAAGTGGACGTGCGGAGTCCGACCGCCGTACCAGCTCGGAAATATCGTTCGAAACCGGACGTTGCCGTCGGCGCTGGTGAACTGCGTGCCTCGCAGGTACTGTTGGCCGACGGCAGAGGCAGAGGACACTCCGCCGACCCCACCCTGCTGCGCGTACCCGGAATAGAGGCCGATCGCATCGGCGTGCCAGACGTCGACGCGCGCATTAGCGAGGGTGGCGCAGTCCCTCGCGCGCACGACCTGGATGGCGAGCTCCAGTGGGGCGCCGGGCTTCCCGGACGTGATGTCCGAGCGAAGCAGCCTGGGATCGAGGTAGAAAGGTCCCTCGCCCGCCTCGGGCGTCAGCACACACCGTCCGGGCGCCTGAGCCCAGGCCCGGCCGGTGCCCATCGCCGCCATCAAGGCACTGGAGAGTCCGATCAATGCACGCCTGCGTCCGATGTCCATCCGACCCGGCTGCCAACTGGGTCCCGCGGGCCGCGCTCGATCGCTGCTCATTGCCGCTACCTCCTGCCCGTGCCAGGTGAGCATACCGCATGCGCCGGCCTCAGGGCTTCACGATGTGCGGTTCGACCACCGTTGCGTCGAGCAGTACGACGGCGACGAAGTTCTCGATCACAGCATCGCGATGGTCTTCATCGCGATGAACAAACGAAGATCTTGCTCGGGCAGCAGTGTGAAGCCGTATCGTTCGTAGAATCGAACGCCCGATGGGTCTTTCGCATCGACGATCATGGCGGCTGATCCGACGACCCGGCTGGCTTCCAGGCTCCGTTTGAGCGCGTCCACCAGGAGACGTTCGCCAAGGCCCTTGCCACGATACGTGAGGCCAACCGCGAGCCGTCCGAGGAGGGTGGCTGGCACGAGGGGATATCTTGGCAGTTTCCTGGCGGTGGACTCGGGTAAATCAGTCAGCTTTACCGCTGTTGCGGTGAGCGTGTAGAAGCCGGCGATCTCTGTCTTGTGTATCGAAGGGACAAGGACGTACGGGGTGGCGATCCCGCGTTCCATATCCTGGCGGGCGTACTGCTGCAGGTACGAATTCAGGGCGGTAACGCCGCAGTCGAACGCGGTCCGATCGTGGCTGGCACTGAGAATCTCGACCGAAAAGTTCGCCTCGGCCACTAGCGCTTGCGCGCCCGGGGGCGTGACTCCGCTGTTGCGTCGTGACGCTTGGCGGCTCCTCGTAGTTTCTCGTTCGGCGGCTCGGGATTGAGCAAGGCGTCGACAAAAGCCCGTTGATCGCGGCGGCTGAACTCGATGACGTGCAGCGCTTCGAGGGTTCTGACGGCCGCTTCGTGAACACTACTGACGATGAAATCGGTCAACGTGACGCCGCGGAGCGAGGCAGCTCGTCGAAAGAGATCCTTCTGGTCAGGAGTGATCCGTGCCTCGAGCCGTTCGGTCGTGTCGGCGATCGCCATTCCTCTCCTCCCTGCCATGGCTTCTGGCCGCTCTTAGCCACACGCCCAGCGTACGGCAAATTGCCGTACATGGCAATGGTTCTTGTGACCTGTATTCACGAGGCTTGGCAAGGCCCCAAGCCGGAGTGACCGTGGCATTTGCCTAGCCCTCCGGCACGGCAGCGGTGCGCCGAGCGCATCCAAAGAACGCTTGACATGCCGGATCGGTGCGCGTAATTAAGCCAGAGGACCTCGATTCGTCCACGACGGGGGAGCTGTGATCAGAAGACTGTTCGTTGCCGGATGTGTCGCGGCCCTGTCGGCGGCCCTCGCATCCGGCCAGTCCGGGCAGGCCGGCCAGCCTGATCAGACGGGGGGGCGGCCTCCCGCGGCGCCGACACCGGCGGCGCGGCCGCAGCCGACGGCGCCCGCCGTGGATACGCGGTCGACCGGGGCGCGCGCCGCCTCGCAGGCGCCCCTCGGCCGTGCTCAGGGCGCCCCGAGCGATAGTCGAGGGGCGCGCGCGCTCGTCGATCAGTATTGCGTCACGTGCCACAACACGAGACTCAAGACGGGCGGCCTGCTGCTCGACCAACTGGACCTCACGCACCTCGCGGACCACGCGGAAACGGGGGAGAAGGTCGTCCGGAAGGTTCGGGCGGGCCTGATGCCGCCGACCGACATGCCGCGCCCTGATGCGGCGACGCTCGAGTCGCTCATCCGCTGGATGGAGCACGAGCTCGATCGCAGCGCGCACGCGCACCTTCCGGCGCCCGGCCTGCACCGCCTCAATCGCACCGAGTACGCCAACGCGATCCGCGATCTGCTCGCGCTCGAAGTCGATGCCTCGAAATTCCTGCCCATCGACGACTCGACGCACGGCTTCGACAACATCGCCGGCGCGCTGACGATGTCGCCGGCGCTCATGGAAGCGTATCTGTCGGCGGCCGGCAAGATCAGCCGCCTGGCGATCGGCAACGTCGACGCGGCCACGCAGTGGGTGTGGGACGTGCCGGCCGATACCGCGCAGAACCATCACATCGAAGGACTGCCGTTCGGCACGCGCGGCGGCATCCGCGTCGAGCATCAGTTTCCCGCCGACGGCGAATACACGTTCAACGTGAAAGGCGTGACCGGCTACTTCCAGGCGGTGCTCGGCGGCATCACGGGCGAGAAGCTCGAGATTCTCGTCGACGGCGAGCGTGTGCACCTGTTCGACTGGGACAAGGAGATTGCGAACACGACCGGCAGGGGGCGCTGGACGCCGCGGATTCCGATGACGGCGGGCCATCATGTGATCGGCGTCACCTTCCTCGCGACCAACGACGTGCCGGGCAGCGAGCTGAACAAGCCGTTTCAGCGCACGATGAACACGCCGGGCTCCATTCCGGGCTTCATCTTCTACCCGCACGTCGGGCAGGTGACGCTCGAGGGGCCGCACAACCCGAAGGGCGCGACAGGCACCGCGAGCCGGCAGCGGATCTTCACCTGCCGTCCTTCGACGCCGCGAGAAGAGGAGCCGTGCGCGAGGCGCATCGTGTCCACGCTGGCAAAGCGCGGGTTCCGGCGGCCGACGACCGCCGCGGATCTGAACGTGTTGATGCCGTTCTATCAGTCAGGGCGCCGTGAGGGCGGGAGCTTCGACCACGGCATCGAGGCGGCGCTGCAGCGCATTCTCGCGGATCCCGAATTCATCTACCGGGGGGAACGCGAACCGGCTGGTCTCGCCGCAGGCCAGAGCTATCGGCTCAGCGACCTCGAGCTGGCGTCGCGACTCTCGTTCTTCCTGTGGAGCAGCATCCCCGACGACCAGTTGATCGACCTCGCCGCCGCAGGCCGGTTGAGGGACCCTGACGTGCTCGAGCAACAGGTCAGGAGGATGCTGGCTGATCCGAAATCTGCGGACCTCATCACGAACTTCACGGGGCAGTGGCTGAGCGTGCGCTCGCTGAAGACGGTCGAGCCGGTCGTCAATCTGTTCCCGGACTTCGACGACAACCTGCGGAACGGGTTCCAGCGCGAGGTCGAGATGTTCTTCGAGAGCATCGTGCGGGAGGATCGCAGCGTTCTGGACCTGCTCACCGCCGACTACACGTTCGTCAACGAGCGGCTCGCCAAGCACTACGGGATCCCGAACATCTACGGCGCGCAGTTCCGGCGCGTCACATTGCCGCCGGAGCTCGACATGCGTCGCGGCCTGCTGGGCAAGGGCGCGCTGCTCACGGTCACCTCGAACCCCGCACGGACCTCGCCGGTGTCGCGCGGCAAGTGGTTCCAGGCCACGTTGCTCGGCGTGGAACCGCCGCAGCCGCCGCCGGGCGTGGAGATCAACATCCAGCGGGCCAACGACAACACCGGCAATACGAAGCAGCCGACGATGCGGCAGGTCCTGGAGCAGCATCGCATCAGTCCGACGTGCTCGGCGTGCCACAAGATCTTCGAGCCGGTCGGGCTCGCGCTCGAGAACTTCGATGCGGTGGGCGCGTGGCGGACGCACGACGAAGGCATCCCGGTCGATACCAGCGGCAAGCTGCCGGACGGCACGCCGCTCGAGGGCGGCGTGGTGAGCCTTCGCGCCTCGCTCGTCCGCTACTCGGATCAGTTCGTCCGCGTCGTCGCCGAGAAGCTGCTGACGTATGCGCTCGGCCGCGGCGTCGAGCACGACGACATGCCGACCGTGCGATCGATCGTGCGCGACGCGGAGGCGAGCACATACCGGTTCTCGTCGATGGTGACTGGGATCGTGAAAAGCGCGCCGTTCCAGATGAACATGAAGCCGGCACCAGCAACCCAGGCCGGACAACGGGCGGCACGTTAACGGGAGCAGACCTCATCATGTTTCTTACGAAGAAGCACATTCCGCGGCGAACCATCCTGCGCGGCGCCGGCGCCACGCTGGCGCTGCCGTTCCTCGAGGCGATGGTGCCCGCCAGGACGGCGCTCGCGCAGACCGCGGCGAATCCGAAGCCGAGATTCGTCGGGCTGTTCGTGCCGCACGGCGGGGCGCCGGGGTACTGGGTCCCCAAGACCGAGGGTCCGCTGGTCGGCGAGCTCCCCTTCAACTGGAAGTTTCTGGAACCCTACCGGGATCAGACGGTGATCTTCAGCGGCCTCCACTCCCGGTCGGCGGAGCCGCCCCCCGGTGTGACGGGTGCGGATCACTGGGTCGCGGCGGCGTTCCTCTGCGCGGAGAAGCCGAAGAAGACCGCCGGCGCGGATGTACGAGCGGGGACGACGATCGATCAGCTCATCGCGCAGAAGATCGGCACAGACAGCCTGCTGCCGTCGCTGCAGATGGCGGTCGAGGATCCGGGCGCGAACTCGAGCAACTGCGGGGAGGGATACAGCTGCGTCTATACGAACACCATCTCGTGGGCGTCGCCGACCTCGCCGCTGCCGATGGAGCTCAACCCGCAGGTCGTGTTCGAGCGCATGTTCGGCGACGGCACGACGGCCGAGCAACGAGCCGCGCGGCGCAAGCGCGATCAGAGCATTCTCGACTCGCTGACATCCAGCCTGTCGCGTCTGCGCGGCAGCCTCGGGTCCTCCGATCGCGAGCGCCTCGACGACTACGAGGAGAACGTGCGCGCGATCGAGCGGCGGCTGCAGATCGCGATGAAAGCCT
>Ga0209640_10003621_pt1 | contig 13503 bp, 11 predicted proteins | sample RifCSP10_1_FD_184018 | JGI IMG/M metagenome (GOLD analysis project Ga0209640, IMG submission 184018) | Soil microbial communities from Rifle, Colorado - Rifle CSP2_sed 10_1 (SPAdes) (version 2) | ecosystem: Environmental > Terrestrial > Deep subsurface > Rock core/Sediment | place: Rifle...
CCGGCGCCCACCGGTCACGATTCATAATGTCGGAAAATGAAGGCGCACCCCTTTACTGATCATCGAGCGAATCGTGACAGCGAACCCCGCTCGATGCAAACTGAACAGGAGGACGGGCGATGTTTGAGAAAGAGCGTTTCATCGAAGATTGCCGTGCTGCCCTGAAGGACACCAACGCGCATGGCGCGATCCGGGAGCTGGTGGCGCGTGCGGTTAACGAACCCGCACAAGTCCTGCGTGCGCTGGGAGAGCCGGGGCGCGCCGGCGTCGATACGATCTACCGGTCGGACGATCTGACGATCCTCAACCTGTGCTGGGGACCGCGCATGGTATTCAAGCCGCACGACCACCGGATGTGGGCCGCCATCGGCATCTACACGGGCCGCGAGGAGAATATTTTCTATCGCCGCGCCGAGCATGGCTTGACCCGGCATGGCACCAAGGTGCTGAACGTGAAGGACACGGTGCCGTTGGGCGCGGCGATCATCCATGCGGTGACGAATCCGCTGGACCAGATCACCGCAGCGATCCACGTCTACGGCGGGGATTTCTTCGCCACGCCGCGCAGCGAATGGGACCCGCAGACCTTCGAAGAACATCCCTACGACGTGGAACACACCATGCGGGCGTTCGAGGAATCGAACGACCGACTCCGCGACGTGGCGTCCCGCCCGTAAACCTCGGAGCAAGCTCGCACCGGTGTGCCGGGTTTCGAATCGTACGCGTGGGCGACGTAGTAAAGTTGGGGCGCATGAATACCAGCACGCCCACGCCGTGTGGCGAATTGTCGGCGACCGTAGCAGGCGGGCCCCTCCAAGTCGCCGGTGCATCCGAACCAGACCCGATGTCGTAGCATAATGTTAGAATCGTTCAAGGCTGGCCCTCACGTCCGGCAGCCAGCCCGACACGACCAAGAAACCGGAGAGCGTCAATCAATCGTTTTGACACCATCGAGGACCCACGTCGCCGCGTGCTGGTGCAGGCGCTGGCAGCGGGTTTGTTTTCCACCGGCGTTTCGGGTTGTGCCGCCCTCGCCCAGAGCGGCTTAGGCAGCAGGCCGTCTAAGCTCCCACCGGGGCAGTCGATCTATCGCCTTGTCGGTACCGCCTCGGTCAACGGGACACCAGCGACCCTGCAAACGCCGGTGCGCCCTGGGGACACGGTCGAGACCGGAAAGGACAGCGAACTGATTTTCGTGATCGGCGAGCACTCGATGATCCTGCGCAGTGAGTCGCGCCTCGTGATCGAAGCCCAGAAAAAGGAAGCCAAGTCGCTGCTGATATCCGGCCTGCGCATGTTGACCGGCAAGATCCTGTCGGTATCGCGGGACACCCAATTTCAGGTGACCACGGCGACCGCCAACCTCGGCATTCGCGGCACGGGATGGTACGCGGAAGCGGACCCCGAACTGACCTACTTCTGCACCTGCTACGGGACTACGGACGCCGCTTCGATCAAAGATCCGGATAGCAAGGAAACCGTGATCTCCGCGCATCACGACCGGCCGCTGTACATCACGGGGAAGGCTGCGCGCGGGGCGAACATCCGAAGCGCGCCCTTCATCAACCACACCGACCAGGAGCTGTCGCTGATCGAAGCGCTGGTCGGGAGGTCGCCGCCCTTCATCTTCCCGAAGGGCGATTACACTGGCCCGCGACGCGACTATTGATCCGCGGCGGAGCCGTAAACTAGAAACGCATCAAATAGACCACGGAAAACTGGTTGGCGGTATAGCTGGACGGGCCCATTGGTGTCCCCGCCAGCCCGTAGCCTCCCGCCAGTGCGTAATTCGGCTGGCCGGTGGGCGTTGACCGCGCGTGTCGCCACGAGAAATCGATCGCATCCCGCGGCCCCAGGGGCCAGTTGTAGCCGAGCGTCCACAACACGGTCCTGGCATCAAAACGGTAGGCGAAGAGCTGGCTGCCGCCGTACGCATCGTCCTGCACGAGAGCTTTGGCGATAGCGATGTTGTCGATCGACCGCGGTCCGGTCGACACTGTATCGCCGCGGCGGTACTCGCCGCCGAAATACGGCGTGCCGCCCCCGGTCAACGAGTAGTCGAGGTTGAAGCGCACGGCGTAGTCCCGTGCGTCGAACACGACGTTGTCGGCGTGGCGCCAGTTGCCCGACAGCGCGCCAAACATATCGATGCGATCGGTCAATGACTGGCGCGCGGTGACTCCGAAAGAATAGCGGTGGCCGGTGCGCAGCTCAGAAGCGTACTGGTCTAGCGACACGCGCCCGAAGATCCCGAGCGTCGGCGCGTCAAATTCGCCGGAGGGGCGGTACTGGAACTCGGCGCGCCCGCCGCCGGAGTACCGGTCAAGACCGGTGTAGGTGTACAGCTTGTCTCCGCTCACGAACCCATTGACGATCACGCGCGTATGGCTGGTGACGGGGAAAATCGCGCTCTTGGTGACGTTGAGGCTGTAGATGTGATCCGACAGCTTGAGAGAGCTCTCCCGGTTGAGGTTGTCATCCCAAGCGTACCCGGCTTCGATCCGGACCGGGTTCCCGAACGGCGTGGACGACGACAGTCCCGACAGCAGGCCTTTACCATCGAGATCTTTCGCCAGCCACACCCGGACGGCGTGGCCGCTGTCCGAGCCGAACGTGCGCTCGACCTGATAGTCGACGCTCAGCTTCAACCCGCTCCGGAGGACAAAATCGCTGCCGATGCCGGCGAGCAGTGAATCGCGATTGAGGCCGGCGGGCGTCACGGAATATCTCGGCCCTGCAAACTGGTCGATGTATGCGACCGTCGCCTGGCGATCATCGCTGAATTCGTGCTTGAGCTCCATCCGCAGCCGTGGCAGCGCCCATCCGAAGCTCGTTTCATGCCTTGATTCGGCACGCAGGCCCAGCGAAAACTGGAGCGTCCGCAGCGTCTGATCGAAATAGGCGAGCGCACTGGCGCCGGCGCCGCTTTCAAAGGCCTCATCGAGCCGGGTCACCCCGAAATCGAGCCGCCCGTACGGGGACAACAGCAACCCATCCTTGACGTGCTCGATGCCCGCAGCAAGCGAGCCGAACAACTGGTCGCCCTTGCGGTTGGCGCGCGCGTAGTCATTCGCAGCCGCCACGTAGCGGTCCGTGTCAGTGCTCAGCACGCCATAGCCGAGGAGGCCGTCGACGAAGGTCCTCGCCGCGGGCGCGTAGCTGCCATAGATGGCGACCGACGAGCCCCTCGACCTGCTTTGCGTCCCGTCGGTGCCGATATCGGTCCTGTCGCGCGCATAACCCAGGCCCATGCCCAACGTCAGTTTGTCGCTGAACCGCCGGTCGATGCCGGCACTGACGCCATCGGTGCTGAAGCGGAGGCTGCTGCTGTTGCTCGTCTGATCGTGCGTGCCGAAACGCAGGTTGCCCGCGATCCACATGCCGATGCCGTCCGGCAGCACCGAAGATCCATCGGTGCGATCGCTGCCATACGACAAGTTCATCGATCGCGTCGATGCCGCCCCGAGGAGCGTCGTTACCCATGACGCCGGCACAGGGCTCGTCGAAGCGCCCGCCGGCCCGATCTCGCGCAATCCACCAGGTTCTCTTGCTACGTGCAGGAGCGGGCTGCTGCCCGGCTGCGCATCACCCGCGAGAGCGAAGATGCCGCCGATCGAATTGACGCTGGCGCCGGGGCTGCCGCTCGTTGCCGTACCGGGAGCCGGGTTCGCGCCGGGGCCGCGCCCGGAGCGCAATCCCGTGGCGCCGGCGGCGGCGGTGCTGCCAGCGGTGGCGCCGCGGTGCAGCGATTCCATGCGCCGTTGAAAGTTGGAGATCTGCGCCTGCGAGAAACGCCGGGCCGTCTGTGCCTGGGCGGCGATCAATCCCACCACGTTGGGGTCCTTCGCCGGATCCGGTCGCGCCAATACCGCCACCGTAATGACAGCGGGCCCAGATGCAGCGGTGCTGTTGAAGGACTCGTACGAAAAGGCATCCGGCCCGACATAGTTGAGGTTAGGCGTGTAGGTGACGCTGGTTCCGCTGACGATAGCAACGCCATTCGTGGGCGCCGCGGTGATGCGTATGCTCAATGGCGCAGCACCCGATATGAATGGCGCGAGGTTGAGGGTAGTCGCCGTGTTGAACTGGACCGACAGGGTGGTCGCCGCCGCGGCGGGCGGGGCGCCGGTTCCGGTTCCCGTCAGTGGAACGGTACGCGTGATGGCGGCGGTCTGGACGTCAATCCGGGCGGTTTTCGCACCCAGACCCAAGGGCTCCGGAGCCGGATTAAAAGTGACCGTGATGGTACAAGTTCCGCTGTCATGCAGCAGGCTGGGCGCGCCGGTCGTGCAGGTGCCGCCGGATATCGAGAATTCAGCCGCATTGGCGCCGCTCAGCGTAATCGCATCCAACGTTGCCTGGGTGCCGGCGGGACCTGTTACAGCGCCGACAAGGATGATTCGCGCAGCGCTCGTCGTGGCCACCGTTTGGTTGCCAAAAGCCAAAGGCGCGGACGTAAGGGGCGTGCCGTGAGCAGGCGCGACCAGCGGATCGATCGACACAGCGATACATTGCTGGCTACCCCCGCACTCCGCGTTAGCCGGCGGGGAAAAACAGAACCCGGAAAAAATCAGTCCGAGAAAAAATGGCAGCCACCTGCGCATTGCTATGACAGCACCTCCCTGTAGCGTCGTGCATGGCGATGGCTGACAAACCGACGCCTTAAACGGGGACGCGCTTCGGTGACTGCGTCTCGGAAACATGCTGGAAGGTGGCCACTTGACGGCGCTCGACTCCGTCCATGCCTGGACAGCAAATCGTCGGATCGCGAGAACCTCTCGTGCGATCCTCTTCTCGAACCGGATCCTGACTGGAGCCTCCCGCATTTTTTTGCCTTTTCCGTCAGCATATTAGGCCTGAATCCGCGAGATCATGTCAATCGGATCAAGGAACTGCGGCCGTTACAGCAGCTCCCTGTTGCAAAAAAAATGAAACGAACGACATTTCATTCGGTCCAGTTGGCGTGGGTGCGCACGGCGCGCCGCGATCGATGAACCGAGTGGTCGGTAATGCCTGCCCTGCGACTGAAACCGGCTTTCCTTCCGCCTTCGTCCTTTGCGCCTATACGGCGCTCGCAATGGCGTCGCCCATCTCGGTCGTGCTCGCCTTGCCGCCGAGGTCGGCCGTGAGGTGTTTCGCTTCGGCGATGACTTTCTCAACCGCAGCGTCCATAAGTTGCGCGGCCTTTACTGCCTTCGGCTCGTTGTGCTTGCGGCCGAGCCACTCCATCAGCATCCGGCCTGACATGATCATGGCGTAGGGATTCGCAATGTTCTTCCCGGCGATGTCCGGCGCGGAACCATGCGTTGCCTGAGCCATCGCCTGTTTTTCCCCCATCACCAGCCCAGGGGCCAACCCCAGACCGCCGACGATGCCCGCGCCCTCGTCGGTGAGGATGTCTCCGAACTGGTTGGTCGTCACCACCACGTCGAATTGGTGCGGTTTCATCACCAGCTTCATCGCGAAGCCGTCCACCAGCACTTCTTCGAGCTCAACGCCGGGAAAATCCTTCGCGACTTCGCGGCACTCCTCGGCGAACATGCCGCAACACAGCTTGTAAACCGACGCCTTGTGCACCGAGGTCACTTTCTTGCGGGGCCGGTGCTGCGCGATCTCGAACGCGGCGCGCGCGACGCGGTTCGCGCCCTTGCGCGTGATGACCCGCATGCCGATCGAGATGTCGTTGTTGGGCCGGAATTCGCCGCTCCCCGCGACTACCACGCCGCCGGCCTGCATGCCCTCGGTGGTCTCGCGCAGGAACACGATGTCCACGTTCTTGTGCAGCGAGGGAATGTTGGGGTACGACCGCACCGGCTTCACGTTGGCGTACATCTCGTAGCGCTTGCGCATCGGCGGGTTGAACCACGTCGGGTCGTTCTTGGGATAGACATCATGGCCGTGAGGCCCGAGCACCCAGCCGTCGAGCTTCTCCAGTGCGTCCCACGTGCTCTGCGGGCAGGTCGTTCCGTGCAGCTTGTGGCCACGTACGCCTGTAGGGAGATTCTCCTGCCATTCAATCTGCAGCCCGACCTTCGCCGCCGCCGCCTTCATGACCTTGACCGCCTCGGGCACCACCTCCAGGCCGATATCGTCGCCCGGAACGCTACCGATCTTCAGCACTGTCTTCCCTCTCTGACTCTCGAATTGAGTTCGCGGCTCTGATGCATCTCCTGGTCACACGCATTCCCTCCCCCGAAAGACGAGGGAAGACAAATTCTTCTCCCCCCGGGAGAAGAACAGTGATCAGGAAAGCAAGTGTCGCGAGGATGGGGCATGCTCAGCATAGGTAGGTTGGGCTGAACACTGTGATGCCCAACACGGGACAAACGTCGACCGTTGGGGTTCACGTCGTTCACCCCAACCTACGGTCCACGCGATTGAGCGTAGCTGCGGGCACCGAGGCGCGGGCGACTTCGGCGGCGTCCTTGAGCTTGCCGATGTCCCGGCACAAGCCGATCAGGCGGTCCGTCTCGCCTACAGACAGGATGCCGCTCGCAAGTCCGCTGAATTTCTCCTCGAGCTGGGCGTCGGTCATGGGCCGATCAACGCTGCCCACCGCGTGCTCGATGAACTTGTCCAGCGTGCGCCCATCCTTGAGTTTGATCGACACGTGCACCTGGTCTTCGCGCACGCCAGGTTTGACCGTTGCAGTGACGCGGTCGCGCAGCGCAATCACCGCGGGGTCGCGCACCACGGCGTCGCTGTACTGCGCTTCGCCCGCCGCGCCGTGGATGATCGCCGCCGCCACCGAGTGGTAAACGCTGAACTTGCCTTCAAGCCCCACGCCCGGTGTCTTCCTGCCCGTCAGCTCCAGCACCAGCGGATGGACGCCAAGTGAAATGGTCGTGATATCGCCCGCCTTCAATTGATGTTCGTTTCGAAGCTGAATGCAGCCGTCGATCGCCGGATGAATCACGATGCCGCAGGCAAACGGCTTGTAGGTATTCAATGCGATCTCCCACGTTTCTCCCAGCCGGTCGGTGATCTGCGACAGGTCGCGCTCGCTCGCGAGCACGTGCGCGAACCCGCGCGGCGCCTCGATCCCCTGGTTGGAGCTGGTGAAATTCGCCTTTGCCAGGATCGCTGCGAGCAGTCCGTTGCGCGCGGCGTTGCCGGGGTGGAACGGCTTGGTCATCGTGCCGAACATCTCGCGCAGGCCCGAGGATTGCGTCGCCGCGATCCCCAGCGCCCAGGTCATCTGCTGCTCGGTCAATCCCAGCAACCTGCCCGCTGCCGCGGCCGCTCCGAACACGCCGGCGGTGCCGGTGATGTGCCAGCCGACATCGTAATGCGACGGATAGACCGCGTTGCCGATGCGGCACTCGGCCTCCACGCCGAGGATGAACGCATGCAGGAAATCCGCGCCGCTGACCGGCGAGCGTTCGGCGAGCGCGAGGATAGCGGAGGCGACCGGGCCGCTCGGGTGGATCACGGTCTTCAGGTGCGTGTCGTCGAAATCGAAGGTATGCGAGGTGATCCCGTTCATCAGCGCCGCAAGCATCACGTCGAGGCGCTCTCCCCGGCCGAGCACCGTCGCCACGCGCGGCCCGGAAAACTCACCGAGTGCAGCGAGCGAGCGCTCCACGGTCTCATGCCTGGACCCGCCCACCGCGCAGCCCACCCAGTTGAGAAACGACCGGGCCGCTTCGCGCCGCACCGTCTCCGGGATGTCGGCCCCGTGATGCCCGACGATAAAGCGCGCCAACGCGCGCGTGACTTCCATGTCAGATCCCCAACAGCCTGGCCGGGTTGACGCACAGGATCATCTCGCGCTCGCGGTGCGTGAGGCCGGGTATAGATTCGACAAAATCGACCGGCTGCTTGACCGACATGCCCTGCGGAAAGTCGGTGCCGGTGACGATGCGGTCGACGCCCACGAGGTCGACCAGATCGCGCATGATCCGCGGGTGGTGCGTGATGAGATCGTAATGAAAGCGACGCAAGTACTCGCTCGCCGGCTTCTTCATGTGCTTCAACTCGGGGCTCACTTCGATCGCGAGGTCCATCCGCCCGACCAGCCACGGGAAAGTGCCGCCGGCGTGAGGCAGATAGACCTCGAGCTTCGGGAACGCGTCGAGCACGCCGCCATAGACGAGGCTCACGGCGGCATAGCCCGCTTCCTGCGGATTGCCGAGCACGTTGATCATGAAGAAGTCCTTCATGCGCTCGGCGCCGGATGGATAGAGATTCGTCAGGAAAAGCGGCAGGCCGAGCCCTTCGGCCCGCTCGTAGATCGGCCAGAACTCCTTTTCGTGCAGGTTCTTGCCGAGAATGTGCTCGGCGATGAACACCGCGCGCATGCACGGGTGCTTGGCCATGCGCTCCAGTTCCTGCGCCGCGAGCTTCACGTCCTGCATCGGCAGCACGATGCAACCGTAGAATCGGTCCGGATACTTGCGGTGTGCTTCGACGCAGGCGTCGTTGTGGGCGGCGGCAAGCTCGAGGCCGAAGCCCGCCGGCGCCCAGTACACCAGCGGATTGGTCATCGACAGCGCGTAGGTATCGACCTTGCGGTTGTCCATGTCCCGGATGATATCGTCCAGGTTGGTCATGGTCCTGCGCATCGATGATTTCTGGGTGCAATCGGGCACCGACACGACGACAGGGCCCCTGGCGTCCTCGCTCATGACCGCGCCGTTGGCCGGACCTTTCTTGATCATCAGGTCCACGAATTCCTGCGGATACCAGTGCACGTGCGCGTCGATGACCCGCTTGTAACGCCGCTCTCCCGCCTTCATAGTCGCGCCCGCAGGGCCCGCGGCCACCGCGTCCCCGGCTGCCGCGTGCGCGGAATGAAACTCACCTCTCGCAATCAATTTGTTCTCCTGTCATGGCGTGGAATTACCGTCAAACCCCGGGATAGATCAACGCCATCTCATGGACGTTGAAGCCATGGAGTGCCGCCATGAACTCGTCGATGCTGAAAAGTTCGAGGCAAGGCATCGCGCCTCGCTGCGGCATGTCGCCCCGCGCAAGCTTGCGCGCGATGACGATCGCCGCGGTGCACGGAATCTGCGGCCCGTCCCCGTCGGGCGCGACAATATACCACTTCACCCGGTGCGGTGTCCCGTCGTGACGCGTACCGGAAATATCGACGTGCATCGCCCCCGCGTACGTGCCCCACCCCGTCGTGAATTCGCTCATGCGTTGCAGCCTCTCGGCATGGCGGGACCAGTCACCAACACAGCCGCACCGCCTCAACCACGCGAGACACCACATGCCAAGCTGCAGCACAGGCAGTTCGAATCCTGCACGGAATTCCACGGTGCGGACGCCTTCACAGGTGCGCGGATACAGCACCCGGTCGGGAACGTCGCAGTAGCCAAGCAGACGCCGGCCTACCGGCTCCGGATATGCATGCCACTTGAGCCCCTGCCAGCCGTACACGGTACGCCACGCGCCATCGATCCAGCATTCGAAAGGTTTGCCGCAATAACTCAGCACGGCACGCACCGTGGCGAGCCCTCTCGCCGTACGGTTGCCGGGCGTAATGCCGATGTCCACACTGTCGATGGCGGCAAACTCGCCACGGTAGCGCGCGATCACCGCCGATGAAAGCCCAGGCACGCTGCTTGCCCCGCTCACCACCAGCACCCCGCGTTCGCGGGCGGCCGCGTCCAGGGCGCCGATCTCCGCCACGAATTCTGTCGCATCAGCGAGATCGGCGTAATGCGCGCCAGCCAGAATGCACGCCTGCGCCACGTGATGATCCTGACCCTGAAACGGTCCACTGGTGTGAATGACGAGCTGCGCGCCGAGCGTCGCAATCCTGTCGGCGAGGCCGGCGTCGTCGATGTCTATCGGCGCCGCCATCACTGGGTGGGCGGCATGCGCCCGCAGTTCACCTGCAAAGGCTCCGGCACGCTCCTGACTGCGGCCAGCCACGATCACCTGCAAGGTCGTGTCACGCGCGAGCGCACGGGCGATGCGCCCCCCGAAAAAGCCGTAGCCGCCGATTATCAGGGTCCGCAGCAGGGCGCCCTCACCTTCCATGTCAGAGTGCCGGCTTGAATATCATGAGATAGACGATGACGAGGATGGCGCCGAACGCGGGCCACCCCAGCAGCGTCCACACGCGGCGGTAGCGCAGGTACTCGGGCGACAACGGGGCGCCCGTCCTGAGACAACGTTGCGCGATATCCCGCATTCTGATCTGGAGCACGACCGCCGGGATCCAGCATGCGCCGGCCACGAAATAGAGCACGAGCGCCGCCAGCACCCAGCCTTCCGTGAGACTCAGACCGCGCAGCGCGGCGAGCCAGACGCCTGTGACGAACTGCACGACGACGGCAGGTGTGGTGAAGATCCAGTCGGCCGTCACCGTGAGGCGCGACACACCTACGATCAAGCCGGGGTCACCGCTGCGGTCGGCGCGATATTTGAACCAGGCAATTCCCAATCCGGTGCCGAACAGCACCGTCGCGGACAGGATGTGCACCCACTTGAGCCACAAGTAGGTCATTGGCGGGAGAGCAGGTACTTTTTCTCCCACGCCTCGACTTCGGGAAGCTTCAACGCCTCGTTATAGTCCTTGAAGCCCAGCATTCGGGAGCGTGCCCTCTTCGTGCTGCCGTCCGCCTTCAACACGTTGAGCGCTTCCCGTATGGCGTAGCCGGCAGCGTAGCGCGCAAGGCCAGGGTAGATGGCGATGCGGAATCCAAGTTGATCGAGCTCCCCTGCCGCAAGGCCGCCGACCACGCCCGCCTCCTCAACGTTGACCAGGCACGGAGCATCGATTTCGTGCGTCACCCGCCTCAATTCCTCGACAATGTCAGGGCTGCCCTTCAACTCGACGAAAATCACGTCGGCGCCCGCCTTGCGGTATGCCTTGCCCCGGACGATCGCCTCATCCAGCCCCAGTCCCGACGCAGCATCGGTGCGCGCAATGATGAGGAAGTCGGGGTCACGCCGGGCGGCGAGCGCCGCCTCGATCTTGCCCGCGTGCTCGTTCAACGAGACCACGGGCCGCGAGCCCGGCAGGTGTCCGCAGCGCTTGGGCGAGACCTGGTCTTCCAGGTGTATCGCCGCCACGCCCGCGGCTTCGAACTCCTCCACCGTGCGCCGCACGTTGACCGCGTTGCCATAGCCGGTGTCGGCATCGCAGATCAGCGGAATTTCGATCGAGGCGGCGGCGCGGTGCGCGTGGGCTGCAAACAGCGTGAGATCAATCAGTCCCACGTCCGGCCGCCCCAGCAGGCACGCCGAGACGCCGTTGCCGGTCATGTAAACCGCCTCGAAACCCGCCTGCTCGACGAAACGCGCGCCGTAAGCGTCGTAGATGCCGGGCGCCACGATCATCGGCCCCTCGGTGAGCCGTCTGCGCAGCCGCTGCCGCGGCGCAACTCTTTCAGCGTCGGACATGGTCTGCGTCAGGCGGCGACAGCCGCCGGCTCGAAGCGGAGTTGAGATTCCGTGCGTTCGATCTTGACGCTCATGCGAGCCGCCAGTCAGGATGCTTTTCGAGAAACGCGATCAGGCCGCCCTCGGAGAGTATCTGCCGCACGGCGGGTGGCAGTTGCGGCACCGCGCGCTCGATCTTGCGTGCGGCAACACGCACCTTGCCCGCAGCGAGGTCGATCTCGATCTCATCGTCTTCCATTATGCCCGCAATGTCGCACTCCACCGCCGGCAGCCCGTTGTTGATCGTATTGCGGAAGAACTGCCGGCCGAAGGAACGCGCGACGATCGCCGCGACGCCCATCAAGTGCATGATGTGCACTGCCTGCTCGCGGGAGGAATTGATGCCGAAGTTGCGTCCCGCGACGATCACGTCGCCCGGCTTGAAGCGCGAGGCGAAGCTGGGGGCAACCTGCTCGAACGCGCGCTGGGCGACGTAGGCATTGTCCTTGCCCGGCAGATACTTGCTCGAACACTGCGTATCGGTGTTGATGTCGTCGCCGAGCACGTGCGCGCGCCCGCGAATCGTGGAAGTCATGCCCCAAACCCCAATCTAAGCCACAGAGATCACAGAGAACACAGAGAAGACATCTTGGTAAACCGGACCTTGGTCTTGCCTTTCTCTGTGAACTCTGTGTTCTCTGTGGCAATGCCCTTCTGATTTCACGCCGCGGATCGCCAAGTTCCACCAACCACGCTTCGCGGGTCCGTGATCCGCCCCATCAGCGCGGAGGCGGCGACGGTGGCGGCGGAGCCGACCCAGATCTCGGAATTGTCGTTGCCGAGCCGGCCCTTGAAGTTGCGGTTCGCGCTGGAGATCGCGACATCGCCATCGCCCATGATGAGATGCCCGGTAATATTGACGCAGGTGCCACAACCCGCCGCTTCGACCGAGGCGCCGGCAAGCGTCAGCGCCTCGATCAGACCCTCCCGCGCCGCGGCGAGGTAGACCTGGCGCGAGGCCGGCGTCACGATCATGCGCACGCCCCTGGCGATACGGTGACCCTTGAGTATCGCCGCCGCCTGCCGGATGTCATCGAGACGCCCATTGGTGCAGGTGCCGATCAGCGCGAAGTTGATCTTCTGCCCCTGCGCCTCGGTGACGCCTACCACGTCGTCGATCTTGTGCCGGCGCGCCACCTGGGGCACGAGCGTCGAGGCATCAACTTCGATGCGCTCTACGTAGTTCGCGTCCGCGTCGGCCTTGACCGGCTGCGGCGCGCGCGCCCGGTGGGCCTCGAGCCAGGCGAGCGTCTTGTCGTCGGCTTCGAGAATGGCGGCCTTCGCCCCGAGTTCCGCGGCGTGGTTCGAGAGCGTCATGCGATCGTCGATCTCCATGGCACTCACGGCCGAACCCGCATATTCGATCGCACGGTAGTTGGCGCCCTCGGCACCGTACTTGCCGAGCATCCACAGCGTCACGTCCTTTGCCCACACACCAGGCTGCAGACGCCCCTTCAGTTGGACGCGTATCGTCTCGGGCACCCGGAACCACAGCTTGCCGGTCGTCATCACCGCCGCGACGTCCGTGCCCTCCACTCCGGTGCCCAGCGCGTTGAACGCGCCGTAGGTCACCGAATGGGTGTCGGTGCCCACGATGAGATCGCCGCAGGTAAGATGGCCGCCCTCCGGCATCACCTGGTGGCAGATGCCGTCGCCCACGTCGTACAACGTTGCGCCGTTCTGATCGGCGAACGCGCGCATCGCGCTGTGCGTATTCGCCGCTTCGATATTGGGCGGCGGGGAGTAATGATCGAGCACCAGCGCGGTCTTCGACGCAAACGGCAGGCCACGCGCACCGAGTTTCGCCGCCATCCTCAGCGCGTTGCCGGCGCGCGCGTCGTGAATCATGGCGAAATCGACGCTCGCCACCACGACTTCCCCGGCACGCACGGGACTGCCGCCCGAGTGCGCGGCCAGGATTTTTTCGACCATGGTGTAGCCCATCTTGGTAGTTTAGCAGCGATCGCCAGGCGCCGGAACGCGAGAACCCGGTGTGTTAACCTCGCCCCATAACTTGTCCCGCATCAGCGGCACATTGTTCCCCTCGCGATCCCGTTGTCCCGCATCAGCGGCACAATGTTCCCCTCTCGATCCCGTTGTCCC
>Ga0209640_10003623_pt1 | contig 13501 bp, 11 predicted proteins | sample RifCSP10_1_FD_184018 | JGI IMG/M metagenome (GOLD analysis project Ga0209640, IMG submission 184018) | Soil microbial communities from Rifle, Colorado - Rifle CSP2_sed 10_1 (SPAdes) (version 2) | ecosystem: Environmental > Terrestrial > Deep subsurface > Rock core/Sediment | place: Rifle...
CTATGATGTCCTCCTCCTGAAGCCCGGCCTTCTCGGCAGGCGTGTCTTGCATAACTTCTGTAACGAGAGCACCTTCTTCAGTTTTCAGAGTCATTGAACGGGCAAGCCGGGAGGTCATGTCCTGAGTGTAGACCCCAAGGTAACCGCGCGGGGGAGAGTTCTTGGCCTGGACAAACGTTCCCTCGTCTCCGGCGGCAGAGGTTTCCGGTCCGCCTGCGAAGATCAGTGTGGAAAGTATAAGGAGAAAAGTGAGATGTGGTTGCATGGCGTACTCCTTTGGTGCAGGAAATGGTCCGTTACGAATTAGACAACTATCGAACACAGTTGGTTGACACGCTCAGTCATTCCCGTTCAAAGTCATAACGTCTACGGGTTCAACCAGTATGCGACTTTCACCAGGAGAACGTTTTCTGCATTGGAGGAAAGGAGCTTGCCAAAGTCACGGTGGAAGCGAAACTCCCCCGGGTCTTCCGTGTTCTCACGGTTCTGTGTCCACACCAGGTACAGCGTTGAGCCGGGGAGGTACTCCCAACGCAAAACGGCATTGCCCCTGAGTGACTTGTAGTTAAAGTCGGGGTTGTCAAACGAAAACTGGGACGCAGGTCCCGGTCCATCCGGGTCAACGGTGTACGCTCCGCCGGCAAATGAGATTGTCGAGGCGTTCTCGCCGTACTTGTAATCCGGGAACGTGCGTGGACGGGCGAGCTCCTTGAATTGATAGTACTTTCCAACTGACACAAGTGGCTGAACGAAGAGTTGCAAACTGAGTTGCGGCGTGAATGTCCAATCGAGCCTGATGCTGGCCGAAACTTCCTTCTGATCCAGTTTGGCGTAGACGTATCGCCGACCGAATGTTGCCGCAGCCGTGGGATCATCCAGTTGAGTCACATACTGGCCGGCAATGATGTCGTGCCAGAATCTTGGGGAGAATCTCACACTGATATTGGAGGTGGGCTTCCACGTAACGCTGGGGAAGAACTCGACAAACGATGCACCAGCCTCGTTGCGGCCAAGCGAGTGTTCGTAGCCAAATACGAGCGGCTCACGGCTGTCTGTCTCGATCCAGAAATTGTTCCCGTAATATCGTGTGGTCTGGATAAACGGGCCGCCACGGGTGCTCCGTCCCTCGAGGATAGGTGGATTGTACAAAAGATTTCCCCCAAGGCCCCAGAAATTCATCAATTGTGTATCTAAGAAGACGAAGTATCCCTCGCCGGTCTTGCTCCCTCCGAACTCATAGTTTCTGAATGTTGCCACATTGATCGTCTTGCGGCGGAAAGTGCCATCCGGGTCTGTCCATCTGTACCCAACCACGACGTGTCCATTAATCAGATTCGTGTTGAACATGAATCCAAGATCATTCGAGTCAAAGCGTGGCGAGATGATGCCAATGGCCGAGTTGAAGAGCCAGCTTCCTTTCTGCTTGTTGACTGCAACTCGGCCGGCGTAGCCGGTCAGCGAGGTTGCATTGCTGTCAAGGCCCAGGGAGACATCAGGCCGCTGGAAGTAGTGCAACGGTGAGTGCTGGATGTCGATAATCCGTTGCTTCGATCCGGTGATGTGTGTTGCCGATGCCCAGGCTGTTACGGCCCACATCTGATTTGAATCGAGCCGAGTCCAACCGTCAATTCCGAATGTGTACGAGCCGTGGTTGAAGTTGTCGACGAGGTACGGCTGGTTCAGGTTGCGCACGGATGCTGTGCCGAGGAAGCCCAGTCCTTGCTTTCCTTCGTTAAACTCTCCCAGCGTGCGCACGACGCTGTAGGAGGTAAATGGTTCGACAACATCAGAGAAACGCACCCCGGAGCTGTCTGTTGTCCCGTACTCGCGTTCGGTGAGAGCTTCTATTGCGCCAATCGACCATGTGTCCGAGAGCTTACCTGTTAGTTTTCCTGCACTGAGGATGGTGGTGCGGTTCGGGATGTCCGTGAAGCCGTCGTGTTGCACGTCGCCACGCGGCTGTCTGCCGATGCGGCGGCTGTAGAAATAGTCCGGGCTGCCCCAGTTGAATCCCCAGTTGTTGTTTACGCCACCGCGGCCAAAGTCGAAGAAGTTCGATCCTTCAATAAAGAATGGGCGTTTCTCTTCGAAGAACGTCTCGAACTGACTCAGGTTCACAATGGCAGGGTCGACCTCAACCTGTCCAAAATCCGGGTTGATAGTTGCATTCAGTGTCAGGTTGTTTCCGATACCCCACTTGATATCAGCCCCGAAGTTCCCGTTGAAGTCTTTTCCGTCGTTGAATGGATTCCCTGCTTCGCTGCGCTTGAACGTCCCGCTGGAGACTGCGTAAGGGAGGATCTCCAGTGCATGAGGCGGTTCGATATTGCGTATGCCGACAAGGTCGGCATAGAGGGAGACACCGCCGCTTTCTTTCTTCGGTACCATCACCAGCCAGTCTTCCTCTTTTCGTCGCTCGATAATGCGGAGGCAGTTGATTCCCCACACGTGTTCATCCATCTGTCGGAAGCGGAGTTGCGAGTAGGGGATTCTCATCTCGACGATCCAGCCCTGGTCATCGATGGTAGTTGCGACGCTCCAGACGCCGTCCCAGGTGTCGTCATCATTCTCATCGTTGTAGATCGTGCCATCGGCAATGGAGCCACCGGGGCTGACGCCGAAATAGAAAGCAGATCGCTTATCATGATAGGAGTCGATTCCCACGAAGAATGCATCGCAGTTCAAGTCGGCATCGCGTCGACCGATTCGGCTGATGATAGAATCTGCAGCCGTGTCGTGCAGCCGCGCGGCGACATAGAACGCGGCATCGTCGTAGGCGAACCAGACCTCCGTCTTCTGGGAAGGGGAGGCACCCTCATCAGGATCGCGTTGAGTGAAATCGGAATACCCGGGTCGCTGCCACGCGGGGTCGGAGAGATTGCCATCAAGATTCACATGGTTGTTGACCCGGAGTGCCTCATAAGTCCGTGAATCGGCAAGACCCGTATCGGCGATTGTGCCCAATATGGCGATGGTTGCAGCGAGGGCGGGGAAGCAACGGGAAAAACTCACGGCTCCTCTAAGTGAGGGAGAATGAATTGACCGACAAGCGGATTGACCGGATGATCGCAAGTGCACTTGTTACAGGAATAAACGAATGGGATGGGGTTTTGTTTCAGGGGACTCATCCGTGGAGGGAGGGCAGGGTTCCGGCGTTACCTTCGCGTGGCCCAACGTCAGCCTATTTGCTCCTGAGAATCTGGTACAGGGCTGCCCGTGCCTTCTCACCGCCAATACTCCCGAGGTAGTACACCGCGTCGCTTCTCAGGTCATAATCGTCGTGAGAAAGGGCCACCTTCGTGAGGAAATCAACTGCCCGGTCGTTCCCAACCTCTGCGACCGCATAGAAGATGGTTTGGGTCTGTTCTTTGCGACTTTTTGGGAGGGTATAGAAGAGGTCGACAAGGGTCTCGACTGTTTTGTTCTTGTCTTTTCCGTGTTCGCCAATATAGTCGATGGCATAACTTTGAATGGACTGATTAGTGTCATTCTTTGCTATCTCCACCAACACCGGGAGGACGTCGTACTTCTCGTACTGCGCAATTGCGTCCATTGCAGCCTCGCGGAGCGGGTTCGGTTGTTTTGGATTCACTGCGACTTCTTTCAGAGTCTGGAATGCCTTCTCATTCTCCTTGCCGTCGCCGAGAGCGTAGAGTGCTTCCATCTTCAGGTGTGTTTCTTTGTCGATCTTCTCCCTTTCTGCGCGAGGAGCGAACGCAGTGAGGTGGGGTGACGTGATCCGCATGCGACTCATCTGACGCTCCATCCTCAGCATCTGGCGCTCGAACTGTCGGGAGTTCGGACCGAACTCATATTCAAACCCCTCGCCATGTGGCAGCGGCGTTACCTTCACGTTTGGTGCTCCCGGTGTCATAACGAAGACGCCTGCCTTCAGTTGGCCAAGGTCCGCCACGGCATCGTCGTAGTAGCTGCTCTTCGGGTAACCTTCGATGAATTTCTTGTAGGCTTCAATGGCTTTCTTCCTGTCGGTCTGCATAAGCGCGTACGCCGACCAGTACCGCGCGTCGTCGACATAGTCACTCTTTGGATGTTTGGAGATGACAACGCCGAACTTTTTGCGCGCTTCATTCCACTGCTCTTCGAGGATCAGGTTATATCCCTCCTTGTACAGTGCATAGCCGGCATCGTCCTGATTGTCGGGGGGCTCCATCGTGCGGGCGGCAAACAAGGGAAGTGTTGCAATGATTGTAGGGGCACTCACTCCTGAATGAGAGACGATCACCTTGCTCGCGGGTGCTGGGGTAGTCGCTGCCGCTCCTCGTGGCGGCGGAGGGGGCCCTTGGGCTATGGCCACTGTTCCAAGAAAAGTGAGACCGAGAAAACCGAGAACTGAACGGCTCGTCGTCATCGTGCTGTCCTCTCATACGTGGTAGAGGGTTGTTTATTCTTTGACGGATCGTACAGCGCCTGCGCCATCCTGATTTTGAACAGGAGATTTTTCTGGTGGATGCCGGAACGAATCATCTCCACATCGGGGAGATCGGTCTGTTGCTCCATGTTTGCCAACTCGATCAGGATCCGCTCGAGCTGTTCGATGAGTTCAGAGGATCGTGTGTCCAGTGGTTGTTGCTTGAGGTACCGCGCTTCCTGGATCAGCTCACGGGAGGCGTGCCGCTCTGCGGTCAGGTCAATCGGTTGTCCCTCGAACGTCTTCATATTAGTGAGACCGACGAAGAGGTTCTTTGATTTGCGGAAGTACTGATTCACGCGAGTGTTCGCGAGGATGGTATTGTCAGGACTCACGGTCATCTCACCCGCATGATCGGGCGGCGGCGCGGGGGGTGACAGTTTCCAGACAGCAAAAACAACGGCGAGGAGTGTGAGTGCGCTTGCAAAGCCCGCAATAGTGCGCCACTGGAGCTGGATGGTGCGCTCGATTTCATCGAGCAGCCCGGTCCAGGGATTGCGTGTGCTTCGTGGGCGGGCAGCGGTGGAGGCCTCCACCTTGCGCACAAATGCATTCCAGAATTCCTCGGGCTGTACGTCGGCAGCGGAAATCTGTGGCCGTGAAAAAACGCGGAGGTTTTCCCGCATTGTCTCCAGTTGGGAAGCGCACCTCTCACACGAAGCACAATGTTGCTCCACCGATACCCGGTCTGCCGCAGACAATTCGTTGCTCAGGTATTCGTACAGCAAGCGCCTTGCTCTCGAATGCCTCATCGTCACGCCTCCTCCCGCAGAAATTCCAACTTCCTCTTCATCTTCATCAATCCTCTGAACAAATGGGTCTTCACCGTTCCTTCCGAGCAGCGAAGGATCTGGCTGACTTGGCGCGTGGAGAGGCCTTCCATATGCCTGAGAATCACCACGGCGCGCTGCAAGGTTGGAAGCTCGTGCAATGCACGCTCGATGTGGAAACGCCGGTCTGCGTTATAGGCCTCCCGGTGATCCTGTACGGGCAAGTGTACTGCCGCTGTGTCTTCAACGAACTGTTCCCCCTTTCGATTCCGGGACTTCACATGATTGAGCGCGAGGTTCATGGTGATCCGATAAAGCCACGTGCCGAACTGCGCGTTGCCGCGAAAGCCGGGGAGCGAAGCATGGACTCGCACGAACGCCTCCTGCGCAATATCCTCCGCACTCTGATGGCTTCGCACAAAACCGTATGCAACGTTATATGTCTGTTTCATATATCGTTGCACAAGCTGCCGGAACGCGTCATGGCTTCCCGCCTTCGCGTCAAGAATGAGTTGCTGCTCGTCAGCAGCGGTGGTCATGCGCAGACTCGATGTATGTGACTTCATGGGATTGGACAACTCGAGAGACCCTTCGGTTGACATACGAAGCGAGATGACCAGAGGAACGTCAGGGAAGGTGGCGCGCAACGATTCTGAAGCCTGTTTCCTGGCTGGAGTGCTCGGGCTGAAATGCATCTCTGTAAGCGTTAGAGAGGTTTGCAATGCTCGCACTGTACCACGATCCACCCCGGACAACGTGGAGACCCGGCGTGTCCTTGTGGTTTCGCTCATCATCCTGGTAGGGATGATCACGGTTGAACGGAAGGTTGATGGACGTGGTCCATTCGATCACGTTTCCTGTCAAGTGATAGAGCCCGTAACGGTTGGGTGCGAAGAGGGATGGGGTAATGTTCGTTCCTACCACGGTAACGGGGGCGGAGGGGTTTTTCTTCCAGTTGTAGAGACCGACTTCATTGTCACTGATCGTTCTCCCGAGCGCGTAATCGAAATCATCGGGACCTCGAGCAGCCTTCTCCCATTCTGCTTCAGTGGGGAGAGTGAACAACCACTTTCCTCCTCCGATTCTCGCCGTCAGCCATGCGCAATATGCCGTTGCCTCATACCAATTCACCCATGTCACGGGATGATCCGGCTGGCCGAAACGAAGTGAGTCGGCATTCCGGTTCGTGAGAAGTGAGGAGGCCTGCGATCTGCCGGACGTTTTCCATTGCCGCCCATTCTCTGTCCAATGTTCGTCGTTCTCGAATCCATCCGCCGCATGGAAGAATTCATTGTACTCGGCGTTGCTCACTTCAAACGATGCAATGAAGTACCCCGTCAGCCATATGTAGTGCGGCTCGCGCGGGTTCAGCCGATCACCCATTAGAAAATGTCCGCTGGGAACAAAGCAGAAATCGGGACTGCTGGGAAGAAGGCGAGGGGGGTTCTCCCGCGGAGTTGTTCTGACCGTTACCGCAAACACACCATCGTCGTCAGGGCCGTTTCTGTATCCGGTCAATGAGATGGGATAGAAAAGCCCCACCCTCTCAGCACCTATGAAGTAGTTACCCGGGGAGAGCCAGAGAAATGTGTCTTCGATGGAGCCGAGGCAGATAGTGTCGCGCAGCGTGTTTCCCGCCTTGAAAAGCGTCAGGGGTGTTTCGGAGAGGTTGGCAACAGAGAGAAGGGTTTCGCTACGTTCGTAGTGCCGATTTTCCTGGTCATCGTTTGAACGAACGATGACGACAATGATGGCAATACTTATGACCGATGCGAAGATGGCGATAGAAATTCGACCTACTGCTTTCATCATCTTCGCATCGAACACACCGCGGGATCAGGACTCGGCGACGGTCTGTTTCTTGGATTGGTAGGTTCCGAACACAAAATCCCACAAAGGGGAGCTGACGCCATAATTGAAGTCATCGGTCTGGTAGTGGTGGCGCATGTGATGCTGCTTCACCCACAACGCCACCTGATTCTTCATTGCGAAATGATGCGTTGCATAATGCAGCATGTCATACCAGAGATACCCCAACAAAAAACCCGGAAAGAATGACCAGATCAGCATGTCGCCCAACAGAACCTTGAAGAGCCCGTAAAACAACAGGGCCAGAGGTAGGCTCACGACAGGGGGCATAACCAGTCGAAGCGAATCGTTGGGATAGTCGTGATGCACGCCGTGCATCAGGAAGTGAAGTTGCTTTCCCCAATTGGTCGTGGGTTCATAGTGAAAGACAAACCGGTGCAACAGATACTCGGTCAGGGTCCAGACAAGAAGGCCACCGAGGAATGCCAGCACAATCTCTCCGCCGTTCAGCACGCCCCACGCGCGGTACATGAAATAGGAAATCACAGGGACGTACACCATGAGAGGAATGGTGGGGTGGACATGAGTGAACAACTCCAGAAAATCGCTCTGGAAAAGCCGCGCCGACTCATCCTTGTTTGACACGTAGTTTTTCGCCATGGGACCTCCAACTGGTGAATCAAGTTCTTGAACGCGGGCGGTTCGACGAGTTGCCGTCGGGATTGGGACTCACTACAGATCTTGGCGTCGCATCAGACGGTTGGCGACAATAACAGGTAAAGTTGCCCATACCGCCAGACCGACGACCAACAGGGCGACACTCGATGTCTGCCCCCCGAGGAACCTGAGCATGACCGCACCCGCCGCCCCAAAGATAGTAATATTATCCAGGAGAATCAACGTCGCCACACGGACCATATCCACGGGATTCCCGAACAGCGATACGAAAAGAAACACGTTGGCCGATGAGCCTCTGAAGAATAAGGTTCCACCCAGGGCTATCAAATCATAAAAGAGGACGAAGAAAAACCAGAGAAAGAGAGCAACACCAAAGGCGCGAGATTTTCGCCGGTTCACGGTTGCTACCAAGACGGCAATGCCAAGGAACACGAGGGAAAGGGCGAGAGAGAGGAGGACAAACAGCGCATACGGTACGACACCCTCCGGGCCGTTCCCCACCATGATGATTCCACCCGCAAGAGTGAACCCGATGAGCGTTGAGAGGGAAATAGAGAAGAAGAGTCCCAGCAGTTTCCCCAGGATGACTTCAGAGCGCGTGAGGGGCTGGGAAAAGAGGAGCTCGGTTGCCCCCTTGTCTCCTGTAAAACTGAGGGTCCCCATGGTCAGCGAGACCAGTGGTACGACGTAGAGGACGAGATTCAACAAGCTGGCAGAGGTGCGGGTGAAACTCTGCAATCCTGAAAACCCTTCGGCTATAATCCCGAAGTAGGCAATGCTGACGACAAGTCCACCAAAAACGAGGGCGAAGATAACCGTCCATCGATTCCGGATGGTAATGACGAGTTCAGCGCGCGCAATGTGGTAAATCGTTGTCAGGTCCATAGTCGTCCTCTTTCAATCATCATGCATTCTATTCTTTGTCGCCTGCACAACATGTCCTGCCCGAGGCTGAGACCGGATGCTCGGCAGCTATTGCCTGTGCGCGTTTGGCTTCTGCGAAGGCTACCTTTCCCGACGCCATTGGCGTGTCGAGGTCGGTTTCAATAATGGTCGCGCGTTCATATGGTATCCACTCCCGGGTGTCATAGTCTTTCAGGAATGTGGCGGCAATCTGAATGTCGTTCCGCTTCACTCTGAACTTCAACATGCATCCAAGATCATCGAACTTGAATGCCTCCTCTTCGTGGGTGATGATCTCCGAGGCAAACCGTTCATCCGAAATGGCCATGCGGCAATTCGCGCACATGTCTTCGGGGAAGATGTCCACCGGCCTCAGACCCGACGAAGCGCATCCCGCAAGTGTCAGGATCAAGAGTGAGGAAAGAGTCAGGCTACCCGTTGTTGTCATGGTCATTTGCTCCTACGTAGTGGAGGTACATGTCTTCAATAGTATTGGTCGCAAGGTAGGTGCGCTGGAGGTTCTCAATGGATTCCTGCGCCACCAGGCTGCCACCCACGAAAATGCCAACGCGGTCGGCGAGTTGTTCCGCTTCTGCCAACAGATGAGTGGAGAAGATGATCGTCTTTCCGTTCTCCTTTTGATGAAGCACGAACTCCCGGAACCGTTTCACGCCCTGCGGATCAAGATTCGCCGTTGGTTCATCAAGCAGCAAGATGGGGGCATCAGGGAGCGAGATGACCGCAAGGCCAAGACGCTGCACCATACCGCCGGAGAATTCACTTACGAGTCTGTCACCATCTCCGTTCAATCGTGCACGCACAAGTGCCTCTTCAGCTCGCATTGGAGGAAGCCGCCGCAAGCGACAATAGAAGTGCATTACCTCACGTGCAGAGAGGTTTTCGGGAAACACAACCCGCTGTGGGAGGTAGCTGAGAAACTCCCTGGTTTCCTTCTGGTATCGCTGCACATCCAGTCCACGGACACGTACCCCTCCGGATGTCGGGACGTTGAGGCCGACGATGCATTTCATCGTTGTGGTTTTTCCGCTCCCGTTGGGCCCCAGCAGGGCGAACACTTCACCTTCCTTGACGGTAAAGGAGACATCCTCCACGGCAGTGAAGCGGTTGTATCGCTTTGTCAGGTGATCAACGTGGATCATCGGAGACCTCGTCGTCTAATGGAATGATATATGAACCCGAGGAGGAGCGCTCCTGCCAGAGGGAGGGTGATCCAGGAGATTGCCGCTGTGCGCGGAGCGGCAGATTGCGTGAGGGTCACAACTGCCGGTAGTGAAGTCAGAAGAACGGGCGTCATGAGTGGTAGATCATCCATCTCGCTGTTGATTGCCATAAGAGGAAACGCCTCGGCTGCCGCGGCAAGCGCCTGCGATGCAGGACTGTAGAGATAAAGCCTCAGGTTTGCGTTCCGCCCTTCGAGATATTGAAATGTATTCTGAATCTTCATCGGGACGTCGCCCATGCCGTCGCCGTCAACATCGTACCCCTTATAAGCGCTCCAGTAATTTCCACGGCCGTTGGAGCTCCAGCGTGTCCCGGTGTGTTTGCCGACCAACAAAAGCGGGCTCAGGTTGTCGATGAAGTTATTCTCGGTGAAGGTGTTCTGGACAGAATTCTGGAACATCTGCAGCGCCACATCGTTTTGTGCGATAATGTTGTGGCGGAAGAGGTTCATTGTGGTGGATTCAAAGAACATACCTACCACGTTATCCGACACGACATTCGAGTCCGCGATCATGCCGTGACAATCCTGGAACAGGATACCGAACGATGCGAACCCGCGGTTATGGCTGAAGATATTGTGGCGCATCCTGATACCGCGGGAGTACATGATCGCAGCGCCGGCAACGTTGTCGGTGAATCTGTTCCGCGTAAAGGTGTTGGAGTCCGCGTACATATAGTGCACACCATAACGCAAGCCGAACGCCTCGTTTCGTTCGATCAGCGTATGGTGCGCATATTGGATGTAGAACCCGTCCCGTGCCTCGGTGATCGAGTTGCCGATAAAGCTGTTGTGATGAGAGTTCCAGATGTGGATGCCGCTGCCGCGCTGGCCGAGGTCGGGTTTCCAGCGGCCCACGATGGTGTTGCCTTCCACCAGATTCGAATCGGCCTCGAAAAGGTAGATGCCGAACAGAACGTCTCGCAGATTGTTCCCGCGGAGTGTGTTGTGATTCGATTTGATGAGGACGCCTGCGTCCTCATGCATCAGGTTGTCGCCGCTTCGTTCGATGGTGAAGCCTTCGACCGTGCATGAATCTGCCGCAATCGTGATCACAATCCCCGACGAATCTCCTCGCACCACGGGATTACCCAATCCCCGAAGTACCAGCGGTTTGTCCAACACGAGGTTGCCATGATACGTGCCGGGAGTGACGAGTATCGTATCCCCGCGGCTTGCCCCGTTGATGAGCGACTGAAGATTCGGCTGTGAGAACACAGTTGCGTGGGTAACGACAGCGGCAACCAGGATGTTGCGAAGCCTGTTCATCGCGGCATGTCTCGATTCATCTTATCCACGTCGCTCCTTCATCCAGGTTTTCCTGGAGAGCCACATTGCTCCCAACAAGAAGAGGGGAACGGCAGCCATGAAGTACGACCCGACATCAGGATAGTTGTACACTTCAAAGTTTGCCATGGTACGGTGACCAAACAGGGGAGGTGTGAACGGAGGGACCTTCACGGCCGCTGTCGGGTCCAACTCGTGACCATACAGATACAGCTTATGATAGAAACTCCAGATCGAGAATAACCCGAAGTAAGTGAACAAGACGAACAGGTCTACGAGCTTGGACATCTTCCCGAGCACGGTGGCGCGGAATGCCAGCAGCATCACACCGCCGATGACGAACGGAATCCATTTGAATTCTGTGAAATCATCCTCCTTCAATTCCCGCATCCCAATGTAATGGTTGAGTGAATTGATTTCTTTCAGATCATCCCTGTTCGGGCTCTTGCCTCCCTCCAATTGGTAGGAGTAGATGTTCAACACCAGTCCATCCGGGAACTGGTTCGAGTAGAGCGTCATCCGCCAGAGAGGGAGGAAATACGTCGGCAAGAGAAGAAGTCCCGCCACTATCACCAGAAAACGGCTTCTCAGGTCGATCGGTGTCTCGAAGAATGATGTCGCCTTGACGATAAGCTTCTGCATGTCCATTATCCTTTCACCATCCCGGCCCTCCCGCTGGGGAAAGGGCCGGGCTTGTTGGTGCTCTACTTCGCTGCCAGTGAAGTAGCGTCCACTGTGGTGCGTGATGCTGTGGGACCGCTTCCTTTTACGAGCAGGTATCCCTGCATTTCCTGATGCAACGCTGAGCAGAAGTTCGTGCAATAGAAGGGGAACACGCCCTGTTTATCGGCCACGAATTCGATGACCTTCGTTTCGCCGGGGTCTGCCACGATGTTGATGTTGTACTCGTTCAGTCCAAAGCCGTGCAATTCGTCGGTCGTTTGTTCGATGTTGGTCAGATAGATTGTGACCTTGTCGCCTTTGTTGACTTCGATCTTCCATGGCTCGAAACTTGAACGGACGGCGACCATATACACTTCGACGTTCTTTCCATTCCGCACAATCTTCGCATCCTTGATATCCCAGATTGCCTTGGCATGCTTGTTCTCTTCCTTCGGGTAGACTTCAATAGGTTTCAGCTTGTCCGCCTTGATGATCTGCGCATAGTGTGGTTCCGGTTCGGTGAACGCATCATACAAGAGCGACATTTTCTCGCCGCTGATATCGATGAGCTGCGATGCCTCTGGCTGCGACGGGCCAACGCTCAGATGGCGGCCGTGGGATAGTTTGTTCAGCGCGATGAGGTACTTCCCATCCGGGTTCTTTGTGTCCCCCTCGGCCGCAGCGAGGTGACCGATGTTATACGAGACGGGAATCTTGTCAACAACCTCCCATGTTCCCAACTTCCACTTGGCGATCGCGCTCTCCACAAAGAGAGAAGTGTACGCAAAACCCTTGTCGTCGAACTGCGTGTGGAGAGGGCCAAGGCCCACGTTGACTTCGGCATCCTTCACCGCATCGTAATTCAATACGGGAATACCGTCCTCATTCCCCGTAAAATCCCTCTTCTGAATCGCGGTGATCATCTTCTCAAAATTGAACACCGTCGTGATGCTCTGCAGCTTACCACTGGCAATGATGTACTTTCCGTCAGGGCTGATGTCCACGCCGTGAGGGGATTTCGCCGCCGGCAACAAATACACAACCCCTTCCACGTCCTTCGGATCGATTACTTTGGTTCCGCCAATCATCTTGAACTTGCCGTCCTTGATGGCCTTCTCGGCGTTCTTCCAGTTCACAGCAGCCACATAGTCGCGGTCTTTCTGAGATGCAGTGACTTCAAGCTTGCCAATGGCACGCTCGGAATTATAGCATGTCCAGAATCCCCACTCGGCACTCGGACCTTTTCCCGCATCACCAAGATCGTAGTTGAATGGCGGCATCAGGACTTCCCATCCGAGCGTCATCTTGCCGCTCTGCGGATCGATCGAAATTCCTGCCACGATCCCTTTGAACTTCGTTGCGTAATCCTCCACCTTCTCAAACGTTCCCTTGGGAAGGGGAATGGAGAATCGCGAACCGGCAAGAATGTACTCGGTGTTTTCGGTAGTGAATGACGAACAATGGTTGCCCGAGACGTTCGGCAATGGGCCGAGGATTTCCTTGGTCTTGAAGTCTCTCAGATCAATGCGCGCCATTCTGTTGTTCGCATTGTCGGAGATGAAGAGCCACCGTCCGTCGTAATCCCCATTGGTTTCACTGAGTGACGGGTGATGGGCATCGCCCCACGTGAACCCGCCAAGCATGTCCTTACTCTCCTTGTCGAACCCGTAGCCGGTGGCCGGGTAGGGGGTAAAAACCGGAATGGTTGCAAGATGACGCATG
>Ga0209640_10003624_pt1 | contig 13499 bp, 14 predicted proteins | sample RifCSP10_1_FD_184018 | JGI IMG/M metagenome (GOLD analysis project Ga0209640, IMG submission 184018) | Soil microbial communities from Rifle, Colorado - Rifle CSP2_sed 10_1 (SPAdes) (version 2) | ecosystem: Environmental > Terrestrial > Deep subsurface > Rock core/Sediment | place: Rifle...
CCCGCCGTCATGGCGCGGATGAGCGGCTGCGTCGGCTTGCCTTCGGCCAGGTCGTCGCCGAGGCTCTTGCCGATCGTCGCCGCGTCGCCGGAGTAATCGAGCACGTCGTCGATGAGCTGAAACGCCGTGCCGAGGTGCACGCCGTAGATCGAGAGCGCTTCTTCCACCTCGGCTGGAGCGGCCCCCAGCACGCCGCCGAGGCGGGCTGCAGCCTCGAACAGCTTCGCGGTCTTGCGGCGGACGACTTCCAGGTAGCGCGCTTCGTCCACACCGGCATCGTGGCAGCTCATCAGCTGGAGCACCTCCCCTTCGGCGATCGTATTGGTTGCGTCCGCGAGCACGCTCATCACGCGCATGCTGTTGGCCGCGACCATCATCTGGAATGCGCGCGAATACAGGAAATCGCCGACCAGCACGGCGGCCGCGTTGCCGAACGTCGCATTCGCCGTTCCGCGCCCCCGACGCATGCGCGATTCGTCCACCACATCGTCGTGCAACAGCGTGGCGGTATGGATGAATTCGATGACCGCCGCCAGCTCGAATTTCGCTTCGCCCTCGTATCCGGCAGCCTGGGCCGACATCAGCAGCAATGCCGGACGCAGCCGCTTGCCCCCGGCGCCGATGATGTAGTCGGCGACCTGCCGGATCAGCGCAACATCGGAATCGAGCCGCGCGCGGATGACGTCGTCGACGCGCTGCAGGTCGGCGGCGATCGGTGCGAGAAAAGGGGCGGCGAGCATCCGAATCTTTGACGCGGGAGCATGGATTCTCCTATAATTCCAAGACTTTGCGCATCGAGAGTCAGGCGGGAACCCCATGTATGCAGTGTTGAAGTCCGGCGGCAAGCAATATCGCGTGCGCGCCGGCGAATCGCTAAGGCTGGAAGCGCTCGCGGCGGAAGTCGGTGCCGCCGTCTCGTTCGACCAGGTGCTGCTCGTCGGTGAAGGCGAGAGCGTGCGGGTCGGCGCGCCGTTCGTATCGGGCGCGCAGGTGCGCGCCACGGTGGTGAAGCACGGGCGCGGCCAGAAGGAGCGAACCTTCAAGCTGCGGCGGCGCAAGCATTCGCAGAAGACGCAAGGACACCGGCAGTCCTACACCGAAGTTCGCATCGACGACATCGTCGCCTAGGAGCGATTCATGGCACACAAGAAAGCAGGCGGAAGCTCGCGCAACGGGCGCGATTCCCAGGCGAAGCGCCTCGGCGTGAAAGTGTTCGGCGGCGAGCGCGTCAATGCCGGGCAGATCCTGGTGCGGCAGCGCGGCACGCTCGTGCACCCGGGCGCCAATGTCGGCATGGGCCGCGACCATACGCTCTTCGCCCGCATCGCCGGGAAAGTGGAATATGCGGTCGGCGGCGCGCAGGGCAACCGCAGAGTGCGCATCGTGCCGGCCTAGCTGCAAACCCCGACTCCGCACGAAGCCCTATCGGAGTCGATAGGGCTTTTGCTTTTTTGAGGCCATGAAATTCATCGACGAAGCGAAGATCCACGTGCACGCCGGCAACGGCGGCGACGGCGTGGCGTCGTTTCGCCGCGAGAAATTCGTGCCGCGCGGGGGCCCCGACGGCGGCGACGGCGGACGCGGCGGCAGCATCTGGGCGGTGGCGGACCGAAACGTCGGCACGTTGATCGACTACCGCTATGCCCGCATCCATCGAGCGAAGAACGGGGAGAAGGGAAGAGGCGCCGACCAGTACGGTCATTCGGCCCCGGACATCGAGCTGCGGATGCCGGTCGGAACGATCGTGCGCGACGCCGAATCCGGCGAACCCGTCGCCGACCTGGACCAGGACGGCATGCGGGCGCTGCTCGCGAAGGGCGGCCGCGGAGGAATCGGGAACCTGCATTTCAAGTCGAGCGTCAACCGCTCGCCGCGCCAATTCACCCGCGGCGAGCCCGGCGAGAACCGGGTGCTCGCGCTCGAGTTGCGGGTGCTCGCCGATGTCGGCCTGCTCGGCTTGCCGAACGCGGGCAAGTCGACGTTCCTGCGCGCCGTGTCGGCCGCACGGCCGAAGGTCGCGGATTATCCCTTCACCACGCTCGATCCGTCGCTCGGCATGGTGCGCATCGACCACGATGCGAGCTTCGTCGTGGCCGACATTCCAGGCTTGATCGAGGGCGCCGCGGAGGGCGCGGGGCTGGGCCATCAGTTCCTGCGCCATCTTGCGCGCACCGAGCTGCTGCTGCACCTGGTGGACATCGCGCCGCCCGATCCGCAGGCCGATCCGGCGCGCGATGCGCGCGCGATCGCCGAGGAGCTGAAGAAATTCGATGCCGGGCTGCATCGCAAGCCGCGCTGGCTCGTCTTCAACAAGGTCGATCTGGTGCCGGACGCCGATGCACGCGTCCGTAAAATCCTGCTCGCGCTGCGCTGGCGCGGACGCTGGTTTCAGGTCTCGGCGATCTCGGGCACCGGTTGCCGCAAGGTGTGCGCGGAGGCGTATGGCTTCCTTGCCAAGCGGCGCAAGCGCGCCGTGCGTCCAACCCGGCCCCGCGAAAGAGCTGCTGCGCACTCATGAGCACGCCCGTACCCGCGGCGAGCACGCTGGTCATCAAGGTCGGCTCCTCGCTCGTCACGAACGAGGGCCGGGGGCTGGATGTGCAGGCAATCGCGCGCTGGGCCGCCCAGGTCGCTCACCTGCAGCGCAGCGGCAAGCGCTGCATCCTCGTTTCTTCCGGCGCCATCGCGGCGGGCATGCAACGGCTCGGCTGGAGCCGGCGCCCGCATGCGATGCACGAGCTGCAGGCTGCGGCCGCCGTCGGCCAGATGGGGCTCGCGCAATGCTATGAGTCGTGCTTTCGCGAGCACGGCCTGGCCACGGCGCAGGTGCTGCTGACGCACGCCGACATGGCAGACCGCCAGCGCTATCTGAACGCACGCTCGACGCTGCGCACGCTGCTCGCACTCGGGGTGATCCCGGTCATCAACGAGAACGATACCGTGGTCACCGACGAAATCCGCTTCGGCGACAACGACACGCTCGGCGCGCTCGTCACCAATCTCGTGGAAGCCGACGTGCTGGTCATCCTTACCGATCAGGAGGGCCTGTTCGATGCCGATCCGCGGCGCAACCCGCAGGCGAAGCTGCTCGCCGAGGCCGAGGCCGGCGATCCGCGGCTCGAGGACATGGCGGGCGGCGCAGGCTCGCAAATCGCGCTCGGCGGCATGATGACGAAGGTGCTCGCCGCCAAGCGCGCGGCGCGCAGCGGCGCGCACACGGTGATCGCGTCGGGACGGGAGCCCGACGTGCTGCAGCGCCTGGCGCTGGGCGAGCGGCTCGGCACGCTGCTCCGCGCGCAGACGCAACCGCTCGCTGCGCGCAAGCAATGGGTCGCGGATCAGCTGAACGTCGCCGGGCGCCTGCGGCTCGATTCCGGCGCCGTGAAGGCGCTGGTGCGCAATGGCAAGAGCCTGCTGCCGATCGGCGTGACCGAGGTTCGCGGCGAGTTCCAGCGCGGCGACGTCGTCGCCTGCGAAGACGCCCAAGGGCGGGAGGTCGCGCGCGGGCTCGTCAACTACTCGGCCGCGGAAAGCCGCCTGATCCTGCGCCACGCCTCGAGCGAGATCGAGACGCTGCTCGGCTACGTCGACGAGCCGGAACTGATTCACCGCGACAATCTGGTGCTGCTCTAGCAGGCCGTTCAGTATTTGACGTCGGGCATCCCCGCGGCACCGGCTCCGACGTTCGGATGGCCGCCGCGCACGAGCGCATCCAGCCCTTCGCGCACATCGCCAATCGGTACGCGATGCGGGCAGAAATAATCGCTCCACAGCGCATGGTGGTAGCGCTGCAGCGCCTTTTGCTCGATCGGTCGCCAATCGGATTCGCTCCGCGACCAGGTCGCACCGGGCCGGCCGTGCGCATAGATGCGAACCATTCCGGCCGAGCAGCGGATTCCTTCATAGCTGACGTTCTCGGCGCCGGAAGAACTGCGCGCGACCGACGTATAGCGGACGACGCCATCTGCGCCGACCGAAATCGACTGGCGATCGATGAAAAAGCGGAAATCGGTCCCCGCGCTGACGTAGAACTCCGCGAGGTTGCCCGATCGCGGATACGCGGGCAGCTGGATTTCACGCTCCTTCCAGTTGCGCCGTTCCTCCTCGATCTCCCAGTCCGACTTGATCTGGGCCAGCGCGAGCCCGTGGCAAGCTGCCAAAGCGAGCGCGAGCAATCGCTTCACGCGAGGTCTTCTGCCAGCGAAGCGCGCGTTTCGGCCCCGACTTCGACGCTGGCGCGATAGGCCGGATGGTCGACCCCCATGGTCAGGCTCGCCCCTTGCTGGAACCGCCGTCGCATTTCCGCAGCCAGCTCGAACCGCAGAAAATGCACCGAAGCGGTCTTTTCGTCGTTCTCCCGCTCGAGATCCTCGTCCGCGATCCCCGCCACGCGCTCGCAATCCTCGACCTGCGCCCACACGCTGCGCTCGATCCCCTTCAGCTCGGCGAGGCGCAGGCGCCTTTCCTCCACGTCGGGGTATTCCAGCAGCATCGTCGCTTTCCAGTTGGTGCCGTCGGGCACGAGCGGGTTGTAGGCGTCGAGCTCGCCGCGAATGCCCTCCTCCTCGAAGATGCGCTCGATGCGAAGCATCTCCTGGATCTGGTAGCGCACCGTCAGTTCATCCTCGAACTGCAGCGTGAGGTGCTCGCCCAGAGGCACGGTGCGCCGGCGCTTGTGATCGATCGCGCGCGCCCGGAACTGCTTGCGCTCGCGCGCGTACGCTTCGAGCGACAGCAGGCTGTCGCGCGCGATCCGCGGCATCGGACGCGCTCAGTCGACCAGCGAGTCGAGCGCCCTCTGGAAGCGGTTGGCATGCGAGCGCTCGGCCTTGGCGAGCGTCTCGAACCAGTCGGCGATCTCACCCAGGCCGTCCTGGCGCGCCTGCTTGGCCATGCCCGGATACATGTCGGTGTACTCGTGCGTCTCACCGGCGATCGCCGCCGCCAGGTTGAGCCGGGTCTTGCCGATCGGCTTGTCGGTGGCCGGGTCGCCGACCGCTTCCAGGTATTCCAGGTGGCCGTGGGCGTGGCCCGTCTCGCCTTCCGCCGTGGAGCGGAACACGGCCGCGACGTCGTTCTGTCCTTCGACATCGGCCTTCGCGGCGAAGTACAGGTAGCGCCGGTTGGCCTGCGATTCGCCGGCAAACGCGGCCTTCAGGTTCTCGTGGGTCTTGGTTCCCTTCAGTTGCATGAGGCTCTCCTTTACGTTGAGTGGCCGCCCGGCAAGGAAGCTAGCGCCGCCCGGGCGATCGATCAAATTGAATCTGACAATTCTACCGATTGAGCCGTCCTATATGGGGCTCAACGCCCGAGGGCGCTCTCGATTTCGGAAAACGTGCGCGCGACTTCGCCCGCGGTTTGCAGCGCGACGCCGAGCTGGCGCGCGATCTGCGAAAGCGAGAACAGCCCCCGCACCATCGTGCGCCGCAACGGTTTTTCCAGCAGACCCGGCGCTGGAATCGCGTCCTCGTCGACCACCAGGACATGCTGACGCCCGGATCGGCGCAGCGTTTCGAGCACATGCCCGACACGGGCGCCCTGAACTCCGGCGAGCGCCAGCACTTCCACCCGAACCGCCGGAGTCATCAGATCCGCGACGCTCAGCTCGTCGCGCTTGCTGCGCCGCTCGGTCGCTACCTGGATCGCGCGCTCGCCGAGGATGTCGGCCGCAGTCAGCACGCCGAGCACCGTTTCGCGGTCGTCGATCACGAGCAGCAGCCGGACGCCGCGCGCAATCATGAACTGGTTCGCGCCGCCGACCGGGGCCTGCGGACGAATGGTCGCCGCGCTCGCGAGCGCGAGGTCGGTCATCACCGCGATCGCGGGAGACTCGAGGTCTACGCGCGCGGCGTGCGGCTGCGTCGGGCGCCGCAATCCGGCGCCATCGCCCAGTTCACGAATCGGAAGGGCTGGGTATTGCCTGTCCATGGTCGGCCTCCGGCCGATGCGCACGCTGACTGCGGTCGGCAGCGAGGTAGCGACGCAACTCGGTGAGCGCCTGGCGGTACACATCGCGCTTGAATTCGATGACCGCCTCCAGCGGGACCCAATAGTCGTGCCAGCGCCAGGCGTCGAATTCCGGATGGCCGCTCGCCCGCACATTCACGTCGCAATTGCGCCCGGTGAGGCGCAGCAGGTACCAGATCTGCTTCTGGCCGCGGTAGGCGCCGCGCCAGTCGCGCCGGATCCATTGCGCCGGGACCTCATAGCGGAGCCACTGGCGGGTGCGGCCAAGAATGCGCACGTGCTCGGGACGCAGCCCGATTTCTTCGCCCAGCTCGCGGTACATCGCATTCTCGGGCGTCTCGCCATGCTTGATTCCGCCTTGTGGGAATTGCCAGGCGTGCTGATGCACGCGCTTGCCCCAGAACACCTGGTTGCGCATGTTCGTGAGGATGATGCCCACGTTGGGTCTGTATCCGTCCCGGTCGAGCATGGCGAGGGCGCCTAGGCTAGAATTCCTTTTGCATTTTTCCATAGCCACGCACCAAAGACAACGCTGCGGCGCTCCCTGAGCGCCGCGTCGTCGAACGATGCGAGCCTCGCGATTTTTCATCGGAACGTTGAAGGAGGCGCCGGCCGAAGCCGAGCTGGTCAGCCACCAACTCATGCTGCGCGCCGGGCTGATTCGCCGGCTCGGCGCAGGGCTTTACACGTGGATGCCGCTCGGGCTGCGCGTGCTGCGCAAGGTCGAAGCCGTCGTGCGCGAAGAAATGAACCGCGCGGGTGCGATCGAGGTGCACATGCCGTGCGTGATTCCGGCCGAGCTGTGGCAGGAAACCGGGCGATGGGAGGCTTTCGGCCCGCAACTGCTCAAGATCAAGGATCGGCACGAGCGCGATTTCCTGTTCGGCCCGACGCACGAGGAAGTGATCACCGACATCGTGCGTCGCGAAGTCAAGAGCTATCGCCAGCTGCCGGTGCATTTCTACCAGATCCAGACCAAGTTTCGCGATGAAATCCGGCCGCGCTTCGGCGTGATGCGCGCGCGCGAGTTCGTGATGAAGGACGGGTACTCGTTCCATGCCGACCGCGCCGATTTCGAGCGCGAATACCGCAACATGCACGACACGTATGTCCGCATCTTCACGCGCCTGGGCTTGCGCTTGCGGGCCGTGGCCGCCGATCCCGGCGCGATCGGCGGCAGCGCGTCGCACGAATTCCACGTGCTCGCCGATTCGGGCGAGGATGCGATCGCCTGGTCCCCCGGCTCGGAGTACGCGGCCAACGTGGAGCTGGCCGAAGCCGTAGCGCCATCGGCCGGCAGGCCGCCGGCGGCCGAGACCGCGCACAAGGTAGCGACGCCCGGCAAGACGACCTGCGAGGAGGTCGCGGCGCTGCTTGGCGTGCCGCTCGGGCGCACCGTGAAAGCAATCGCCGTCATGCACGAAGAGCGATTCGCGCTGCTGCTCGTGCGGGGCGACCACGTGCTCAACGAGCACAAGGCCGCGCGGGTAGAAGGGCTCGATCCGTTCCGCTTCGCGACCGAAACCGAGATCGTCCATGCGCTCGGGTGCCCACCAGGGTACATCGGACCGCCGGGTGGCCCCGCCGCAGCCGCGCGCAACGTACGCGTGATCGCCGATCGCAGCGTCGCCGTGCTCGCCGATTTCGTCTGCGGCGCGAACGAACCAGGCTTTCACATGGCAGGAATGAACTGGGGGCGCGACGCGCCGGAGCCCGAAGTGGCGGACTTGCGCAACGTCGTCGAGGGCGACCCGAGCCCGGACGGCCGCGGGGCCTTGCGAATCCAGCGCGGCATCGAGGTCGGCCACATTTTCCAGCTCGGCACCAAATACTCCGAGGCGATGCAGGCCGTCTTCCTCGATGAAAAGGGCGTTTCGCACCCGATGCTCATGGGTTGCTACGGCATCGGCGTCACGCGCATCGTCGCCGCGGCGATCGAGCAGAACCATGATGAGCGCGGCATCGTGTTTCCGCAGCCGGTTGCGCCGTTCCCGGCCTGCATCGTTCCGGTCGGCTATCACCGCGACGAATCGGTGCGCGACGCGGCAGACCGGCTGTACGCCGAGCTCACCGCCAGCGGCGTCGAGGTGTTGTTGGAGGACCGGGATGCACGGCCGGGCGTGCTGTTCGCCGACATGGACCTGATCGGGGTGCCGCACCGCCTGGTGATCTCCGGGCGCGGCCTTGCGGCAGGAAGCATCGAATACAAAGGCAGGCGCGACGCCGAGCCGCGTTCGCTACCGCTCGCGTCCGCCCAGAGCTTTCTGCGCGAGCGGCTGCTCGCGGCATGAAGCGCCTGCTCGCGCTCCTCGCGCTCCTCGCGCCGTTCCCGCTGCTTGCCGGCGAGCAGCGCAACGAGCCGATCGATCCGGTCGTGCTCGCGACGTTGAGCGCGCAGATCTCCGACCGCGCTGCGCCGTACTTCAACTTCGCCAATCCGGGCGACGGGCACCGCTGGGTGCACGAGATGTCGGAGCGGTTGCGCAAGCGCGTTCCCGACCGCAGGGAGCGCATCGATCTGTTGAAGACCGTTCAGTACGAGGCGACACGCGCGGGCCTCGACCCCCAACTCGTGCTCGGCCTGATCGAGGTGGAATCCGGTTTTCGCAAATACGCGGTGTCGAGCGCCGGAGCGCGCGGTTTCATGCAGGTGATGCCCTTCTGGACGCGCGTCTTCCAGCGGCCGCGCGACAATCTGTTCAGCTTGCGCACAAACCTGCGCTATGGCTGCGTAATCCTGCGCTATTACCTCAGCCTCGAGCGGGGCGACTATTTCCGCGCACTGGGGCGCTATAACGGCAGCCTCGGCCGCCCCGAATACCCCAACGCCGTCCACGCGATCTGGCGCGGCCGGTGGAAGTACGACGGGCCCACCGGGTAGGTGCATGCTGCGCGCACTGCGCAACGATCCGCGCTGGACTAACTGGTTCTACGGATTCGCGCCGCCCGAGCGCGGCACGATCCGCCTCGGGCACCGGCGCGTCTACATCGTGCCCACGCGCCTGGGATGGATGTTCGGCGGCGTACTCGCCATCCTGCTGATGGGCTCGATCAACTATGCGCTCGCGCTCGGTTTCGCGCTGACCTTCCTGCTCGGCGGCCTGGGGCTTGCCGGCATGGTTCATACCGCGCGCAATCTGGCCCGCCTCGAAGTGAGCGCCGGCCGTACCGAGCCGGTGTTCGCCGGCGAGGCCGCGCAGTTCCCGCTGCGGATCGACAACCCGTCGCCTTTCGATCGACCCTCGATCCTCGTGCGTCACGTCGGTTCGGCTGCGCAACTCGTGGTCGATGTGCCTGCCCGGAACCCGGCCGAAGCGGTGCTCGGCATTCGAGCGGAACGGCGCGGTCGCCTGCCGCTCGGGCGCGTCATGCTGGAGACGCGATTCCCGCTGGGGATGTTCCGCGCGTGGAGCTACGTAGAGCCGGAACTGAACTGCCTCGTCTATCCCAAGCCGCTCCCGAGCGCATTGCCGCAGACGTCCGCGCGAACGAGTGGAGGCCGCACGAGCGCGCAGGCGGGCGGGAATGACGATTTTGCCGGGCTGCGCATGTACCAGCCTGCCGATTCGCCCCGCCACATCGCGTGGAAACGGGCCGCACAATCGGACGACCTGCTGACCAAGCAGTTCTCGGAAGAAGCGTCCGACGAGTTCTGGCTCGATTGGCAGCAGACGAATCCCCGGCTCCATCTGGAGGAGCGCCTTTCGGTGCTCGCCGGCTGGGTGCTCGCTGCGGAGCGCTCGGGTGCGCGCTACGGGCTTCGTCTGCCGGGCGAGGAGGTTGCACCCGGGCGCGGCGACGCCAAGCGCGCGCAATGCCTCGAAGCGCTCGCGCTGTACCAACCCCGATGAGCACGCCGCATCCGCTGTCGCCCGAGGCGCGCCTGCTGTCGGCCCGCGATCTCGCGGGGCTGCTCGCAGCGCTCGCGATCGTCGCCATTCCGCACGCACTGCGCGCGCCCTGGTGGCTGAGCCTGCTCACGCTCGCGCTCTATGCGTGGCGCGTGCTCGCTTTCTCGTCCGGCTATCCGCTGCCCGGCCGCGGGCTGCTGCTTTGCATCGCCGCTGCGGCGATGTTCGGCGTCTGGGCGGAGTACGGCACGATTTTCGGCCGGGTGACCGGGATCACGCTGCTGCTGCTCTTCTCGGGCTTGAAGCTGCTCGAGACGCGCAACCATCGCGATGCTTCTGTGGCGGTGTTCCTGTGCTGCTTCCTGCTGATGACGAACTTTCTCTACACGCAGGGAATCGTCGAAGCGCTGCTGATGTGCGCCGCGCTTTTCATCATCACGGTGACGGTGGTCGGGTTCGGAGCGCCGCAGCGAAAGTGGCCGGCCAACGTTCGCACGGCAACGATGCTGCTCGCGCAGGCGGCGCCGGCCGCACTGCTGCTGTTTCTGCTTTTCCCTCGAGTGCAGGGACCGATGTGGGGACTGCCGCAGGATGCGCAAAGCGCGCTCACCGGTCTCAGCGACACGATGTCGCCCGGCAATATTGCCGAGCTGGCGCAATCGGACGCGCTCGCTTTCCGGGCCGAATTCGAAGGCGCCATTCCGCCGCCGCGCCTGCGCTATTGGCGCGGCCCGGCGCTCACCGAGTTCGACGGCCGCACCTGGCGCGCGAATCCCGTGCGGATCGAGCGCAACCCCCGCCCGATGCGTGGTGGCGTCGTATTTCGCTACAGCGTGCTTCTCGAGCCGCACCAGCGGCCGTGGCTCTTCGCGCTCGAATCGCCCGCCGAGCGTCCACCGCAGGGAAACTTTTCTTCCGACGGCCACCTGCTCGCCACTACGCCGATCCGCACCCGGGTACGCTATTCGATGCTCTCGATCGCGGACGGCCAGGCGGAGCCGCGCGAAGAGCGCCTCGCGTTGCACCGCGCCCGCCGGCTGCCCGAGGGCTACAACCCCAAAGCGCTCGAGCTTGCCGACGGATGGCGCCAATCGGCGTCGAGCGAAGCCCAGATCGTCGAGCGGGCGATCGAGTACTTCCGCGGCGCGAAGCTTGCCTACACGCTCGAGCCGCCGGCACTGGGCACCGATTCGGTCGATGAGTTCCTGTTCTCGACCAAGGCCGGATTCTGCGAGCACTTTGCCTCGGCTTTCGCGTTCCTGATGCGTGCGGCCGGCCTGCCTTCACGCGTGGTGACGGGATATCTGGGCGGCGACCCCAATCCGGTCGACGGGATCCTCACGCTTAGACAGTCCGACGCGCATGCGTGGACCGAGGTCTATTTCTCGGGGCGCGGCTGGGTACGGGTCGACCCCACAGCGGCAGCGGTGCCTGCACGGCTCGCCTCCGGCCTCGTTCGTTCCGTTCCCGGCACCGCAGGGCTGCCGCTGATGATGCGTCCGGAGCTTGGATGGCTGCGCGGCGTGCGCTACAACTGGGAAGCGCTCGTCCATCAATGGAACCTCCGGGTGCTCGGATACAACCCCGAGCGCCAGCGCGCATTGATGTCGTGGCTCGGCAGGCCGGGCGCCGATTGGAGAGATCTGGCCGCGGCGCTGCTCGGCTCGTTGTGCGTGTTTGCCGCGTTGCTGCTCGCGTGGTCGCGCAAGCGGCCGGCACGGCCGGACCCGGTCCAGCTCGCCTGGCTGCGCTTCTGCCGCAAGCTCGGAGCGCACGGCCTTGCGCGCGCACCACACGAAGGGCCGCGCGACTTCGTCGATCGCGTGGCGCGCAGCCTGCCGGCCCGCGAAGCGGCGATCCGGCGCGTGGGCGAGCTCTATATCCGCCTTCGTTATGGCCGCTCGCGCCCCGCGTCGGACATCGGGGAATTGAAGCGCCTGGTGTACGGCCTGCGCCTCGCATGAAGCGCTTCGCCCTGCTCTGCCTGATGGCGTTCGTCGCCTCCGCGGCGGCGAAGGCGCCTGCGCAGACGCCGTATGGAGAGCGGCCGGAGGTGCGCGCCTTCGTGCAGGAAATGGTCGAGCGGCACGGCTTCGCAGAGCGCGAGCTGGTCCACGTGTTCTCGCGCGCCCGCCGGCTCGACGTCGCGCTGAAAGCGGTTGCCACGCCCGCGAGCGCTCGCGCCTGGAGTGAATACCGCGCGCTGTTCGTCAACGACCGGCTTGTCGCCGGCGGTCTCGAATTCTGGCGCCTCCACCAGGCGACCCTCGAGCGCGCGAGCAGGGACTATGGCGTGCCGGAACAGTTCCTCGTCGCCATCCTCGGCATCGAGACGCTCTACGGCCGGCAGACCGGACGCTGGCGCGTGATCGATGCGCTCACGACGCTTGCGTTCGACTACCCTCCGCGGGCTGCGTTCTTTCGCGGCGAGCTGGAAAATTATCTGCTGATCGCCCGCGAGACAGGCGCCGACGTCTTCTCGGTGCGCGGCTCGTGGGCTGGCGCGATCGGCATTCCGCAGTTCATGCCGGGGAGCTACCTTCGCTTCGCCGTCGATTTCGACGGCGATGGACATGCGAATCTGTCGGCGAACCCGGCCGATGCGATCGGCAGCGTCGCCAACTTCCTGAAGCAGCACGGCTGGAAGGCGGGCGAACTGGTGCTGCTCGACGCCGAAGTGAAAGGCGAAGCGTACCGGGCCTACGCCGACGGCAAGGTGCAACCCCGCAGTACGCTGGAAGAACTTGCGAAGGCCGGCGTCGTGGCGAAAGCGGCAGAGGCTCCGCCTGGGGCGCGCGCGGTGCTGATCGAGCTCGAGACGCCCGGACGCCCGTCCGATTTCCGCATCGGCTTCGACAATTTCTACGTGCTCACGCGGTACAACCGTTCCAGCTTCTACGCGACCGCGGTCGCCGACCTGGCGGCGGCGTTGCGGGCCGCACGGTAGGCGCGTCGCGCCCGGCGCTGCTTTTAGCCGGGCGGCAAATACCGCATCGGGTCGACCGGCTTGCCGGACTTGCGGATCTCGAAATGCAGCTTCGGTGCGTCGGCGTCGCTGTCGCCCAGCTCGGCGATCTTCTGCCCGCGCGCCACGGTCTGGCCTTCCTTCACCAGGATCTCGCGATTGTGCGCGTAGACGCTGTTGAAGCCGTTGTCGTGCTTGATGACGATCAGCTTGCCGTAGCCGCGAATTCCGGTGCCTGTGTACATCACGCGCCCCTGTGCCGCGGCAAGCACCGGATCGCCCATCCTGCCGCCAATGTCGACGCCCTTGCTGTTCGGCTCGGAGAATCCGGCCAGCACCCTGCCCTTGACCGGCCAGATGAAATCGAGCGCATCAGGATCGCGCTCTGCCCCGGGCTTTGCCGGCTCTGGCTTCGGAGCGATCGCGGCAACCTGCGGGGCAGGCTTGGGTGCCGCGCCGCTCGCAGCGGCAGGCGTCGTCTCAGCCTTCGCGAGCAGCGCCAGGTTCTGTTCCGAATAGGGAAGGCGCAGCGCCTTGGGAGAAGTTTTCATCGCGACGTCGCTCCGCACGCCTGGTGCGGGAGACGGCTCGGAGGGTCGCGCTTCGAGTGGGCGGGCCTCCAGCGGCCCGGTCCCGCGCGCGGCTCCCACCTGCACCGCGGGCTCGCCCGGCGGCGGAGTCCTGCGCAACACCTGCCCGCCGCGCACCTTGGTGAG
>Ga0209640_10003625_pt1 | contig 13497 bp, 12 predicted proteins | sample RifCSP10_1_FD_184018 | JGI IMG/M metagenome (GOLD analysis project Ga0209640, IMG submission 184018) | Soil microbial communities from Rifle, Colorado - Rifle CSP2_sed 10_1 (SPAdes) (version 2) | ecosystem: Environmental > Terrestrial > Deep subsurface > Rock core/Sediment | place: Rifle...
TCACCTGCTCCAGGAATCCGTCGCGCGGCGTCTCGAAGATCGACGGCTCCATGATCACGCAGGCGAACTCGCCGGGATGCGCCGTGAACAGCGCCTGCAGCGATCCGATGTCGTTGTACTTGAAGGTGTGGGTGAGCGCGCGCACCGCGCCGGGGATGCCGAAATTGCGATCGGTGGTGGCGATGTACCAATCCTGCGCACCGTGATAGCCGAAACACGCGATGCGCTCGCGCCCGGTGATGTGGCGCGCCAGGCGCACCGCCGCGGCGGTGACGTCGGAGCCGTTCTTGGCGAACCGCACCATCTCGGCGCACGGGATGGCGCGGACCAGCCGCTCGGCGACCTCGACCTCCAGCGGATGCATCATCGAGAACGTGATGCCGTCGGCAAGCTGGCGCTGGATCGCCTGGTCGATCGCCGGATGCCCATAGCCCAGCGTCAGCGGGAAGCAGGCCAGGCAGTAGTCGAGATATTCGTTGCCGTCGACGTCCCACACCCGCGCGCCCTTGCCGCGGCGCAGATATTTCGGCGAGAAGCCGTCCACGAAGCAGCCCGGCCCCTTGGACAGCGTCTGCGTGCCGGCCGGGATGACCTCGAGCGCGCGCCGCCACAGCGTGTCGGTGTGTTGCAGCCCGTTGCGGTTGCCGAGCTTGTCGAATGGTCCGCTCACCGCGCCAGTCCTTTCGTGCGCAGCCACGCCGCGACCGCCTGGCCGGCGATCTCGTGGCCGCGCGCATTCCAATGCCCGTCATGGGTGAAGTGGGTCGCGGCAAAGCCGGCCGCGGCGAACCGGTCGAACACGTCGATCGCGTCGATGCCGCGCACAGCCAGCGCCGCCAGCATCCTCTCGCGCACGCCCTGGAAGATCGGATCGCGATCGCGGATCTCGAAGCGGCCCGGCACCACCAGCACCGCGAACGGCGCGCCGTCGGGCAGCAGGCGCTTCAGCGTCGCCAGCTCCTCGGCGGTGGACCCGACCAGCGCATCGACATTGGCGCTGTCGAACACGTGGCGATAGCCCTGCGCGCGCTCGACCAGCCCGGCCCGGATCAGAAGGTCGGTGATCGCTTCGCTGCGCTTCAGCGCGGTGGCGACGAAATTGTACAGAGCCGAATTTGTCGTCAGCCAAATCTTCAGATCGTCACGCACGCCGGAGGCGGCGGGCGCCTCGCTCGCCGGCGTGGGCGCGGCCGGCTGCGATGCGCGGTACTCCGCAAGGTCGTTCTCCAGCACCAGGCCCACGACCACCGCCGCCGGCCGGACGCCCTCCGGCATGCGCTTGATCAGCGCCTCGTAGCCCATCACGTCGGCGCCGGGCGAGGCGAGGTTGTAGACGCCGCGCCCCAGCGCGCGCTCGGCGAGCTTGGCGTAGGTCTGCTCGATCTCGACGCCCCAGCCGAAGGTCATCGAATCGCCGACCGCCCAGATCTGCCCGTTCGCCGCCGCGGCCGGCGCCGGATCGCGCAGGCCGCTCTCGTTGATGCGGACGCGCATGCGGAAATCGCCGTTGTTCTGGGCGAAGTACCCGTCGTAGCCGGCGCGCCCGACGGCCACGCCCGCCGCTGCATCGGTGGTGATAAACCAGCCCGACCAGAATTCGCGCCAATGCGGCATCGCCACGCGCAGCGCGAACTCCGCCGCCAGCAGCGCGACCACGCCGCCGACCGCGAGCGCGACGAGAGCGCCTGCCCGGCTGACGCGCGGCGGCGGACCGTCCGCGGCGCGTGCCGCGTTACGCCTTACGCTGGCCGACGACATCGAACAGCGCGCCTTCGCGCGCGATGGTGAACAGCCAGCTGAGCTGCGATACGACGCGCTGGCTCTGGCTGCCCGGATCGGTGGCGGCGAACATCGACTCGGCCGTCTCGCCGTCGGTGCCCATGATCGGCGGCACGCAGTTGCGGTAGGCGATGCCGCATTCGTCGAACCAGCCCAGCACCTCGTCGATCGAGTGCCAAGTCTCGTGCGGGTTGCGGTACTGGTCGGCGATCCAGATGCGCGCCTTCTCGGCATCGCGGATGCGCCGCCGCACCACGAAATCGATGTTCGGGCCCAGCGTGCCGATCACCTTGGAGCGCAGCCAGGTCGGCACGCGTGCGTACCAGTTGTACAGCCCGACCATCACGATGCCGCCCGGCTTCGCCTTGCGCGCGACCGACATGAACGCGCGCTTGGCGTCGCGCGTGTGGTGCAGCACGCCGTGCGCGATCACCACGTCGAACGATGCGTCCTTGATCGCGAGATCGAACAGGTTCATCTGCGCGAAGCCGCAGCGCGCGAGCGCGTTGCGGCGCTTGTGGTCGACCGCGAGCTTGAGGCTCGCCAGCGACATGTCGACGCCCAGCACGTGGTTGTTGTTGAGCTGCAGGAAGTGCGACAGTTGCCCGGTGCCGCAGCCGCATTCCAGCACCAGCTTGTTGAAGCCGACCGCGTCCAGCAGCTCGGCGGAAAACGGGTTCTGGAACCCCTTGTGCACCAGCTTGCCGAAATCCTCGAGCCCGTCGTAGCTGGGAAATGGGTTCTCCTCGTAGAACGCCTTGACCCGCGTGGTGACCTCGCTCGCCTCCGCGGCGAACAGCGACGGCACGCCGTTCTGGTCGGGAAACACCCGGCCGGTCTCGCGGTCGCGCAAGCCGCCGTCTGCGATCTCCAGCGCGCCGCCGCCGGGCGCCTGCAGGGTGGCGAGGATCTTGTCGCTGAACGGGCTCAACCCTGCTCGGCCTTGCGCAGGACGAAGTTGCCGATCACCAGAAGATCGAGCTCGGTCGCCATGAAGCAGCGATAGGCGTCGTCCGGCGTGCACACGATCGGCTCGTCGCGCACGTTGAAGCTGGTGTTGACCAGGATCGGGCAGCCGGTGCGCTTGTCGAACGCGCTGATCAGCCTGTGGAAGCGCGGATTGGTATCGGCATGCACGGTCTGCAGCCGCGCCGAATAGTCGACATGGGTGACCGCCGGAATCTCGCTGCGCACCACGTCCAGCTTGTCGAGCCCGGTGCGCGCCGCGTCCTCCTCGGTCAGATTGCGCCGGTGCGCCGGGACCACGTCGGCGACCAGCAGCATGTACGGGCTGTCGCCGGCGAATTCGAAATACTCGGCCGCGCGCTCGGCCAGCACCGCCGGCGCGAACGGCCGGAACGACTCGCGGTATTTGATCTTCAGGTTCAGCGCGCGCTGCATCGCCGGCGACCGCGGATCGGCCAGGATCGAGCGGTTGCCCAGCGCGCGCGGCCCGAACTCCATGCGGCCCTGGAACCAGCCGACGGTCGCCTCGGCCGCGAGCGCGTCTGCGACCGCGTCGAACAGGTTTTCGTCGTCATAGGCGCGGTATGCCGCGCCGAGCCGGTCGAGCGTCTCGGCGATCTGCGTCTGGTCGAAGCCGGGCCCGAGATAGGCGCCCGCCATGCCGTCGCGCGCGCCGTTCAGCTGCCGCGGCGTCTTGCCGACATAATGATCGACCGCCAGCGCGACGCCCACCGCGCCGCCGGCATCGCCGCCCGCCGGCTGGATCCAGATGTCGTCGAAGATCCCCTCGCGCGCCACCCGGCCGTTGGCCACGCAGTTCAGCGCCACGCCGCCGGCCAGGCACAAATTGCGCTCGCCGGTGTCCTTGTGCAGCGCGCGGCACAGGCCCAGCACCACGTCCTCGGTCACCGTCTGGATCGAGCGCGCGATGTCCATGCGGTGCTGGGTCAGCGCCGCCTCTTCCTCGCGCCGCGGTCCGCCGAACAGCGCGGCGAACCGGTCGTTGGTCATGGTCAGCCCGGTGCAGTAGTTGAAATACCGCATGTCCAGGCGGAACGACCCGTCATCCTTCACGTCGATCAGCTTGTCGTAGATCAGATCGACGAAGCGCGGCTCGCCGTACGGCGCCAGCCCCATCACCTTGTACTCGCCGTCGTTCACCTTGAAGCCGAGGTAATAGGTGAACGCGGCGTACAGCATGCCGAGCGAATGGGGAAACCGGATCTCGCGCTCCAGCTCGATCTGCGTGCCGCGGCCGCGGCCGATCGAGGTGGTCGCCCACTCGCCGACTCCGTCCATCACCAGGATGGCGGCGCGCTCGAACGGCGAGGGGTAGAACGCGCTCGCCGCGTGCGAATGGTGGTGATAGCCGAACTTGATCTTCTTCTGGTCGATCTTGCCGCGGCCGAGCTCGTGCAGCCCGTCGGCCAGCAGCTGCTTTTGCAAGAGCTTCTCCTTGAGCCAGATCGGCATCGCGCGCGCGAACGACTTCAAGCCCCGCGGCGCGTGCGCGACATAGGTTTCGATCAGCCGGCCGAAGGTAAGGATCGGCTTGTCGTAGAACGCGACGGCATCCAGATCGTCGATCCGCGCGCCGGCCTCGTCCAGGCAATAGCCGATCGCGCGCGCGGGGAACCCCGCCTCGTGCTTGTCGCGGGTGAAGCGCTCCTCCTGCGCCGCGGCAATGACCTTGCCGTCGCGCACCAGCGCCGCCGCGCTGTCGTGGTAGAACGCCGAGATGCCGAGAACCAGCATCAGAAGATGGCGTAGATGAACGGACCTATGGCGGTGGACTGCGCGACCACCATGACGGCGCCGAGCGCGACCAGGACCACCACGATCGGCGCCATCCAGAACTTCCGATAGGTCCGCATGTAGCGGAACAGCTCGCGCACCACCGACAGCATCAGAATTGATCCTCGAACCGTTCCGCAGTCATCGGGCGCGCCACCGGCGACCAGTAGCTCGCCGCCGTCTTGTCGATCCGCCGCGCCATCGGATCGTGGCCCAGCGCGCGCATCACCGCGCCGCTGGGAACGATGGTGATCGCGTAGGCCAGCGCCGTCAGCGCCGCGGTGTTGGCGCGCATCAGCGCATGCGACATGCGCCGCCAGACGCGGTTGAACGGCATCAGGATGCCGGGGCGGCCGGCCGCCGCGGCCAAAAACGCCGCGGCCACGACGATCGGCCAGATCGCGATGCGCTCGCCGAACCACCACATCGCCGCCTCGATCGCGGCGAACACGCCGGCGAACAGATAGCCGAAGCCGCGATCGCTCAGATCGGCGGGACTGTCGTGTTTCCGTGATTTTCCCATGCTACCGCAGACCGGGTGAAAACCGCTTCTCCCGGGGATTTTCCTGTTTGCGCTGCCGCGCCGCCTTATGCGTAGGCGGCGATCGAATCGAGCGGCAGCGTCACCCTGATCTGCCGCCCGAGCACGTCGAGCAGCAGAATCACGCGTTCCTCGTCGGTCACGCACTCGAACAGGCCGAGTTGGTCGGCGAGCGCGCCGTCGCAGATGCGCACCATCTCGCCCTTGCGGAACGGCACGTCGCGCGCCATCGAGACAAAGCCCAGCTCGTCCTCGCGCGCGCGGATGCCTTCCACGATGCCGTCGGGCGCCGGGGTCGGCAGATCGCCCTGGCACACCAGATGCGTGACGCCCACGGTGGAGCGGATCGCGCGCCAGCGCACCGCGTTCACGTCGAACCGCACGAACAGATAGCGCGGGAACAGCGGCGTCGCGACGACGTCGACCTTGCGCGCATGCCGCCGCCGCTTCAGATAGCGCGGCAGATAGGCGTCGTAGCCCTGGCGGATCAGGTGGTGCAGCGCCTTGGCTTCGGCGCGCGGTTGGCTTTGCACGACATACCAATGTTCCATGGCGTCTACTCCACCAGTGTCGGCTTGGTGCGCGAGATGTTGAGCAGCCGCGGCGCCAGCACCGCATCGGGGCCGATGACCGCGGCCAGCGCGTCGAACGTGTCCTGCGGCTGGGCGAGATCGGTCAGGATCACGCCGTCGATGGGCCCAAGCTCGGTGCGCTCGCCCACCACCCGCAGCCCGGCGAACGTGCCGCCGGCCCGGTCGCGGTCGATGATGCCGGCGATCTCGATCTTCTGCTCGGGCGCGCACAAGGCCGCGATCTCGGCCAGATCGCCCGCGCCGGCCAACGCGATGCGGCGCCAGCCGCGCGCCGCGCACTCGGCGAACAGCGCCGCGCATTGCTGGCGCGCGTGGCGGAAGAAGTTGAAGGAGATCGACAGATACTGCGCGGTGAGCCGGCTTTTCTCGGCAAAGCCCTTGGGCGTCAGATAATAGGCATAGCGGTTGGGCGGCACCTGCTGGATCTTGATCCAGCCCTTGCGCGCGGCGCGCTTGAGATAGGCGTTGGCAAGCCCCAGCGCGATGCCCAGGTCGCGCGCCACCGACCGTTGGGTGAGCGCGCTGTTGCCCTCGATCGCGTTCAGGACGCCGAGCGTGATGGCTTCGTCTTGCTCGAGCGTGCCGGGCTCCGTCGGTGCGGCGTCACCCGCCGCCACCCCCACATCGTTCATAGCGCGAACGATATTCCGTTCACCGGTTGAACGTCAATTGGGAACGGCAGTTAGCGGGCTTATCGGCCCCAATCGCTCATTTTCCCCCATTTCTTTGCCATCCTAGGGCCGGCAGTCGCGCACGCGCGAATCGCCGCCGACCTCGACCGGTTACAGGTCGCCTCCTCGGACTGAAGCACCAGCCCGGAAGGCGGGGCCGCCGTCTTAACCATTTGATTTCAAATGAGATCGCGGCGTCTCTCTCGCCTGCCATGCAGCAGCCGGTTTCCCAGCCGCTGCTGCCCCTGCACCGCCGCCGTCGATTGACGGGTCGCCGGCTCGCCGCTAGACGATGGCGGGTTTCCAGCGCGGGCTTCTCATGGCACCTCCCAATCGCATTGCCGTCATCGGCCTGGGTTACGTCGGGCTGCCGCTCGCGGTCGCGCTTGCGCGGCATTTCGATGTGCTCGGCGTCGACATCGACCAACAGCGCATCGCCGAGCTCAAGGCCGGCGAGGACCGCACGCGCGAGATCGCGCGCGATCAGCTGCGCGCCAGCCCGCTGAAATTCACCGTCGCCGCGGAAGACGCGCGCGGCCGCGACATCTACATCGTCACCGTGCCAACCCCGGTGGATGCCGACAACGCGCCGGATCTCAGCGCGGTGCGCGCGGCCAGCCGCATGGTCGGCAAGGTGATGGGCCGGGGCGCGATCGTGGTCTACGAAAGCACGGTCTATCCGGGCGTCACCGAGCAGATCGCGGGACCCGAGCTCGAGGCGGCATCGGGCCTGAAATGCGGCACCGATTTCTTCCTCGGCTATTCGCCGGAGCGCATCAACCCCGGCGATCGCGAGCACACCGTGGACCGCATCACCAAGGTGGTGTCGGGCCAGACGCCCGAGGTCGCGAAGATGCTGGGCGAGATGTACGGCAAGGTCACCTCCGGCGGGGTGTTCCTGGCCAAGGACATCCGCACCGCCGAAGCCGCCAAGGTGATCGAGAACGCGCAGCGCGACATCAACATCGCGTTCATCAACGAGGTCGCCACCATCTTCCAGAAGATGGGGATCTCGATGCACGACGTGCTGGCCGCCGCCGCCACCAAATGGAACTTCCTGCCATTCACGCCGGGCCTCGTGGGCGGACACTGCATCGGGGTCGATCCGTTCTACCTCGCGCACGCCGCCACCGCGCTCGGCCATCATCCGGAGATCATCCTCGCCGGTCGCCGTATCAACGATGCGATGGGCGGCTACGTCGCCGAATGCGTGGCGCGCGAGCTCGCGCGGCAGAACCGCGGCGCCGGCGCGCGCATCCTGCTGCTCGGCCTCACCTTCAAGGAGAACGTGCCCGACCTGCGCAACTCGCGCGTGATCGACATCATCAACGGGCTGAAGCCGCGCGGCTTCCAGATCGACGTGCACGACCCGCTGGCCGATCCGGAACAAGCCAAGCGCGAATACGGCGTCACGCTCGCGACCAGGCTGCATGGCGCACCGCCGTACCACGCGGTGGTCGGCGCGGTGCCGCACGACGCCTACAAGGCGTTCACCACCGCGACCTTCGCGCAGCTCCTGGTGCCCGACGGGCTGGTCGCCGACGTCAAGGGCATGTGGCGCGACACCGTGCTGCCCAACGGCATCAAGCGCTGGACGTTGTAGCGCGGGATCACCCTTGGACGATGACTGGCAGCGCCGAAATGGGCCGGTCGTGACCCAACGCGGAAGTCCGAGCCATCGTGGCTGTCGCGTCAGCCAGTGGCGGTGATCACGTGCGCTCTGATGCGACCCTCGACTGGACCACTTCCAAATCGACGCGCTAGTGCGTCGGCCGCCGCCTTTGTCGCTTCTTCAAGTAGTGTTGCATCACGAGCCTCGATTTCGTTCCTGAGCGGCGTTCCTTGACAGTACGCAATTGCCGGATCTCTCGGAGAGGCGGCCCTGCTACTGTGATCCACTGTTTCGATTGAGATGTCGGCAAAACCCGCGGCGATTAGCTCCTCGCGAATCTTTTCCACATTGTGATAACCGTGCGGGGTGCGGGCCATAAATCGAGGTGGATCTTTCGGAAAGAGCGTAGCCAGTGCTTCAGTTACGACATCAGCAAATTCGTTTTCGGAGATTCGGTCCCATACGTTGAAGAAGAAATGGCCACGTGGTTTCAGGACGCGGCGTGCCTCCCGGTAGGCCTCAACCTTCTCAGGAAAGAACATGACGCCGAACTGGCACACGACAACATCAAACGTTTGATCCTCATACGGCAGAGTGAGCGCATCGGCTTGACGCCACGTGACTCGATCATGATTCGGTTGCTTCGCCGCGGCATAATTAATCATCGGTTGATTGAGATCGGTTGCCACAATTCGAGTGTGCACGGGAAGCCGCGATGCCATTGCTCTCGTAACGACACCGGTTCCCGCAGCCGTCTCCAGTAGATACTGCGGTTCAACTCGGGCGACCCGCTCGGCTAGGTCATGCGCATACGAGTCGAAGATGAGAGGAACCAAGAACCGGTCGTAGATTTCAGGGATCGATCCCGCGAATAGCTTGTCGGTCGCCACCATGGCCCTGCTCCGTTGAGGGATACGAATCGTCCACCCGCGAATAGCACACTCGAAGATCGATTGCGCGCACGGAAAGAAACCTGCTTTTACGGGGTGCGCTCTTGTCGCCTTTTGCTGATCCCGGAAGCGCGGGATTTGCTCTAAGAAGCGTGGATCAGCCTGATCCGATCTCGCGCTCGGCTCAGCTCGCGACCCGGGTGAACGCCCACTTCACCACCGCGCCGTCGCGCTCGGTCGCGCCGGTGATCACGATCTGATCGGTGCGCTTGGGCGCGCCGCCGCCGAGATAGATGCTCTCCTGCACGCTGATCGGCCCGCCCTGGGCGCGGAACCGCCAGCCGACGCCGCCGGGCAGCCGCAGCAGCACCGCGCTGCCGCCCTGCACGGGCGATGCCTGCACCAAGGGGTGCAGGTGGAACCGCACCGCGAATTTCCGGCCGGCCGATCCGCTCAGCGCATCTTCGCCGCGCAGATCGCCGCCGTCGGCCGCAAGGTACAGCCGCCGCTTGTGCATGATGCCGAACGGCGCGTGGTAGCCGTCCTGCTCGGCCTCGATCCACACATTGCCGTCGGCCTCGCGCCGGGCGACCTTGACCCGGTGCGGCCGCGCGCCCAGACCCTCGCGCAGCAGCTCGGCGGAATTCATGTCCGCCACGGTCACCGTCGAATGCGCGGCGCTGGCGCGCTGCGCCGCGCGCCACTCCGGGCCCGCGCTGGGCAGCGCGCCGCAATTCACGATCAGCCGCTCCTTGCCGACGCTCATCTCGAACGACAGCGTGCCGGCGTGCGCCTCGCGATCCCAGCCGGGCGGCGCCGGCGCGCCGGTATCCATCAGCACCAGCGTCCGGCTCGCGGTGATGCGCTGGAACCCGCTGTGCACGGCCTCCGTCAGCGGCTTGCCGCGCGCTTCGGCGCGCGACAGCGTCACGTCGATCATCGGGCCGGCTTCCTCGGCCGAGCCGTTGAACAACGCGAGCCCGCCGTCGCCGTGGCGGAAGAACCGCAGCATCGGCGTCATGCGGTCGATCGCGTTCTGCAGCTCCTCGCTCTCGACGGCATCGGCGTCGCGCAGCGCGCCGCGCACCGCGACCAGATCCTTCAGCGCGGCGAACAGCCGCGACGGGCTGCGCTCGACCAGGCCGCCGTCCTGCAAGATCTGCTGGGCGATCTCGCGCTTGAGGTAGTCGAGCCCGCGCTTGAGCTTGAGCCGCTCGCCCGGCACGCACAGCGACAGCAGCACAAGACCTTGCGCGATGGTGAAGCGCTCGGCGCCGTTGCGCGCCAGCGGCGCGGCGCGGCGCAGATGCCGTCCCTGGCGCGCAGCGCTGTCCAGGATGATGACCAGCGGCTCGAACTCATCCCCGGCGAGGAAATCCATGTGGGTGAGCCAGTTCGAAATGCGCGCGGCCAGGATGTCGGGCCGCCAGGACAGCGGCCGCCAGCGCATCTGGGTGCCGATCCAGCTGGCGGTCAGCTCCTGCGCTTTGGCGTGCGCCGCCTTGTCGCCGACCACGGCGAGATCCGCCAGCCAGTCGAACCGGTGCAGCTCCGCGCGCCAGGCCTCCGGCGCGGCTGTCGCCCAGGGCAGACCGGAGAGCTTTTCCGTGTGGCCGGCGAATTCGAATTCGCCGCGCAGGATCGCCGCGCCGCGCGCCGCATCGCCCGGCCACGGGCTGGTCAGCTTGGCCAGCATGCGGTCCGGCGGTTTCTTCTTCAGCGTGTTGCCGTAGAACAGCCCGGCATACCACACGCTCGCCAGCGCATAGGCGATGCGGCGCAGATCCACGCCGCGGGTGCGGTCCATTAGCCCATCCAGTCGCCGAGCAATCGCCATGCGTCACATTACCGTCGAATCGAATGCGCGGCTGCGGCGCGGTTTTAGCGCGCGCGCAGCCGGCGGATGTTGGCGGCGTAGGCCTGCGGCCCGCCGCCGAACGTCGCGGTGCCGGCGACCAGCACGTCGGCGCCCGCTTTGACCGCGGATGCCGCCGTCGCCTCGTTGATACCACCGTCCACTTCCAGATCAATCGGCCTGCCGGTGCGGTCGATCAATTTTCTGAGCGCGCGGATCTTCTCCAGCGGACCTTCCAGGAACGTCTGGCCGCCGAAGCCGGGATTGACCGTCATCACCAGGATCAGATCCACGTCGTCGACCACCGGCTCGACCGCGCACACCGGCGTCGCCGGGTTGAGCACCACGCCGGCCTTCTTGCCGAGCGACTTGATCAGCTGCAGCGTGCGGTGCAGATGCGGTCCGGCTTCCGGGTGCACGCTCAGGATGTCGGCGCCGGCGTCGGCGAAACGCGGGATCAGCGGATCGGCCGGCGCGATCATCAGATGCACGTCGAACGGCAGCTTGGAATGCGGGCGCAGCGCCTTCACCACGTCCGGCCCGATGGTCAGGTTGGGCACGAAGTGGCCGTCCATCACGTCGATGTGGATGTAATCGGCGCCGGCGGTATCGAGGGCGCGGATTTCATCGCCCAGCCGCGCAAAATCCGCGGCCAGTACGGAGGGTGCTATCCGGGTGGGCTGCTGCACCCTACGTCAGGTACCAGCTTTGACGAGTCGGGGCAACCGAGCGGGCGCGGCCAGCCGGGCGCCGCGGCGATGAGCCTCACGCAGCGCGCAGGCGCAGCCGCGCGACGTAGAACCCGTCGATGCCGCCGCGCTCCGGCCAGTGGCAGGGCAGGGTGCGCAGATCGCCCTCGGCGGTGACGAAGTCCGCATCGATGCCGATCTCGTCGGGCGCGATCGGCAGCCGCGCGAGATTTTCGTGCGCGGCGAGGAACGCCGCGATCCGCTGCGGCCCTTCCTCCGGCTGCAGCGAGCACACCGCATAGACCAGCACGCCGCTTGGGCCGAGCATCGCGGCCGCGGCCTCCAGCAATTCCGCCTGGCCGCGCGCCTGCTCGGCCACGTCCTGCGGTTGCTTGCGCCACGGCGCGTCCGGATGGCGGCGGATCGTGCCGGTCGCGGTGCACGGCGCATCCAGCAGGATCGCATCCGCCGGCGCGGCCGGGCGCCACGCGCGCGCATCCGCCGCGACCAGTTCCGCCGTGAGCCCGACCCGCCGCAGCGTATCGCCGACCAGCGTCAGCCGGCGCTCCGAGCGCTCCACCGCGCGTACCCGCGCGCCGGCGGCGGCGAGCTGCGCGGTCTTGCCGCCCGGCGCGGCGCACAGGTCGATCACGGATTTACCCGCGCCGCCGCCCAGCGCCGCCAGCAGCACGCGCGCCGGCAGCGCGGCGCCGGCGTCCTGCACCCACCATGCGCCGTCGGCGAAGCCGGGCAGTTCGGTGATCAGCCCGCCATGAGTGCGCCGCACCGTGCCGGTCGGCAGCACGACGCCGTCCAGCCGCGCCGCCCAGCCGTCCGCGTCGGACTTCACCGTGAGATCGAGCGGCGGCTCGATCAGGTGCGCGGCGGCGATCGCGCGGCAGACATCCGCGCCGTACGCCGCGGTCCAGGATTGCCACAGCCAGTCCGGCGTGTTGAGCCGTGCGGCGTCCTGCGCCGCGATCATGCGTGCGCCCTCGCGCGCTATGCGGCGCAGCACCGCGTTCACGAAGCCGGTCTGGTTCTTGAAGCCGGCGGCCTCGGCCAGCCGCACGGTGGCATCGACCGCGGCGTGCGCCGGGGTTTCCAGGAACAGAAGCTGCGTCGCGCCCAGCCGCAGCACGTCCATCACCGCGGCCGCCTTGCCGCTCGGGATGCGCTGCACGAATTCGCCCAACAGCGCGTCGATCTGGCCCAGCCGGCGCAGCGTGGTGGCGACCAGGTTGTGCGCGAACGCGCGGTCGCGCGCGCTCAAGGCGGCGAAGCGGCCATCGGCGGCGAACGCCTCGTCCAGCCGGCGCTGCTTGCGCAGCACCGCGCCGAGAATGCCGAGCGCGCTGCGGCGCGCGGGAAGCCCGGCGGACGGTTGCGGTGTATCGGGCGTCGGCGTGGCGGCGCTCAGCCCCACGGGCCGACCGATCCCGCCATCTCGCGCAGCCGCCGGATGCGGTTTTCGACGTTCGGGTGGGTGGAGAACAGGCTGTCCATCTTGTTCTCGCCGGTCAGCGGATTGACGATGAACATGTGCGCGGTGGCCGGGTTGGCTTCCGCCGCCGGAATCGCGGCGCGATGCGTCGCATCATGGATGCGGCCCAGCGCGGAGGCGAGCCACAGCGGATGGCCGCTGATCTCGGCGCCCATGCGGTCGGCCTCGTACTCCCGCGTGCGCGAGATCGCCATCTGCACCAGCATGGCCGCGAGCGGCGCCAGCAGCATGACCGCGATCGCGCCGATGGCGCCGAACGGGCTGCCGCGGTTGTCGCGGGAGACGCCGAACATGCCGGCGAACATCGCCATGTTGGCGAGCATGCCGATCGCGCCGGCGATGGTGGCGGTGATGGTCATGGTGAGCGTGTCGCGGTTCTTCACGTGGCCCAGCTCGTGCGCCAGCACGCCCGCGATCTCCTCGTGCGACAGCTTGTGCAACAGCCCCGTGGTGGCCGCGATCGCCGCGTGCCGCGGGTCGCGCCCGGTGGCGAACGCGTTGGGCTGGTCGCCCGCGATGATGTAGATCCGCGGCATCGGCAGCCCGGCGCGCTGCGCCAGCTGCTCGACGATGCCGTACAGCGCGGGCGCGGTGCGGCGGTCG
>Ga0209640_10003627_pt1 | contig 13495 bp, 14 predicted proteins | sample RifCSP10_1_FD_184018 | JGI IMG/M metagenome (GOLD analysis project Ga0209640, IMG submission 184018) | Soil microbial communities from Rifle, Colorado - Rifle CSP2_sed 10_1 (SPAdes) (version 2) | ecosystem: Environmental > Terrestrial > Deep subsurface > Rock core/Sediment | place: Rifle...
AGGACGCGGTCGGATGCTCGCGCGATACTTAAAACCGTGAGAAAGGCTAAGTATAGGTCTCGCATCGTGCTCTCGTCCGTTCGATTCGCATGGTCCGCTCTTTGGTCGTGGGCGGCTCCGGGTTCCTCGGCAGCCACGTCGTGAACCTCCTCCTCGCCCAGGGCCACGAGGTCCGCGTCCTCGACCTGAGGCCCCCTGCGACGGACCTCGCGCCAACGTGGCGCGACGTCGAGTTCGTCCGCGGGGACATGCTTGCCGCGCAAACCGTGGAAGACGCTGTCCAGGGATGCGCGTATGTCTTCCACTATGGCACGACGACGATTCCCAAGACGTCGGTCGCCGACCCAGAGCTGGACAACCAGAACCTTGTGGCCGCGTTGCGCCTCATCAGGGCCTCCGTGAGCGCGCGCGTGGAGAAGCTCGTTTTTCCGTCCTCGGGTGGCACCGTCTACGGCAGGCCGGCTCGCCTGCCCATCCCCGAGGACGCGCCTCTCCGGCCCGGATCGCCGTATGCCGTCACGAAGATTGCGATCGAACAGCAGCTCGAAGTCGCTCGGCGCCTCCATGGGCTCGACTACGCGGTCCTGCGGTACGGAAACCCCTACGGCCCGAGGCAGAGCCCGGCGGGCAACATGGGTGTCGTCTCCGTGTTCTTCGGCCTCCTCCGTAAGGGTCTCGTCCCCACCCTGTACGGAGACGGCAGCGCCATGAAGGACTTCTTCTACGTGACGGATGCCGCCTCCGCGGCAGGGGCGGTCCTGAGGCCATCCCGGGAACGCGTGTTCAACGTGGCGTCCGGCCAGGGCACGTCCGTGCGCGGACTCCTAGATGCCATGGGCGAGGTCCTCGGCCGAACCATCGAGCCGGACCGGGCGCCCAGCCTCCCTGGGGACGAGCCCTCGTGCGTGCTCGACGTACGTCGGATCCGGAAGGCGGTGGGATGGAGGCCGACGGTTGACCTACGCGAAGGCCTTCGGCGTACGTGGGCTTGGATTCAGTCCCTGCCCAGCTGATTTTCCGCGAGTTCTCGGATGATCGTTTGGAGTGCCTGGCGACGACGCTCGAGGGGAAAGACCTGCGCGATCCGGTCGCGGGCCTTCGAACCATCGAGGTCTGCGTAGGCCGTGCGAATCGCCGTCGCGAGGGCGTCCGGATTGCCAGCGGGCACGAAGACGCCCGTATCCCCGATGAGGCTCGGGATGCCACCCGCCCGGGTGCCCACGGGCACGCATCCGCACGCCATCGCCTCCCCTAGGGCGCTCGGTAGGCCCTCGTAGAGGGACGCCTGGACGTACACGCGTGCCCTCCGGTACTCCTCGAGGAGGGCGTCGGGGGCAAGGACCGGCACGAACGTCAGATTGGGCGACGCGCTCTCGCGAAGTCTCTCCGTCGCCCTCGAGGGTGTCGCGCCGACGAGACGGAAGGGCAGCTCCGCCAGGCGCCTCGCGGCCTCCACGAAGGTATCGAGGCCCTTCCGGCGGACGTTCACGTCCGTCACGATCCCCGCCGTCAGCACGTTCGAGCGGGGGCCACCATCCGGGCGGAACACGTTCGGGTCGAACCCGAGGGGGACCGTGACGATCTCGGGCCGGCGGACGCCCGCGTTCCGCGAAATCTCCTCCCGGAGGAAGTCGTCCACGACGAGGACTCGATCCGAGCGGGCGAGGGTGTAGCGGCTCCGAGCGGCCACGGAAGGCTTCGTGTGCTCGCCGTAGCCGAGTTCGGGGATCCTCGCCGCGTCCACGCCGCCCACGACGACGACGCTCTTCTTCCCGAGGAGTTCCGCGAGGCGGCAGGCTCCATACGCGTGGTCCTGGGCAAACCAGGAGAAGGCCACATCGGACCGCAAGACAGACCAGACGAGGCGGGGGATACTCCTCCAACCCCGCACGAGGACGCGGCGGACCTCGAAAGCCTCCCGCAGGATCTCACGATCCCTTTGGACGAAGGTCGAGTCCGCAAGGGAGACGAAGGCGACGCGGACCCGCTTCATGGTCCGCCCTCCCGGGCCGCAGCGGCCTCGAGGTCCTCGTAGAGCCGCACGAGCTTCCGGGACTCGGCCGCCCAGTTGTATTCCCGCTTCGCGGCGGCGAGCCCGTTTCTCCCGAGGCGCTCCGCGAGATCCGGATCGTCCCGAAGCCTCACGACGGCCTCCCGGAATCCCTCCGTGCTGTAGGGGACCGCAAGGCCACACTCCTCCTCCTCCACGAGATCGCCCATGGGCAGCCCGTGGGTCGTGATGCTTGGCCTGCCCGCCGCCATCGCCTCGAAGATCTTGTTCGGGAGGCCCACCTGGTTGATGCGGTGCGTCGGATCGAACATCGAGAGGACCGCATGGGAATCGACCGTCATCGGCAGGACCCGTTCGTTCGGGACGATCCCGAGGTACTCCGTGTTCGGATGGCGCTTGCACGCGTCGGCCACCTCGGACGCGAGCGCCTTGCCCCCGCCGAGCACGAGGCGGGCGTCCGGCATCTCCCCGATCACCTCGATTGCGGGGAGGAGGAAGCGGCTCGGATGGAGTGTGCCGACGTACAGGACCGTGAAGGGCCCGCCGGGAGGCGGACGGTACGTGTCAAGGATATGTTCGCTCGTGTTCCGGACGAGCGTGGCGGGTCGGGCCGCGATCCCGTCGACGTATCGCTTGACGGCCTCGTTCACCGCGATCACCCGGTCCGCGCTCGGCGCCAGTTCCCGCTCCATGCGGAACGCGTAATCCATGACGAGCCGCGGGACATCCTGCTCGATCATGTAGCCGAAGATCTCGTGGGCGTCGTACACGAGCCGTCCGCCCGTCGAACGCTTCCACCGCACACCGATCCGCAGGGTATCGAGGTCGTGGCAGTGCACGACCTCCGCCGCCTCCTGCTGCGCGAAGCGGAGGGCGCGACGCCACCAGAGCGGGTTCCTCAGGATGTCATGACCGGCAGCGCGCATCGCACCTCGTGTCCGGACATAGCGGATTGCGAAGCCGTCCCACTCGAGACGCTCTGGCCGGTCGCCCGTGCGGTCCCACCCAATGAATCGGATCTGATGGCCCGCGTCGCGGAGGGCCCGCGCCTCCTTGACTACGCGCGAATCGTGGATCACGTCGTTCGAGACGATCATGAGGATGCGCATGTCCTCACCGGAGGGCCTCGTTCACGATCCCTGCGATTTGCTTGCCGGTCGTGCCGTCCCCGTAGGGGTTCGGCCACCGACGTGTCGCGGACATCTGCTTCTCGACGGCCGCCGCAACCCGCGACGGCTCCGTCCCCGCCAGGACGTTTGCGCCGATGGACAGGGTCTCCGGCCGCTCCGTGTTCTCCCGCAACGTCACGCAGGGGACCTGGAAGTAGCAGCTTTCCTCCTGGAGTCCTCCGGAATCCGTCATCACGAGTGCGGCGTTCTTCTCGATGACGAGCATGTCGAGGTATCCCGTGGGCTCGATCCGCCGCAGGTCCGTCATCTCGTCGGCCCGCTTCTCAAGCCGGAACCGCTTCAGGTTCTTCGCGGTCCGCGGATGGATCGGGAAGAGGATCGGCAGGCCCGAGACCTCGATGGCCATCGCGAAGGCGTCAAGGGCTCGGGCGAGTCGCTCCGGCGTGTCGACGTTCTCCGCGCGATGGAAGGTCAGGAGCACGTAGCCACGCGGCTTGAGGTCCAAGCGCTCGAGGATGGACGGATGCTTCTCCGCCAGTTCGATGTTCCCTTGGAGCGCGTCGATCCCGCTGTTCCCGACGACGTGGACGCCGTCCGTGACGTTCTCCCTCTGCAGGTTCTCGCGGGAGATGTCCGTCGGAGCGAAGAGGAAGTGGGACAGCTGGTCCGCGACGATCCGGTTGACCTCCTCGGGCATCGTCTTGTCGAACGACCGGATGCCGGCCTCCACGTGACCGAGCCGACGTCCGAGCTTGTTCGCGAGGAGCGCGCCTGCGAGGGTCGTGTTCGTGTCCCCATGGACGAGGACGAGGTCCGCGGCCGCGGCGACCTCCGCCACGGCGCGCATCGTCTGTGCGACCTGGACGTGCGGCGGCTGCCCTTTCAGCTCGAACCGGTGGTCCGGCTCCCGGAGCCGCATGTCCCGGAAGAAGACACGGTCCATCAGCAGATCGTAGTGCTGACCCGAGTGCACGAGGACGTGCTCATGCGGGAGCGCGTCGAGCGCCTGGACGACCGGGGCCATCTTGATGATCTCCGGGCGGGTCCCGATGATCGTGACGATGCGGCCCATAGGACACGACGCGCGAGTATTCGAGGCCCCGCTATAAAGATAGTCTTGCGAGAACGCACGTCGAAACCATCATTACGACGGGTCCGTTACGAGCGACCGTTGCTCATCTCCATTGTCACGACGGTCCGCAACGAGGCGCGCAACATCGCGCACCTCCTGGACAGCCTCGTGACCCAGGAACCGCCGATCGAAGTGATCGTGGTCGACGCCCACAGCGAGGACGCGACGCGCGACATCGTCCGCCAGTACGAGAACCGTTACGAGTTCGTGCGCCTGTACATCCGCGGCGGCACGCGGGGCGCAGGCCGCAACTTCGGCATCAAGATGGCGAAGGGCGACGCGATCGCCTTCATCGACGGCGACGCGATCGCGAATCCGTTCTGGATCAAGGAACTGCGCGAAGGGCTGCGGGAACACGCCATCGTCGCGGGCCGGACGCTGCAACTCGGCTATCGCCCGTTCGAGGAGCTCGAGCGGGTCGAGTTGATTGTCGAAGGAACCGACGTGACGCACCCATCGTCGAACCTCGCCTATCGGAAAGAGGTCCTCGCGAAGATCGGTGGCTTCGATGAGTGGTTCGTGACCGCCGAGGACATCGACCTGAACATCCGCGCCGTGCGTGCAGGCCACACGATCGCCTTCCGCGCGGGCGCGATCGTGTACCACCGCACGCGCGATTCCATCTTCGACTTCCTCCGCCAAGCCCTCTGGAACGGCGCGGGCCGGAAGCAGCTCACCCTGAAGCATGGCGCCCTTTGGAGCCACTACCGGCCTGGCGCGATGCTCCGCCAGAAGACGAATTTCTGGTCCATCCTGCGGCTGAGCGCCGCCCTTCTCGGTTACGTCGGATACAAACTCTTCGGCGAGCCGCTCGCCTCGTGACGCCGCCGCTCGAAAGCCTTATGCGAAAACGCTAGCATGGCGCGCCAATGCCCGAGGTCTCCGTGATCATCCCGACGATGAACGAAGAGGCCTCGATCGGCACGGTGCTCGACGAGGTCTCCGCGGCCCTCGCTTCATGGGATGTCGAGCTCCTGACCGTCGACACCGCATCGCGGGACCGGACGAACGAGATCGCGCGGTCGAAGGGCGCCCGGGTGCTGTCGGAACCCCGCCGAGGCTACGGCCGGGCGTACAAGACGGGGTTCGCGGAGGCCCGCGGCACGTACATCGCGACCCTCGACGCGGACCTGACGTATCCTGCGGACCGCCTCCCGGACTTCCTCCGCGCCTTGCAGGAGGACCGGGCGGATTTCGTGTCCGGGGACCGGCTGACACGCCTCCAGGCAGACGCGATGTCCGGGATGCACCGGGTCGGCAACGAGATCCTGAACGCCGCGTTCCGCACGATGTACGGCCTCCCGATCCGAGATTCCCAGTCAGGGATGTGGGCATTCCGACGGGATATCCTCGCGCGCCTCCGCCTCGTCCACGATGGCATGGCCTTTTCGGAGGAGCTCAAGCTCGAGGTCGTCCGTTGCGGCTTCCGCCTCCTCGAGATCCCGATTGACTACCGCCCACGCATCGGGGAGAAGAAGATCCGGAGCGTGAGCGACGCGGCGCAGAACCTCGTGTGGCTCGTGCGGAAGCGGTTCGGCTGGATCCCCGGGGCGGGATGATCACTCCTCGAGGACCTCGCGGAGCTTCTCCCATTCCCGCAGGAAGCGTCGGGGATCGAAGCCTCCGTCGACGTAGCGATTCATCGCCTTGTGGAACCCCGGGTCGAAGTCCGCACACAGGAGCTCGGAGGCCTCCCAGTGCTCCATCGACTTCCAGGGCCACGCGCCTTCGAGGTCCAGGAAGTGTGGCCCCCGGTCCTCCCATCCGACGCGGATGCTGCCGAACTCGATCGCGAGTTCGTACACAATCCGACCGATCAGGATCGACTCCTCCGGGGGCATCGCGAGATCGTCGCCCTTCCGCAGGCGGCGCGGGTGCTGGACGCGGATCGCCGTGAGTCCTTCCGCGGCCGCGAGGGACGCGTTCGTCTTGTCGAGCGTCAGGAAGAAGATGCCCTTGCGGAAGTCGATGCCCCGCAGGAATGCCTTGAACTGGTCGCGGATCATCGAGTCCGCGTTGATGATCGAGAGACCATCCTGGGAAAGGTGCAGCTGCTCCGGATTGGTCGGTCCGACGACGAGGACGCTGAGCCCCTGGAAGCCCTCCGTCCGCTTGAGGGTCGTGATCTCCTGCAGGGCCCGGTACCCGCGGCGGCCCGCGTGCGAGAGGCGACTCCCCTTGCGCATGTTCGCCGCGTTCTCGAGCTCCTTCATCACGACGCCCGGAATCACCAGGAGGATCCAGTTCACGCTCTCCCGGTACGGCCGAGGATGGATGCGGGAGAACTCGTCGAGGAGGTGCTCCCCGAGGATGCACGCATACAGGACGTTCGTGTCGACGCCGACGATGATGTCCTCGTACTCCGCGAGCCGACGCGCGATCGCGCTGAGCCCGATCGGCTCGACGAAGCCCGCGCAGAGGAGAGAAGAATTCAGCCAATCGAGGTAGTCCGGATTGCTCTCGAGGACACGGATGCGATATTCCGTCGGCGAGCCGACGATGTCCACGATCGGGAACTCTTCCTTCGATCCGGGGCCGAGGGACTTGACGGTCAGCCGCTCGACTTGGCCCTTGATCGCACCGAGGGCGAGCTGCAACGCCGGGAACTGCGCGATCTGGCCCTTCTCGAGCAGATCCCGGAACCCCACCCTAGTCCCCCAGGAGACGGTCCGCCATCCATTTCGCGTCGAAGCGGCGGATGTCCGCGTACGACTGCCCGAGGTTCACGAACACGACGGGCTTGCCAATCGTCTTCGCCATCGACAGCGCGGCCCCGCCCTTCGCGTCCGCGTCGAGCTTCGTGAGGACGATGCCATCCAGGCTGACGGCCTCGTGGAACTGCTTCGCCTGCTCGAGGGCGTCGTTCCCCGCGAGCGCGTCTCCGATGTACAGGATGAGGTTCGGGTTCGCGACGCGCTTGATCTTCTTCATCTGGTCCATCAGGTTCTGGTTCGTCTGCATCCGTCCGGCCGTGTCGACCAGGACGACGTCCCGCCCGCGCGCTCGCGCGTGCTCGACCGCGTCGTAGGCCACGGCCGCGGGGTCCGCGCCGGCCTTGTGCTTGATCAACCGGAAGCCCACGGCCTCGGCGTGCTTCTCGAGCTGTTCGATCGCCCCCGCGCGGAACGTGTCCGCCGCCGCGACGACGCACGTGTAGCCCTTCTTCTGGATGTGGAACGCGAGCTTCGCGATCGTCGTCGTCTTGCCCGTGCCATTCACGCCGACGAACATGACGACGAAGGGCCTCGGGCTCTTCTCGAGCTGCCCGAAGAAGTCGAGGGGCGGTACCTCCAGGACCTTCAGGATCGCGTCGCGGAGGGCGGCCTCGACGCCCTGTTCCAGAGTCAGGTCCCTCGAGATCCGCTTCCCTTTCAGGTCGTCCGCGAGGCGGTCCACGATCTCCTTGGCCACCGGGAACGCGACGTCCGATTCGAGCAGGGCGATCTCGAGGTCGTACAGGATCTCCTCGAGCTTGTCCTCCTTGATCTTCCGCCCGCTCTCCCCGACCGCGGCGGACGAGACCTCGGCGTCCGCCTTCTCCTTCCAGCCGGCGAGCCTCTCCCGCAATCCCTTGAACATCTAGCTCCGCTCGCGCGCGCCCGGCTGGGCCTGCAGCTGCTCGTACATGTCCTGGACCATGGCCCCTTGGGCCTCTGCCCGTCGCTGCAGCTCGCCGAGCCTCTGGCCGATCGCGTTCGCCGCCTCGGAGATCGACTTGATGCGCGCGTCGAGCCGCTCGAGCTGCTTCTCGATGTCATCGTGCACGAGGAGGTCCGACCCGATCGACACGAAGGCCTTGTTGACGTCCTTCGAGGCGACGACGAGGAACGAATTGGCCCCGACGGGCACGAGGATCTCCGCGTCCTTGCCCGCCTGCTGATAGCGCGTCAGGGTCTCCCGCGCGCGCATGTGCTCCTCGAGGGAGATGCGGACGATCTCCTGCTGCTGCGCGAATGCCTCCATTTGCTCGCGATACTGGTCCAGGACCGCGATGTTCCGCCGCAGCTCAGTTTCCGGACTGCTCATGCGCGCGCCTCCAGTCGGTGCTTGACGGCAGGGTCCTCGATCTGGTCCGGTGGGACCTCCGCGATCGAGGCGATCGTGACGTACTTGCGGGCGATGCCGTGCTGACTCCCGAGGACGGAGAGGAGCGTCTCGCGAGCGGCGGCCTCGTCCGCGGCGGCGACCTCCTTCGTGAAGGCCTGCCAGTTCCGACCCATGCGGAAGCGCCCGCTAATCCGAAACGCCTTCATGGAAATCGCGTGGCAAGGGGCCCGGCTACTTAAAAACTTGCTCGGGTCAGCGCGCGGGGGCTTCCGCGAGGATCCCGCGGAAGTGCTTCGCGAGGTCCTCCGCAATCTTGCGGGTGATGCCCTTGACGGCGATCAGGTCGTCGACGCTCGCACGGGCGAAGTCCTCCGCCGTCTTGAAGCCGGCGTCGAGGAGCGCCTTCGCTCGCGCCTTGCCGATCCCCTTGACCTTGTACAGCTCCTGGAAGATGTCCGCCTCGAACGCCTTAGCGGCCTCGAGCTCGAGGATGTGCCGCTGGATCCCCTCGTCCCCGGGACTCAGTTTGAGGGCCTCCGTGTACGCGCGGAGTGCGTCGTCGTCGCGGCCCATCTTCACGAGGACATCGCCCTGGCCGGCCCAGGCCTCTTCGTCGTTCGGGTAGAGAGTCGTCAGGTGATCGAACGCGTCGAGTGCGCCTTCCATGTCCCCCTCCTCGAGGAGGATGTTCCCGCAGTTCAGGAGCGCCGCGGCATTCGACGGCTGCACGCCGAGGACCAGGTCGAGGCAGTTCAGGGCCTCCTGCGGCTTGCCGCTCCGGCGGTATGCGACCGCCTTGCCGATCAGGGCGTTCACGTTGCTCGGCTCCACTTCCAGGATGTCGTCGAACAGGCTCAGGGCCTTGCCGTAGTTGCCGCTCGCGGAGCCGATCAGCGCACGGCTCAGGAGGCCGGGCACGTCGACACGGACCTCCTCGATCTTCTGCCGCACGTTCGCGTTCGAGGGGTCCATCGCCGTCGCGGCCTCGTACGCCGCGAGGGCCTCCGGCCGACGTCCGAGGTTCGTGAGGGCGTCTCCTTTCATCTCGAGCGCCCATGCCTCGTTCGGCCGGAGGCCTAGGATGTCGTCGACGGACTCGAGGCATTCCCGCCAGCGGCGCTCCTCCGAGAAGAGGCGCGCGAGGCCCCGCAACGCATCGAGGTTCCTCCGGTCCGCCGCCAGGGCGCGGCGATAAAGATCGATCGCCTCCGTCCGGCGGCCAGCGACGGCCGAGCACTCCGCCTTTCCACGAAGCGCAGGCACGTATCCCGGGTCGAGGCGAAGGGCCTCGTCGTACGCTGTCAGGGCGGCGTCGTGCGCGCCCGCGGCGACGAGGGCCGAGGCCTTCGTAGTGAAGGACTCCGGGGTGTCAGGCGTGCGGCCGGCAGGCTTCGGGGCCGGCCGGTGCGGTTCCCGCTTTGGCGTCTGGATCGCAGTGGCGGCCCAGGCGGGTGCAACGGCGGGCGGAGGCGGCGGGGCGGGCGTGGAAGGTGGCGGCGGAGGCGCCTGCGCTCCGAAGTTGAAGGCCATCCGCGCCTTCGGCGCGGGCATCGGCATGGCCTCCTCGTAGATCCGCTCGCCGGAATCGACCTCCGCGGGCGCGTACAGGGACGCGGCCTTCGTACGCTCGCGGACGGGCCTCAGGCCGACGTACCAGCCGGCGTGGCCCATGCCGTAGAGGAGGAGGAGGAACGGAACGGATGAGAAGAGGGTCGGGACGACGCCCTTCTGGAGGGTGAACGTCAGGTACGTCGACGCGTTCACCAGGTTTCGGAACACGAGGGACCAGTTCGCGAGGGACGCCCACATGACGGGCTCGACGTCGAGCGTCACGGGGCGGCCCGATGCGTTGAGCCATTCGATCGTCTGGTTCACGTTGTTCTTCATCAGGGCGACGGACGCCCCGCCCGCCGTGACGGTCACCACGGCGGACCGCACGAACGTCAGGCCGACGGGATCGGGGCTCGTGAACGTGACCGTCTCCGAGCCGTTCGGCTGCAGCGAGACGACCTGGGGCGGCTCCGCGAACAGGGACGCGGCGACGCCTGGCGTGATCGCGAGGAGCAGGACCGCGGCGATCGCGATCGCTGCAATCGCGGTGCGGAGGGAGCGCGTCATCGAGTACTTCGCCATGATGTACCGCTGGTTGTCGCGGGTCACGTTGTTGATCTCGAGGTTCCGGAGGTACAGACCGACGATCGTCGCGAAGAGGCCCATGATCAGCGCGACCTCGAAGAGGCCGTTGATTGGGAGGAAGAGCGGCTTTAGGCTCGCGCCCTCGCCCTGCATGCGGAAGGCGATCAAGACGCATGTCAGGCCGGCGATGCCCGCGATGAGGATCTTGCGGATGCGGCGGATCCGGATCAGTCGGTCCTTACCCTGGATCCGATCGAAATACCCCGACATGGGAGACTAGGCCTCTGGGACCGTAGCGAGTCCCCTGGCTGCCAGGAAGATGGCCAGGTACTGCGGTACGTCGTTTACTCCAGGAGCCAAGTTAAACGCTTCGCTACCAATCTCCAGATTGATTTTACTCTTGAGATTCATGGGGACGCGCTCGTCCGTCCACGTCTTCGGGATGGCGTCGCGCAGCGGTCGGAAGTCGTCGACTTCGTCGCGGGTGAGAGGCACGACCTGCAGCCCCGTCTTCCCGTGAAGGGACGAGGGCATGCGGATGAGCCTCTTGATGTCCGATGTCACGGGCTCGTCCGTCTCCCCGCGCTGCACGATCCCTTCGAGCGATACGCCCGCGCGCTCGTCGAGCCGCACGGGCTGAAGGTCCTTCACGAGCCGGATCAGGAGATCGCGGCTCTTGTCGGAGAGGGCCTCGATCTGTCCCTCCCGGAGACGGTCGACGCCGCGGATCACGCGGGGCTTCGTCGCTCGTGGCTTGAAGAGGTTCTCGTACAGGTCCGCGGCCTCGGAATCCTTCACGCCCTCGAAAGAGGTCAGGAACTTGATCGCCTCGTCGGACGTCATCGTCTCGAGCTTCCCGACGAGGCCATGGATTCCGCGCATGATCTTGCCCCGCCAGCCCGGCTCGTCCTGCGCAGGCGCGATGATGCGCTTCTTCACGCGGGCATGGCCTTGGAACTCCTTCAGGTCGAACGCGCTTTCGCGGAAGACCGCGTCGACGTCGAGGCCTTTGCCCGTGATCCAGTCCACGACCTCCCGCCGCTCGTGGGACCCGAGGGACCATACGCGCTCGTCGACCACGTGAATGTGGTACCCGCGGCCGCCCGAAAAGACAAGGCGCATTGCCTTCTCGTCGAATCCGAAGTCGGCCTTGAGGAACTCATCGTACAGGTGGACGATCTTCAGGCGGACGGCCTCGAGCATCTCCGGGTACGACATCTTCGCCGCATTGGGCAGGTGGTCCGCATCAAGGTCGAAGATCAGGTCTGCGCCGAGCCAGCCCTTTTCCTCCATCGTCGGCGCGTCCGGATTCTCGTAGTACGCCGACGAATAGTACGCGTGGGCGGGCACGCGGGTCGCGAGGAAGCCGCGCAGGTCCTCCTCCTTCTGGAATCCGAGGTGCCGCTGCACGATCCCGGCGGTCCAGAACATGAAGCCGAACTCCCGTCGTCCGAAGCGATCCGGCGGGGTCGGCCTCGAGGTCTCGTAGTGGCGGCGGAATTGCTTCCGTACGAAGTTTGTTGTCGCCTCCTTCGCGGCGTCCGGCGTGACCATTCGGCCGCGCAAGGGAGCCTGCCGGTTTAAGGGTTCGCGGGAGGTGCATGAACCTGCGGTTCCTGCGCTGATCCTTAGCCCAACGTGCAAATACCGTGGCTGCCTCGGGGCCGCCGTGACCTCCCGAGCCGTCGCATGGTCGGAGAGCGCCGCTCTCTTCGCCCTCCTCTACATCGGCATCCCGTGGACGGGGTTGCGGCTCGATGACGTGCTCGGCCTGCCGGGGCTGCCCGCATGGATCTCAGTCCCGGGGATCTCCCTGGCCGTCTTCGGAGCGATCGGCCTCGTGTGGTGCTTCACGCTCTTCGCACAGCGCGGCGGCGGCACGCCGAATCCAATCCGACCGCCCCAGCGCCTCGTGACGAGCGGACCGTACGGGCTCACCCGGAACCCGATCATCCTGTTCCACGCGGCCACCCTCCTCGGCCTCTCCCTCTTCGTCGGCTCGCCGAGTGCCACGTTCATCACGGTCGTCCTCGGCGTACCCGCGTATTTCATCGTGCTCCGCGAGGAGAAGACGCTCGAGGCGCGCTTCGGGGCGGAGTACGCCGGATACAGGGCGTCCGTGCCGCGCTGGCTTCTGCGGCCGTGGCGTCACAGGTGAACGGTCACGTTCGCCGACGCGGTCGAGGCCGGGGTCTCGGCCCTCTGCCGGAGTTCACGCAGGTGGACGACCTCGACCGGGACGCCGTCGAGGTTCCGGACGAGGCCGTCAACGTGGCCTTGGCCTATGACCGCCACGACATCCCCCTTCGTCTCGTGCAACTGCCGCAATCGGCCCGCCATGCGTTCGTTGCGCTCATCGACCAGGATCCGCTTCGCGGTGGGGAGCTCTCGCGCGAACTCCTCGAGGAACGCCCGCTCGTCCTGGTAGAAGCGGTCCAGCTCCTCCTCGATCCGCTGCTTGCCTGCGAAAAACCCGAGGACCGTGGAGCTGAGGAGGCGCAGCTTCTCGCGGATGGACATGCCCCTCCACACGCGGACCAGGATCTCCCGCGAATCGTCATCGATGAGGGCGATCTCGCTGCCGGCCTCCTGCGCCGCCCGGGCGGCCGCGACCATTTCGTCTCCGACCTCGACCCCGTACTTCGAGGCGATGCGCATCTGGAACTGCGCGAGGAGGTCGAGGATGGAGGCGCCTCGGCTCCGGGGCGAGCGGCTCATGAGTGCCTGGTACCGGGTCGGATCGAGCTCCAACGCGACGACCCGCGGCCGGCGTTCGAGGATCGACTCGCGCACCGCCCGGCCGATGTCGAAAACGTGGCCGACGCCGAGGAGGGTGATCATCCTGTTCGTATCATCGATCGGCAGGCCATAATCCTTTGCCGCTCACCCAGAGCTGTAGCGATTCACGGCAACTGCTGCCTACTAGGTAGCGATTTGGCGCAATTGTTACGACTCAAGGAGCAGCCTACATAGCCATGTTCGGTGCGCTTCTATGTGTCAACCATGACTTCTGGAGAATCGAGCCCCCCTCCCTGGTTC
>Ga0209640_10003628_pt1 | contig 13494 bp, 14 predicted proteins | sample RifCSP10_1_FD_184018 | JGI IMG/M metagenome (GOLD analysis project Ga0209640, IMG submission 184018) | Soil microbial communities from Rifle, Colorado - Rifle CSP2_sed 10_1 (SPAdes) (version 2) | ecosystem: Environmental > Terrestrial > Deep subsurface > Rock core/Sediment | place: Rifle...
TTGCCCATGACTTCCCCTTTTCGAGTCGGTTGAACATGCACACACACGTCAATCATCGCACTCCAGCGCCTCGGGACGGGGAAGTCCCTTACATTCGTTGGGCCTCACCTGTCCGGATCCCTTGACCTCTTCTCGGTATCGCCCATAATACCGCTGTGGTGCCCCGTGTCGTCCTTGATACGAACGTGCTGGTGTCGGCCCTCCGGTCCCGGCAGGGTGCCTCGTTTAAGGTCGTCTCTCTTGTAGGCGAGAAGCTATTTGATATCGTCGTATCAGTTCCGCTGGTGGTGGAGTACGAAGCAGCGACCAAGCGCCAGTCGAGACAGTTGGCGCTGACGCACGCAGATATCGACGACATTCTGGACTATTTCTGCCAAGTCGGGCTGCAGCGGGAAATATTCTTTCTATGGCGGCCAGTTCTGAGGGATCCGAAAGATGACCTGGTTCTTGAAGTGGCAGTGGAGGCGGAATGCGACTACGTTGTCACGCACAACTTACGGGACTTTGCGGGAATAGAGAGTTTCGGTGTACAGGCGATAACTCCCAGGCGCTTTCTCGAAATCATAGGACAAAGGAAATGAGCACGCTTAGCCTTAGAATCCCGGATTCGCTGCACGAGCGCGTTCGCGATATTGCGAAACGGGAAAACATTTCGATCAATCAGTTTGTGTCCTCGGCGGTTGCGGAGAAGCTGTCTGCGCTCCTAACGCAGGAATACGTTGCCGAGCGAGCGAAGCGAGGCTCGCGGCAGAAGTTCAAGAAGGCATTGTCAAAGATCAGGGATGTTGAACCTGAAGATAGCGATAGGCTGTAGGAAGGCGAGGCCCAACAATGCGCTGCAGACGGAGCGCTGACGTTAGGCGCCACAAACGGTTCGCTAAGGCCTTGACGTCGGTGCACAGATGTACATACTCTGTCGGGTATGGACGGGTACGAGTGGGATCCCGACAAGGCGGCAGACAACCTCAAGAAGCACGAGGTCGACTTCGCCGATGCGGCGATTTCTCTCGAGGACCCTCATGCGCTAACCGATGCTGATCCCGACGCCAGCGAGGAGGAGCGCTACATCTGCTTGGGTGCCGATCCCGAAGGGCGGCTGCTCGTCACGGTATACACCCACCGGGACGAAAACATCCGCATCATAGCTTCGCGCTTGGCAAGCCCAGGCGAGCGTCGTCGCTACGAGGAACGCTGATGCGCAAAGAGTACGATTTTTCGAAGGCCAAGCGGGGTCCAGCTGTGCCTTTGTCGAAGGGCAAGACGCGGATCACCATTCGCCTGGATGATGATGTGATCGTCTGGTTCAAGCGGCAGGTGCACGACGCAGGAGGTGGCAATTATCAATCGCTGATAAACAAGGCATTGCACGAGCACATCAAGCGCAGTGACGAGCCGTTGGAGGAAACGCTGCGCCGCGTGTTGCGGGAGGAACTGCGTACGAGTGGCGCCTGATATCAACTTTGAACTGCAACACTGACTAGATTTCATTGAAGCACTCCTGAGGGGTTTTGAAGCCGAGTCTTTTGCGCGGTCGGTTGTTCAGAGCGCGAGCGATCTCGGAGGAGTTGAAACCTTGCTTTCGCAGGGTCGCGAGAATATACCTCTCCTCGGAGGTGATCTGGTGATACGTCATTGACGGCTCCCTTGTCTTGGCGGATGAGAGGCTGTCGAACTATTCCAGATCGCCTCTTCTTGAGGGAACCGTGTTGCACTTAGTTTATGAATCCACCCGGCTTAACATCCAGATGCAGCGGACAAGTCGAAATGTCACGCCCCTTGCTACCGCAAGGGTCGCGCCATTTCGCCTTGCCGCTGATCTGGGGCGTTATGCGCCGATATCCTTGGCCGCAGTGACAGTCTTGTGAGCGATGTTGGTTCGATGAAAGCCAGTAGATTGCCCATCGGGTTTGAGATCTTGATCTGCTTTGGGCCTGTTTTAGTAATGCTGGCTATGGGTCTGGTGCTCTTTCCAGTGTGGATAGGGATGCTGCTTTTCGCTGCTACGAAGTATCGATGACTTTCTTGAGGGCTTTCCTTCGGTTACGCGAGAGCAGATCATTGCTTTCCTTGAGGAGGCAAAGGATCGCGCGATCGCCGCAGTTTCTTGAACATTCTCCTCGACGAGTGCGTGCACGTCGTTCCGAGGCGGCCGAACAGCGATTGGGGATTCGGGCCGCCGCACATAGCACGCCTGGAGAAGACGGGTCGTCCCGCGCATCTGGACCATGCCGTCGTTACCGACAGCAAGCTGCAGACTGTCGAGCAACTGCGGCGCTATTTCGCATAAGACGATGCTGACCGCTTCCTGCCATTGCGGTGCCGTGCGGATAGAGGTTGCCCGCAAACCACGGGCCCTGACGCAATGCACCTGCTCCATCTGCCGAAGATACGGCGCGCTTTGGGCCTACTGCACGCGCAAAACGGCCCGCGTCTTCAGCGCCCCCGGCGCTACGACTGCCTACCTATGGAACGACAAGGTCATCGAGTTCCATCATTGCAGGATCTGTGGGTGCTTGACCCACTACGAAGCCACGGCAAAATCGGCCGACAGCCGAATCGCGGTCAATGCAAGAATGATGTCTCCGGCGGATATTGCCGGGGTCAAAGTTCGCACTTTCGACGGCGCGGATACGTGGAAGTACTTGACCAGCTAGAGCCGGGTCCTTGCGCGTGGGGAGAACACACATGTACATACCGAAATATCACGAAGAATCCGACGCTTTAGTGCTGCAAAGCTTGATCAAGGCTCATCCGCTCGGCACGTGGGCGACGCAAGGCGACGGCGAGCTCATCGTGAACCACGTTCCGTTTCTGCTCGACGCGTCCCGCGGCGAGCACGGGACGCTCGTCGGCCACGTCGCTCGAGCGAACGGCATCTGGCAGTCCTTCTCGAAATCGGTTCCATCGGTGGTGGTCTTTCAAGGTGCGGAGTCGTACATCACTCCGTCTTGGTATCCGAGCAAACACGCTCACGGCAAGGCGGTGCCGACCTGGAACTATGTCGTCGTGCACGCGCACGGGCTGCCGCGCGTCATAGAAGACAGTGCGTGGTTGTTGAGTCACGTCAGCCAGCTCACCGACGTGCACGAAGCCGGCCAAGCGCTGCCCTGGAGAGCATCGGATGCGCCCGCGGAGTTCACTGCGCACATGATCGAGCGCATCGTAGGCATTGAGATCCCGATCGCGAAGCTCGTCGGCAAGTGGAAGGTCAGTCAGAACCGGCCGGAACCCGACAAACTCGGTGTCGTGGCAGGACTCCGGGCGAAGGACGATCCGCAGTCCAGCGCAATGGCCGCATTGGTCGATCAGCAAATTTCCGGCGAGCAAACGGAGCCTTAGGTCACAGCTCGGCGACGAGCTTCCCTGCGCGCACGAAGTCGATGTCGGCGAGCGTGCGCGCGTGGCGCGTGAGCTCCTCCAAGAGCCTGGCCTGCCCGGCCCCGCGGCGCTGCGCCTCGGCGTAGCTGATCTCGGGATGAAACATGACCATCGAGTAGCGGGGGATGAACTGCCGCGGATGGCGGCGCTCGAGCTCGAACGCGAGCTCGGCTTTGAGCTTGAAAGCGGTACTGCGCACGTCGTCGCGCATCTCGCGGTAGTTCTCGAGCGCCATGGCGGCGATGGCCGCGGCGTTGTCCGCGCGGTTACGCTCGAAGAGCGTGCAGACGTGCGGCCAATCGCGCCCGTGCGCCGCGACTAGCGCGTCGAGCTCGAGACAGTCCTCGAACGCCGCGTTCATGCCCTGGCCGTGAAAGGGCACGATCGCGTGCGCGGCATCGCCGAGCAGCAAGATGCGGCCGCCGTGGCTCCAGGGCCGGCACGTGAGCGTGCCGAGGCGACCCACGGGATGCTCGCGATACTCGCGCTCGAGCGCAGGCAGAAGCGGACGCGCATCGGAAAAGTGCGTGCCAAAGAACGCCGCGACGCCGCCCGAGTCGATGGCCGCGAAGCTCGCGTCGCCGGTGAACGGTAGAAACAGCGTCGCCGTGAAGCTGCGGTCGAGATTCGGCAGCGCAATGAGCATGAAGCCGCCGCGCGGCCAGATGTGCAGCGCGTGCGGCGCGAGCGCGAATTCGCCGCGGTGAGGCGGCAACGTGAGCTCCTTGTAGCCATGATCGAGAAAATCCTCGGTCGCGTGCACGGCCCCCGCGGCTTGCAACGCTTTACGGACGCTCGAGCCCGCGCCGTCGGTTGCGATCAGGAGCTCGGCCGCGAGGGCGTACACGCCTTGCGGTGATTCGATCCGCGCCGAGCCTGTTGTCGTATCGACGCCCGTACATTCGTGTCCAAAGCGATACTCGACTCCGAAGCGCCGCTGGGCGAGCTCGGACAGCGTACGATTGAGCGCCGCGCGCTCGACCGAATAGATTCTCTCGTCGCTGCGCTGGCCGTACGGCAGATACCGCTCGGTGCCGTTCTCGTGCAGCATCCTGCCCGTCATCGGCATTAACAGCGGCTCGACGGCCGCCAATACGTCCGCCTGTCGCAGCGCTTCGATGCCGCGTGCCGCGAGGGCGAGATTGATCGAGCGGTCTCGAGCGGGCGCCGGCGAGTCGGACGGTGGCTCGCGCTCGACGACAAGCGGCTGCAGGCCGCGGCGCGCGAGCAGAATCGCAAGCAAGCTTCCCGCGAGCCCGCCGCCGACGATGACCAACGGTCCGGATCGCGCTTTCATCGCGTCAACGCGCGGCGCAGCCCGTGCACGGCCGTGTACACGTCGCGGTACCGGTTATAGAGCGGCGCCGGCGCAATGCGCAGCACGTCGTCGCCGCGCCAATCCACGACGACGCCCCCGGCGCGCAACCGCTGCTGCACGCCGGCGACCTGCGCCGGATCCAGTCTCACGCGCACGGACAACTGGCAGCCGCGGGAAGCGCGGTCGCGCGGCGTCAGGAGCTCGACGGCGTCGCCGATCTCGTGCTCGAGCAGCGCCTCCAGGTACTGCGTGAGGCGCACGGACTTCTTGCGCAGCGCGCGCAGTGTGGCGCGCTGAAAAAGCTCGAGCGATGCCGCGAGCGGTGCCATCGAGAGGATCGGCGGATTGCTGAGCTGCCACCCTTCGGCGCTCGCCATCGGCGCGAAGTCGCGGTGGATTGCGAAGCGCGTCGCTTTGTCGTGGCCCCACCATCCGGCGAAACGCGGGACGTCCGCGGCCGCGAGCCAACGGCGGTTCACGAAGCAGCCGCCGACGGCTCCGGGTCCCGCGTTCAAGTACTTGTAGCTGCACCAGACGGCGAAATCGGCATCCGCGCGGTCGAGCGCGAGCGGGACGTTGCCGATCGCGTGCGCCAAATCGAAGCCGATGCGACAGCCGAAGCGATGGGCGATTCGCGTGTAGTCGCCGAGCGCGAGCGCTTGCCCTGTGAAAAATTGCACGCCGGGTAAGAGCACGAGAGCGATCTCCTCGCCGCGCGCGGCGAGCAGCGCTTCGAGCTCGCCGGTGTCGAGCAGGCCGTCGCCGGCGGAGCCGCGGAGCTCGAGCAGACTCGTGGCGGGATCGAGGCCGTGATAGCGCAGCTGCGATTGCACGGCATAGCGGTCCGACGGGAACGCACCGCGCTCGATGAGGATCTTGTTGCGCCGGCCCGCGGGCCTAAAAAAGCTCACGAGCATGAGGTGCAGGTTCACGGTCAGCGAGTTCATCGCCACGACTTCGTCGGCATGCGCGCCGGTGAGCTCGGCGAGGGGCGTCGCGAAGCGCTCGTGATAGGAAAACCAGCCGTCCGCACCGTCGAAATGTCCTTCGACGCCCGACGCCGACCAACGTTCGAGCTCTTTAGCGACGACGCGGCGCGCGCGGCGCGGCATCGGCCCGAGCGAATGTCCGCTCAGGTAGACGAGCTTGCGCGCGCCCGAGCGCGGCAGATCGAATGCGCGTCTGAACGGTGCGAGGTCGTCGTCGGCATCGAGCTCGGCGGCGAATTCAGGACCGGGTTGAAATGCCGGCGGCGCCATTCGGTCGCGGTGTCAGGGGCCGCTTGCGGGCCGCGGCATCACGGCGCCGCAATTTTTGCAGGTGCGGGCTTCGCGGTTGCCGTAGAAACGCTCGAAAACGGGCGGCAGGTCTTTGACGATGTCGGAGACGTGCAGAAACTCCTCGTGCAGCTTGTGATCGCACGCAGGGCAGAACCACATAAAACCGTCGAGCTCGGAGGCTCTGCGCGCCCTTTCGACGACGAGGCCGACCGTGTTCGCGAAGCGCTGCGGCGAATGCGGCACGCGCGGCGGCAGCAGAAAAAGCTCGCCGGCACGAATCGGAATGTCGACGCGCCGGCCGTCCTGCATGGTCTTCAGCAGCATCTCGCCTTGGATCTGGTGGAAAAGCTCGGGTCCTTCGTCGTGATGGTAGTCCGCGCGCGAGTTGGGGCCGCCGACGATCTGCACGATGAACTCGGAGCCCAAAAACATCTGCTTGTTGCAGACCGGCGGGCACAGCGACTCGCGATTGGCCTCGATCCACGCGAGCAGATTGATCGGTTGCATCAAATCCATGTTCGTACTCCGCTAGGGCCGTAGAGGCGCCCCGCCGGGTTTGCACAGTACCTGGACCGGTGGGCCGCGGGGGTCGAGCGGCACGCCCGTCAGCGCACCGCCCCACACGCAGCCCGTATCGAGGGCAGTGACGTCGTCGCGGCGGACGAAGCCGAGCGCGGACCAATGTCCAAACACAATATGCCATTTGCGACGCCGTTTGGGGCGCGCGTCGAACCAAGGCACGAGATTGGCGGGCTGACTGCCGGGTGGGCCCGAGTTATCCAAGTCGAGCCGGCCGCGCAGGTCCCAGTAGCGCATGCGCGTCAGCGCATTGATCGTGAAGCGCCGTCGGTCTTCATCGTCGAGGTCGTCACGCCATTCCAGCGGCGTGCTGCCGTACATGTCGCGCAAACCTTTTTTCCAGCTCGACCCACGCAGCATGGTTTCTATTTCGACCGCGTATGCGGCCGCCTGTTTGACTTTCCAAGTAGGTGGGATGCCCGCATGCACGAGCACCATCCTGCGCTCGGCATCGCGGTAGAGCAGCGGCCGCCGCCGCACCCAGTCGATGAGCGCTTCGGCGTCGGGTGCCGCGAGAACGTCTTGAAACGTATCGGTGCCGTTTGCGCTACGAGCGCCGGCCGCGGCGGCGAGCAAATGCAAGTCGTGATTGCCGAGCACGCAGAGCGCGCTGTCGCCGAGCGCGATGACGCGGCGCAGGACGCCGAGCGAATCCGGCCCGCGGTTGACGAGATCGCCGACCAGCCAAAGGCGATCGCGGCTTTCGTTGAAAGCCAATTGCTTCAATAACTTATTGAAAGCTTCGGCGCACCCTTGCACGTCGCCGATCGCGTACAGCGTCATGTCCGACGGATCGCACTTGAAACCGCCGTCATTTTACGCGCCCAAGCGGGCAAGGCGCGCGAAATCTTGAGGCTCGAGATCCTCGGGGCGCGCGCGCGGGTCGATGCCGGCCGCGGCGATGACGTCGGCGGCGAGACGGTTCTTGAGGGCGCGCCCGATCGTCTTGCGGCGCATCGAGAACAGGTGCGCGACGATCTCGGCGAAGCGCCGCTCGTCGCCGACGGCGAAGCTCGGTTGCGCGCGCGGCTTGATACGCACGAACGTGGACCAGACCTTCGGCGCCGGCGCGAAGGCGCCCGGGCCGATGTCGAATAGCGCCTCGATCTCCGTCCACGCGGACAACATCACGGTCAAACGCCCATATTTCTTGCCGCCCGGCCGTGCCGTCATACGCGTCACCACTTCCTTCTGCAACATCACGTGCAGATCGCGAATTGCTTCGCGGTAGGCGAGGACGCGAAACAGCAATGGCGTCGAAATGTTGTAGGGGAGGTTACCGACGACGCGCAGCGGTCGCGCGCGCGTCGCCAGCGCCGCGAAATCGAACTTGAGCGCGTCGCTGCGATGCACGACGAGCCGTGCGGACCCCGTCGCCAGGCGCTCGAGCTCGTCGGCGAGACGCGTATCGACCTCGATGACGTGCAACAAGGCGACGCGCTCGAGCAACGGTGCCGTGAGCGCACCCAAACCCCCGCCGATCTCGACGATGTTGTCGTCGCGTGCGGGATCGACGGCCGCGATGATCTTGCGGATGACCGCGGGGTCGTGCAGGAAGTGCTGACCGAATCGCTTGCGGGCCGCGACCTTCATCGGCCGGCGGCGCGTCGCGCGAGCGCTCCGGCCAAATCCACGGCGGCGCTGAGACTCTCGGCACGCGCTTTGCCGGTGCCCGCCAGAGACAGCGCCGTGCCGTGATCGACCGAGGTGCGAATGATCGGCAGGCCGAGGGTCACGTTGACGACTTCGCCGAACCCGAGCGCCTTGATGACCGGCAGGCCTTGGTCGTGATACATCGCGAGCACGACGTCGCAGCCGGCCAAAGATTCGGCCGTGAATGCCGTATCGGCGGACGCGGGGCCGAGCACCGCGAGACCTCGGGCGCGCAAACGCTCGACGACGGGCGCAATGACCGTGCGTTCCTCATCGCCGAGCACGCCGCTTTCACCGGCATGCGGGTTGAGGCCGAGAACGAGAATGCGGGGCGCCGCGACGGCAAAGAGCTTTCGCAAGTCGGTATCGATGACGGTGATGACGCGCTCGAGCAGCTCTTGATCGATGGCGTCGGCGACGGCGCGCAACGGCAGATGCGTGGTCGCGAGCGCGACGCGCAACTGTCCGCCCGCGAGCATCATGACGGGTTGCACGGTGCTCGTGAGCTCGGCGAGGAATTCCGTGTGTCCCGTAAACTGTACACCCGCGGCGTTGATCACGCTCTTTTGCACCGGCGCCGTCACGAGCGCCGCGGCTTCGCCGCGCCGACAGATCTCGACGCCGCGCCGCAGGATGCGCAACACGTATTCGGCATTGCCGGCGTCCAACCGCCCGGGGATGACGGGGCGCGGCGCCTCTACGGCGAGCACCTGCATTATCCCGCCTTGCTGCGGCTCGACCTCGGCCGGCGTCGGGCGCACGAGGATTCGCACCTGCAGGCGCAGTTGCTCGGCTCGGGCGTCGAGCACCGTGGGATCGCCGAGCACCGCAATGCGCCAAGGGAGGGCTCGAGTCGCGAGCAGCGCGCAAATATCGGGGCCGATGCCGGCCGGCTCGCCTGAGCTGAGCGCGATGCAGGGGATATCGGTGGTCATATCCGACCGGCCCGAGGGTGCCGGAGTCTTACAAGCGTATGTCGATATAGGCTTGGTCGCGAAGCCGGCGCAACCACACTTCTCTCTCTTCTTGAGCTTTGCCCGCGCGAATCTCCGAGCGGCAGCGCTGTTCCTTGAGCTCGTCGGTGGAGTCGTGAGAGCGGCGGTCGGTCACTTCCACGATGTGCCAGCCGAAGCGCGTATTAAATACGTCGCTGAGCTCCCCGACAGGGAGCGTCTCGAGCTTTTCGGCGAATTCCGGAACGAAGTCCTCGGGTGCAATCCAACCGAGATCGCCGCCGTCGGCGGCCGAGAGCGTGTCCTCCGAAACCGCGAGAGCAACGGCGCCGAAGTCGTCGCCGTTGACGATCTGCTCGCGAATGCCGAGCAGCTTTTGCCGCGTGGCGTCGTCGTCGAGGATCTGCGTCGGCGCGATGAGGATATGCCGCGCGCGAACCTGGTCGACCATCACGCGTTCCGCGCCGCGCATCTCGTTGAGGCGCACGAGATGGAACCCGCTGCCGCTCTGGATCGGCTCCGAGTACTCGCCGGGCTGCATGCGTGTCACGACGTCGGCGAACAGCGTCGGGAGCTCGGACCCTTTGCGCCACCCGAGCGAGCCGCCCTCGAGCGCTGTTTGCGCCTCGGAGTAGGTCAGCGCGAGCTGCGCGAAGTCTTCGCCGGCCTCGAGCCGTTCACGAATCTCCTCGATGCGCCGCTCGGCCTCGCGAACTTCCCCGCTCGTCGCCGAGGCCGACAAGCCGATCAGGATGTGCGAGACGTTGTAGTCGAACTCGTTCGTTTGATTGGCCTCGGCGCGCGCGAGACATTGCTCGAGCTCGCGCGGCGTGACGTTGATGCGGCTCAACACGTCGCGTTGCTCGAGCTGACTGAGTATGAGGTCCTCGCGGCTGTCTTCGCGATACATCGCATAGTCGATGTTCTCGGCCGCGAGCGCTGCCGGCAGCTGTTCCAGCGTCAATCCGAGATTGGCCGCGACGTTGCCGAGCGCCTGATTGAGGATGTCGTCACTGACGACGATGCCGAGCCGCTCGGCGCGCTGCAACTGAATCTCCTTGAGCACGAGCTGGTCGAGCACCTGGCGCTCGAGCACCGACAGCGGCGGCAGTTGCGTGCGCTGTTCCGCCGGTAACTGTTGTTGCTGCTGACGGAAATTGTCGATGACGAGCGCAATCCGCGCGTCCAACTCGCTCTGCAGCACGATCCCCGCTTCGACGACGGCCGCGATGCTCTCGAGCAGCTGCCCCGTCGAGCCGAGGTCGCGATCCTGCGCTTGAGCCGCTGAGCAAAAGAGCGCCGCCGCACCGGCGGCAAGCGTGGTCCGAAGGAAACGCGCCGTCATTCCGTACCGGCTCCCGAAAAACGTCGATAGCCAAGAATACCACGGTCGAGCAGCTCCTCCGGGGAGCTCGCGCGTTGCGTCAAGCCCTTGAGCTCGAGCTGGATCGAGATCGCGCTGTCCGTTTCCCCGGTCCGGCTGCTGATGTAACGGCGCCCCGTCAAGCGCACGCGCCAGCAGCAAGCCTCGTACTCGAGCCCGACGAACTGCTCGAGCGGCTCCTCCTCGAGCAAGGAATAGCTGTACTGGCCGATGAACCGCCAACTCTGGCCGACCGGCCACACCATGGAAAGCTCGCCCTGCTCGAGCAGCCCTTCGCGCAGTCGATAGCCGAACCCGAACAGCCGGTCCATCTGCGGCCGAAACTCGAAGCGCGTTTCGGCGCGCACCGTGGAGTCGGTTTCGCTGTTCCATTGGTAGCCGACGTCGAGATTCCATTTATTGCTCAAGGCTACGCCGATCTCGGCCACGTAGTCGGAGTCGCTGGCGCCGCTCAGCGGTTGCCCCGGCAGGCTCACGGTTTGCGAGGCGAGGTAGTGAGTCCGCCCCAAGGTGGCGCTCAACCGTTCCTCGCCGCTGCTGCCGTCGACGAGCCGCGTCGTCACGCCGAAGCTCAACTGATCCGTATCGGCGACGCGGTCCGGACCGACGAATTGATACTTGCGGAACAGCTGCACCAAATTGAAGTCCGGCACGATCGTGTCGAACACCGGCAGTTGCGATTGATCCTCGAACGGCACGTTGATGTAGAGCAAACGCGGTTCCAAGGTCTGGATCCAGCGGTCGGTTTTGCCGGCATCGCGCTCGAAGCGGATGCCGGTATCGAGACTGCCGACCGGCAAGCCGCGCGTCAGCGTGTCGTCGCCGCTCGCATCGGGGTCGTCGAGCCAGTAGTTGGTCTGCCGCCAAGCCACGGCCGGAGTCAGGTATAGGCCGGCGCGGCCGAAGCGCAGGCTGAGCTCCTGCGTCGAATCGAGCCGCCAGCCCGTCACACCGACGTCGCGGTCGAAATTGACGAGCTCGGTCGAGGAATCGAAGCTCCAAATTCCCGCCGACCAAAGGCCCTCGAACAGCATTTGCGGCACGCGCTCGTAAGGGCGGTCGAAGGGATCGATGAGCAAATCGAGCGTTTGATAGTTCTGGAGGCGGCTCCGCACCGACCAGCGCGGCGCGAAAAAACCGAGATCGAGAAAGCGGCTCAGATAGATTTGGCTCGTGACGCTCAGGCTGTCGCCCATGTCCTCGAAATAGGCTTCGTCGGAGACTTCCTCGACGCCCGCGATGAGCTGCCACCCGCGGCCGAAAAGTGTTTCGTGTTGCAGATTCACGTAGCCGCGTGTGTCGTTGGTCTCATTGTCGTCGGGCAGATAATCGAACGCGAATGTCCCGGCGCTGCGGGGCAAGAGATAGCGAAAATCGTTGTTGAGCTGCGTGCCGCGCTTGCTGAGATAGCGCGGCTCGATTGTCAGATCGTAGTTGGGTGCGAGATTGAAGTAGTACGGGATCGAGATGTCGAGACCCGTTCGCTCGCGCTCCGCGATCTGCGGCGTGAGGAAGCCGTTCTTGCGCTGGTCATCGATCGGAAACGTGAAATAGGGCGCATACAGAATCGGCACGCCCTTGAATTTCAATCGGACGCCGTGCGCGGTCCCGAATCCGCCTTCGGCATCCAAGCTGAGGTCGCGCGCTAGCAGCTCCCAATCCGTATCGTTTTCCGGGCATGTCGTGAAGACGAGCGAGGAGAGCGACATCGTTTTCGCGTCGGTGATGATGAGCTCTTGGGCGGAGCCGCGTGCCGGGCGTTTGGGCATGTTGAACCCGGCCGCGGAGAACGACAGGATGCGCGCGTCGTTGTCGAGCGCGGCGTCCTCGGCAAACACCGTGATGTCCTCGTTGGCGAAAGTCACGCGCCCGATCACGTCGACGAGATCGTCCTCGACGCTCATGCTCTCCGCCGTCAACGTGCCGCCGTGGTATTGGACCCGCACCTCGTCGGAAAACTGTGCGCTCGAGTCGGAATCGAATCGCCAACGACGCGCTCTGATGTCGAGCCTGTCGTCGGCGGGAGCATTCGTGTCAACGGGCAGGGGGCCGGCGGGCGTCGGGTCGACGACCAGGCAAACACGTTGAGCGGCGGCGTGATTAGCCGCGAGGACGCAAAAACATGCGAGGAGAGCGCGAGCGGGATTGACTGGGGCCACGAAGTCTGAGCCGCGTAAAGGCGGCTACAATGGCACAGATCATGTATGCCTTCAACGCTTCGGCAGCGCCATGAAAGCGATGATACTCGCGGCAGGACGCGGCACGCGCATGGGCGCCTTGAGCGAGCAGCGGCCGAAGCCGCTGCTCGACCTCGGACGTGAATCGCTGCTCGAGCGTCAGGTGCGTCGGCTCGCGGCAGCGGGCATTCGCGATCTCGTCATCAACGTTTCCTACAACGCCGCGCAAATCCAAGCGGCGATCGGCGACGGCTCGCGCTGGGACGCACGCATTCGCTACAGCGTCGAAAGCGACCCGCCGCTCGAGACCGGCGGCGGCATCATCAAGGCATTGCCGCTGCTCGGGCCGGCCCCGTTTCTCGTCGTCAATGCCGACGTGCTCACGGATTTTCCGTTTGCGAGCCTCAAGCTCGACGCCGGCCGCGGCGTCCTCGTTCTCGTGCCCAATCCCGCGCACCACGCCGCCGGGGACTACGGCATCGACGCGCAGTCGCGCATCGTCGACCGGCCGCCGAAGCTCACGTTCGCCGGGGTCTCGATCCTCGATGGCGCGTTGTTCGCGGGCTTTGCGGTCGGCAAGCATGCGTTGAAGCCGATCCTCGACGCTGCCGTCGCCCGCGGGGATCTCTACGGCGAGCGCTACGACGGGGTGTGGATCGACGTCGGCACTCCGGAACGGCTGGCGCTCGCGCGCGAGAAAGCGCGCGCCCTCGATGTCGATGCCCCGTAGGAGCGAGCTTCGCTCGCGATCTTCAACAAGGATCGCGAGCGA
>Ga0209640_10003629_pt1 | contig 13494 bp, 11 predicted proteins | sample RifCSP10_1_FD_184018 | JGI IMG/M metagenome (GOLD analysis project Ga0209640, IMG submission 184018) | Soil microbial communities from Rifle, Colorado - Rifle CSP2_sed 10_1 (SPAdes) (version 2) | ecosystem: Environmental > Terrestrial > Deep subsurface > Rock core/Sediment | place: Rifle...
CCGAAATCGACGCCGAGACGGCCGGCACCAGCAACGACCGGGCCGGCTCCAGGCTGGTCACGCTTGATGATTATCTCGCGCCGGATTACGAGGTCCATTGGGGCATCGTTACCATGCAATATAAATGGTAAGTACGGATAAATCCCGGTTCCCGCTGCCTGGTAGCAGCAGCGGGAACCTTGCCTGCGGAAAACCGACCTTCCCAGACTGGACCCCAGTTGCTCCGGACTCCCTGTCCTACGAAAATCTCTCGCCGAGGTATTGAGCTACCCCCGGTTTTCCCATTTTGTGTTTGACAGTGGCATTCCCGTATTATACTATTCAATTAGTTGATTGAATAGTATAGGGGAACGCATGCATCCGAACCGACGCTTCAAAAACGACATCTACGAGCAAATTGCCCGAATCGGTAAAGCGCTCTCCAGCCCAAAACGTCTGGAGTTGCTGGACCTGATCTGCCAGGGACCGAAAACCGTGGAGCTGCTGGCCAGGGAATCCAGCCTGTCGGTTGCCAATGCCTCCCGGCACCTCCACATCCTGCGCGGGGCCGGCCTGGTCGAGAGCCGGAAGGAAGGCCTGTACGTTATCTATCAGGTCGCCGATCCGGAGGTGAGCGAGTTTTTCCGCGGCATGCGGCTGCTGGCCGGGAAACGGCTCGCTGATATCGAGCAGATCACGCGCCGGTTTTTCAGCGGGCGTGAAGGTCTCGAAGCCGTGGATCGCGCGGAGCTGATTGAAAGGGTCCGCCGCAAGAGCGTGACGGTCATTGATGTGCGGCCCGCCGAGGAATACGCGGCGGGCCATATACCGGGCGCCATCTCGGTGCCCTTGACGGAGCTGGAGGCACGACTGACCGAGTTTCCCAGGGACAGGGAGATCGTTGCCTATTGCCGGGGTCCCTTCTGTGTCCTGGCGATCCAGGCGGTCGAGGCGCTGCGCGCAAAAGGCTATTCAGCCGTGCGCCTGGAAGATGGCGTGGCGGATTGGCGGGCCAGGGGTTACCGGGTTGCGGTGGCGAAGAGGGCGATGCCGTGATTCCGATCCTCAGTAATAAACACCCTGACCAGCCCTCGGTGTTCCTCCCGGCCAATCTCCTGCGGGAAGCACGGCGCCAGCGGGCGCTGCCGTCCGGCGCGGTGCCGGAGATCTGCGTCCTCGACCCCGACGGGGATCTGTTCCGGCACTTGCGCAGTTCGGGGGCGCGGCGCAATGGACACTGGGCCTGCTATCACACCGAACTGTTTGACCTCGACGTGGATGGCGCGGCAGTGGGCGTGATTGGTTGCGCGGTCGGAGCCTCCTTTGCCGTGCTGGTGGCCGAACAGCTATTCGCCTCGGGGTGCCGCCTGCTGATCAGCGTGACCTCCGCCGGGCGTCTCGTGGCTGCGGGGCAGCCGCCTTATTTCGTCCTGATCGATCGCGCCCTGCGCGATGAGGGAACAAGTTACCACTATCTACCCGCCGCCCCCTATGCGCGAATTCACGCGGAGCTACTGTCCGCGATCCGGGCCGGGTTGCCGGATTCGATTCCGCTGGTGCAAGGGGGCGCCTGGACGACCGATGCGCCTTTCCGGGAGACAGAGGCAGCCATTGCGTTCGCGCGATCCGAAGGCCTGCTGGCGGTCGAGATGGAGGCGGCGGCACTCTATGCCTTCGCGGAGGCCAGGGATAAACCCTTAGTGTGTTTTGCGCGCGTCACCAATGAAATGGGATTGATCGAAAACGATTTCGAGAAAGGCGATGCGGACGGCAACCAGGCGTTCATGGAACTGATCGCCGCCGTGGCGCAAGCCTGGAGGACAACAAGGTGAAACTATGGCAATGCGGGTAATCATCATCGGGGGTTCCTTCGGCGGGCTGAGCGCTGCCTATGAACTCCGCAAGCATCTCGATCCGGGGCAATGTGAGATCCTCCTTCTTTCCAAAGAGCGGCGTTTCATCTTCATCCCCTCCCTCCCCTGGGTCGCGCTGGGTTCCAGGAGCCTGGATCGGATCTCCTTCGATCTGGCCGGGCCGCTTGAGCGCCATGGGATCCGCTTCGTCCATGCGCCCGTGGAGCGGATCGACCCGGCTGAGCAGAAGGTATACACGGATGGCGAGAGCTACTCCTATGACTATCTCGTGATCGCGACCGGCCACCGCAGCGCCAACGAGGCCGTTCCCGGACTGGGACCGTGGGACGGCCCGGGACATTCGCTCATGTCCCCTCCGGAAGCGGTGGAGGCACACGATGCATTGCAAGTCTTGCTCCAGGCGCCGGGTCCCATCGTGGTGGGTTGCGCCCCCGGCGCCAGTTGTATCGGTCCGGCCTACGAATTCGCCTTCGAGATTGACCACCTGCTGCGCAAGCGGAAGAGCCGGCATAAGGTCCCGCTGGTATTCGTGACGCCCGAGCCCTTTCTCGGCCACTTTGGCGTAGGCGGCATGGGCAAAGCCCGGCAGTTTTTTGAGGGCGAACTCGAGGCGCGCGACATCCGGTATTTCACCTCCGCGGCGGTTTCCGGGATTACTGACTCATCGGTACAACTGGCGGATGGAAAAATATTCGAATCCCGTTTTTCCCTCATCATTCCTCCCCTGGCAGGCGTGCGGGCGGTAGCTGAATCGCCCCGGCTCGCCAACCCCAAAGGCTTCATAGCGGTAGACGAAGGCTACCGGCACCAGGAGTTCCCGAACATCTACGCGGTGGGCGTCGCAGTCGCCTTGCCCCCGGTCGAGGTGACCCCGGTTCCCGTGAACTTCCCCAAGACCGGCCATATGACGGAGCAAATGGCTGCCATTGCCGCACACAACATTGCCGCGGACATCCGCGGCGGGGAGAGACTTACGCGGGATCTCTGGGTCGAGTGCATTATGGACATGGGTGCTACAGGCGCCCACATGCGGGCCGATCCGGTGCGGCCGCCGCGCAATGTCGCCGAAGTGAGTGAAGGAAAGCGGTGGCTATGGGCGAAGCGGCTCTTCGAGAGCTACTACCTTTGGAAAGCCAGACGAGGCAGGACAACCGCCAGCAGTTGGGGCTGGTGAATACACACCACCGGAGGATTGGTTCATGAAGCTTGCGATTGTAATCTCAACGAACGAGGCGGAAGCGGTTTTCAACGCCATGCGGCTAGGCAATTACGCCGTCAAAGAGGGAGACGGCGTCGGAGTCTTTCTTGTCGGCAAGGGAGTGGAACTCGACAGGATCGAGGATGAGCGCTTCGCTGTCCGTGCCCAGGCGGAAGCGTTGCTTGACGCAGGGGGAAGTATCCTGGCCTGCGGCACCTGCCTGAAACTGCGCGAATCCAGCGGGTCTCTGCTCTGCCCCCTGTCCACCATGAAAGACCTCTATGAACTCATCCGCGACGCGGACCGCGTGGTGAGTTTCTAGGATAGGAGACCAACCGTGATGGAACGTTTGACCTTATTGGCCCTGGACCGACCCAGAACCGTTATCGCGGTAACGGTGCTGTTGACGGTCCTGTTCGCCCTGCAATTTCCCAAGATCACGATTGACACCGATCCGGAAAACATGCTCGAACCGGACCAGGCGGAGCGGGTCCTTTATGACCGCGTCAAGGAGGAGTTCGGCGTCCATGATCTGATCGTGGTCGGCATCGTGGACGAACAGGGCATCTTCCGGCCCGAGGCGCTGGAACGCGTTGCCCGGGCCACTGACGAAATCCTCAAAATCAAAGGCGTGGTCATTCCGGACGTGGTCAGCCTGACGACCACCGACAACATCAAGTCCACGGGCGGTCTCCTGGACGTGCATTCGGTCATGCGGCAAGTGCCATCCAGCGCGGCGGGCATCGCCGGGATCCGCAAGGACATCGCGGAGAACCCCTTCCTGCGTGAGAAGATCGCCTCGAACGACGGCACTGCCGTGGCGATCTATGTCCCGATCCAGGAAAAGGATATGAGCTACCGGATTGCCGGCGAGATCGAGACAATTCTGCAGCGCGAGCTGCTTCCGGGACAGGCTTACCACCTGGCCGGCCTGCCGGTGGCGGAGGACACCTTTGGTCACGAGATGTTCCTGCAGATGGCCGTGGTCGCCCCCCTGGCTTTTATCGCCATCATGTTCCTGGTGTTCCTGCTCTTCAGGAAAATGGCTTTCCTTATCCCTGTAGGCATGGACGCCATGTTAGCCGTGATCTGGGCCATGGGGCTGCTCATCGGGACGGGGCATACCGTGCATATCATGAGTTCCATGATTCCGGTTTTTCTCATGCCGATCGCGATCCTGGACGATGTGCATATCCTGAGCGAGTTCTTCGACCGCTACCGCGCCCTGGGTGGAGACAAGCGGCGCGCCTTAATAGAGGGAATGCGGCCGTTGTACCGCCCGATGCTGTTCACTTCGCTCACCTCGGCGGTCGGCTTCGCCTCGCTGGCTCTGGCCGACATCCCCCCGGTCCGGGTGTTCGGCCTGTTCGTCGCCTTCGGGATCATGGCCGCCTGGCTCTTTTCCATGACGCTGGTGCCCGCCGTCATCAGCCTGATGAGCGATGAGCGTCTGCAGCGTATCCTGCCGCCAGCGGATATTCATCCCCGAACATCCGTAATGGAACGTTTCCTTCAATTCAGCGGACGGATTGCCTTCTCGAAGGCGAAGATTGTCCTGGTCCTCTGCGCGCTGCTGATAGCGGCAGGCATAACGGGCGTGATGCGCATACAGGTGAATGACAACCCCGTGCGCTGGTTCAAGGAAACCCACTCCATACGGATCGCGGACAGGGTGATGAACCGCCTTTTCGGGGGCACCTACATGGCCTACCTGGTGGTGGAAAGCCCCGGGGCGGAGGCCATCAAACGTCCCGAGATTATTTCCTACATCGCCCGCGTCCAGGCGCACCTCGAAAAGGACCCCCTGGTGGGCAAGACCTCATCGGTGGCCGATATCGTCCGGCGTATCAACCTGGTCCTCCACGACAATGACCCCGCTTATTACGAGGTTCCGGAGACCGCCGCAGCCGTGGGGCAGTTCCTCTTTCTCTTCCAGTCCTCCGGAGACCCCGAGGACCTGGACAACTTCGTCAACCGCGCCGCCGACCAGGCGAATATCTGGATCCAGATGAAGGGCGGCGATAACCGGCAAATGCAGGCTGTAGAGGACCATCTGGCCGAGTTTGTCCGCATGGATCCGCCACCTGCCGGCGTGACGCTGCAGTGGACAGGACTCACGTATATAAACAAGGTATGGCAGGACCTCATGGTCGTGGGGATGCTGAAGGCCATCCTGGGAAGCCTTGTCGTCGTCTTTCTGCTCATGCTCATTGAGTTCCGCTCCCTTGCCTTGGGCGTCCTCTCCATGGTTCCTCTGGGGTTGGCGATCCTCTTTTCCTATGGCCTCGTGGGCTGGATCGGCAAGGACTACGACATGCCCATCGCGGTCTGCTCCTCGCTCGCCCTGGGACTGGGGATCGACTTCGCTATCCATTTCCTGCACCGGTTCCGGCAGCACCACCGGGCGCATCCCGATCTGGAAGCGACGAACCGCTACATGTTCGGCGAACCGGGCCGGGCCATCGCCCGCAACGCCATCGTCATCACGCTGGGCTTTCTCCCGCTCGTCGCGTCGTCCCTCACGCCCTACATGACCGTCGGGGCATTCTTCGCCCTCCTGATGGTGTTCAGCACATTGGCCACCCTCTTCATCCTGCCTGCCGCCCTTCGCTTCCTGGGGCCGCGTATTCTGCAAGGAGAATCTCGATGAGATCTTTCATTGCCATCCTGGCCCTGGTGTCCTGCTCTCTCGCGCTCGCCCAGGAAACTCCAACTCCCGATAAGCCGCAACCCACTCAGTCCGAATCCCGGCCTGTCGGCGCGGGGCCGCTGAGCGCCGAGGCTATCATCGAGCGTTCGCAAAGGGCCTTCTACTATGCCGCGGATGACATGAAGACCACGGTGACCATGGATCTCGTGGACCGGGACGGCGGCCGTCGCACGCGCGTGATGACCTTGGTGCGCCGGGACGCAAGCGAGGGGAGCAATCAGAAGTACTTCATCTATTTCCATGAGCCGGGCGACGTTCGGGGGCTGGTCTTCATGGTCTGGAAGTACCCCGGTGAAGAGGATGATCGCTGGCTCTTCGTGCCGGCGGTGGACCTGGTTCGGCGTATCGCGGCGGACGACAAGCGATCCAGCTTTGTCGGTTCCGATTTCACCTACGAGGACGTATCGGGACGGGATCTCAGCGCGGATAGCCACACCCTGCTGCGGGAGGAAAAGCTGGGCGAGCATGATTGTTATGTCGTCCAGAGTACCCCCCGGACGGCCGCGGAATACACCCGGCGCATCTCGTGGATCGAGAAGAAGACTTTTCTCCCCGTCAGGGAAGAGTACTTTGATGCCCAGGAGCAACTCTTCAGGGTCTTTACAGCGGATCAAATCGAGATCATCACTGCGGGTGAAGGCGGGAACAAGACGGACTGGCCGACCGTTACGAAACGGACCATGCAGAATGTCAAGACCGGCCATCGGACCGAAGTCGTCTTCTACCCGGTCGCCTACGACCTGGGACTGCAGGATGAGGACTTCAGCGAACGGCGCATGCGCCGGCCGCCGCGGGAATGGCTCGACTAATTTTATTACATTGATGGGAGGGAAACATGAAAACCTGGAAGATTAACTGGAAGTTGGCGCAGTCTGTCGTAGTTTTTGGGATCTTCTGGTTCACATCATTACAACCGGTATCAGCCTACCCGCCGGGTGTTGGCATCCTGGGCAAGGCACGCGACTGCATGGCCTGCCATGCCAGTGACGGACCTTGGCAGGACGATGGAAATCTCATCGCTGATCTCCTGGACAAGGAAACGGGGAAATCGCTGCGCCAAAAGGATGGGTCGTTCCTCATCACGGCGAAGCCGGAACAGAGTCGTACGGTGTTAGTCGTGCTGGGGCGCAGCAACGGGGAATTGAGCCCGGTTCCAAACCGAAATGGCTGGATCTTCGTGGACCCGACCTTGATCGAACGTGACTTCCTGGGCTCGAAGTTCGCCCCCGGCTGGGATGCCGACCTCAACATGTCGTGCCGGCTCACTGGCGACAACCTTGAGGCCTATAAGGGAGCAAAGATCACCGTGCTGCCCATGAAAGTGCGTCCCTCTGGAGCGGCAAAAGATACGGAGATCCAGTGGCAGTTCCTTTTGAGCAGCGGCGAAGCAGTCAAGGGTGATGCGAAACAAGGGCTCATACAGAACTACTTCACTCGCAAGGTGTGGTTGAAGGTGGAGGAATAGCAGCATGACTGGAAGCGTTGCCCGGCAGTCTACTGTGTGACGAATCCAGTGCGGCTTGAAATCTCCATAGAAGCTTGATCGTGAAACTAAGGAGCTTCCTTAAGAACCTTGCGAGAGTAAGGAGCTATGCACAGAACTTAGCACGCCCGGCGGGTTGTATGGTTCTGTTGATAGGACTGACGGCGTTGCCCATGTTTGCCCAGGCGATTGAAGACAATATCGAAATCCATGGTTTTCTCTTGGGAAACTTCTCCGGCCGTATCAACGGACAAAGACCGGGTGGTGATGTGAGCAGCGCTTTCCTACTGGCCGAGGAGCGCCTGCGACTGGATCTCAGCGCCTGGTCGGAGTCCATCGATGCGTCCGCAAGATTTAAAGGCGACCTGGTTCACGATGCCCTCACCAATGAATTCGCTATCGACCTGCGGGAGGCCTATGCGGACTACAGCACGGGGGACTTCGATTTTCGCCTCGGCCGGCAGATTGCCACCTGGGGCGTGGGCGATCTCCTTTTCGTCAATGACGTGTTTACCAAGGACTGGGTATCGTTCCTCTCCGGCAGACCGCTGGAATACCTCAAAATCGGCGTGGACGGGATCCGGACCCGCTACTCCTCAGATCGTGTGAATGCGGAGCTATTCGTGATTCCCTTTTTCGAGCCGGACCATCTCCCCACATCGGAGCGGTTCTCCTTTGTCGATCCCTACGCCGAGATCCCGGCGCGGATGGAAATAACCCCGGCCATAAGCCCTGCCAACACGGAATTAGCGGTAAGGCTCTATCGAAAAATCGCGGAGCTTGATCTCTCGGTCTATGTCTACCGGGGTTTCTGGCGGACGCCAAGCCTGCGGCCTGACCGCTTCATTTCCCCCACGCAAGTGACCGCATTCTATCCCCCACTGTCCGTCTACGGGATGAGCGCACAGGGGAAGGCCTTCAGCGGCATCCTCAGTTTCGAGGCCGGGTATTACGATTCCCGCAATGATAAGGATGGTAACGATCCGGAGCTTCCCGATTCCCAGTTCCGCTTCCTCCTCGGCTACCAGCGGCAGCTTTGGCAGGACGCCAGTCTGGGGGTGCAGTATTACACTGAAATCATGGAGGACCACAGCGCCTATCGGGATACTCTATCCCCTGGCTTCCCCGCGCAGAAGGAATACCGGGACGTCGTCACCTTGCGTATCGATCAGTTGCTGGAACACCAGACGTGGAAGCTGTCCCTGATGTGTTTCTACAGCCCGGCGGACAACGATTACCTGCTTCAACCCCAGGTCAGCTACCAAATCTCGGATGCCCTGGCCGCTACCGTGGGCGCAAATGTTTTCGGGGGACAGCGGAATTGGACAGCCTTTGGCCGCTACGCTAATGACAGCAACGTCTATTTGTCTGTGCGCCTGGATTTCTGAATGACCTGACCGCATGGTTCTGGTTATAATCAAAGGGTACTGATCGTTGTATAGAGGATCAGCTGCCCTGTTCCATGTTCCGTGACGCTATCGAGGAGGTAATCGTCTATGAATCCCGGTGCATTCAAGTATCTGCGTTGTGCGTGTTATCTGAGCGGTGTAATCGCGCTGCAGCTAGGGTCATCCACCCTTTGCGCAGCCGTCGTCCTGGAAGAGGTGATCGTCACCGCCCAGAAGCGGAGCCAGGACCTGCAGGAAGTCAGCCTGCCGGTTACCGCCATCAGCATGGGCCGCATCGAGACCAACCACGTCATCACCCTGGAAGACCTGCAATTCATCGCCCCGAGCCTCAGCTTTGGTAACGCCCTGGGTGTCGCCAAGATCTACCTGCGGGGTATCGGTCTCAACGATCAGACTTCCGGCATCGACCCTTCGGTCGCCCTGCATGTGGACGGCGCCGTCATCAACGACCCGACCGCGCATTTTACCTCCCTGTTCGACCTGGAGCGGGTCGAGGTGCTGCGCGGGCCCCAGGGGATCCTCTATGGCCGGAACGCCACGGGTGGATCCGTCAACCTGATCACCGCGAAACCAACGGATGAACTGGAAGGCTACGGACGCTTCACCTACGGCGACTACAACCAGGTGGTGGCCGAGGGCGCCGTCAGCGGCCCGCTGTTTGACCGGGTATCCGGCCGGGTAGCCTTCCGGGGCAACTGGCGCGACGGTTACGGCATCAACGAAGCCACCGGCAACGACGTGGACGATGCCAACCAGATCGGTGTCCGCGCCCACCTGAATGTGGATTTCAATGAAGATATCAGCCTGTTGGTCACCGGGGAATACTACCAGGAAGACGATGCCGCGCTGGGTTCAAAGTTCAAACGGGCGACCTTTCCGCAGTATGCCACGGACCCGACCCTGACCCCCGCCCAGGCGGCCGCGCTGGCCCCGTTGGGGTTGGGCGGTTACCCGATCGGCGAGCGCAACTATGCCTCGGAATTTGATCCCATCAACTACAAGGAAACCTGGGCGCTGACCGGCACCCTGAACTGGGCGATCAACGATAACTTCAGTGTCGTCGATATCATCAATTATCGCGAAGTGGATGGCTTCTTCGCCCATGACTTTGACGGTTCCAGCGTAATCAACCGCTATGATGTCACCGGCCAGCCGCCCACGATCCAGTCCCGCACCCAGAATTCTGAGCAGTTCAGCAACGAATTCCAGGTCAATTATTCATCGGACCGGCTCACGGGGCTCGCCGCCTTTTACTGGTTCGAGCACGATATCGAAGGCACCAATCGCTCCGGTCTATCGCCATACGGCCATCTGCCGGTGCCGGGGCTGACGCGGCAGCGGGTGTTCCTGACCGGGGAAGGGACGACGGAATCCTGGTCCCTCTTTGCCAACCTCACCTATGATCTCACGGAGGAGTTGGCCATCAAGCTGGGCGCCCGCTACACCGAGGAAGAACGCACCATCGACAATGAAAATTTCATCCAGGTATTCCGCAACCCGCCTTTTGTACCGGGCGTCCCGACCCCGCTAGATACTCTGGCGCCATTCAGTTTGCCGCCATTTGTTCTGGATCGAAATGGGGTCCCGGTAGGCAACCGGGGTAACTTCCCCATCCGGACCGCGCTGGCCGACACCATATCCACCGATAATTTTTCGCCTATGGTCGGCATGGAATGGCGGCCCGATGAAGATCTGATGCTCTATTACACCTATTCCGAGGGCTTCAAGAGTGCGGTCGGCCAACTCGCCCAATCCGATTCCGGGATCGCCAATCCGGAGACGGTGCAGAACCATGAATTCGGCGCCAAGACCACCTGGCTGGATGACAGCCTGATCTTCAACCTGGCCATCTTCTCCTATGAGATGCAGGATGTGCAGCTCGCCCGCACGCTGCCGGCCGGCGGCGGTGGCACCGGCTTTGTCAACCTGTTCGAGAACGCCGCGGAAATGGAAGGCAAGGGGGTCGAGATGGAGTTGTACTGGCAAGCGACGGATCGGCTCAACCTGACTGCCGGAGTCTCGGTGCTGGATGTCAACTTCGTCGAATACAGAACCGTGAGTAATTTTGATCCCTGCCTGGTGCTGCATATTCCAGCCGCTCCCGTTGCTCCTTGTCTGAGCCCGGCTGCTGTGCAATCTTACGCCGGCAATAGCCCGCGCTACACCCCGGATGTCTCCTTCAATATCCACGGGGAATATGACATCCCGGTGGACATCGAGGGCATCCTCACCTTTGCTGCCGATGTCTCCCACAAGTCCGAGCAGTTCTTCTCGGAAGCGAACAACGATGTGGAACGCAGCGATCCCTACACCTTCTGGGATGCGAGCCTCAACTACAGCTCGGCGGATGAGCACTGGCATGCCTCCCTCTGGGGCAAGAATCTGACGGACGAGTTTGCCGAGGCCGGCTCCTTCACCGTTTCCCTGTCACGCACCGTGGGGGCGCTGTACCTGCCGCCGCGGACCTTCGGATTCACCGTGGGTTACAATTTCTAGCCCAGTTTGACAATCCACCCTCGCTCCCATGCTCTGCATGGGAGCGAGCATGCCCGGCGTGAGTACGTGTCAGGTTGACTGCTCCCTCGCTGCCGGCGCATCATCGAGTTGTAGCCCGCCAAACCGCAGATAACACAAACGCGCCAGGATGATGGCGGCCAGTGTTCCGATAACCATCGGGATGGCGCCGATCAGGAAGAGTTTGTCCATGGGCAGATCCATGCCGATCAGGACACCGCCGACCAAGGGACCGAAGATGGCGCCCAACCGGCCAATACCGAACGCCCAGCCCGCGCCCTTGGAGCGGAACGCTGTCGGATACACCAGTCCGGCCGTGGCATTATTGCCGAACTGCGCGCCCAATACGCCGATACCGGCAACCACCGCGACCAGGACCAGCATCTCATACGATAAATTCTCCAGGCCGATGATCGCCACCGCGGGACAGGCCAGGGCAAAAAGGGCGACCACGACGATGAAACCGAAACGGTCAATCAAAAGGCTGATCAGCACCCCGCCCAAGGCGCCGCCGATATGGTAAATACTGCTGGCCAGGGCGGCCTTCTCGGGCGGGAGTCCGTATTCCTCAAACAACAGCGGCATCCAGCTGCCGAGAAAATAATTGACCATCAGGGCGGCGCCGAAACACAGCCACAGCAAGGGGGTGATAAACGCCAATCCCCCGCTGAAGATATCCTTCAGGCCGACGCCGCCGTAATGGGGTGCAGGCGTGAATAACAAATCGGCATCATCAGCGATGATCAGATCCCGGCGCATCTGCCGGGCCACCCGTAACAACTCCGCTTTGCGGCTGGGATGCTGGGCCAGGAACTTGACCGACTCCGGCAGCATGAAGTGCAAACAGAACGCCACGACCAGGGGCACGCACCCGCCGATATAAAAAAACACCGGCCAGCCATACTCGGGCGCGAGCCAGGTGGTGATGGCCCCGGGAGAAGCGCTGCCCAGGGTAATGCCGGTGAACATCAATACCACCAGCGTGGCCCGCAGGCGTTTGGGCGAAAGCTCCGAGTTCAGGGAGATGGTGTTGGGCAGCAGACCGCCGATACCGATGCCGGTGAGGAAACGCAGCACAAAAATCTGGTTCAGGCTGCCGGCCCAGGCAATGGCCAGGGTACAAAGACCATAGATGACGCAACCGATGATAATCGACCGCTTGCGGCCGAAACGGTCCCCCATGAAACCCAGCAGGGGAGCGCCGATGGCAATGCCGAACAGGCTGGCGCTTAAAGCCCATTTCATGGCTGCCGGCTCGAGCCCCCAGAGCCGGACCAGTTCCGGCGCGGCGTAGGACAGGGCCGAGATATCATAGCCATCGCAGAACATGGCCAGGAACGACCAGATCAACAGGTTGATATTGAAACGGTCGATCCGCTGTTCATCGACCAGTTGCTCGACCTGAATACGTTGCGCCACGTTGTTCCCCCCCGGGTTATTCGCAGGAGGGACAGGTTAAACGTTTCCCCTGGTAAATGAAACCAGCAAATACCGGCAAGTCGGCGCGTGTTAGGCATCTTAGTGAAACGGGATGAAACAGTCGCGAAATGCGTGGCAGGGGCCTGCGGTTGAACATCAGAGAATGTAGCCCGGATGCAGCGTAGCGGAATCCGGGGATCCAGTTTTATCCCGGATTCCGTTTCACTCCATCCAGGCTATGTGCTGGCTCGGGGGGCGCGGCCGGGAACCTCCGGTTGAACAGCGGGCGCGAAGCTCGGTATAGTGTAGTCGCCAGGAGCTACGCCCTGGCGAGAGATTGCCACACTCTGCCTTCCTCACTGGAGAACCGGGATATGAAAGCTGCGGTATTCAAGGCCATCGGCCAGCCCCTGAACATCGAGGAGATCAACGATCCTGTACCGGCCGCTGATGAGGTCGTGGTCGAGGTCGGCCGCTGCGGGATCTGCGGCAGCGATTTGCATATGACCGAGGATCCGCTCTTCGGTGTAACGGCAGAGACCGTGCTCGGTCATGAGTTTGCCGGCGAGGTCGTAGGGGCAGGCGCGGGAGTCAAGAATTTGAAGACCGGGGATCGGGTCACCATCTCCCCCCTGCGCGGCTGCGGACATTGCCCTTCCTGCCTGGCCGGGCGGCCGGCCTCGACGCCCCGTCGGCGGTCTGCTATAATCGCGCATGTTGCGATCTTCCCAAGGACAGATGAGGAGCGATCCATGAAGCAAGGTATTCACCCGAAATATCACGAGGCGCGCGTGACGTGCGCATGCGGCGAGACGTTTGTCACCGGCTCCACCAAGCAGACGATCCGCGTGGAGATCTGCTCGAAGTGCCACCCGTTCTACACCGGCCAGCGCAAGTTCGTTGACGCC
>Ga0209640_10003630_pt1 | contig 13491 bp, 11 predicted proteins | sample RifCSP10_1_FD_184018 | JGI IMG/M metagenome (GOLD analysis project Ga0209640, IMG submission 184018) | Soil microbial communities from Rifle, Colorado - Rifle CSP2_sed 10_1 (SPAdes) (version 2) | ecosystem: Environmental > Terrestrial > Deep subsurface > Rock core/Sediment | place: Rifle...
TCAGAAAAGACCTGAAGGAGCGCAAGATCACTCCTGATTTTCTAACCCCGATCCCGATGACGCACCCGGGGCACAGCAATCTGGGACCCAATGGCGCTTTTGAAGAGGAAGATGCAGAAATGCCGTGGGTCGGCGGTATCTCCACCGCGTACGATGTTTACCGTTTCGCCGAGATGTTGCGGCGCGGCGGTGAACTGGACGGGGCCAGGATAATCGGCCCGGCCATACTCGATCAGGCGACCCGCAACCGCACCGGCGACAAGCCGAATGAACTCTACATGGCCATGGGACTAAACCGCGGCTGGAAAGCTTATCCCGCCTACATCGGACTCGGGTTTTCCCTGCGTGGCGAAGCCATCTGCCATCATCAGTTCGGCACATTGACTTCACCCAGAACCTTCGGCAATCACGGCGCCGGCAGCACGTTGTTCTGGGTGGATCCAGAACTGGATATGAGCTTTGTCTGCCTGACGGCGGGTGTTATGGACGAAGGCGATAATATAGAACGCTTCCAGCGCTTGTCCGATATAGCGGCCTCCGCTGCTGTCTGATCGGCTGTGCCGCCGCCCTGAGGCACTTCCATCCCAGAAACTAAAAATATGAAAACAGATTTTTACGGCTGGAAGCTGCTGGTTGCCATGTGGTGCGTATTATTCGTCAACCTGGCCTTTCCGTTTTATGGCGCCTCGGTTATCAATACCTATATGGCGTTGGACTTCAATCTTGACCGCCGGATTCTGGGCCTGATCGTCACCGTCTTTACCCTGACCTCGGGATTGAACTCGCCGGTGGCCGCGTTCGTGATCAACAAAATCGGAGTGCGCTACACCATGCTCATCGGTGGCTCCCTGATCCTGTTGTCCGCCCTGACCATGGCATCATTCGTCGATTCCGGCATGCAGGCGGTGGTGATATTCGGCGTAATCGCCGGCACAGGGGTCGTCTCCGGCGGGGCGCTCACGGCCCAGGCGATTGTGGCGAACTGGTTCGTCAGGCGGCGGGCCCTGGCCCTGTCACTGGTGCTGTCGGCGCCCGGCATTGGCGGTTTCATCGCCGCGCCGTTGTTGAACCATGTGATCTCGTCCGCGGATGGAAATTGGCGCGTTGGTTGGTGGCTGGTAGCCGGCTTGTGTTGTTTTTCCATTTCGGTCACGGCACTCTTCATCAAAGATAAGCCGGCCAATATCGGTCAATTCCCGGACGGGATAGCGCCTGGTGCAAAGTCAGATCAAGGTTCTGGTCATGAGTCGCATTCCCGCTTTAAGGTTTATCGGACCACCGAGGATTGGAAATTCTCCGAAGCCATCCGGCAGCCGGCATTGTGGCTGGTAATGTTTTGCGTGATCGGTTTTGGCTCAACCTTCACCCTGTTTCAGGCCCATGGCGTCATTCATTTGCAGGACCTCGGGTTCGCGCCGGAAGTGGCGGCCAGATCGATCTCCATCATGTCCATATCAACTTTGATAGGCAATTTTATCATCGGTGCTCTGGGCGATCGTATCGAACCCAGATATTTGTGGGTGATGACCATCTCCTGTTCCGGTCTGGCGATGTTATTAGGTCCCAGCGTGTCCAGCAGTTTCGAGATCTATCCCTATGTCGTCCTGTTAGGGATCGGATTTGGCGGTTCCGTGGTCTGCGTGATGACCTTGCTGGGTAACTATTTTGGAAACGGCCCCTATACTTCCGTCGTTGGCTGTACCATGGCGGCGCAAATTATCGGCAGTTCCGGCGTCCCGGTACTGGCAGGGGTAATTTTTGATCACTATGGCAGTTATAACCCGGTTTTTTATAGTCTGGCAGTCATGTGTTTCTGTTGCTTGACGCTGTTGTTACTGGTCCGGCCGCCCAAACGTCAGTAATCAATGGGGTCAGACTCGATTGATTATTCTCTCGCTTCGTCATACCGGCGCATGCCGGTATCCAGTGATATCTGAACGCCCGCAGGGCGGACATTGTTTGACTGGATGCCGGAACAAGTCCGGCATGACGGCTTGGAGGAACATAGATAAATCAATCGAGTCTGACCCCATTGATTCCCTTCGAGCGCCGCGAAATCAACAATCATGTCTCCAGACTTAGACTGATAATGTCGCGCCAGGCCGCCGCTGAAAGCAATCCGCGGTGATGGAAAAATAACGTTTGCGCCATCAGTCGGAAGAACGGTTTGTTGATTAAACTATCATACATCCGGTTATTGAGCGGCAGATGATCAAACAGATATCTCAGACCGCTCTTGAAAAAATACCGCGGCAATTCCGGTCGCAGCGCCCGGCCGGGATTTTCCCCCCGATGTAACAGGTGTTCCGCCACCAGTTGTCCGGCCCGGTCGCCGATATGAATGGCCGGATGAATACCGCCCGCGGTCAACGGCGAAACCATGCCGGCGGCATCGCCCAGTAACAGTACGCTCTCCATATAAAATGGATGGACCAGTCCACCACAGGGGATCAGCCCCGAGCGGAAGACGGGTTTGACAGTCGTATCGATAGGCCAGTGGCGGGACAATTTTGCCAGCAAGCGATCGAAGGCGGGAATTGCCGGTGCGCGAGCGGCCAGTCCGATGCGGGTGCTCCCAACACCAGGAACGATCCAGGCGATGTAGCCGCGGGCAAGGTCATTATCCAGGAACACATGCAGGTGTGAGTCGGACAGGCCGGCGATCGGATTGAAATCAGCCTCAACACCGAGCAAAAAATGTTTGTTGCGGCCGAGCGCATAATGCCTGGCAACGCGGGAACGCGAACCATCACAACCGATTAAATACCGGCACTGCAAATCCGTTTGCCGCGGAATATGATTACCATTGTGAGTTACCGAACCGCGATAACTGCAGCCATATCGGATCGAGACGCCGGATTGAATGGCCTGCTCAGCATGCCAGCGAATCAATGACCGTGTATCAGTGGCAAGGAAATAATAATCCGGCGAATGCAGATCCAGAAATGTCATATTAGGACTGTATAGCCTTACCTGGTCGATCTTTTTACAGTAACGGGCCGGCGGATTCCATGCTTCAGCGAGTTCCTTGACCAGGATACCGGTAGTATGGATTTTTGTACCGGGCCAGGCTTGCCTCTCCAGCACCATGGTCCGCACGCCCTGTCTCGCCAGTACCTGCGCACACGCTAACCCTGCGAAGCCGGCGCCTATAATAATGACATCGTGGGTTGTGTTATTCATGTATCGTATTGTATATCTCTCATACCGGCAGTCCAAAAAGGTGTCCTGGACCGGGATATCCACGTGGACGTAGATCCCGGCCAGGACATGCGGTTTAATCAGGGGCCGGCGCGCGAGAGTCGACGCCAGGCCTGGTTTTGGGCCATGGCTGTTGGTTCACCTCCTTACCGCCATGACGCCATCCGGGCCGCATCGTTTCGGGGAGGATTCGCGCCGGTAAACCCCTGACCGTGGATTCAGGTACTACGACCCTGGCAACCACAAACCCCATTAGTAAATTGGTAACACTGACTTTGCTGAACATGATCATTAGACCCGCCGTAGTGACAGTTAATTCGCGGTGAAATATTTCGCCTTTCATCACGCCGCCAGTGTGTAGCTGGATAACAGCAGGACTATCCCCGCCAGTGTCATCGCTGTCAGCAGACCTGAAACCACGGCTGCCAATATGCAGTTCAGTGCCAGGTACATGAATTTAACTGGCATAGCTATATTCTGTTTTCGCATGGCTGCACCTATTGCACGGCATAGCTTTCGCGATCGAGCGACAGTTCAATACTCACACGCCGATCAAATATATAGCCTTCCAGATCTCCAGCCGCGGACTTTGCCATGGTTTCACCATAGGTGTGACTGTAGATGCGTTTGGCCGGCACACCCGCCTGGATTAAGGCTTGTTTGACGGACGCTGCGCGCTGCTGACTGAGCGTTTCGTTGTACTCGGAGGAGCCGCGTTGATCGGCATGGGCTTCCAGATGCAGTTGTATCTCCGGGAATGAACGCAGATATTGCGCCAGACGCTCGATTCGGGGAGTGACCTCCGTGTCCATACTGGCACTGTTGGTACGGAAAAAGACCGTTAACGATATCCCCTGGCTTAATTTATCCAGAGCTGATGACCGCTGCTCGTTTTTCACCTGTTGCATTTCCATGCCATGCCGGGATAACTGATTGGCGAATTCGCCCTGTAATTGGGCTAACTCGGTTTGTTTTTCCAGCAGTCTTGTTTCCAGGGCCGCCTGTTGCTTATCCTTCTGTTCCTGTCGATCTCCATACCAGGCGCCGCCCGCTGCGCCGATAATCGCGCCGGGTGGACCGGCGATCAGGCCGCCAATGATGGCGCCCAGGCCGAGCCCCGCTGCATCCTTGTGACTTTTGCCGTTACTGGATTCCGGATCGGCATAAGCGGGCAGGTTGATTAAACTGAAACTAATGACACCGACTTTTAAATACTTGTTCATACTAATTGCTCCCGTGTGGATTAAACTTCTCAGGGAGTAATTAAAAGCCCGCAATCTGGTGATGTACGGCAGGGAACAGGGCAATCCGGCGATCAATTATGGCGGGGAAATGGCATTTACAACAAACAACAATGAAATTATATAATTTCAAGATAATATTAACACAGAGGCACAGAGGTCACAGAGATAATAGAATATAAATTTGATCTACATATCAATTTAATTTCAGAATATATTTCACTTTCTACTTTTTACTTTATTTCTGTGCCCACTGTGCCTATCCCTTAATACATAAACGTACATCCTTGTACAATATCTGTGTTTAATTATTTTTCAGGAGTGACTAGAAATGGCCAAACGAATTGCCCTGGTAGAGGATGAACCCGCCATCAGAAAAAATTACGCTGACGCGCTTACCAAGCGTGGCTATGAAGTATCGGCCTATACCGGTACGGAAGATTCTTTGACGGCATTCAGGAAAAGATTGCCGGAGCTGGCCATTATCGATATCGGTTTGGGAGACGATATCGAAGGTGGATTTGAGGTGTGCCGGGTATTGCGCGGGATGTCAGCCACGCTCCCGATTATTTTTTTAACCGCGCGGGATTCCGATTTTGACGCCATCTCCGGCTTGCGCCTGGGCGCGGACGACTATCTGACCAAGGACGTATCGATACCGCAGATACTCGCGCGCGTGGCCGCCCTGTTCCGCCGGCTCGACGCGTTACAACAGGAATATGGCCGCGATCAACTTCATATCGTCAACAATCTTGCTATTGACAAGAATTGCATGACGGTTGAATGGAAAGGACAGCGGATCGATTTAACCTTGACCGAATTCTGGATCGTTCACTCCCTGGCCCGCATTCCCGGCCATGTAAAGAACCGGGATCAATTGATGAAGGACGCGGATATTTTTGTCGATGACGGGACGGTAACTTCGCATGTCAAGCGGATACGACGCAAGTTCGAGGATATAGACGCAACATTCGATCGCATCGATACCGTGTATGGGATGGGGTATCGGTGGAAGATATGAAAGACAGTTAAAAGTACAAAGTGAAAAGTTGAAAGTAAAAGTAAGGTGATTCAGGAATGAGGAGTAAAGTGTCAGATCTAACTAATATGGATAATTATTCCTTATACTTTTAACTTTATACTTTTCACTTTTTACTATCATGAGACAGCTAAAATTTACAATCCGGCTGAAGCTGTTATTCCTCTCCATCGCGGTCCTGGGGATCCCCTATTTCGGTTTTGAATATCTGCGCGAACTGGAGCGGTACCTGCAGGATGCGCTTGAATTATCACTGGTGGACGCCTCCCGTGTCGTGGCTGGCCCTTTACATGAACAGGCTGCCTTATTCCCGGAAGTCGATAGTGATGAACGTGCTTTATACAGCCATGACTTCATTCATCCCATTCTGTTGGATGGCTTCGACGACGACTGGCTTTCCTACCTGAGCTGGTCCGATACTTATACAGAGACATCGCAACGCCCACAGGACAGGGATGACAAGCTGTCTTTCCGAATCATCGTCGGACATTACCAGCAATATATAAATGTGTTGTTGCAGGTGGATGACAGGCATGTTGTTTATCAAAACGCCGGGGCCACTACTTCCATAAATAATGATCATATAGTCCTTGTTTATGACAATGCATTGAATGAGACAGAACATTTTTATTTTTCGCCGGCTGCCCCGGGCAGTATCCGGCCGTTTCAATACCGGAAACTCAGAGATGAGTTTAATATTGAGTATGAAGTCGCGGAGTACGTAAATAATATCAATGGTGAGCTCCAGACGACTGCGGATGGTTATAACCTGGAAATCCTCATTCCCAGGGGACTGGTGGGCAGCCGCCTGGGATTCGTCGTCGCCGATGTGGATGATAGTGAATCACTTCAGCCCGTTGTTCGGACCGGAACCGCCGGCGCAAACACTTTGCAGAAACCAGGCCGACTGGTGCAATCGTCTCCGCAAATAAAAAGAATCATACAACCGCTCGCCTCAGCGGATGGGCGCAGGGTCTGGGTACTGGATAAGCAAGGGCAGGTACTTTCCAGCACCGGTGGCCTGGACAGAAAAACGGCAGTGGATACAACCAATGTGTTTTATTCACTGATATTACCTTCCGTTAACGAGCGCTTCAGTGACGATCTGAAAGGCGCTTCCCGTTTACAGGGCAGTGAGGTTTTGCGGGCACTGCAGGGCCAATCGGCAACTAACTGGCGATCATCACCGGATCAGCAGGCAGTCATCATTTCGGCAGCGAGCCCGGTCTGGGTTGATGGTATCGTGCGTGGCGTAGTTGTGGTCGAGGAAACGACCAACAGCATCCAGATGATTCAGCGCCATGCCATGAAATCACTGTTTGATAAATCTATTTTCGTCTTTATAACGGTCACGTTGTTATTACTGGGATTTGCATCGAGGTTATCGTTCCGCCTGCGCCGGCTCAGCCAGGAAGCCGAAAATGCCATTGATGAACATGGCCGGGTGGTGGCGGATTTTAATGCCAGTAAGGCGACTGACGAGATCGGTGAATTATCCAGGAATTACGGCGCCATGCTCGACAGGTTGAAACAATACAACCTGTACCTTGAGGGCATGTCAGGAAGATTATCACATGAGTTACGAACCCCCATCACGGTAGTACAGTCTTCTCTGGATCACCTGCAGGCGAATCTCGCTGGCGACGACAGGGACCGGTATCTGGAACGGGCCAGGGAGGGGATAGAGCGTTTAAACCTGATTGTAATCCGCCTGAGCGAAGCAACGCGGCTGGAACAGGCACTGCAATCCGCGCAAAAAATGCAGACAGATTTAAGGGAGTTACTGGTTAACTGCACGGAAGGCTATCGGCTGGCATATCCACAGTTGATATTCAAATTACTTATTCCTGATAGTCCGGTCATGCGCATGCTGGCGATTGACCTGATTGTGCAAATGCTGGACAAGCTGATCGACAACGCCGTGGATTTCAGCGAGCCCGGCAAGCCGGTTGAAATTGAACTCGTGAATAGTGCCGGTAAGTGGCAGTTACGGATCAGGAATTATGGGCCACGCCTGCCAGATACCATGGAAGAGCAGATTTTCAATTCCATGGTGTCGATACGGAATAAGAAAGACCGGGGCAGGCCGCATCTCGGCCTGGGGCTATACATCGTCAGGCTGATTGCCGAATACCATGGCGCAGTAGTCTGGGCACGGTCCGATGCAGCAGCGGGAAGTGTTACTTTCATCATAGAATTTCGTTAAATTTTTAGGAAACTCTGATATTTTCATTGCGGTATATCCCTACACCGCAAGAACATCAGAAAAATCAGAGGTTCTTAATTAAAGAATGATTGCGTCTTGCCGCGAATATTGTACGATGATGGTTCCAGCTATTAGATAACTTAAACTGCGGCCGATACAGGTTTCAATCAATCGTAGACGCGTTAACAATAACAAATTGGGAAGTATTGAACGCTGAAAATTCACCATGTCTAAAGAACAAGATAATTATTCTGAGATAATCCGGAAGCTCGTTCCGATAAGTGAATTACCTGCCCAGGTTCAGAAAGAAATTATCAAGAAGGCCAAAATTATCGAGGTCCGGAAGGGCGGCTTCGTGTTTAAACAGGGAGACAAGGATGAATTCTCGTATTACTGCCTGGAAGGTGAAATCGAACTGCTTGCCAATGAGCAGCAGCATAATGTGATCGTCGGCGGTACGGACCGGGCCAGATACGCCATGGCTCAACTGCAGCCGCGACAATTATCAGCCAAGGCCAGAAAAAAAGCCGTCATCTTCCAGATCTCCCGGGACATACTCGACAAGCTGGTGGTAATCCAGGAAAAAGAGCAGACGGACAACAATGAGTTCGGCGGTTTCGTCGCGGTGGAAGAGGTCGATATCGCGGAGATGGAAGGGGATGTGGATTGGATGACCAGGATCCTGCAATCAGAATTATTTTCCAAAATTCCTGCGGCCAATATCCATGCCCTGTTCGCCGTGCTCGAACCCGTCGAGTTCAAGGCCGGCGACAATGTCGTCACGCAAGGGGAGCCGGGAGAACACTATTACATCATTCAGGAGGGTAGTTGCCAGGTTACGCGCAAACCCTCATCCGGAGACAAGGATATCAAACTGGCTGTTTTAAAAGCCGGCGACTGCTTCGGCGAAGAGGCACTGATAGCGGAGACCACCCGGAATGCAACCGTGTCGATGATTACCGACGGTATCCTGATGCGATTGAATAAGGATACCTTTATAGACCTGATAAAAAAACCAACCCTGCATTCTTTGACTTTCAACGAAGCATCCATATTAGTCAGCGGCGGCAAAGCCGAATGGCTGGATGTGCGATTTAAAAATGAACATGAAGACTCAGCCATCACGGGCAGCAGGAATATCCCGCTGAACATGCTACGGTTACAGATTGATAAACTGGATCGGAACAAACACTACATCGTTTATTGCGATACCGGTGGCCGCAGTTCCACCGGCGCTTTTTTACTGACCGGGATGGGTTTTAACGTTTCGTTTCTGCAAGGAGGCCTGGTCAATAATTCCCAGGCTGTAGCAGTCACGCCCAAGCCCGAACCTGCTCCGGCGCCAGCGCCGCCGCAACCAAAACCAAAGGCAGAGCCTGTTAAGGAGGCGCCCGACGCTCAACCGCCGGAGCAATCGCAGCGAGCGGAAAAAGACGGGCCGATATCGACTGTGGATGAAATAACCCGGCAGAATATCGATCCTGTTGTGAAGTCCTCAATGCTTGAAGCGGAACTGGAGCACACCAATATGCGGTTACGAAAGGCCGCAAACGAAATACAGAAAACGGATGATGAATTCGTCAAAAAGATGCAGGAAGAAGTAGAGCGCCGATTACAGGAAGAGCGGGGCAAGATTGAAGTAGCCAAAAAGGCCGCGGAAGAGGAAGCCCGCCGGCTGCGAACACAGGAAGAGGCCAAGATCAGGAAAATGCAGGAGGAAGCCGCCAGAAAAATGCAGGAGGAGAAGAAACAACTGGAAGCGATCTATTCCCGTAATGCCGAGGAGATGGAAAAACTTCAACACCTGCGTAAGGAGGCCGAACAAAAGTTGCAGGCCGAGAAGGAACGGCTGGAACTCGAGGCGGAGGAAGCAAAAGCGAATCTGGCAGAAGCGCAACGGGTGAAAAAGGAAGTGGAAGCGTCAAAGAAACTGCTGGAGAAGGAAGCATTGAAAGGCAGGAAACAGCAGGAGGAACTGGAGAAAAAAATCATCCGGGAAGCACAGGGGAAACTTGATGTTGAACGGCGCAAAATGGCGGAGCAATTTTCCAGCAATCAGAAGGAACTGGAACTGGCGAAACGGGAAAGGGTGGCCGCGGACGCAGGGCGCAAGGCCGCGAAAGAGGAGGCCGATCGTATCATCGCCGAGTACAAGGACAAGCATGAAAAAGACAAGGTTTATGCCGAACAGCAGCTGAAAGCAGAGCGGTTAAAGCTGGAAGAAGAGCAACAAAAGATCCAGACGATGCTCATGGAGATCAACCGGGCCAAGGAAGAAGTCGAAGCGACGCGCAAGGCCGCCCTCGAGGAGGCTCGCCGGTTGAAGGAAAAACAGGAAGACCAGGAGATTACCAGCAGTAAAATCGCCCAGGATACACTCAAGGTTGAACTGAAGGTCGCCGAAGAAAAGATCAATAAAGCCAATAAGGATCTGGCTCAGGTCCAGCAGGCCCAGGTAAAGGTCATCGCCGCCAGGAAAATCAATCAGGAAGGCTTGATTAAGCAAACCGTCATTGAAGAGGAAGTACGCAAGCAGCTGGAGGTGGATTTAGCGGATTTTCGTGAGGACCTGGAGGAGGAAGAGCAAAAGTTCAGCAGCATGGCCACGCAAATGGAACATATGAAACGGATCAAAAAGCGGGCGGATGCTGCGAAAAACGCCACGGAACAGGCAAATTCAAGCTTGCTTGATGAGATTGCCGCGCAATTGGGGCCGGGCAAATAAACCCGTGCCGGATTTTTCCCGAACGATAACGATTATCCGGTTCTGTCTGTTCGCCATCTGCGTTTTCCGGCCGGTCATGGCCTATGAAGATACGCCGGAGATATATCTCGCCGATATACTGCCGCCGGAACTGAGACAGTCGATCAGGCACAGAGTTGAAGAAGTGGAGGTGCGGCGGGGTATTTTCCATTTTTACCTTGAATCCGATTTCGGCGCTTATAACATCGCGACGATGGGATTATTGAGGGAACGGATCCGGGAAATATCGATACTGGGTAATGCCATCAGCCAACTCGGCAGCCAGGAGGACAGCCAGGTGCATGCGACCAGGGGGCAGCTGGAAATCCGCTCGGATCGGGCCGTCGATATCATCAGCCGGCCTGTCAGTTCGGCTTCCAATCTGGCCGGACAACTGGCTGATAATCTCAGCGAAACATTAATGGGTCCGGCTGGAACAGTGGCAAAGGAATTTATCTACAGCGGCGGCGAATCAGCGGATCCGGTAGCGGCTTTGCACAAACGCAATATTGCCGGCCAATGGCAACTCGATGTCTATTCCACCAATCCCAAGGTCCAGGAATTTCTCGGTGCCATGGCGAAGGCGCGTTCAGCCGGTACCATTTCCGCCGGAACGCCGGCTTTGAACCGCCAGCCGGTCAAACCATTGCTGGTTGCCGATACGGTCCTCGATACCGAATTGTCTTCACTGTTAAAGGCCAATGGACCTGTTGCCCTGAATGAAATTAATGAACGGGTATTGACCGGCCTGAATATCAGCCCGGAGTTGCGTACCGCTTTTTTGCAGCACCCGGTCTTTTCACCCCGGCATAAATTCAGGATCAGCCATTATCTGAACAAACTGGCCGGTGTGGCCAACCTGTCCGCTTTCATCGCGGCCGCCAGTAAAATCAGCGAGGAGTACGAGGCCCTGGCCTACGAGCATCTCGTCATGATGATGGCGCACTACCATCTGACCAACCACCGATTGCGTGAATTATCGCCGGATCGATCCGGCGGCCGGCCGCATATGGAAGCCATTACCGAAGATAATCAGTTGCTGTATTTTCTCGTGCAGGATTTGATTTACTGGAATGAAAACACTGCCCGGCGCCTGGAAGCCATTCCGGTTTGGGCACGGCAGGCGGGTACTGATAACTGGCAGCTTATCACCAGTGGCAGCGTTACCGAGGATGCCAGGTCCCGGTTGCGAGAACTGCGGTTTGCTTTAGTGCAGCAATATACTTACTAGCCCGCATTCCTCACTCCTGCGAAGGAAGGCAAATGCCGCGCAAATCATGCTTTCGTCTCAAGCGAGTTTCGCGTTTTGACATGAATCCTGCTCAGTAAATTTTCCATATTCTGGACGTGGTGTTTGTAGATGGTCAGCACCGCGATATCCAGCGCCGTGACCGGCCGGTCCATGACCTTGATTTTATCCTGATAATAATCCAGTTCCGACAACAGGGCCTCCTCATGGGTGAATATATTCCAAAGCGCGGCTTTTTCTTTTTCAGGAATCGCTAACAGGTCTTTGGGCAGCATCAGTACATCTCCGGTCTCGAGGTTTTGAAGGTATAACCCGCAATCGCCATGCCAGGATCGCCCGTACCAGGTTTATGGCAATATGCGGTTGCGAAGCTAAAAGAAACAAGCGCTTAAGGCATCACCATGGTGACGAAATTGCCAACGAGACCGTACCGATGTTGGGTGATTAGTCTCTGATTCGAGACAGGGTACATGGACGGGGTAGTGCTGTGGGTCAAGTGCACGCCAGAAATTTGGCAAGCCTGGCAGGCATCCTCCGTTATGAATCCCGACAATCAAGAGTCTGGAACAGGCATGACGGCCAGCCACTGACATGGACACTTCGCACGGCTGACGGTCCTCAATACAAAACTACTGAACGGATACTCTCCCCGCTGTGCATTAACTGGAAGGCTTTATTGATGTCTTCCAGCGGCATGGTGTGGGTGATCAGGTCGTCGATATTAATCTTGCCATTCATATACCAGTCCACAATCTTCGGTACATCGGTCCTGCCCCTGGCGCCGCCGAACGCCGTGCCCCGCCAGACCCGGCCGGTAACCAGTTGGAACGGGCGGGTGGATATCTCCTGGCCGGCCCCGGCCACGCCGATGATGATCGATTCGCCCCAGCCTTTATGGCAGCACTCCAATGCCTGACGCATGGTTTTCACGTTGCCGATACACTCAAAACTGTAATCGGCGCCGCCACCGGTTTTTTGAATGATGGTGTCGACGAGATTGTCGACCGTTTTCGGGTTGATGAAATCCGTCAACCCGAATTTCCGGCCCAGGGCCTCGCGGGCCGGATTGAGGTCGATGCCGATGATCTGATTGGCGCCGACCAGTTTCGCGCCCTGGACCACGTTCAGGCCGATCCCGCCGAGACCGAACACAACGACATTAGAACCCGGTTCGACTTTGACATCGAAGGCCACGGCGCCGACACCGGTGGTCACCCCGCAGCCGATATAGCAGATCTTGTCGAAAGGGGCGTCCTTACGCACTTTGGCGACGGCGATTTCCGGCAGCACGGTGTAGTTGGAGAAGGTGGAACAGCCCATATAGTGCAGGAGTTGTTTGCCCTTTAGTGAAAAGCGGCTACTGCCGTCCGGCATTACGCCCTTGCCCTGGGTGACGCGGATGGCCTGGCACAGATTGGTTTTGGGATTCAGGCAATATTCGCATTCGCGGCATTCCGGGATATAGAGGGGGATGACGTGGTCGCCGGGTTTGACCGACTTCACGCCGCTGCCGATCTCGACGACGATACCGGCCCCTTCATGGCCGAGGATGGTGGGAAAGGCGCCTTCCGGATCATCCCCGGACAAGGTAAAGGCATCGGTATGACAGATGCCGGTGGCCTTGATTTCGACCAGGACCTCGCCCGCCCGGGGCCCCTCCAGATCAACTTCAGTGATTTCCAGGTCTTTGCCTGCCGCAAAGGCAATCGCTGCGCGTGTTTTCATTATTCTTGTTCCTGAACCGGTTGGATGATATCCGGCACTATAATAATTCTATCTTCGGGTTTCCAGTACATCGTGATCGGGTAGAAT
>Ga0209640_10003631_pt1 | contig 13491 bp, 10 predicted proteins | sample RifCSP10_1_FD_184018 | JGI IMG/M metagenome (GOLD analysis project Ga0209640, IMG submission 184018) | Soil microbial communities from Rifle, Colorado - Rifle CSP2_sed 10_1 (SPAdes) (version 2) | ecosystem: Environmental > Terrestrial > Deep subsurface > Rock core/Sediment | place: Rifle...
AAATAGACTGTGGCGCGATTATCGGGATACGGTACAACAACTGGGTGAATTCTACAAGTCTGTGTCCACGGACACCCTCCGAGACGACTTTGACCGCTTCTTTCTGACCCATTTTCATTATCTTGTGGATACTCTTTTCGAGGTTGGCGACCCCTGGGTAGATAAGAGGGACCTCCGACAACTTATAATTCACGAGGATTATGGGCCGTACAACCTTATTTTCCAACATGGGAAGATTTCTGCGGTACTAGATTGGATGGATGCGCATTTGGACTGGAAAGCCTCGGATTTGGCGTTTTCCCTCTCAGTGTTTGCGTGCACAAGGACAGCCCGTTACGACAGAGAATTACTGAGGCTGTTCCTAGAAGCGTATCAATCCAATTGCGACATCGCGCGGCAAGAGATTAGACATATGCCAAACCTTTTATGTCTGAAGAGGCTGAATGAGCTTCCATTCTACTTACGTGCGCACTACGCTACGGATCGTGGAAACCAAAAGTATCCACACATGTTTACGAAATTCGTTGAGGAGATTCAATGGCTTCAGGAACACAAGAGGGATCTCATCCTGGAATTAGAGCAGCATCTCGTGAAACGGCGTCGGATTGCGTCCCGCAGGAATGCGGGCATACGTTCTCGGTTTACCGAGCCCCTGAGAATTCTGACCCTAGCGCACGACTTACCGTTTCCACCTGACAACGGAACCAAAATACCGACGTTTCATCGGTTGCGTCACTTGTCGAAGCGGAATCGCCTTTCGCTTCTGTGTATTCATTCAGGCGATGTTGATGAGGCTCACGTTGCAGAGCTGGAGAAATACTGCGATGTCCATTTGGTCAAAAGGCCCGCGTTGAGACGACCCAAGGGTATAATAGCGAAGGCGCGCAAGTATCTTGAGAGTCTTTGGCACGGGATACCATACTGTCTGCACGACATTTGCAGCGAGGCTCAGATGTGGATTCGGCAAAAGGTTGAGGCGGGTTGCTTTGATGTGATTGAAGCCGCGGACGGCAGTGTGGTACCGTATCTTTCGGCTGAGTGGCCAGTCTTCAAGGTTGTGATCCTTCACAGCGTCCTCGATGCTTCTCTAAGGAGAACAATCGCTTTTACGGAGTCGGTACGTGAACGGGTCATAACCCTTGCTAATTGGATTGTATGGCGAAGGTATGAAAAGCAAATAGGCAAGACTGTAGACGTGTGCGTAACACTAACAGAGCAAAATCGCCGAGAGGTGCTCGCATTAAAGCTGGACATTCCTGTTACACACTGTCTGACTAATGGGATAGACCTTGATTACTTTTCTTACGAGCCCGCCACCGAAGGTCCCACGGGCGTGTGCTTCGTCGGCCGCATGGATTACTCCGCCAATGTAGATGCCGTCTTGTATTTCTACCGCGAGATTTATCCCTTCGTGCGCGCAACTCACCCCAGAAGTACGCTCCTAATTGTGGGCTCCTCTCCAACCGACGCGGTCAAGGAATTGGCCGCCGATCCATCCGTGAAGGTCACGGGTTATGTCAACGACGTTCGTCCGTTTCTGAGAAGGGCCGGCATCGCAGTTGTTCCAACGAGAATCGGAGGTGGCATTCTCAACAAGATTCTTGAGGCTCTCGCATTGGGTGTGCCAGTCGTCACTAACACCAAGTCTATTGAGGGTTTGAGTGTCACACCAGGCCGGGATCTCCTGCTCGCCGACACGCCTGAGGATTTTGCCAAGTGTGTCATCCGATTGTTCGATGAGCCGTCGTTGCGATACGCCCTCGCCTCTAATGGGCGGCAGTATGTAGAAAAGAACCACCAGTGGGAAACCATTATCAATCGATATGAACAGGAATTGCGAAACCTGCTCGCCACATACTCGGATCACAGGCAATGACACCTATTCGGATTCTTCACCTCACGAAGAGTATCGGTTTGTACGGTGCGGAGAAGGTGATTCTAAATCTGTATGACTCCATCAACCGGGACAAGTATGTTATGTCCGTTGGAGCTATGGTACACGATAGGCACCCTCATCGTGAGCTCCTTGAGGAGGTTGAACAGCGGGGAGGGGAAAGCATTGCCATAAAGTGCAGCAAGAAGATCGACCCTCGCGCTCTCCAGAAGTTGATTTCCATTGTGAGAGAAAAAGACATTCACATCTTGCATTGCCACGAAATGAAGAGCCGCTTGTATGGGCTCATTGCGGCCAAGTGCCTCCGAATTCCGATTCTCACTACCAATCACAATTGGATACGCGAGAATCTCGTTGTCGGAACATATGAAGTATTGGATGCGTGGTACTTGAGATTCTTCGATCACGTCATTGCTGTATCCGATGAAGTCAAGGAATCCATGCTGAAGTTCCGGATTCAGAGTACATTAATTTCCGTTGTCGCCAACGGGATCAATCTGCAGGAATGTAACAAGCGTCGGTCGCCCGATGCCTATTTGAAGCAAGCACTCGGCATCCGAAAGGATGCAAGGGTTATTGGTGGGGTCGGACGTCTGAGTGCTGAAAAAGGATTCAGGTTCTTCTTAGACGCGGCCAAGCAGGTATTGGCTGAAGTTCCGGAGACCTGGTTTCTGATAGTCGGAGATGGCCCGCTGAGAGAGCAACTCGAGGAACATGCTAGGCTCTTGGGAATCGCGGATAGAGTGTGTTTTGCTGGGTTCCATAGGAACATTTTAGACCTCTATTCCCTGATGGACGTCTATGTCCTGAGCTCGCTTCGGGAGGGGACTCCAATGGCCTTGTTGGAGGCGATGGCCATGGGACTTCCGGCCGTCGCGACCGGTGTGGGCGGGGTTTCGAAGATCATTCGGGCGAATCACAATGGGATGCTTGTGAGGTCGCATGACGCACAGGCGGTGTGTGACGCTATCCTCTATCTCCTGACACATCCGGACGAGGCCGCAAGACTTGCCATGAATGGGAAACAGACCGTTAAGGACGAATACTCCGCTCAAAGAATGGCACGCGACTATGAAACAATCTACAACAATATTCGGGTCGGACCCCAGCCATGACCTTGGAGATCTCATCCCTGGTTCTCACGGCCATTCGCGACTGTAGGAGCAGAAGCTCGGTTCGACTCAGGCGTAAGAAGCAAGCAACGGCGGCCAGCAACTGGATCTTCGGGGTCGTGCCATGCAGATCCGCCGACCTCTCCCTGGCTTCTTGGTCCGAAGCGGGAAAACTTGGACACACCTTCCTCTCTCTCCCTGTTCTCGTACCTACGTGCACTGAATGTGCACCGTTAGTTCCCGCCTCCTGGAAGAGCGAAACGATTGCAGCGTCAACCGTGGCGAGGGCACCGCGCAAGGGCGGTAGCACCTGGGACTGGACCTGTGGATCAAGCGCTTGGAAGCCTGGGCGGAGCGCGCGTACAACTTGGTCAGAGACAGCGCCGCCCGGCGCCCGAGAGGCGTGAGGGTGTAGCAGGGCTTCCGCTCGACCCGCTGGATCAGCCCTTTCCGCGCGAGGCGCCGGAGGGCGTAGTCCATCTGGCGGGGCGTGTACGCCGCCTCCTGCACCCCGAGGAGCGCCGCGGCCTGTGGGCGGATCCGCCCGTTGGTGATCCCCTCGGGGGTGAGCCCGAAGAGACAGAGCGCGGCGAGCGGGGCCATGACCCGCGGCTGGCCGAACTTGAGGCCGGGCGCCGGTTGGCCCTCATGCGTCCGGCCGGGCAAGACGAGGGCCTCGAACTGCGCCTCCCGGAGGCCGCAGTCGTGGGCGGTGCGCTTCGCCTGATCGAGGTGGACACTGGGCACGACCCCCTGGGTGATGATCCGGGTCGAGAACCGGCTGGGCGACCGCCGGGTGATCCGGCGGTCGAAGAGCAGGTGAAGGCGGTCCGGGCGGCCGAGGTCGAGGTGGTCGCGGAGGACCTCCTCGAAGAACTCCGGCCCCGCTGCGGGCGGTCGAAGACCTGGGTGCGGCTCACCTCCAGTCGGAGGATCGAGAGCGCGTAGCCAAAGCCGGCCGCCTGATCCTCGGGCGTCAGGGGGAGCGGCAGTTGGGGGAACCACCGGTCGAAGAAGGCCTGGACGTCCGCTGGGCTCAGGCTGTCACAGATCTGCTGGAGCGCCGCGGGGTTGGCGCAGGTACCACCCAAACCGCGTCCATGCGGAGAGGACACTCTCACCCACGGACGTTGCTTTTCTGACTCGTCGGATTCCGCCGAAGCTTCGCTAGCTCTAAACATCATATCGATGTAACGCTTTCCCTCAACCACGCGTCACCACACCCGTGAGGCCAATACTATGAGGATACGGCGGGCAGCCGTGGCGCAGTTCTTCTGCCGCTGCAATCTCCTCACTTGCCTATTTTCACGAGCAGCCGGCAGACTTATCGTTCTGGGGTATCATCGCATTCGTCCCGACGACCCTGATTTTTCGAGCCCCTTTGATGATTTCGTATTCGGTCCCACTGCCTCACAATTTGCTGCTCAACTTCGATGGTTAAAGGCACACGCCGAGCTTGTGTCGGAAACCGATCTGCTCGATTGCATAAAGTCCCGAAGCCTGCACCCCAAGCCGAGTGTGCTTCTCACTCTTGACGATGCCTATCGTGACAATTACTCGATCGCTCTCCCTATTTTGAAGGATCTCGATATTCCTGCCATATTTTTTGTCTCGACTCACCAGATACTGTCCCGTGAGCTCGGGGCGTGGGATATTATCGCCTACCTCATAAAACAGACCTCAAAGCAATATTTGCGAGTTGACGGGCATTCGTTTTCCTTGAGGGACGGACGGACAACCGCGATCCGGTTCTTTCAGACAAGGATAAAGACATTGGGCTATACGCATACAAATGCACTCCTTAGCGCTCTCCAAGAGGCGTGTGACGTGGCCCTCCCGGATAGTGCGACGCAGGACCGCGAGCTCATGAGCTGGGATGAGATTATAGAGGTATCGAAGGCGAACGTGGCCATAGGCTCTCATACTCATACACATAGACCTCTAGCCCAGTTGGATGCGGCCTCCCAGAACCAAGAAATGAGTAAGTCGAAGTTACTTCTCGAAGAGAAGACCGGCAGACGGGTGCTATCTATTGCGTACCCTTTCGGAGGTCATGAACATTTTACAATGGAGACCCAGGATATAGCGAGGCAATGTGGCTATGAGTTTGGATTTTCGTATGGAACAGGAATTAACAGGTGGACGACGGTGTCCACTCACAACATTCGAAGAGTCGCAGCACCTGCGGACCTCTGCTCCTTGATGGTGCGGGTTGTCCGTCGGGGAGTATTTTGGCTGCGGCGGCCATGATTGTGCCAATGGCCAACCACTGGAGTGATCGTTAACTACTGACAGAAGTTGAAAATGGGGAGACCAGACGATGAAGGTGCTTGTGACCGGCAGTTGTGGGTTAATTGGTGCGGAGGCAGTCAGGTATTATGACAAGCGGGCAGAGCGCGTTGTCGGCATAGACAATAATATGCGTGCCGAATTCTTTGGCCGCGATGGGGACACCACTTGGAGGCGTGTGCAGCTCCAAGCGGAATGTCCGCGATATAAACATGTATCTGCCGATATAAGAGACCGGCAGAAGATCTCAGACATCGTGAGCGAGGTCAGGCCTCATCTTATCATTCATGCGGCCGCTCAGCCGTCGCATGATTTGGCATCCAGGATTCCATTCGTTGATTTTGAGGTTAATGCCGTAGGGACCCTCAACCTTTTGGAAGCCGTAAGGCGCTCAACACCGGAAACGGTGTTCGTGTTCATGAGCACGAACAAGGTCTATGGAGACGGGCCCAACAGAATCACACTTAGGGAACTAGGGACGCGCTGGGAGTATGATGATCCTGATTACGTGAATGGTATCTCAGAGTCGTTCAGTATAGATCAGTCACTTCACAGCCTCTTTGGGGCGAGCAAAGTGGCAGCCGATGTTCTTGTCCAGGAATACGGTCGCTACTTCGGCATGAAAACGGCGATCTTCCGGGGAGGTTGCCTGACAGGGCCTGGCCATTCCGGAGCGGAACTGCACGGGTATCTGGCATACTTATTCAAGGCGGCAGCAACAGGCAGGCGATACATGATTTATGGCTTCAAGGGAAAGCAGGTGCGAGACCAGATTCACAGCGAGGATGTAGTGAGAGCCATTGATGAATTCTTCAGAAATCCTCGATGTGGCGAGGTATACAACTTGGGTGGTGGCAAGGAGAACAGCGTGTCCATACTCGAATGCATTGATCGGATTGAGCAATTACGCCAGAAAAAGATCAACTATGATTACTCCGATCAGAATAGAATCGGGGATCACATCTGCTACTATTCGGACTTGACGAAACTCAAGGCTCACTACCCCAATTGGTCGATAACGCATAGTCTGGACGATATTTTCCAGGAATTCGCAAGGTGTTATTTCGTCTCGAATCGTGACGGCTGCATTGAGCCTGCGCAGGATCAGGATTTCGTTTCCTCACCGTGTTCCCTCCGCTGAGATGTGCCGCGGCAATGTACTACGGCGAATTCGCGCTGAATATAGCACTATGGAATTCCGCTCGCTAGCCGACATCGGTCCAGAAGGTATGCGACGTCAGGGGGAGTTTCAGGGATGACCCAGCAGGAAGGAGCGTCAGCTTGCACCTCAGGAGAGATCGTTTGCATGACGGACGCGCACGACTGGGAGGTCCAGGAGATCGGGACACCGGAGGACTTCAAGCGTGTTGAACTTGAGTGGAATGATCTCCTACGCGAAAGCGACTCGGCCATTCCTTTCCTGCACCACGATTGGCTGCGCTTGTGGTGGGAGCACTTTGGAACGGGCCACCGTATGGCGGTGCTGACCGTCCGCAGGGAAGGACGGCTCTGCCTTGGCCTTCCGCTTATGGAGGTCGGGGCCAGAAGGTTCGGAATTCGTATCACGGAGCTCCGGTCTATGACCAACTACCACTCCTTCCGTTTCAACATTCTTGTCCGGCGAGGCGCGGAAGATGCTCTTGAGGCTGCCTGGCGTTACCTCCGTGCGCGCCCCCGGCCGTGGCACCTGATTCAGCTCTGCGAGATTCCATGGAACGAGAGCCGGCTTTCCGTCCTTCGGGAACTGGCGGTCCGTGACGGCTACCTCTGTGGACTCCGGGGGTCCGAAAGCCCATATTTGCGCCCGCGCGGGAAATGGGAGGAGTACACAACCACTCTCAAGGCGAAATTCCGGTCCAACCTGAGAAACCGAAGACGCCGGCTACACCAGTTGGGTCCCGTATCCATCGTGGCCCCCACCGAGGCCGCTGACGCACTGAGGCTCCTTCCCACCGGGCTGGATATCGAGTCGCGCGGCTGGAAAAGTCGGGAGGGGACCGCCATTGCAAGCAATCCCACGCTCACCAGCTTCTACACGGAATGGGCGCAGGTCGCGGCCAGCCAAGGCTGGCTTCGACTCTTCTTTCTGAGCGTGGCGGACACGCATGCGGCCTTCGAGTACAACATCGCGTACGGCGGGCGGCTCTACTGTCTCAAGATCGGTTACGATGAGCGTTTTGCAGCCTATTCTGTCGGGCAACTCCTCAAGGAGGAAATCCTCCGACTCTGCCACGAAGGCGGGTTCGAGGAGTACGATTTCCTGGGGGTTGTGAACGAGTCTAAGCTCGATTGGCAGCCTGAACTCCGCGACCATAAGTGGCTTTACATATACAACCAGGACTTCCGTTCCTGTATGGCACACCTTTACAAGTTTGGTCTTGTGCCCCGTGTGAAGCGTTGGATCGGTCGATGAGACGGCGGGGGTATAGGATCCCATTCGTCGTGCCGCTCGATCCAGGGTTCCTGATGGCTCAGCGGAGGGACTTCGAAAAGGGCCTGGGCTGGCCCGTGAAGCGGTTCCGCTACTACTATTTAGCTCGAAATGGGATTTGGCACGGCGTGGATAGCCTCGGCCTCAAGCCGGGCGACACGGTGCTCATGCCAGCCTATCACCACGGCGTGGAGGCCGAGACGCTCCTCCGGCGTGGGATCAGGCTTGTCTACTACCGGGTTGATAAGACCCTTCAGGCCGATCTCGATCACGTGCAAAGGCTCCTCACCCCGGGAATCCGCGCGCTCTACGTGATTCATTACCTCGGCTTTCCGCAGCCGATACGCGAACTCAGCGGTCTTGCCGAGGAGCGGGGCCTTCCGCTTATCGAGGACTGCGCGCTTTCGCTTTTCAGCTCCGCGGGGGGCCAACCTCTTGGGAGCTTCGGCGACATCAGCATCTTCTGCCTGTACAAGAGCCTTCCGGTGCCGCACGGAGGAATGCTTATTCTGAATCGGCGGGAGCTGCCATTGCCTCCGGCGACAAAGACACCCAATTGGACATCGACGGCGGCCTATCTATCACACCGGCTACTCGACGCCTTGGAGCTCCGCAGGGGCGGTCGAAGCGGCTTCGCGCCTGTCGGCCTTGCTCGCCGTCTTGGCCGCACACTGAAGGGGACCATGAATCTCCAAACGGTCCCAATTGACACCGACCGGTTGGACCTCTCGACGCTTGATTTGGGCGTCGCTCCGATTACGCGCTTTCTCCTCGACAGATTTGACCCCACTCTTTTCGTCGCTCGGCGGCGCGACAACTTCACTGCACTCCTTGCGGCCCTCGATCCTGCGGTCCAGATCGCTGTCCGCGAACTCCCGCAGGGGGCATGCCCTCTCTCCCTTCCAGTCCTTGTTCCGGACAAGCCACGCGTCCAGGCGCGGCTTCTCGAAGACGGGATTCAGACCGTCAACTTCTGGTCCCACTGGCATGCGAACATTCCCCAGGAGGCCTTCCCCGAAGTATCCTTCCTCAGGAGACATCTGCTCGAGGTGCCGATCCATCAGGAACTCAATCGCGAGCACATGGAGTATATCGCCATGTTTCTCAACCAGCACGCGCGGTGGTAGATATGCTGCGCGCCATATTCATACGTAGTGAAGTAGGCTTCGCGGCTCTCCGCCAGGAGTGGAGCGACCTTCTCGATCGCAGCGCGTCCCGGTCGGTCTTTCTCACTTGGGAATGGCTCTATGCCTCGTGGCGATCCGTCACTCCCGACCTGCCCCTGTATATCATCGCGGTTCGGGATGGAGCCGAGCGACTCTTAGGTCTGGGGCCATTCTGCATCGTGCGAACGGCCAAACCGATTCCCATGAGGACGCTTGTTTTCTTGGGAACGGAGTGTGTGTGCTCCGAGTATCTCGATATTGTGGCTGATCCGGGCCTCGTCCATGAGGTCGTCGGCTGTATCTGGGCCGCGATTCGCCAGGAGATGCATGCATGGGATTGCATTCGATTCACCGATCTGCTGGAGAACGCCTTGGCGCGCGAACATCTCGTGCCGCTCGCGCGCGATTGCGACTTTCTCGTCCTCGAGGATAAAGGACAGATTTGTCCGTACTTCGTCTTCGGGAATGGACGGAAGGGCTTCTGGGAGGCGCTCAGCCCGAATCAGCGGAGCAACCTCCGGCGGCGAACCCGGAAGTTCCTTGAGCTAGGCACGACCTTTGAAGTGGTGGATTCGATGGATCGGCTTCCAGATGCGCTCGGCATGCTTTTCGAGCTCCATGCAAAACGGTGGTCAGAGCGCAACCAACGGGGTGTCCTCGCCGATGAGGCGATTCGCCGGTTTCACGGGGAAGTTGTCTCCTTGCTGGGTCCGAAGGGGCAGGTTCGCATCTACACGCTCCGAATGAATGGAAAGGTCGTGGCGAGTCTCTACGCGCTGGAGTACAAAAACCACCTGTTCTACTATCAGTCGGGATTCGATCCGGAGCCTCCTGCCCCGAGGCTGAAGGAGAGCCAGTACGCGCCTGGGTTCGTGCTCATGGGCCGGGTCCTCGAGGACGCCGCCGAACGGGGCCTCGCGGAATTCGACTTCCTGCGTGGGGCCGAGACCTACAAATTCCGGTGGACTGACACCTACCGAGTGACACGGTCCGTGACCCTCGTGCCCCGCCAGCGCTGGAATGCGGTCCTGCAGATCGGGATCGAGCAGACGGCGGCGACGATCAAGAGGGGACTCAAGAGCGTCCTGCGCGGGGAAAGGGAAGCCTTCTGACGTGCCGCATCCGACGCCTCACATTTCGGGTTTCTGTGGCTCAGAAACTCAGAGAGATTTCAAGTTCCTGGAGGCTGTTTCCCGGTGGCCAGATGATCGCACAGGAGGCCCCTGGGCCAATGCCCCGGGACATACGTGGCCGCGGGGAGTGGGGGCGCCCCTCGGCCGCGGGTCGCTGAACCACCCGGTAATGGTCCTCTCGCTCTGCAGCATGGGCTCTGTGGTATTAAATATCACCGGGAACCAGCTGGACGCCACTTTCCTGGACAGCACGGGGGCCATCCGGGATGCCTTCACCCTCATCAACCGCGGGCCCCTCCCGCCCAGCGCCCTGACCGCCACGCCCCTCTCCTCGAGTTAGATCCTCCTTACCTGGACCGATCACGCCCTCGACAAGGAGGGCTTCCAGATCGAGCGGGCGCCCGATGGGACCAGCTTCACCCCCCCCGCCACGGTGGGCGCGAACGTGACCAGCTACACGGACTCCGCGCCGAAGCGGACATAAAATAGGTAACGCTGTTGTACGAGTTGACAAGAATGGACGGCAGCCGCAATACAGCAATTCTTCTCCTCTCTTGTCCCGACAGGAAAGGTCTTGTCGCGGGTGTGGCAAACTTTATCTTCCAAAATAACGGTAACATTATCCATGCCGATCAGCACACAGACATGGAGCGGCTGATCTTCTTCCAACGGGTGGAATGGGAGCTGAGAGGCTTCAGGATCCCTCGAGAGGAAATCGCCGACGCATTTCGGCCTCTTGCCGAAAGCTTTGACATAACCTGGGATTTGCGATTCTCAGATGATGTTTGCAGGACGGCCATCTTCGTATCCAAAGCGGAACACTGCATTTACGACCTCCTGTTGAGACAACGCATTGGCGAGCTTAAGACAACAATTCCCTTGATCGTGAGCAACCATGCAGATCTTCGGCCAATTGGAGATATTTTTGGTATACCATTTCAATGCTACGATGTGAACGGTAGCACCCAGGCAGTTGCTGAGCACCAGATACTAGAGAGACTCGAGAAGGACAGCATTGATTGTATGGTGCTGGCAAGATACATGCGGATTCTCAGTAGGGAGTTTGTAAGTAAGTACCCGAATAAGATCATTAACATCCATCATTCGTTCCTACCAGCGTTTGCTGGCAGCAGGCCATATCACCGCGCCTATGACCGTGGCGTGAAGATCATAGGGGCGACCGCCCACTATGTGACTGCGGAGTTGGATGAGGGTCCAATCATCCAGCAGGATGTTGTGCGAGTGAGCCATCGAGACTCCGTCGAGGATCTCATCGTCAAGGGTAGAGACCTGGAGAAAGTGGTATTGGCGCGGGCAGTAAAGCTACACCTTTCCAACCGGATCCTGGTCTACGGGAACAAGACGGTGGTCTTTGACTAGCATGGCGCCACTCCGGCCAGACAGTGGTGGAAACAAATCGTCGACCGTTCGCCGATACTCTTGCAGGCCGCCAGCCGACCCGGTTGATGGTACGATGATACCGACACCCTAGGGCGCAACTTGTTGGATGATGCCCAGCGTTTGACCTATCCGGATAGGACGCTGAGCGCCTCATCAAAATACCTCTCCCGTTCCGCTAGCAGGGCTGCCTTCAGGCAGTTGACGTCGGGCCCGGTGAGGCGAATCCTCACCTCAAAAGAAAGGCAGATTTCCTTCATGGGCTCACCTCATGAGGCAGAGTTGACATCTGTCCTCAGGTCAGGGTGAGCCCATTTTTTTCCGCCACCCAATTCCTGACGCTTCCCCCGATGGACCTATGACTGACCCGGGGGCCCGCACTGCTGGTCGCATCTCCACTCGCCCGGGATGGCAGAACTACCGCAGCGGGTGCCGATAGGGTCGGCACTGGCGCTGCGTGGCCTTGAGTGGTTGTGGCCGCCCGCGCCTCGCCCTCCCCCCACATCTTTCGTCTTGTCCCGGTCCTGAATTCGAAGCGTTCTTTCCCTGGAGCGATTCCCTTCAGTGTGGCGTGGAGGTTCGGGGCCGAGTCGTCCGGTGGATCAATCCTCCCCACGCGACCGAGCGCCGACCCGGCCAGCGCAAGACTCCCCTGGGTAGCTAGCTCCTGACCCCCAGGCAGTGACGCGATCGTGCTACAGAATTTCCGGGAGACCCCCAGCAATAAGGGGATTGTGGCCATGAGAAGATCATCCGCGAGCACTTCTCCGGTACTGGCTGCACCTACTTTCATTCGCCGCCCCATTCCAGGAAGCATCGTTGGCAGCTTCCCGCCTGCGGAAAGCAAGGACCGGGCCAACGATAGGGTGGTGCCTGGGGCAACCCGCCGAAGAGGCCCGGCCGGGCCACCCCACCGCATCTTGCTGGGTTTGAGTCTCAAGTGGCTCCTCCTCGCCTGCGCTCTCCTCGTGGTCCAAGCCCTGGGTATGCCACTGGCCCAGGGCGCGGTCACAGTAACCCGGGGGCCCTATCTGCAGCAGGGGACCACCACGAGCATCGTGGTCCAGTGGCGGACCGACGCCCCCAGCGACAGCCGGGTCCGGTACGGGCCCGACCCCGCCAGCCTGACGGCAGTCGTGGATGACAGCACGGTGACCACGGAGCACCAGGTCCCGCTCTCCGGCCTGCTCCCGGACACGAGGTACTACTACTCCGTGGGGACGAGTAGCGCCACCTTGGCGGGGGGCGAGGCGACGTACTCCTTCGTCACCGCTCCCGCCCCGGGCACCGCCAGGCCCACTCGGATCTGGATCCTCGGGGATTCCGGCACGACGGATGCGAACGCGGTCGCCGTGCGGGATGCTTACCTCGCCTTCACGGGCAGTCGGCCCCCCGACCTCTGGCTGATGCTCGGGGATAACGCCTATCTGCATGGCACGGACAGCGAGTACCAGGCGGCGGTCTTTGAGGTGTACCCCACCCTCCTGCGGCAGAGCGTCCTCTGGCCGACGATCGGCAACCACGACGCCGATTCGGCCGACTCCCCCACCCAGACGGGCCCCTACTACGACATCTTCACCCTGCCCCGGCAAGGCGAGGCCGGCGGGGTCCCCTCGGGCACCGAGGCCTACTACTCCATCGATTACGGGAATATCCACTTCATCTCCCTGGACGCCTCGGAGTCCGATCGGTCGCCCACGGGGCCGATGCTCACCTGGCTGCAGGCCGACCTCGCGGCCAACACCCAGCCCTGGGTCATCGCCTTCTGGCACCAGCCCCCCTACAGCAAGGGGCCCCATGACTCGGACACGGAAATTGAGCTCATCGAGATGCGCCAGAACGCCCTCCCCGTCCTGGAGGCCGGGGGGGTAGATCTCGTCTTCGCGGGCCACAGCCACGACTACGAGCGCTCGGTCCTCCTGGACGGGCACTACGGCACCTCCGACACCCTGACCGGGAGCATGATCCGGGATGCGGGCGACGGGCGCGAGGCGGGGAGCGGCGCATACCGCAAGCCCTCCCCGGGGCCCGCCCCCCACGAGGGGGCGGTGTATACAGTCGCGGGGAG
>Ga0209640_10003632_pt1 | contig 13490 bp, 12 predicted proteins | sample RifCSP10_1_FD_184018 | JGI IMG/M metagenome (GOLD analysis project Ga0209640, IMG submission 184018) | Soil microbial communities from Rifle, Colorado - Rifle CSP2_sed 10_1 (SPAdes) (version 2) | ecosystem: Environmental > Terrestrial > Deep subsurface > Rock core/Sediment | place: Rifle...
GTCGCGAAACACAGCAAGAAGACGGAGCGACGCATGGTGAGAATCTACACTGATTCGGCCGTTTCCGGCGTCGAGGAGAGATTTAGGGGACTATCCTCGCTCACTCCGCGCGCGCAGACCTGTGCCGGCGGCTCGGACGATTGGACGAGGCCCGGGCGTCCTACGAACGGGCGCTTCAGCTCACGCGGCAGGAGCCCGAACGACGGTTTCTCGAGCGCCGCTTGGAAGAGACGTCTCGAGCAAGCGTCATCGACCCAAGGCGATCCCCACGCTGAATCCGTGGGTCGCTTCGGGCTTGTTATCATCGATGACGACCGGCAGCTTTCCGAACTCGTCGGCCGTAAAACCGTTGGGATACACGCGCAGGTTGTACTCGAAGTTCATTCGCTTGTAGCGAATGCCGATCGGGCGCAGCTTGAACGCGACGTTGGTGAACGCTTCGAATTCCGTTCCAACAAGATAGTTGTACGAGAGGCCCAGGATCCCGTGGTAGATGGAGTAGTTCTCGCCTGGCCTGTCCCGCGTCACCAGCTCGATCATCGGGTCGAACGTCGCCATCCATGTCTTGCCGAACTCGAAGTCCAATGGGCCGGAGTCTTTCCCCAGCGAGAAATAGACGCCCGTTTCCAAGGAGAATCGAAACCTCGAGCCCGTCACGACGGCTGACCTGCCAAGCCTCTTGGCGGTGAGGTAGCACTGTTCCAGACTGCCCGTCAACGAGACCTTGCACTCCAGGCCGACCCCCACCATCGACGGCCCGCTCATTTCCCAGATCCACTCGCTGATGCCGGCGGCGCCGGATCGCGGGAACGCGAGCGTGATCGCGAGGACGCTGGCAACGGTCCAAAGACGACGCGTGGACATTTCGGGCCTTCCTTTCTTTGGTATGAGCGTGATCACGGTTCGCGTTCGAACAGGGCTCGGGTCTCCGCCGTCAGTTGGAGATTCATCGCATCCGCATCCTTCTTACTCACTCTGAACCTCGGGCGATTGCTCTCATCCGGAGCGTAGAGGAGGTAATACTCTCCTGCTGTACCAATAACGAGGGCGGGCCGCTTCTCGAACGACGCGATCGTGAAGCTTTCCCAGACAGCCCGACGAGGAGCCACGGCCATGGCCACCACGAGGAACGCGATGGCGATCGTGCCCCATTTCATCGGCCGGAGAGCCGAGCCGTCCTCGGCTCTCTTTTCCAGGCTGGGGAACCAGCGCCAGACCGCGAGTCCCAGGAAAAAACTCAAGAGGGCCGAATACATGCCGTAGTCTGCGTGCACGGGCCGGCTGGCCGGGTTCAGAATCGACAAGGCCGCCGACGGAAGGAGCGGATCCTGTCTCAACGCCCACAAGACCGAGAACACCTCCCAGTACCGCCACGTGAGGGTCAACGCCAACGTCGCTCCGGACAGAAAGATGATCGTGGCCATGCCCGGGGCGTTCACCGAGGCCAGCGACGCCAGGGCTCGCCTCGGTGTTGCCATCAGACGTCGGGGCAGCAACAGGCGAAGCCCAGAAAGCACGCCGACAAAAGCAGCGGCGAGCACCCAGTACATCGCGAACGGGAGGAGCGCCTGGGCACCAAGGACAAGGATGCCAGTCAAGCCCAAGGCGAACTCAGAGTCGATTCGGAGGACGACCTCGAAGGCTCGGGCGGCGATGAATCCGAGAACGCCCGTGAGTGCCACCACAACCGCCGCGACCGCGGTCGCGCGCTTGGCGTAGTCCCCGATCGTCGGTCCCGGCGATCGTGACGAGAGCGGGACCGGTACAGGACGGGTTGCCGGCTCGCCGGAGAGCTTGGCCTCCATCTCCCCCGCGGAGCCGTAACGGCGTTCCGGGTTCGGGTCGATCGCGCGCTCGACAATCGCGATGAAGGAATCCGGCAGGTCGGCTCGCTCGTCCCGCAGCCGCCTTCGCTCGCCCCGTGCGTGGGCCTCGACCAGAGCGGCCTGCGAGGGAGCCTCCACCGGAAACCGCCCGGTCACGAGGTGATACATCAGAACGCCGACGGCGTAGATGTCGCTGCGCACCGTCGCGTCTGCTCCGCGGAGCAGCTCCGGGGCGAGGTACAGAGGCGTCCCCTGCGCACGCCCTCCGAGAGAGCGGTCGCCGACGAACTCCCCCGCACCGAAATCCATCAGGATGATGCGGCCTCCGTCGAAGGCGCGCATCACGTTCTGGGCCTTCACGTCGCGATGAATCAGCTTGGCTTGATGGACGGCCGCCAGTGCGCGGCACACCTCCTGCCCCACGCTGACGGCTTCGCCGGCGCTCAGCCGTCCCTTGCTCACCATGCTGGCCAGCGTTTCGCCGTCGATGTAGTCCATCCAGAAGCCGACACGTCCGTTGTGCCGGTCGGCGCCGTGGACCGTGACGACGTTGACGTGACGGACACGCGCGAGCTTGCGCGCTTCGTGAAGGAGCTGGGACGGCTGGACCCGCGCCTCGGCCTCGCGCTTGAGCAGCTTCAGGGCGACGGGATGGTCGAGCCAGGTGTCGTGCGCCTGATACACCTCGCCAAAGGATCCCTCTCCGATCTTGCGCACCAGGAGAAGGTGGCCCCAGACACCCTCATTGCCCGGCAGCGGGTCGCTGCCGATCCGAGGCCACACGCGGCGCTGCCCCTGGGCTCCGGGGATGGCCGGCAGGCCGGAATCGATCGACTCCGCTGCGGCTGTGACGGCGGCGTCTTCGGCGAGGGCGCCGTTGTCGACCTGGGATCGATGGACGTCGGCGACCTCCGCGACCAGCCGGAGGTGACGCACGATCTGACGTGACTCTTCGTTCGGCGCAGCTCTTTCGAGCTCGTCCCAGTCGATGGACTCGCCATCGGCTACCGACTCGACCAGCTTTTCGAGGTCGTCCGACTCTCCAGGCATGCGCCTCGGTCGTCCGCAGCGGCGGCGGCTGCTGCGTCCCGGCTGGCGCCTACGATACTACGGCGTGCCGCTCACGGGGGGCCGGACCCGTCCGACATCGCTTTCAGCAGGTTCCTGATGGCCCGAACGACGGCCATCCGGGCGGCATCGGCGCTCGGTTTGCCCAGAGCAATCGCAATCTCGTCGTAGCTTTGCTGCAGCTCACACCGGGCGATGATCGCCTCTTGATCGATGGGTCGCAGTTTCGCCAGGGCGGCTTCATAGCGCTCGAGCCCCTCGCGTCCAATCGCGAGCTCGAGCGGCGATGGACCCTGATCCTCCTGTTCCTCGGACAACGACTCCGCGGCCGGACGCGCCCTCACCTTGCGAATCTCGTCCTTGATGTGATTGTCGACAGCCTGTCTGAGATATGCCTGGAGGGCGCCCGGGTGTCTGGCTTCGAACGTCTTGAGATGCGGAAGCGCCCTGAGCACGGCGTTCTGGACGAGGTCCTGCGTTTCGGCCAGGCTCCTGGCCCACTGCGGCAACCGCCCCCGTGCCCACCTCTTGAGCGGAGGAATGGACCGTTCGACGAGAAGACTGACGGCTTCCTGGTCGCCCTGTTTGAACCGGTCCAACAGGTCGATCGTGCTCGTCATCCCCACTGGACGGCCGCTCAACGGGGACGTTCCCTCGCCCTGCATCGTCGTGTCGCGCATGGTACCCCTTCCTTGTTGTAGGCGCCAACAAGCTGGACCTGGCGCTCACGGTGTGTGTCTGGACTCCCACACTCTTGGAAACGGGGAGGGTGCGAAAACCGAACCAGAAGGCAGACGCGTGAAGGAGGGCCCGACGGGCCTCAGACGCCGGGAGCTGTCCCGTCACCCGAAGCTGAAGCCCGTAAGCCTCCCCTTCAGTCGTTACTTGACGGGCTGAGCGCTCTGCGGCCGACGCTCTCTTACCTCGACCGACGTGGCCGTCAGCTTGCCGGCAACGTCCGTGTACATCACGGTGACCTGGTCGCCCTGATGTACAACCTCAGTGATCTTCACGCCCTTTTTGCCCTCCCGCTTCGCGGAGCGCTCTTTCGAACCGCCGCCCGCGACCTCGACCTCGGTGGCGCTTGTCGTTACGAACTGCATGATCCCCTTGCTGGTATCGACGCTCAGGGAGTCCCCTCCGATCTTGGCAACTACGCCAAGAGCCGTCTGGGTCTTGGCCTTATCCTGCGCCGCGACCAGGCCGACTGCAGCAGTCAGAACCAGTGCTGCCACGGTGATTACCACTCTGTGACTCATCAGACACCTCCCCAACAAGAACGGAATACCGCTGCATCATATACGCAGTGGACCCCCCTGATGCCCATGTGTAAGAGAGGGTGTCAGTCTCCAGGCGTCTAAGTAGCCGGGAAGCCGGCCAGATGGCCCCCGGATATGGCAAGGTTCATCCCCCCGACCGGCCACAGGATGTCGCGCCAACACAACCGCCAAAAAGGCCAAATCAAAGGCGCACCGGTGCGCTACACTCTGTCGAACGGGCGGTCGCCGGCCGTGACATGGAGGCTGTTTCTCGGACATTCAACAGGACTGTTGTGGAGGGCACGAAAATGCGGCTATGGCTCATGCTTGCGGTCTCGCTGGTGACCACGGGTTTCTTGGCACAGGACAGTTCGACTACCCAGGCGCAACAGAATCCGACCTCCCCGATCTGGATCGGGCAGGACGCGGCGCTCGAGGAGTACCTTCGTACCGCAGAGATCGAACGAACGACCCGCACAAGCGTCGGCGTGCTGGGGCCCCTCCACGCGTTCTTCAAGGCGGGCGGGTTGGTTGCTGGTGCCGCCGTCAAGAAGATCAGTCCCGGAAAGCGAGACGGGTTCTTCGAGAGCTACAAGTCCGAGATTGCCTCCTACAAGCTCGATCGACTCCTCGAGTTGAACATGGTCCCGACAACCGTCGAGCGGCGCTACGAGAACGAGATGGCGTCGGCGATGGTGTGGATCGAGGACACGAAAATGCTCAGTGAAGTCCAGAAGCAGAAGCTCAAGGATCCGAACCCGCTGCGTTGGAACCAGAACCTGCATCGTGCGCAGGTCTTCGACGACTTGTCCGGCAACCCCGACCCCAACCAGGGGAACTGGTTGTTCGACACCGCGTGGAACTTCTACAAGATCGACTGTTCACGCTGTTTTATAGACACCATGAAGATGCCGCACGACGTGAAGAAGGTCATCAGGCGGATCGATCGGCCGTTCTTCGAGCGCCTCAAGGCGCTGGATCGGGACACGGTCCGGCGCGAGATGGGCAATCTCCTGACGGAAAACAACGCCCTGCCGTCGCTGTTCAGACGTCGGGACTTCATTGTGAAGGCGTTCGAAGAGCTTGCGAAGGAGAACGGCGAAGCGGCAGTCTTCGAGGCCTGGCATGCGCAATGAGCCTGGGTCAGGAGCCGGCGATTCTGCCCGGGTAGAGTGTTCGTGGGACGACTTGTGTGGAGGACACGACCATGCGGCTATGGCTGATGCTTGCGGTTTTACTGGTGACCCCGGGGCTCCAGGCCCAGGACAGTTCGACTGGCCAGGCGCAACCGAAGCCGATCTGGAGCGGGCAGGAGGCGGCGCTCGAGGAGTACCTCCGGACCGCAGAGATCGAACGAACGACCGGCACAGACGTCGGCACGCAGGGAATCAGGCACGCGTTCTTCAAGGCAGGCGGGCTGGTGGCTGGTGCCGCCATCAGGAAGATCAGTCCCGGAAAGCGAGACGGGTTCTTCGAAAGCTCCATGTCCGAGATCGCCTCCTACAAGCTCGATCGAATCCTCGAGTTGAACATGGTCCCGACAACCGTTGAGCGGCGCTACGAAGGCGAGATGGCGTCGGTCCAGGTCTGGATCGTGAACACGCGCATGCTCAGCGACGTCCTGAAGCTCAAACTGTCCGATCCGAACGTCCATCGATGGAACCAGAACCTGCATCGTAAGGAAGTGTTCGACAATCTGGTCGGCGATGTCGATCCCAACCAGGGGAATTGGCTGTTCGACGCCGCGTGGAACTTCTACAAGATCGACTGTTCCCGCTGCTTCACCGACACCCTGAAGATGACGCACGACGTGAAGAACACCATCAAGCGGATCGATCGGCCGTTCTTCGAGCGCCTCAAGGCGCTGGATCAGGACACGGTCCGGCGCGAGATCGGCAGTCTCCTGACGGAAAACAACGCCGTGCCGTCGCTGTTCAGACGTCGGGACTTCATTGTGAAGGAGTTCGAAGAGCTTGCGAAGCGGAACGGCGAAGCGGCAATCTTCGAGACCTGGCATGCGCAATGAGCCCGGGTCAGGCCGGCGCTGGTTGTCTCGAATCGTTCGAGTTGGCAGCTATACTCGGTCACCGCGAACTGGAGAGGAGGGCCTCATGCGAGCACGTCGATGCGTAGTCCTGCTGTCGTTCGCGGTGTCTCTGGCCTGCGCGTCCGCGCGCCCCTCCCTCCAGACGGTCGCCCAAGCACAGTCGGCGGCTGCCCCGTCTGAGAACGCACCGGGGTGGATTGGCCGCGCGGAGGAGATCGCGGATTACCTGAAGCGGGTGGACGTTGTTCGGGTCGAGGACATCGGCATCGGAGTCACCAACCCCAAGCGGGCATACCTGCGCCCCGGGGGTCTGGTCGACAGCTTCTCCTGGAAGCCGCTCAAACCAGGAATGTACCGCGGCTACTGGGAAAGCTACAAGGCGGAAGTCGCCGCCTACGAACTGGACAGACTTCTCGGCCTGGGCATGGTGCCCGTCACGGTCGAGCGGCGCGTCAATGGCGATCTCGGCGCCGCACAGATGTGGATGGCGCCGGTGAAGAGCTTCACCGACATGGGCGGGTTTCCCACACCGCCGAACACACACCTCGGCATGTGGAACCTCCAGTTGATTCGGGCCAAGATGTTGGACAACCTGATCTACAACCTGGATCCGAATCAGGGCAACTGGCTGGTCGATCCCGCGTGGACGATCTTTCTCATCGACCATTCACGCGCTTTCACGGACGGCAAGAAACTGGTCCACGAGATGACACGGGTCGATCGCGATTTGTGGGATCGGATGAAGCAGCTCGACGAAGCCACGCTCGCCGCCGCGCTTGGAGCCTGGCTGAGCCGAGGGGAGGTCCGCGCCGTACTCGCTCGTCGAGACCTGATGGCGGAGGCCATCGGCAAGCTCGTCGCCACGCAGGGTGAAGAGCATGTCCTCGTGCGAGGCGCGACGATCGGCGCCGAGACAGTGCGTCCCTCAGGCAAGGCGAGCAGCAGTTTGCGCGAGCGCGTGAAGAATGCCGTTGAGACGCCTCTGTTTCTTCCCCCGGCGTCGGCGGTCGGTTGGCTGGGAAAGGTGGTCAGACTCGCCGAATACAAGGGGGAGTACGAAGCGGACGCGCGACAAGGCGTCCAGCGCGGTCACTCGCTGGGCCTGTTGACGAGCTTTGAACTGGTTTCCCTGGCACGCGACCCGCAAGACGCGGCAGCGTACGACACGCTTGTCACGCTCGTCGGCCGGCAAGTGGAGATTTACGGGCCGAACGTCTCGAGCGGCGGCTCAGGCGTCGTGCAGGTCCAGCGGGTGAGCCCGGTACCCTGAGGACTGGGTCCCTCGCTGCTCGTCAGCGGCTCGAAGCCAGGGCCTTGTCGACCAGCGGCACACGGCTCTCGAGGTAGACAGCCGTAATCCGGTCTCCAACGATCTCGAGCGCGGATGGTTGTCCGTCGCGGTACACGTTGGAGAGCATCCCTGTGTCGATCAGGAAGACCCGATTGCCGAACCGTGGCGTGATGTGGTGCGTCGCGGGAACGGTGTGCCCCACGACGAATCGCTTCGCCTGGTAGCGCTTCTGCAATTCGTCGACCAGCGGCGGGCCCTCGGTCTCTTTCCAGAGCGCGAAGCCCCGAAACCACAGCGGACCGTCCGGGTGGACGATTGACCAGGTGCCAACGCGCAGCAGCTCGATGAGCATCTCGGTGTAATCTCGATCGGCGCCAAGGACCGGTGAACCGATCGGCGACGACGCCTGCTCTCGAGCGAGCCAGGCTTGGAGGTCGGCTCGCGCAGCCTCGAGCGTCTCGTTGAACGTGAAGAAGGGCAGGATGACGTCTCGGGCCACGAGCCGCCGTGAGGAGGTGTCGAAGAGGGAAATCTCGTCGCGCACGCCCTTGTTCACATCGTTGAGCCGTGGCTTCGCGTACTTTGGGTTCAGGGGGTTCAGGCCCCCGTGCAGGAACACCGTCCCGTCCACGCCGACGACCGCCTGCTTCTCACGCAGCCAGCGCCCGTACACACCGTCTGGTCCGAACGCCTCGAAGTATTCGACGAGCCCTGCCGGGTGCGCCTGCATCCAGGCCTCTTCGGTCAGGACCCCTGGCGGGTCGCGGCCGAGCTCTCGCCGTCGCGATCGGATCAATCGAACGTATTTCTCGTAGGCGTCGACCCGGCGCCGCTCCGATCGATCGTCGGCGAAGGTGGCGATGGCCGCCGGCGAGACATCCTGGAGCAGCCGCGTGAGGTTCATCGTCTCGTGATTCCCGAGCAGGACGATGACCCGGCCGCCGGCCGCCTCGGCCTGTCGCTCGAGCGTCATGAGCAAGTCCATCACCGGCCGGATGCCTGCGCCCCGATCGGTGAAATCCCCGGTCTGGACGAGCGTCGCCGTGCCGCCGGCCCATCGCCCCTGGTCGTCGAGCAGGCCTGCTTGACGGAGCAGAGCGACGAATGGCTGATACGCACCGTGGATGTCGCCAATGGCGACGATCCGACGCTCTGGCTCCTGCTGCGCAACGCCAGGCGTCGCGAGCGCGCCCGCGACGAGCAGGCTCGCCACCGCCGCTCGCAGGAGCAGGGAGGGGCGTCGGTTCATGTCATGAATATACTCCTTGGACCCACAGACCGGTTAGTGTGACCGTTCGCTGGTTCCGGACGCGGACGTGCCAAGGGTCAGATGAGGTCCGCCATTCCGAGATTGATCTGCTCACGATATCGGTGCTCCAATCGTCTCGAGTGACACTCATGGACAGCGCGACGACGGTGAGGCGTCTCGCGGCGACCTTGCTGATTGCGGTGTTGGCGGGCGGTGGCCACCAGGCCGCCGCACAATCGAACGACGCGGCGTGCGACATTCGCACAAGCGAGCGTGTGGTGGCCGTGGGCGATGTGCACGGCGCGTTCAACGCGTTCGTCGGCATCTTGCGCGCCGCGCAGCTGATCAACGCGGGCAACCGCTGGATCGGCGGACGAGCCGTGCTCGTGCAGAACGGCGACGTCCTCGATCGCGGTCCCGACTCCAGACGCGCTGTCGATCTGCTCCGCCGGCTCGAGGGTGACGCGTCACGATCGGGCGGCCGGGTCGTCTCCCTGCTCGGCAATCACGAACTCATGCGGATTACCGGCGACTGGCGCTACGTGAGCGCCGGCGAGCTCGCCGCGTTCAGGAACCGCGGGCTCGAACAGATGCGGGACCGGCTTCGGACGTCCGAGGGCCCCGCTCCGGGCCCGGTCGTGGACCGCGACCCCTTCCCGCGGGACTCGCCGCTCGAGACGGACGAGATGCGCCGGGCGTTCGGTCCGGATGGTGAGTACGGCCGGTGGGTACGCGAGCGCCCGACGGTGGCTCGGATCAACGGAATCGTCTTCCTGCACGGCGGCATCAGTCCGGCGATCGCGCCGCTCGGGTGTGCGGGTATCAACGCTGCAGTACGGCGCGAGATGGCGTCGCTGCCCTGGCAGCGCGAACAGATCGCGTCACGGATCTCGATGAGCGAGACTGGTCCGTTGCTGTATCGTGGGCTGATCCTCGATCCGGAAGAGGCTCTTTCCGCCGGACTGGAGACGATACTCGATCAGATGCAGGCGCGAGCCATGGTGGTCGGGCACACGGGCCTGCCCGGACGGATTCTCGTGCGCTTTGGCGGCCGGGTGATCGGAATCGATACCGGAATGCTCGGTGGGCCGTTCTTTCCAGGAGGAGTGGCCGCGGCGCTGGAGTGGCACGGCGACCGGGTCACCATCATTTTCCCCAACCGCCGCGTGACACTACCTGCGCGGCTGGTTCGTCCAGCACCGGTGACGACGCCGGCACCCGCCTCGCGCTGAATGAGTGGTCGGGGCGACTGGATTCGAACCAGCGACCTCTCGGTCCCGAACCGAGCGCTCTACCAAGCTGAGCCACGCCCCGCGAAGTTCCTAGCTTAGCATGTGGAGCGCACAGCCTCTAAAGAGCCTGAAGCCCAGAGCCCAAAGCCGAGCCCAGAGAGCCGAGAACCCTTGAGCCGCGACCCCAGGCCCGGCTACCTTACTGCTATGCCGATTTACGAGTACGAGTGCCGAGGCTGCGGACACCAGTTCGAACGGCTCGTACGGACCGGCGACACCCCGGCCTGCCCGTCCTGCCAGGGGCAGGATCTCGAGCGCCTGTTGTCACTCTCGGCGGTCAGCTCGGAGCACACCCGAAAGCTCTCCTTCAACAAGGCGCGGGCGAAGGCCAAGCTCGTGCAGCGCGACAAGGATGTCGCGCAGGCGGAGTACGAGAAGAAGCACAGGGAGGAAGGGCACTGAACGTGTAGAGCGATGGCTTCAGCCGTCGCGGACACTATCGTGTCGTCTGAAGCTGCAGCGCCTCGATGTAGGCGAGCGCTTCGTACGCCGTCATGTCCGGCTGGAGCGGCGTGATGGAGATGTAGCCGTCCCGAACGGCCTGGTAGTCCGACCGATCGTGCGGCTCCCATTCGTTCTCCCCTTCTTCGATCCAGTAGTACTCCCGCTGCCGGGGATCCATCCGCTCGCTCACGACCGTCACGTGATTCCGCCTGGCCTGCACCGTGACGCGGAAGCCCTTGTTGGGTCCCTTCGGCACGTTGATGTTGAGCAGGGTGAACTTCGGCAGGCCGCGCTCGAGCACCGCCTGCGCGACAGTGGCTCCCGCGACGGCCGACGGCCCGAACTCGAACTCGTCTCCGACGCGCTGGGTCGACACGGCGATACTGGGAATCTCGAGCAACGCGCCCTCGAGCGCGCCGGATACCGTGCCCGAGTAGGTCACGTCGTCGCCGAGGTTCCAGCCTTTGTTGATCCCGGACACGATCAGGTCGGGCTTCCCCTTGAGCACGTGCGTAATGGCAAGGTTGACGCAGTCGGTCGGAGTGCCGTCGATGGCGTACACCTCGGGCCCCATCGCCTCGATGCGCAAAGGCCGGCGCAGCGTGAGGGCATGGCCGATCGCACTGGCTTCCTGAATCGGGGCGACCACGATCACATCGCCCAACGGCTGCAGCGCGTCGGCCAGCGCCTTTATGCCGTCAGAATGCACACCATCGTCATTTGTCACGAGAATACGGGGCATCGGGAGTCTCGATCTTAGCAAGTGCGAAGTGGAAAGTGTAAAGTGAGAAGTGAGCCCTGACGTGCCTCTGACATTGCGCATTGAGCCTTGAGCATTGGGCATTGAGCGTTGGGCATTGATCCATGACTGCCCTGCAAGACATCCTCGCCGCCCGCACCAGTGAGGCGGCTCCGGAGCTCGTCGAGGTCCTCGACCCGCCTTCGCCCGCAGCGGGCGCGCGCGCGTCGGCGGGCAAGCCGCGACTCCGCTGCTACGCCTGCGGGCACCAGTGCCCGATCCCCGACGGCGCCTCCGGGGTCTGCAAGGTCCGCTTCAACGACGGCGGCCGCCTCCGCGTGCCGTTCGGCTATGTCGGCGGCGTGCAATGCGACCCGATCGAGAAGAAGCCGTTCTTCCATGCCTACCCGGGCGCGCTTGCCTATAGCATCGGCATGCTCGGGTGCGACCTGCACTGCAGCTACTGCCAGAACTGGGTCACGTCTCAAGCGCTTCGCGACCCCCTCGCGATCGCGCCGCCGGAAGACGTCGCGCCATCGTCGCTCGTCACCGAAGCCATCGCGCTCGGTGCCCGCGTCATGGTGTCCACTTACAACGAGCCGCTCATCACGGTGGAGTGGGCCGTCGAGATCTTCAAGGAGGCGCGCCGACGGGGCCTCGTCACCGGCTTCGTCTCCAACGGCAACGGCACCGAACGCGTGCTCGAGTACCTGCGCCCGCACATCGATCTCTACAAAGTCGATCTCAAGGGCTTCAACGATCGGCGCTATCGTGAGCTTGGCGGCCGGCTCCAGCCGATCCTCGACACCATCGCCTGGCTGTACCGCGCCGGCGTCTGGGTTGAGATCGTCACGCTCCTCATTCCCGGCTTCAACGACAGCGACGAAGAGCTCCGCGCGTTGACGAGCTTTCTGGCCGGGGTCTCCCCCGACATCCCCTGGCACGTCACGGCATTTCATCCCGATTACCGGATGACCGACGGCGTCGCCACGACGGCGGCCATGCTGGAGCGCGCGGCGCGCATCGGACAGGACGCCGGACTCCGCTACGTCTACGCCGGCAACCTTCCGGGCCGCGTCGGCGATCGCGAGCACACCCGCTGCCACGCGTGCCGCGAGCCCCTCATCATCCGGCGCGGCTACCTCATACAGAAATACGCCGTCACTCCCGACGGCGGCTGCCCGGCTTGCGGCACACCGGTCCCGGGACGCTGGAGTCGGGCCTTCGAGGCCCAGAGGACGTCGAGCCCGTTCCTGCCCCACGATCGCACCAGGCTGGCAATCCTGTAGCTCGAAACGCCGGGTCCCGCGTTTCGAAGTTACGGGATAATGAGTCCAGTGCTCTTCGACAGCCACCACCGGCCTCTCCGAAACGTCCGCCTGTCGGTCACCGACCGGTGCAACCTGCGTTGCAGCTACTGCATGCCGGAGCCCGACTACGTGTGGCTGCCGCGTGAGGACATCCTGCACTTCGAGGAGATCGAACGCCTGGTCGACATCCTGACGGACCTTGGCGTCGACAAGGTGCGTCTCACCGGCGGTGAACCGCTCCTCCGCCGCGGACTGCCAGACCTCGTGCACAAGCTCGCGTCTCGCCCGGCCATCCGCGACCTGGCCATGACGACCAACGGCGTGCTGCTCTCGGCGCATGCCCGCGCGCTTCGCGAGGCAGGCCTCCATCGCATCACGGTCAGCCTCGACACGCTCCGGCCGGACCGCTTCCGTGATCTGACGCGATACGACGAGCTCGACCGCGTGATGGACGGCATCGTCGCGGCTGCCCCGCTCTTCCCCGGACTCAAGCTCGACACCGTGGTCATTCGAGGGGTCAACGACGACGAGCTGACCGACCTGCTGGAGTTCGGCCGGCGACATGGCGCCGAGGTCCGGTTCATCGAGTACATGGACGTCGGCGGCGCGACGCACTGGTCCCTGCCGCGCGTGGTCTCGAGACGGGAGATCCTCGACGTGCTCGGCTCCCACTACGGCGCCATCGTGCCGGTTGTCGAGGAGTCGTCGGCGCCGGCAGATCGGTACCGCCTGCCGGACGGGACGACGTTCGGGATCATCTCGTCGACGACGGAGCCGTTCTGCGATTCGTGCGACCGAAGCCGGTTGACCGCGGACGGGATGTGGTACCTGTGCCTGTATGCGACCCACGGGACCGACCTGCGCCGGCCACTGCGCGCCGGTGTCGACACAGGTCACCTGGCTCGGCTGATTCGCGCGACGTGGGAGGTCCGAAGCGACCGCGGCGCGGTAGAGCGGCTCGCCTC
>Ga0209640_10003633_pt1 | contig 13489 bp, 10 predicted proteins | sample RifCSP10_1_FD_184018 | JGI IMG/M metagenome (GOLD analysis project Ga0209640, IMG submission 184018) | Soil microbial communities from Rifle, Colorado - Rifle CSP2_sed 10_1 (SPAdes) (version 2) | ecosystem: Environmental > Terrestrial > Deep subsurface > Rock core/Sediment | place: Rifle...
CCGCCATGTCGACGATCAGCGCCGTGATGCCCTCGTGCTTCGCCCCCCGCTCGATGGCGCCGGGGTCGGTGCGGACGAGGAACAGCCCCCACTTGGCGATGTGCGCGGTCGAGATCCAGATCTTCTGGCCGTTGAGCACGTACTCGTCCCCGTCTCGGACGGCGACGGTGCGCAGGTTGGCGAGGTCGGATCCGGCCTCGGGCTCGGAGAATCCCTGACACCAGTGGTCGTCGGCGTTCAGGATGTTGGGGATCCAGCGGTTCTTCTGCTCGTCGGTGCCCCACTTGATGACCATGGGGCCGATCTGCCACAGGCCGTTGGCGTTGTAGATCCCCGGCGTGCGGGCCTTGGCCATCTCCTCGGAGTAGATCATCGCCTCGGTGACGCTGGCGTCGCGCCCGCCCCACTCGGCGGGCCACGTGATCGCGGCCCAGTTGCCCTCGTTGAGCTTGCGTTGCCACGCGCGCCTGCGCTCCATCTGGCGCATCACGCCGGCGTTGGTGGTGACGTCGACCACCTCGTCGTCACCCTCGGCGGGGTCCGACCATTCGGCCAGGAACTTGGGCAGCTCGTCGTCGAGCCACCCGCGCAGTTCGGCGCGGAACGCTTCGTCGGCGGGCGAATAGGCGAAGTCCATAGGCGGGCCGTAGCGTACCCACCCGCATGGAGTTCACCCTCAGCGACGAGCAGCAAGACCTTCAGACCGCCGTGCGTGGCTTCGTGGCCGACCGGGGCACCGATGAGGCGCGCCGGGTCTGGGACGGCGAGCAGGGTTTCGACGACGCCACGTGGGCCCAGATGGTCGACCTCGGCTGGACGGGCCTGCTCGTTCCCGAGGCCCACGGGGGCCTCGGACTCGGACTCGTCGACGCCGCCGTCGTGCTCGAGGAGATGGGCCGGGCGGTCTTCCCCGGCCCCTTCCTCTCGAGCGCCATTCTCGCCACGATGGCCGCGCACCGCCTCGGCCTCGCCGACCGTCTGGAGTCCCTCGCCGCGGGCACGTCACGCGGCACCATCGCCATCGAGGAAAAGGGCGCTGGTTCGACCGTCGATCGCGTGCGCACGCGAGCCGTCCGCAAGTCGGGGCAGTGGCGCCTCACCGGCCTGAAGGTCGTGGTGCTCGACGGCGGGTCCGCCGACTGGTGCCTGGTGGCGGCGCGCACCGAGCACGGCCTCGGCACCTTCCTCGTCGAAGCGCCCGACGCGCAGGTCGTGCCGTCGTGGGATCAATCGCGCAAGGTCACTCGGCTCGACCTCGATGGTCGCGTCGGCGAACCGGTCGGCCCCGACGGTGATCACACCGCCATCTGGCGTCGGGTGGTCGACGACGGCGCGGTGGCGCTGTGCGCCGAGATGCTCGGGGCGATGCAGGGGGCGCACGAGGTGGCCGTGGAATACGCCAAGACCCGCGTGCAGTTCGGCCGGCCGATCGCCAAGTTCCAAGTCATTCGGCACAAGGCCGTCGACATGTTGCATCGCATCGAGTTGTCGCGGGTGGGCGCGCACTACGCGGCGTGGGCTTCCGACGTCGACGACGCCAAGCGCGAAGAGGCCGTCGCCATGGCGAAGGGCTACTGCGGCGAGGCCGCCAACTTCGTGTGCGCGGAGTCGATCCAGATCCACGGCGGCGTGGGGTTCACGTGGGACTGCGACGCCCACCTCTTCTACCGGCGGTGCAAGCAGAACGACCTCATGCTCGGGTTCCAGAGCTGGCAGCGCCGCCGCCTCGGCGAGTTGGTGCTGGCCCCGTCCTCGTGACCACTCCGTGTCTGTGGCGCGTTATCGGGGTCTATGACCGCTAACGCGCCACAGACACGGGAGCCGGTGTCGCTCGACGAGGCGGTCTCGCACGTCCGTCCGGGCGACGTCCTCCACATCGCCACCGGGCATACGCGATGGACGGCCGCCGCCCGCGCCGTCGTGCGACGGTTCTGGGACCAGGATCCCGGGTTCACGCTGGTCATGCTCAGCCTGTCGTCGCTCGGCGCGCTGTTCTTCGAAGGCCGCCTCGTGCGCAAGGTGATCACCGGGTACTCCGGTGACATCTTCCCCAACTTCACGCCGAACCCGATCTTCTCCGCGGCCTACGAGTCGGGGGCGGTGGAGGTCGAGCACTGGTCGTTCCTCTCGTATCTCCAGCGGCTCGAGGCGGCGGCGCGCGGCTACCCCGCGCTGGTCACCGGATCGATCGCCGGGTCGTCGATGGAGGCCAACGACGGCTTCGCCACGGTGAAGAACCCCTTCGGCGCCGGCAAAATCGGTCTCGTCGCGCCGCTGCGCCCCGACGTCGCCCTCGTGCACGCCGCGGTCGCCGACACGGCGGGCAACGTCGCCTTCAACGCGCCCGACCTCGAGGGGTTCTACGGCGCCTGGGCGGCCGAGCGCGGCGTGATCGTCACGGTGGAGAAGATCGTCGACGACCTCCGGCCCTGGTCACACTTCGTCCGTCTCCCCGCCCATCGCGTCCTCGCCCTGAGCGAGGCGCCGATGGGAGCGCACCCCGGCGGCTTGTTCGCACGCGACCTCCCGGTGCAGCCCTATGGCGAGGACATCGAGTTCTGGGCCGAGGCCCGGGCCGCCAGCCGTTCGGACGACTTCTTCGGCTGGATTCGTCACTGGGTGCTCGAGCCCGAGAGCCACCAGGAGTATCTCGACCGCCTCGGGTTGGAACGGATCGGCGACTTGCACTCGCGGGCCGAATCGGACTCGTGGAGGTTCGACGCCGCTGCGCATCCCGCCGACTTCGCCGCGCCGATCAACGCATGGGAGCGCGCCACCGTGTTCGGTGCTCGGTACCTCGCGGGGCGCATTCTCGACACCGACGCGCATGCCGTGCTCGCCGGCGCCGGCGTGGCCAACCTGGCGACCTGGCTCGGGGTGCGCTTGGCACGGGAGAAGGGTTCGCAGGTCAAGCTCACCGCCGAACTCGGGTTGTGGGACTACGAGCCCACGCCGGCCGACCCGTACGTGTTCAACCACCGAAGCTTCCCGAGCGCCACGATGCTGACCGATACCGAGACCGTCCTCGGCATGGTGATCCCGGGTCCGGGAACCCGCACGCTGGCGTGCCTCGGTGCTGCGCTGATCGACAAGCGGGGAAACGTGAATTCGACGGTCACGCCATCCGGACAGTTCCTCGTCGGATCGGGGGGCGGCAACGACGTCGCGTCGACGGTGGAAGAGGCGATCGTGGTGACGACGCTGACCGAGCGCCGCACCGTCGACGACGTCGGGTTCGTCACCTCCCCCGGCCATCGGGTCCGGGCGCTCGCCACCGACCTTGGTTTGTTCGAGAAGGACGCCGACGGCGAACTCGTTCTGACCGCGGTGCCAGAGGGGGACGGCACCCTCGCCGATCGGGTTGCCGCGGCCAAGGCTGCGTGCGGGTGGAACGTGCGCGTCGCGGACACGGTGGTCGAGCTGACCCCTCCGACCATGTCCGAGATCGAGATCCTCCGGACGTGGGACCCCCAAGGCGTCTTCCTCAGGGCGTAACGCAGCGGTTCCTCAGGGCGCAACGCCGCGCGCATCCGTTTCCCCACCCCTCCGCGCCGTGGCGGGTGTGAGTGTTCGCCCGGCCCATGGCCGGGCGAACACTCACACCATGGGAAGAAACCCGGGCAACTCTCCGCTGACGTTTCGTCAATGACCCGAATGGGCCATTGGCCCGACCCGTCCTGAAGTCGACACTCCGTACAGCGCGCCCGTGGGAGACCGGTGCGTCCAACTTGTTGGCTCCAAGCCCACGAAAGGGGCGGGCATGGGAGCGAGTACGCGCGGGGCTTCGGCCGCGCTTGCCAAAGCCGCGATCGCGATCGCGCTCATCACGACTTCGACGGCTGTCGCGGCCGCTCCGGCCCGCGGTCGGGCCAGCGCCGGGCGTGGGACGGGTACGTCGCTCATGCGCGCCGCCAACGTTTCCATCGACGCGGCCGAGGACGTGGTGGTCGACCTCGTCGACTTCCGCTCGACCGCCACCCTCGACAAGCAGCGTCAGAAATCTCCCACCAACTACGTGGAGGGGACGCTCAAGGCGGCGACCGTCGACCTCGGGCCCGCGGGTGCCGAATATTTCCCCCGGGATCTCGGAACGATGCGCGTGTTCCGCGACGAGGCGGGGACCGGCGCCGATCGCAAGGGCGGGAACCTGTCGGTGCAGTTCAGCGTTCCCGGTGATCTCACGCCAGGCGAGATCGGCGCGACCAACGCCGACGTGGCCGCGTTGCTGACCGACGTCGAAGCGACGCCTTCGTCGGCCGTGCCGAATGGCCTCGTGGCCAACGGCGCCGTCCGGCCCATCAACCTTGAAGCCGTCTACAACGTCGCCGGCGCGTCCTTCGCCGGCGGTTCCACCGTCGACTCGGTCGAGGCACTCGGGGGACTCGTCCGTGTCTCGGGCCTCACGGTCTTCGACCAGGAATCCTCGGCGACGTCCGACGTCGCACGCGGGGCCATTCGGGAACTCGCCGTCGACTCGGTTCGCGTGGTGGGGTTGAACGAGCTGCTGGGCCTTCTCGGCCTCGACCGCGGCGAGATCCCTCTTGCCACGCTCGCCGCGATGGCCGACGGCCTCGGTCTTCCCGTATCCGGCACGCTCGGGGCGGTGGCCACGACCAACCTCGGTTCCACCTGGGCAACCGCCACGAGCGTGTTGACGACGAGCAAGACCGACCTCGAAGCGCAACTCGGCGGCGTGTGCGCGGCGCTACCCGGTGACCTCACCGGACGCCTGGCCACTGCCGGCGTTGCGTGCTCGGGCACCGTGCAGCAGGCGCTCGACGCCATCAACGCGCTGATCGGCCAGCTCCTTGCGATCGTCGAGGCGGCCGTGTTCGATGCCGCCCTCATCAGCATCGACGGGCTGACCGCCAGCGTTCAGGCCACCGCTGCGGTCACCGAGAATGGGATCGCGGAGACCTCCGCCGCGGCGACCGGCACCATCGACGCCCTGAAGGTGGGCGGCGTCGACGTGGGCGGCGTGCGGGCGGATCTGACGACATCGGGCCTCGCGACGCTCGAGAGTCAGTGGAATGACGTCGGAAGCAAGGCCAACGCGAAGATCGATGCCGTGCTCGGGGCCCTCGGGGACCCCTATCGCGGCCTCGTCAGCGTGATCCCCGTTCCGGTCGCCGTCCAGACGACCCGGATCGACAAGACCGAGACCCACGGCGACTACGCCGTGGCCGACGCGTCGCTGAGCCTGTTGCAGGTGAAGGTGACGTTGCCCGTGACGCTCCCGGCCCCACAGGATCTCGCCACCGTCGTCACGACGACCCCGACGACGACCACACCCACCACCCTGGTTCCCTTGACCGTTCCCGCGGTGCCGATGACGCTGCCGAGTGGGTCGACGACGGTGGCCATCCCGACCCTGCCGGTCTCGTTTGTCCGCGCCGCTCCGACCGCACAAGTGATCCGGGGACAGGTGGCCACGCTGGGTTCGTCAGCGACGATCGACGTCGGCGTCATCGCCGTCCACGCCGAGCACACTCGGCCCGGCGTCGCCATCACCGGTGGCGCCGAGAACCGCACGTGGAACTCCCGCACCGGATTCGGCGAGCCGGGCAGCCTTCCCAAGACCGGCGGGTCGACGGCGTGGCCGCTTGTGGTGTTCGGCGTGCTCGTGGGCGTGGCCTTCGTCGTGAACCGCTGGGCGCGCGCGTCGCTGCGGAAGATCTGAACGCCACAGCGACCTGCCCGCGGCGAACGAGCAACCGGAACGCAGGGGTTTCGTGTGCACTTAGCGTCGTGATCATGGACCGGTCGGGCCGAATTCACGACGGAAAGTGCACAGCAAACCGTTAGATCTTCACCTCGGCGGCCCAGTGCTCGAGGAGGGCTCGATCGCCGAACACCTCGAGGCGGTCGAGGGGGACGCGCCCGGACACGAACAACAGCAGGTCGGACGCCGTCCCGCGTGCCCCGACGTCGCCCTTGCTGTGCTCGTGGGTGACCGAAAAGGCGGCCTCGCTCGCCACGGCCGTCCACTCACCCGGATGTTCGCGGACGTCAGACGCGTGGAAATGCAGCGTCGCGCCCGGGCGTCCGAACTTCTCCGCGAGGCCCTGAGAATTCAGGCCGCTCGGGGGCCGCCCGAACTCGTCGAGCACCTCGTCGACCCCGTCGGCGGCGAGCTCGGGATCGATCGGCGCCGCGACTCCCGCCGCGTTCTCGGCGTCCCAGCAGTGCATCGACAGTTCCTGGGCCGCTCGACGGAACCAGAACGCCTTGCGTTGGTCGCGCCCCCATGACCAGCCGATCTCGTCGGGGTCGGAAGCCTCGAGAACGGCGATGAGCCGGTCGAACTCCATGCGATGCCAGCCGACGTTGTCGCCCGGCGAGTAGTCGGAATAGTCGAGGTGGGGGAGGCCGCCAGGTTCGACCGTCGCCCCCTGTTCCAGCGACAACCGGGCGAAACGGCAGAACCCTCCGGTGTGAAAGAGGAGCGCGTCGAGCGTCCAGTCGGGACAGCTCGGCACCGTCACCGAGAGATCGGCGTGCGGCCCGACCGCGGCGATCCGCTCTCCGGCGTCGCGCGCGAAGGTGAGGTGGGCCTCGGGATTCACGGCGTTCTCCTATGTTCTGCCCGGCTCCTGGCGTCGCCGGGACGGCGATCCCGTGCGCGCATCTGCGCCCAAGTCGGATCGCCTTGCTCGGGGGACGGACCATACGAGGACGACCGCGAGCGCCGCGCGGCCGAGCACGCGTCCCGCGCTCAGATCACGCCGTCCGTCTGGAGCGCAGCGAGTTCACCCTGCGACAAGCCGACGAGTCCGCACCACACGTCCTCGTTGTGCTCCCCGAGGCGCGGGGCGCCGCGTGGAGCGTCGCCGACGTCACCGGCGAACCGCACTGCCGCGCCCTGCTGGCGCACCGGCCCGATCACCGGGTCGTCGACGGTCACGAGATCGCCGCGCGCGGCAATGTGCGGGTCGGCGAACAGGTCGACGGCCGAATAGGCGGCCGCCACGGGAACGTCGTGGTCGACGCAGCGCGTCTCGACCTCGCTCAGCGTCAACGACGACGTCCACGCCGACACGACGCCGTTGATCTCGTCGCCGTGCTCGGCGCGCTTCGCCAGCGTGACGAACTTCGGGTCGTCGACCAGCTCGCTACGCCCCATGGCCTTGCACAGCCGGGCGAAGTTGGCATCGCTCCCGGCCACGATGCACACGAACTTGCCGTCGGCAGTCGGGTAGTTATCGAGCGGCGCCGAGTTCTTCAGGCGGTTCCCCTCGCGCTCGCGCACAATGCCGAGCGCGTCGTAGCCGGCGAGCGTCCACTCGAGGATCCGCAGCACCGAGCCGTAGAGGCAGGCGTCGATGACGCGGCCCGCGCCCGTTCCACGCGCGTCGCGCTCGTAGAGGGCGGAGACGGCGGCGTGGGCGGCGAAGCTCCCCGTGAGGTAGTCGGAGACGGTGACTCCCGGTCGCACCGGCGGCCGGTCGGGATAGCCCGTCAGGTGCAAGAGGCCCCCGTAGCCGATGCCCATGCGGTCGAGACCAGGACGCTGGGCGTAGGGCCCGTCTTGTCCGAAGACCGTGATGCGGACGAACACCACGCGCTCGGGCAGGTCGGCCGGTCCGACGTTCCAGCGCTCCATCGTTCCCGGCCGGAAGTTCTCGCACACCACGTCGGCGTGGCCGGCGAGGTCGCGAAAGAGCGCTTGGCCTCGCTCCTCGCGCAGGTTGAGCGTGACGCCCTTGCGCCCCCGACCCTCCACCGCCCAATACAGCGAGTAGTCATCGCTCGCGGTCCCATCTCCGCTCTCGGGCCTGCGGCCCCGGCCGCTGGGCCGGGCGAACGGGCCGATGGTCCGCATGAAGTCGCCGCCCTTGGGATCCTCGACCTTGATCACCTCGGCGCCCATCTCGCCGAGGAGGCCGGCGCAGAACGGCGCGGAGATGCGAGTGCCGAGATCGAGGACCCGAAGCCCCTCGAGGGGTTTGCTCATGAACCGCGGTGCTCCTCGAAGACTTCCTTCATCGACCCCTTCTGCTTGCGCGCCTCGAGGGCGTCGAGGGCGGTGCGCGTGTTGCTCGTGTACTGGTGGATGGCGAAGTGGTACTTCCACGAATCCCGTTGGCCCATGAGATCAGCGGTGTGGTTGAGGGAGTCCTTCACCCGCATCGCCGTCTCCGGCGGGACGAGCGCGATGCGTTCAGCCCATTCGCGCGCCGTCGCCTCGAGCGCGTCGCGGGCCACGACGGTGTTGACGAGTCCGAGCGACCGAGCCGTCTCTGCGTCGAACGTCTCGCCGAGGAGCAGGAACTCCTTCGCCTTGCGAATGCCGAGTTCCCAAGGCTCGACGAGCACTTCGACGGCGGCGCCGGTCATGCGCAGGACCGGGTTCTGGAACGTGGCGTCGTCGGCGGCGACGATGAGGTCGCACATGCACGCCAGCATGAGACCGGCCGCGACGCAGCTGCCCTGCACCGCGGCGATGGTGGGCTTGCGGAAGTCTCGGATGCGGACGCAACGTCCGAAGTACATGATCTCTTCGTGCCGCCACTTCCCCTCAGGGGTCTCGCGCATGGCACGCCATTGGTCGGCGGCGTCACCGATCAGCGATTTCAGATCGTGACCGGAGGAGAAGTGCTTCCCGGCACCGGCGAGGACCACGACGCGCACGTCGTCGTCCTCGTCGGCGAGGTCGAAGGCAGCGTCGAGCTCGTCGAGAAGCACCGAGTTCTGCGCGTTGGCGACCTCGGGTCGGTTCATGGTGATCGTGCACACGTGGCCGTCGACTCCGTAGAGCAGCGTCTCGAACTTGCTCATCGCGCACCCTCTTTCTTTGACTCCTTGGCCGGCTCGCGCGGGAGGCCGAGCACCCGCTCGCCGACGATGTTGCGCTGGATCTCGTTGGTGCCCGCGAAGATCGACGACGCCAGGTAGTAGAGCCACGACCGCTGCCAGCGGCCATCCCCCGGATTGTCCGCGGCGTCCTTCCACAGCGGAGCGGCGTCGCCGAGCACCGCCATCGCCGTGTCGTGCAGCCGCTTGCTCATCTCGCTCCAATACAGCTTGAGGGCGCTGCCCTCGGGGCCGACCTCCCGCCCGTGCGCCAGCCGTGAGAGCGAGCGCAGGTTGTGGAGTTGGAACAGTCTGACCTCCACCCACGCCTCGGCGAGGCGTTGGCGAAGCCTCGGATCATCGAGGGCCCCCTCGGCGAGGCCGAGGCGCCACAACTCGTCGACCAGCTGGGCGTGGATCACCTGCTGGCGCGGGTTGACGCCGCGTTCGTGGGCCAGGGTCGATTGCGAGACGCGCCACCCGTTGTTGAGCTCGCCGACCAGCTGGTCGGCCGGGACGAAGACGTCGTCGAAGAACACCTCGTTGAACTCGCGGTCCTCGGTGATCTGGGTGAGCGGACGGACGTCGACGCCGTCGGCGCGCATGTCGACCACGAGGTAGGAGATTCCCTGGTGCTTGGGCGCCTCGGCATCCGTGCGCGCCAGGCAGACCCCCCACGTTGCGAACTGCGCGTACGACGTCCACACCTTCTGGCCCGTGAGGCGCCAGCCGCCCTCGACCGCAACGGCGCGGGTCTTCACGTTGGCGAGGTCGGATCCGGCGTCGGGCTCGGAGAAGAGCTGGCACCACAGTTCCGAGGCGCTGAGGATGTTGGGGAGCCACCGCAGTTTTTGCTCTGCCGTGCCGTGGGCGAGGAGGGTGGGGCCGACGAGGTTGATGCCGATGCGCCCGACCAGTTCCGGTGCACGAGCCCGCGCCAGTTCCTCCTGGACGATGAAGTGCTCGATGGGACCGGCGCCGCGCCCTCCGTACTCCTCGGGCCAGGTCACTCCGACCCAGCGGTCGGCGGCGAGGCGGCCCTGCCAATCTCGGAGGTAGGCGACCTCCTCGCCGAGGTCGTCGAAACGCGGGGGCGACCCGACGCCGTACTCCCAGGGCAGGTTGGCCTCGAGCCAGGCGCGGCAGCGTCCGCGAAATGCCACTTCCTCGGGCGTCGGCTTCAGGTCCACCGCGAGGGATCGTAGATGGGGTGCCGAAGAGGGGCGGGACGACGGATGGCGGCTGCCCGTCTTTGCCACCTTCGTCCGTGCGCTTGCCCTCGTCGTGAGCCACGGTCACATCACGCGTTACGTTCTGGCCTCCATGGATTTCGAGCTCACCGACGATCAGCTCGCGCTTCGCGACGCGGCATCCTCGCTCCTCGCGGCGAAAGCGAGCCCCGACCGGGTGCGCCGCGTCGTGGACGCCGGTGGTGGCGCCGACGCCGAGCTGTGGTCGGCCATGGTCGAGCAGGGGTGGGCCGGGGTCGACGTGCCGGAAGCGCACGGCGGGCTCGGGCTGTCGTTCGTCGAGGCGACCGTGCTCCTCGAACAGGTCGGTGCGCATGTCGCACCGAGTCCGTTCCTCCAACAGATCGTCGCGCTCTGGGCGCTCACGCGCTCGGGTGCCGGAGCCGACTGGATCGAGCGGCTGGTGTCGGGTGACGCGATCGCAACCATCGCATGGCGTGAGGTCGAGTCGGCGGGAGACGCGGTGAGCGGACGGACCGAGCCCGCGCTGTACGCGCCTTCGGCCGACGTCGCCGTCGTGCGAACGTCCGATGGCTTGTTCGCCGTCGACCTTGCGGCGCACGGTCGCCCGCAGCGCGAGTCGGCCATGGACCGGACGCGCGAGGTCGGGTGGCTCGCCTTCGATGACACTCCGGCGATCCGCCTTGGTGACGCCGCGGCCGCAGCAGGGTTTCTCGAGCGAGGGGCCGTCGCGCACGCCGCGGAAATGCTCGGCGGTGCGCAGCGCGCCCTCGACATGGCGGTCAACTACGCCAAGGAGCGGCAGCAGTTCGGCCGCCCCATCGGTTCGTTTCAGGCGGTCAAGCACCGGTGCGCCGACATGCTCGTCGACGTCGAGGGGATGCGATCAGCCGTGTACTGGGCGGCGTGGTGCCTTGCGGCCGGCGATCCCGATGCCGCGGTCGCGGCGTCGACGGCCAAGGTGTGGTGCACCGATGCCGCCAAGCGGGTGATGGCGTCGGCGCTCCAGGTGCACGGCGGAATCGGCTTCACCTGGGAGCACGACGTCCACCTCTATCTCAAGCGCTCCCAGCTGGATCAGGTGTCGTTTGGCGATGCGACCTTCCACCGTTCGCGGCTGGCCGATCTCCTGCGGGCGCGGCTCGAGGCCGGCGAAAGCGTGGTGTGACGACCGGCGACGCGATCGGGACCGCGGTCGCCACGGCTGCCATCAGCACGACCCCGCCGAGGGTGGCGATGTTGGCGACGAGGTCGACGCCGTCGTAGAGGTCGGTGTGGTTGAGGTGATAGAGGAAGTGGGGCACGGCGAAGGCGAGCCACACTCCTCCCGCGGCCCGGGTCAGCACCCGACTTCGCGCAAGCAGGGCGACGAGCGCGAGTCCGCCGATGCCGATGTTGAGCGCGGCGAAGTCGCGTAGCAGGTGCAGGTTGAACGGTCCGTCGACGGCGACCCAGCCGCGCCCGAAGGGGAAGTCGGTGTAAAAGGCGCGTGGATCGGCGAGGGCCTGGGCTCCGACCGAGAGGCCGCTCACCGCGAGCACGGCGAGGGCCAGGCGTGCCAGCCCCGGAAGGCGCTTGGGCACCCCCAGATCCGTGGTGATCGCCTCGTAGGTGGCGACCGCGTCGCGGTGCGCGGGACGCCACCCCGTGGCTGCCTTGAACCGTTGGTTGGAGGGGCGCTGGGAGCGGTAGAGCTGCTGCACCCGCCCACCCATGAGCCGGCCGAGGAAGGCCGGAGGCCGCACAAGGCGGCGTCGGCCGACGGCGCGCGCAAGCGCGGCCACGTGGTCGCGTCGGGGTCTCGGGTCGTCGTCGACGACGTGGTAGACGCCGCTCGGCGCATCGAGGGCGGCGACGACCGCGTCGGCGGCGTCGTCGACGTGGATGAGGGGGATGAAGGTGTCACCGCGCCCCGGCTCCATGAAGACGCCGACCCGCGCCGCGTTCACGACGAGGGCGATCTGATCACTGTCGGGGGCCATGAAGCGCCCGAAGCGGAGAACGACGCCGCGTGACCCGGCCGCGGCGACGGATGCGGCGGCCGCCTCCGCCGATCTCAGCGGCTCGGTGTGGTCGGTCTCCATGTGCGACGCGTCCTCGTCGATCCACTCGTCGCCGTGTCCGTCGTAGAGAAAGGCGATCGACTCCTGCACGAATACGTCCGCGCCGGTGGCGATGGCCGCGTCGGCGAGATGGCGGGAGGCGTGGGTGCGGATGCGATCGTTCTCGTCCCACGCGCCGGGCATCGTCATCTTGCGGAGTGGCGGGATCTTGGTGGCGAGGTTGACGACGGCGTCGTGTCCGGCCACCGCCGAGCGCACGGCGTCGGCGTCGAACAGGTCGACCGAGACGGGATCCGCACCCATGGCCCGAAGCTGGGCGGCCTTCTCCTCTCCGCGGGCGACGGCGGTCACCTCGTGCCCCGCCTCGATCAGATACGCGACGGCGCGGCGACCAAGAACGCCGGTGGCTCCGGCAACGAAGACCTTCATCGGGCAACCTCCTGGATCCAGACCGCGGTGTCAGCGAGTTGCCGGCGCGGGGCTTCGTAGAGCGCATGCATGGCGAGGTCGGCGACCGTGTGCTCAGCGAGGGAGCTCCGCCACGCCGTCTCGGCGTCGCGCATGACGGCCGTGATGCCGCACGGCGCGGCGTAGAGCTTGGGATCCTTCACGGCGCACGGTCCGCGCCGCCGGATCTCGGTGCAGGTGAACGCGGGGTCGTCGCCGTCGACCGCCTCGACGATCTCGAGCACGGTGATGAAGGCGGGAGGTCGGGCGAGCCTGTAGCCGCCGCGCGGGCCACGCACCGTCTCGACGATCCCAGCGCGCGACAGCGCCTGCATGTGCTTGGCGAGGTAGGCCGCCGGCACGCCGTGATACTCGGCGAGCCGGGCGACCGGGAGGGCCTTGTCGCTCGGAAGCGCCGAGAGCACACCACAGCAGTGGAGTGCCCACTCGACGCCTTCGGAGATCCGCATAATCCGGATATTAGAGCACCGGAAAAGGACGGGCAACCCGGATCAAGGACCGAGCGCGGGGAAGGTGGCTGCCGGCGGTTACCGGGGCGCGCGTCCCGGGCTCGCGGCCCGAACCAGGCGGCGGATGCCCCACGAGAGGGCGAGGGCGAGGCTTCCAAGCCCGGCGAAGAGGCCTCCATCGATGCCCGTGCGGGCCAACTCCCCGAGCACTTCGACCGAGGTTGGGGTCGAGGTCTTGGGCGGCGGGGGTGTCACCACGACGCCGAGCACCACTGGCGGTTCCGCTGCGACGGTCGTGGGTGTGGTGACGGGCGCGGCCGGTTCGATGGGGGCTTCCGCTGGGGAGATCGTCGGGACCTGAGGCGCGGTCGTGGTGGTCGTCGGGGCAGGCGGAGGGTCGTCACTGCTGCTCGACCCGCCGTTGTCGTCGTTGCCACCGCCGTTGTCGTCGTTGCCACCGCCGTTGTCGTCGTTGCCACCGCCGTTGTCGTCGTTGCCACCGCCG
>Ga0209640_10003634_pt1 | contig 13488 bp, 6 predicted proteins | sample RifCSP10_1_FD_184018 | JGI IMG/M metagenome (GOLD analysis project Ga0209640, IMG submission 184018) | Soil microbial communities from Rifle, Colorado - Rifle CSP2_sed 10_1 (SPAdes) (version 2) | ecosystem: Environmental > Terrestrial > Deep subsurface > Rock core/Sediment | place: Rifle...
CGCTCACGACCGCAGACGGAAGCACAGTCAGCCTGACGTCCAACGATGTATCGCCATTCCAGTTCACGCAGATCAACGCCGGATCCACCGGGACGGTGAACATCACGTCCTCGGCGGGGATCGAGCAGACTTCGGATGGAGGTAGCGACGGCATCACGGCGAGGACGGTCTCGCTCCTCGCCTCGGGTGGCGCGATCACGAAAACCGCCCTCTCCTCAGATTTGCACCTCGACCTGCGGAATACCACCAATCTGACGATCGATTCCGGCGCCACGGTTTCGGACGTAAGAATCGATGCGAATTCGAGCACGCTGACCGACCTGACGATCACGCAGCGCACCTGGTCGTCACCGACGGCGACGTTCAGCCTCACCGGCATGACAGGGCAAACGCTCACCATGCAGCGGGCTACGGACCCGTTCCAGCTTGAAGTGAACAGCTCCACCTCGCTGAACTTCACTCTCAACCAGACGACCGCGAACGACATCACGCTGATCGGCGGCGGGATCGTGACCACTGGCGGCAACGTGACCCTGACGTCCAACAAGGGCATCATGGCCACAGGTGCCGGAATCACGAGCGGCGGCGGCGATGTCACGCTGACGGCGAACAACGGCAGCGTGAACACCAGTGCCGGAATCACGACCGGCGGCGGAGACGTGACGATCGAAGCGTTCGGCGCCACGACGAACGGCATCACGACCGGCGCGATCACCAGTGGTGGCGGGGCGATCGACCTGCAGGCCGCCGGGCCGATCGACGTCAGCGGCAACCTGAGCGCAGGCGCCGGTACCGTGACACTCGCTGCGGGCACATCGGTCACGCGCAGCGGCGGTGCGCAGATCTCTTCCAGCACATCGGTGGACGTCGATGCCTTCTTCGGCGACATCGGCACGAGCTTGGCGCCGCTGCTGATCACATCTCCGAGCGTCAGCCTGGATGCCGTCGGCGATGCGACGCCCAATACGGGCCGCGCGTTCGCGACGCTGACCGGAGCCACGACCCTGGATCTGATCGGCGACAACGGATTCAACGTTTCGTCCGACACCGCGTTCACCACCGTCTCGGTGGAGACCAACGGCGCGGGCACCGGGACGCCGGGCGCAGGTACGCTAAACCTCGCAGCGCTGGGACAGACCTATACCTTTGCGCGACCGGCGGCAGACCTGTTCGGTGCCGTCACGAACACGTTCCAGGTCGTCACCGTCGGCGGGACAACGCCTCCGACGAGCGCGCGTTTTGCAGTGCTGGACGCAGGCGGCACCTTGCTCGTTGCCGGTCCGGGACCGTTCAATGTGGCAAACCTGGAGTTGGCCACGGAATCCGGCGCCGACATCAGCCTGCAAGGCACCGCCGCCAACCCGCTCAGCATCAGCGGCGCAACGCAGACCTTCAGTGCCGGCGGTGCGGGTGCAGACCTGCTGATCCGCGGCAACGTCTCGCTCAGTGCGACGACGAGCCAATCGTTGTCCGCGGCCGGGAGCATCATCGCCAACGCCGACGCCGGTGGCGGCGGGTCGATCGCGATCAGTGCCCCGTCGCAGACGTTCCTCACGTCCGGCGCAACAAGCACGATGCAGTTCCTCGGCGGCGCCGCAGCGGGAGAAAGGGTCACCCTCACTTCCACGAACAACCAGTTCATCCAGTCGACGTCGTCTTCCGCCGATGCATTCAAGCTGCTCGGCGGATCGGGCGCAGACACCTCGGTGACGCTGACGCATTCGGGCAGCGGCTCGCAGACGTTCCAGATGCAGAGCGGCGGGCTCACCGTCGCCGGCGGCAGCGGTCAGAATTCGTTCGCCAAGGTCGAGGAAACCGGCACCAGCACGCAGAGGATCTGCTTCCAGACGACCTTCAGCTGCAACCCGATTCTTACGCTCAACGTGCTCGGCGGAAGCGGGCTTGGCGCATTCGCACAAGTCACTTCGGTGGGTGCGCAGACCATTGGCGTAAGCGGCACTTCGGCCATTACTGGAACGACGATCCAGGGAGGCACGGGCGACGGCGCGTACGCGCTGGTGCAGGCAGGGACGTCACAAACGATTTTCGGCTTTGGCCGGCTGCTGGTCGAAGGGCAAGGTGCGGCCGGCGCGGTCGGCAAGGCGGAAGTGCTTGGGGCGAGCCAGAGTATCAGCGCGGGCGCGATCACCGTGAAGGCGGGAATGTCGAATGGATCGCTCGCGCGCATCGCGACGACCGGCAGCCAGTTCATTTCCGGAAGCAGCCTGGCGCTGATCGCCCAGGGAACGGAAGGAGCCGGCGCATTGCAAAACGCAAGCGCGATCATCGAAGGAAGCGGCCAGTCGATCAGCATCGGCTCGGGCGGCATCACGGTGAATGCTGGATCCGGAACCTCGTCCACGACGACCTCCGACGCCTTGCTCCGCAATACGGCCGGCAGCCAGTTCGTGTCGACGTCAGGGGCCCTGATCCTCGATGGCGGGCATCAGTTCTCCACGGCCGGGATCGTCAATGCCGGGACCGGGCAGCAGAGCGTCAGCTCTTCGGGCGGCGGGATTTCGCTCCGCTCCGATACCGACGCCGTGAATTCGCCGCATGCCGATGCCGTGGTCATGATCCAGAACCAGGCGGCGCAATTGCAATCGATCACGGCGAGCGCAGGCGGCGTGCGGCTTACGAACAGCGGCGGCGGAACCGTCGGCATCACGTCAGCCGGCAGCCAGGACCTGACGGCGATGTTCGTCGAGGTGCTCACCAACCCCTCGACCGAGATTGGCCCGAACAGCGCGACGATTTCCGCCGCGACCGAGCAGTCCATCTTCACGACCAACACGTCGACGAGCGGCTTCCCGAGCATGCGCGTCGCGGCACTCGGCTCGGGCACGGCAAGCGTCGAAGCGGGAACCGTGCAGCTCATCGAGCTCGATTATCCGGCGCAAATGCAATTTACGAACCGCGACGGCCGGTTGATCATCGGCGACGTCAACGCGGCCGGAACGTCTCGCGTGAGGGCAGGCGATCCTGCGGTGCTGACGAGCGAGGCGAACCAGACGGTCTTCGCCCGCTCGATCGTGATCCAGGCAGGCGCCGCCAACTCGGTGTCCGAGCTGAAGGCGACCGGTACGCAGGCGATCACGACGCTGCAGGGAGGCATCGACGTGCTCGGCGGCAGCGGCAACAACTCGCTCGCGCAAATCGATCCGACCACCCAGACCATTCTCTCGAACGGCACGATCAGCGTCGTGTCGGGGACGGGGGTAAACGCGAACGCGCAGATCGTCGCCGCGACCGGCACGACGACTAATGGCCAGACCATCCTTGCCACGAACGGCGACATCGAGCTGGTCGCCGGCGGTTCGTCCGGAACTTCCGCGTCCGGCGCCTTCATCACGAACAGCGGATCCAGCTCGTTCGTCGGCGCTTCGGGCGACATCCTCCTCGTGCCGGGGACGGTCGCCGGCGCGGACGCGATCATCTCCGTCGCCAACGGCCCAGGCGTACTGACGGCGACCTGCGGCGGTGTCGACTGCACCAGCTCGCTGCCCGCCGCGGGCGCGTCGCCGACCGGCGGCATTCTCGCGAACAGTGCGGGCTCGAGCAGCAGCGTCGTCATCTCCGAGACGGCAATCAACCCGGTCCTGACGTTCGAGGAGAGCCTCGAGCTGATCCTGGTCGAGTTCGTACCGCCCGAGGAGTCGGGTCTGATCCGAAGGGTGCCGACATGCCGCTGAGCGGTGACGCCGCGAGATCGATGAGCACGCTGGTTGCTGCGCTGCTCCTCGGCGCGGCGATGCCTCTCGCAGCACAACCGGTCGGCTCCGTCATCCACGTGCAGGGCATCGCAAGCGCGCAGAAATCGGGCGAGCCGACGCGCTTCATCCAGAAAGGCGACGCGCTCGCCGAAGGCGACGTGCTCAACACCGCGGCGCGCGGCTACGCAGTGATCGAGCTGAAAGACGGCACGAAGATGACGCTGCGGCCGGACACGACGTTTGCGATCGCCGAGTACAAGGAGGGAACGCCGAGCGACGGCATGGTGCTGCGGCTGCTCAAGGGAGGCATGCGCGCGGTAACGGGGTTGATCGCGAAACGCAACCCGGCGTCGGTGCGGATCAACGCGGCCACGGCGACGATCGGCATCCGCGGCACGGGGTTCGATGCGCGCCTGTGCGGGGCGGAATGCGCGCAGGAAGGGCGGCAGGGCGACAAGCCCGCAATCTCGCTTGCGCAGCAGGAGGCGATCGTCGCTCGGATCGCGGTCGCTTTCGGTGGCGTTTCGCTCGTCGGAGCCGATGGGCAGACCCGGCCTGCCGCGAAGGGTGCGCCGCTCGCGAGCGGCGACGCCGTGCGCACGCAAAAAGATGCCTACGCGGTGGTGGCATTCCGCGACCGGACGCTCGTGACCGTGTCTGCCGACTCGGAGTTCAAGCTGGAAAACGTGCGCTTTTCCATCGCGCAGCCTTCAAGCGACAGTTTCCTGGTGCGCATCGTCAAAGGGGGCGCCCGCACGCTGACCGGCCTGCTCGGCAAGCGCGACCCGAAAGCGGTGCGGTTCAGCATCGGCACCGCCACCATCGGCATCCGTGGCACCGGCGTCGACGGCAGGTTCGCACTCGATTGCGTCGCCGGCTCGTGCAATGAGTCCGCATTCGTTTACACGTGGGAGGGCTCGGTTTCGTTCGAGGCGGCAGGCCGCGCGCTCGTCGTGGATCAGGACCGTGCGGCCGTGCACAACCCGGCGCGCGATCGGTTCCTGCTGCTCGACCGCGTGCCGGAATTTTTCATGACGGAAGTGGCGCCGCGGCCGGACAAGCTGCAGGTCGACTTCGACAACCTGTTCGGCGCTGCGAGCCTGGAGGGCACGCCGCCGGGACTCTACGTGCTGATGCGCGAAGGGCATATCGAGCTCGCAAACGATGGGCAGGCCATCGATCTGGGCCCGGGTGATTCGGGTTATTTCAGCGAAGGCCGTGCGCCGATTCGCCTGACGATCACGCCGACCTTCATGTTGTTTGATCCGCTGCCGCTGCCGGACAAGTTCGATCCGAATTCGGTCCGCCTGATCGATCTGCTGAACATGGGCGGCAAGGCGGGCGACGCGATCTGCGAGATGTGAGGCCAAGGGGAATGCCCATTCGCATGACTCAACTTGCGTCGCGCGCCAGGCGGTTTGCCGCGGCGTGCCTCGCGACCTTCGCCTGCTGCGCGTTCGCGCAGACCGGGGAAGTGCTGCTCGAAGTGCGCCAGTTCGCGCTCGAAGGCGAAAATCCCCTGGGCGAGCAGGAGACGCAGGCGATCCTCGCGCCGCACCTGGGACGCCACACGAGCCTCACGACGATCGAAGCGGCCGCCAACGCGCTCGAGACGGCGCTGCGCGCCCGCGGCTACTCGTTTCATCGCGTGATCGTGCCGGCGCAGCGCCCGGCTGACGGCGTGATCAAGCTGCAGGTGCTCGAATTCCGTATCGCCGACGTCACGGTCGCGGGCAACCAGCATTTCACGAGCGAAAACGTGCTCCGCGCTCTGCCGTCGCTCGAGCGCGGCAGGTCGCCGGACCTGGGGGCGCTGTCGCGCGAGCTGAGCCTCGCCAACGAGCACCCGGCCAAGCGCTTGACGATCAGCATCAAGGAGAGCGCGACCGCCGATCACCTGGACGCCGAAGTGCGCGTGACGGACGTGCCGGCGCAGCAGACATTCCTCGCATTCACCGGCGGAACCAAGGACGTCGACGACACGATCAACCGCAACACCGGCTACACCCGGCTGACGCTGGGCTACCAGAACAGCAACCTGTTCGACCGCGACCATGCGCTGACGCTGACCACGACGACCTCGCCGGACCACATTGAGGACGTGATGCAGATCGGCGCGTTCTACTGGCTGCCGCTCTACGGCTACAACACGGCGCTGCGCGCGTTCTGGAGCCGTTCCGACGTCGACACCGGCACGATTGGCCTCGGCGGGCTGAGCTTCGACGTCAGCGGCCGCGGCGAATTCTGGGGACTCAGCGCGACCTACGCGCTGCCGAAACTCGGCACGATGGCGCACCATGTCACGGCCGGCATCGAGGATCGCTTTTTCAAGAGTACGCTGAACAGCGTCTTCGGCACGCTCACTAGCCCTGTCGGAAGCCGGCCGTTCGCGCTGCGCTATTCGGCGCGCGCCGAGCAGTCGGGGTGGGGCCTCGGCGGCTTCGCCGAGTACGTCGTGAACACCGACGGCGGGCGCGCAAACGACGATGCATCGTATGCAAGTGCGCGGCCCGCGAGCCCGGGATTCGCTGCCGCGCCGCAGCGCTGGGACGCGTTCCGCTACGGGCTCGACGCCATTTACCGGTTCGCCGGCGGCTGGAGCTTCGTCGGTCGCCTGCGCGGCCAGGAAACGAGCGAGCCGCTGATTCCGGGCGAGCAGTTCGGCATCGGCGGCGTCTCGTCGGTCCGCGGCCTGCGCGAGCGCGAGACTTCCGGCGACAAGGGCGCATTCGTCAACCTGGAGCTGCATGCGCCGGCGTGGAACGGGATCCTGCCGTTCGCTTTCTACGATTCCGGCTGGCGCAAGCATGTCGCGCCGCTGGGTACGATTCCGACCTCCGACAGCGCATCGAGCATCGGCATCGGCGCGCGCTGGAGCTGGGAGCGGCGCTTCGAGGCGAGCGCGACGATCGCCAACGTGCTGAACGGCGTATCGCTCGGGCCGAACGTGCCAGCGAGCGATTCCGGCCATACCAAGCTCAATTTTTCCGTCTTCTACCGTTTCTAGGCCTGCCCGCGGCAACCGCGGTGAGAAGGTCCGTTCGCCCGAGCGTTCCGACATCGCTTGTTGTACGTTGACAACAAGGTACTGCTTGCGATCACTTGCATCCCACACTTTACGGTGTGCGATTGAAAGCCGTGCTGCGCCAGCGCAAGATGCGGAAAACGCTCAGGGAAAACCGCGCAAATGCGTGCAGTTCGCTCGCTGTTCGGGGATTCGTGTCGGCGAATCCTGGCCGTAGTGAGGGCAACCGCGGTCTGCGTGGCCGTCGCGCTTGCATCCGCGGCAGCGCCCGTCTTCGCGCAGGAACAGAAATTCGACATCCTGCGCTTCGAGATTCGTGGCAACACGCTGCTGCCGCCGGAGCAGGCGGATGCGGTCGTGGCGCCGTACGTGGGCAGGAGCCGCGACTACGGCGACGTGCAGAAGGCGCTGGAGGCCCTGGAAGGGGCGTTCCGGGCCCGGGGTTACGGCACCGTCGCGGTGCATGTGCCGGAACAGGAGATCACTTCCGGCGTGATCCGCCTCGATGTCAAGGAGAGCGTTCTCGGCGGCGTCTCGATCAGCGGCAACCAGTTCTTCGACGAAGCGAACGTCCGCGCCTCGCTGCCAAACCTGAAAGAAGGTGCCGCGCCGAATCTGCGGAAGATTTCCGAGAACGTGCAGCTGGTCAATGAAAATCCCGCCAAGCAGGTCGAGGTCACGCTGGCGGCGGGCGAGCAGGACGGCAAGGTCAACGCCAAAGTTGCAGTCACCGACGAGAACCCGCAGCACGTCTTCGTCACGCTCGACAATTCCGGCACCGTTGCGACCGGTCGCCATCGCTTGGGACTGGCCTACCAGAACGCCAACCTTTTCGGCAACGACGAAGTCATGACGCTGGCGTACACGACCTCGCCGGATGTCTGGCTCGATCACCCGGACGGCGTGCGGGTGGACGTCTATAGCCTCGCGTTCCGCAAGCCGTTCTATGGCATCGGCGACAGCCTCGACGTCATCTACGCGAATTCCTCGATCAACGTGCCGAGCAGCGTGCTCGCGCTCGGCAGTCCGTTCGGCATCATCGGCAAGGGAGAAGTGCTGGCGCTGCGCTGGAACCACCTGTTTGCGCGCAGGGGTGAATACAGCTCCCGGCTGGTCGTCGGGCTGGATTCGAAGTACGTCAATTCGACGTGCGATCCGGATCAGCGCGGCGTGGTCGCCACCTGCACGCCCTACACACTTCGTCCGCTCTCCGCGACCTACACCGGCCAGTGGCAGCGCCTGCGCGAGCAGGGCAATTACTACGTTGGCCTCGCCTGGAACGCATTCCCGACCGGCTCCATCTATGCCGGCGCGCCGGGCACCGCCGCGGCCGGCAAGAACGATCGCTACAGTTTCATCGCCGGCCGGCCCGTGTCCGACGATTTCGTGGTGTTCCGCTACGGCGGTAGCTATGCGCGTCTCGTGGAAGGCTGGATGTTGCGCGCGACTGTTGCCGGCCAGGATGCGCAAAGCGGCCTGCCTTCCGTCGAGCAGCTGGGCCTCGCCGGCGCGAGCGCAGTGCGGGGGTTCGACGAGCGCATCGTGGCGACGGATAGCGGGCACGTCGTCAACCTCGAGGCCTACACGCCGAACCTCGCGCCGGGCCTGGGCGTTCCCGGCGTTCTGCATGGAGTGCTCTTCTACGACTTTGCGCGCGGCCGCAACGTCGGAGCGCAGGGAACCCCGTTCGACGAGACCGGGATCGCTTCGGCAGGCGTCGGCGTACGTTACGGCCTGCAGAAGGACCTGGCCGTGAGCATCGACGTCGCCGAGGTCCTCGATCGCGGTCCGACGAGCGGCACGACCGAGATCGGGAGACGCAACAGCTGGGGCGGCCATTTCCGCGTGACTTACCGTTTCTGAGAGCCGACATGAAAACTACGATTGCGCGAGCCCAGCAAGTTTCGGAACGCCGCCGCTTGCTGGCTGCGGCGGTCTGCGCATGCTTTGCCACGGGCGCGCAGGCGCTGCCGGTCAATCCGGCGGTCGTGAACGGGACGGCCGGTTTTTCGCAGGCCGGCAAGACGCTCACGGTAACGAACAGCAACGGCGCCATCATCAACTGGCAGGCGTTCGGTATCGCTGCGGGGGAAACCGCGCGCTTCGTGCAGCCCTCGTCGAGTTCGGCGGTGCTCAATCAGGTGCTGTCGAACAATCCGTCGGCGCTTTACGGGACGCTCAGCTCCAACGGCAAGGTATGGCTCGTCAATCCTGCGGGCATCCTCGTGGGCGCGGGCGCGGTCATCGATACCGCAGGCTTCGTCGGCTCGACGCTCGCGGTTCGCCCGGAAGATTTCCTCGCGGGTCGCCTGACATTCCAGGCGACGCCCGGCGCCGGGGACGTGATCAATCGGGGCGCGGTCACCACGCCGGCCGGCGGCTCGGTCTATCTGGTCGGCACGAACGTCGCGAACGAAGGCATCATCACCACGCCGGGCGGAGAGACCGTCCTCGCCGCAGGGCAGACCGTCGCGCTGATCGACACCGCGACTCCAGGTGTCAGGGTGGAGATCACCGGTTCGGCGAACCACGCCACCAACCTCGGCAGCGTCGTCGCGCAAGCGGGCCGGGTCGGCATCGCCGGCACCATCGTGCGCAACTCCGGAACGATCGATGCCTCGAGCGTGGTGCAGGAAGGCGGGCGCGTGTTCCTCAGAGCAAGCGAGGATGCCTATGTCGAGGGATCCGGCCGCGTGCTCGCGACGGGAACCAGGGGCGGGGAGGTGGAGGTTCTCGGCAACCGCGTCGCGGTGACCGACCAGGCCGAGATCGATGCCTCGGGCTCTGGCGCAGGCGGGAAGGTGCTGATCGGCGGCGATTTCCAGGGAAGCAATCCGGCGATCCCGAATGCCCAGCTCGCGTATTTCGGGCCGGGCGCCGTGATTCGCGCTAACGCCACCGACACCGGGTCCGGCGGCACCGTCGTCCTCTGGGCCAACGACAGCACGCGCGCCTACGGGCGGATCGAAGCGCGCGGCGGACCGAACGGCGGCGACGGCGGCATGGTCGAGACTTCCGGGCATCGCGCGCTCGACGTGGAAGGCTTGCGCGTCGATACGCGGGCCTCCAACGGGGCGAACGGCACGTGGCTGCTCGATCCGGACACGATCACCGTCATTCCGAGCGGATCGGATTCCGGCGGGTCGCTCTCGGGCGGCGTGTTCTCGAGCGCCGGCAGCGATGCGACGATCACGTGGACGACCATCGGCAGCAACCTCGCGAGCGGCAACGTCCGGCTGCAGACCGGCACGAGCGGTACCGGGGACATCACGTTCACTGCCGGAAGCTATTCGAGCACCAGCCCGAACATGCTCTCGCTATTCGCCTACGGCGGAGGAAGCTCGACCGGCAACATCACCTTCAACAGCGCCATCCTTTCGCTGGCCGGCGCCCTGGAAATCGTCGGCGGCTGGAACGGCACGCCGGGTTCGTTCGGCACCGTTGCCGGTCACGGCGACGTGACGATGACGACTTCGCAGATCGTCGCGAACGGCGCGGTTTCGGTCTACGGGAACAACCTGACGCTGTCAGAGATGCGGTCGAACCAGCAGAACGTCACGCTGACGGCGACCGGCGATGTGCTGCTGCAGTCTGCATTCACCGGCTTTTTCGACGATCTCGCGTTCGTCTACAACCTGCCGTTCGCGTTCACCTATTTCGGCAACAGCTACACGCAGGCCTACATCACCACCAACGCGCTGATCGCGTTTCCGGTCAGCGGCTCGTTCAGCGCCAACGCCGGTCCGACGCGATTCTCCGACAGCGTCGCCGGACTTTCGCAATTGACCGACGGGGTCTCCGGCGCTCGCCTGGCCGTGGTTGCACCGGCCTGGAACGACTGGATCCTGCGCGCATCGACCGGCAAGGACGTGCTGATCAAGCAAACAAGCCCGAACACCCTCGCCGTGCAGTTCGTCGTGGCCCGCTTCGCCGACGAGGCGAACACGGCCAATTTCGAGGCGCTGCTGAATCGCAACGGCAGCATCCAGTTCAACTATGGGGCCGCGACCCGCAGCTATGCCGGTGACGTCACGATCGGGCTGTCGGACGGCACCACGTCGTTCGCGTCGCAGCTGATGAGCCTGCCGAGCTTCTCGCTCAATTTGCTGCCTTCGACGACGTTCACGCCCTCAGGCTCGACGTATACCGAGACGGTGGCCTCGAGCGCCACCACGCTCGCCAACATGTCCGGCGCAGTCTCCGGCGGCAGGTTGCTGGAAAGCTCGTTCGGCTCCTCCGGCACGAACGGACTGTTCGCGCCGCTGGGCAACGTGGGTATCACGGCGGGCGGCGTGATCAACGCACACACCGGCGTCACGGCCTTGCAGCTCGGCACGTCCTCCAATGGCGGCGCGCAGCTCCTGGGCACGCACGTCGGCGCATTCTCGGGCAGCAACGCGGGAAGCGGCGACATCATATTGACGAACGATCAGGCGCTGACGCTCGGCGCCGTCACGAACACCGGCGGAAATGTTTCGGTCGACAACGTCGGCGGCGTCACGGTCGGCGCGAACATCTCTGCGAGCGGCTCGGTGACGCTCGCAGCGCAAAGTCCGCTGACGATCAACAGCGGCGCCACCATCACCGCCGGCGGCGACATTATCTTGATCGCCTCCGGCATCTCCACGACGACGGATCTGCTGACGATCGACGGCGGCGTTTCGTCCACCACCGGCAGCATCCAGCTCGATGGCGGTGGAGGCGTAGACATCGGCGGCACCGCGAACCTCAGTGCGCCGTCGGGAAGCATCCTGGCGGACTCGTCCGCCGGCAGCGTCGTCGTCAGCCCGCTCGCGACGATCAATACTCCGACGTTCCTGATCGGGGGGGTCGTGACGTCGACCGGGGCCGCCCCGACGACGTCGCCGATCGTATCCCAGGTCGACAACACGATCGTCACGAGCACCGAGACGACGCTCGCTACGCAGCCCGCGCAGGAAATCCAGCTTGCCGCGTTCGTCCTGCCGCCTCCGGATTCCAATCTGTTCCTGTTCGAGCAGAGCCTCTTCCACACCATTGGCGGCGGAATCGACGAGTTCGGCGCGCAGGAACGGTTCGACTCGATCCCCGGCACCCCTGGCGGCAGGGAAGGCGAAGCGGGCGGCCGGGGTAAGAAGCCGGTGGCCCAATGCAAGGGGTGACGCAATGAACCGAATTTCGCTCTTCCTCGCGTTGCTGCTTTCTTGCGGGCTTGCCTGGGCCGCTCCGGCCGCCGAGGTCACTCACCTGGCCGGCATCTTGTCGGCGACCAAGCCCGATGGCTCCTCCAAGGTGCTCGCCGTCAAATCGGTGGTCGAGGAGGGGGATCTCCTTGCGACCCAAGGCGTGACCTACGCGCGCCTGAAATTCAAGGACGGCGGCGAGGTGGTGCTGCGCCCGAATACCCAGCTCAAGGTCGAGAGCTACCGCTTCGACGATGCCAGGCCAGAGAGCGACAACGCGCTGCTGAGCATACTCAAGGGCGGCATGCGCATGGTCACCGGCCTGATTGCCAAGCGCAACAGGGACAAAATCGCACTGCGGGCGCCCACGGCAACGATCGGCATCCGCGGCACTCATTTCGGAGCCCTGTTCTGCCAGGCGAACTGCGCCGATGTTCCCACGGTCTCCGGCAAGGCTCCAGCTGATGGCCTGCATGTGGATGTCGCTTCCGGGGCGATCACGCTTACCAACTCGGCCGGCACAGCCGAATTCATCGCGGGCCAGTTCGCCTATCTGCCGAGCGCCAACGTGCTGCCAGAACTCGTGCCGGCCGAGCGCGGCATTCGTGTCACCATGCCCAATGCCATTGCCGCCAACAAGGGCGGCGATGGCGTCGGGGGGACCGCCGCGCTCGAGTGCGCGGTGAAGTAAGCCCGCTTCGGCCGCCGGCTTGAATCCGACCGAAGCCTTCGAAGCGCTGCTTGGGCGGATGACCTCGGCCATCTGCCGGGGCGACGCCGAGCAAGCGGCCGGGTGTTTCACGCCCGACGGCGTCTATCACGACGGTTTCTATGGCGAATTTCGGGGACACGCCGAGATCGCCCGCATGGTGCGCGAGCTCTTTCATCGCGACGCGCGCGATTTCGAATGGAAGCTTTCCGGCGCGTTGTCCGATGGCCGCATCGGCTATGCGCGCTACGAGTTCTCGTATGTCTCGAAGCTTCCGGGGAGTGAAGGCAAGAGAGTCGATTTCGCCGGGGTCAGTAGCTGCCAGCTCGAAGGAGGGGAGATCCGGCGCTACGAAGAGATCTTCGAGCGTGCGCCGGTACTGGCGAAGCTCGGCTTTGCCGACGAGCGGATTCTCAAATCGGTGAAGCGCTGGGCCGGGAGTTAGTCAACAACGATTTAACAGCAACCGCTACTTGGTGCGCTTGCTCAAGGCGCGTCTGCTTTTCTTGCGTATCTTCGGCTGAGGCGGCGCGCCTCGCCTCCGTCGCGCTTGCGATTTACTCATGGAATCGGAATCTGCTTAAGTTTTCCGGTGCGACCCGCATCGAAGATGAACGGCTTGGGCATCATGGCTGCGACAGCGAGCATTGCATCGAGGCCACGACAAAGAGCCTTCATCTTTTCCCACTTATTTGCCTCGGCTCCCCAAATGTAAAAACATCCGACATTGAATTGCTTGATTGCCGCGAGTTCGTTCTCAAATCCTTCGCGATGAAATTTCCTGTCCTGTGTAAAGACAATCCAGCCTCTCTTGCCGACAAACTCAAGCCATGTATCGTCTTTCTCCTTCGGGGCGAATAGGGTTTTTTGCCTCGATAG
>Ga0209640_10003635_pt1 | contig 13487 bp, 12 predicted proteins | sample RifCSP10_1_FD_184018 | JGI IMG/M metagenome (GOLD analysis project Ga0209640, IMG submission 184018) | Soil microbial communities from Rifle, Colorado - Rifle CSP2_sed 10_1 (SPAdes) (version 2) | ecosystem: Environmental > Terrestrial > Deep subsurface > Rock core/Sediment | place: Rifle...
CGGAGGCGACCGGTACGTGCACCCGCAGCAGCTGCCCGGTGTCCGGCAGATCGAACTCCCAGCCGACGGCAACGACCGTGAACCCCCGGCGCATGAGAAACGCGTCGCCGACGTCGGCGTCTCCGCCGGTGGCACGGTTGAACCGGCGGGTCACCGTCCTGTTTCCGCGGTTCACGATGTCGACAATGGCGACGCCGTTGCCCGCCGACTTCGGCCGCAGCGCATAGAAATCCGCCGAAAATTCGACGCGCCCGGCCGCGTTTCTCGGCGCCTTGTCGATGTCGGCCACGACCGCGTTGCGCGCGTCGGCCGGATCGACGGCAAAATACAGGCGCCCGACAATCTTCTCGTAGCCCGCGTAGGCGAGGTCGACCCGGCTCGTGACCTCGACGCGCGTGACCTCCGCATGCGCCATCGTTGCCGCACACAGGGCAATCACGGCGACAGCTGCACGAACCTGAACACGAACCACGAACCGAGAACCAAGAAGGGTGAACGACATTGTTCTTATCTCCTTGCCGCCAGTTCCGTGACGATATCCCACGCAAACCGCACGAACCGGTGCAGCTCGCTTTCGACGATTCGCTCCTGATCGCTGTGCGACCCAAATCCTTTCGGGGCGTCCTCGGCATCAATGGCCGGTCCGATGCCGTAGCACTGCACCCCCTTCGCGCGAAGGTACGCCATGTCGGTGGCGCCCGTGCTCATGATCGGCAGCGTCGCCGTGGCGTACTGCCGGCGTACGGCCGCCTCGATGGCCTTGAACGCGTCGGTCTCCAGCCCCGTGGCTCCGCCCGGTCGCACATCGCGCGGTGCGAATGCCACGTCGATCGAGGGGTCGTTCACCGCCTTGCGAATGCTCTCCAGCACGGCGTCAGGATTGTCGTCGGGCAGGACTCGCACATCCAGCTCGGCCTTGGCTTCCGAGGGAATCACGTTCAGGCGATAGCCGCCGTCGACAATCGTGGGCGACGCGGTGGCGTGCAGCACGGCGGCCTTGGCCGGATCGGAGGCGTGAAAATACCGGTCGACGGTTGCCACCTTCTGCGGGTCGAGCACGTCGCGATACCGTTCGGCCTCGACGCCCGACGACATCTGCGCCAGCCTGCTGAAGTACGCGCGGGTGGTGTCGTTCAGGCGGATCGTCGCATGCCAGTCGCCGAGCCGGCCGATCGCCGCGCCAAGGTGCACGATGGGATTCGACTGCAGCGGCACCGAGCCGTGCCCCGAGGTGCCGCGCGCGGTCAGCAACACCGAACGTGGAATCTTTTCGAGCGTCTGCACCGTGGCGTACTTGACCTGCCCGCCCTCGCGCACGGCGCCGCCCGTTTCCGCCAGGCAGTACTCCGCGTCGATCTCAGGGAAGTGCCGGTTGACCATGAACTGGATGCCGACGCGGGTGCTGCCCTCCTCCCCCGCTTCGGCGAGGAAGATGACGTCGCGATCGAGCGGCACGTTCAGCCGCTTCAGCATGAGCATCACCATCAGGCCGGTCGTGACGCTGTCCTTGTCGTCGAGCGTGCCGCGCCCGTACACGTAGCCGCCGTCACGCGCGGCGCTGAACGGCGGGTGCGTCCACTTGGCGGGATCGACGTTGACGACGTCGGTATGCCCCATGATGAGCAGCGGGCGCTTGCTGCCGGTGCCCTTCAGCCGCGCCACCACGTTGGGCCGGTTCGGCTCGAGGGCAAACGTCTGGACGGCAAGCCCGTCCTTCTCGAGCGCCTGGCGCAGGTAGTCGGCGGCAGGCTTCTCGTTGCCGGGCGGGTCGCTCGTGTCGAAGCGGACGAGCGCCTGGTAGTGGCGCATCGTTTCTTCTTCGACGCGGGCCCAGTCGGGAGCGGGACGCTGCTGGCCTGACACGGCGGCGGAGAGGACCAGCACGGCGGCAAGACAGGCGCCGAAGAGGCGCGCGGGTAATCCTGCCTTCATAGAGTCGGAGTATAGCGCGTCCAACACTATTCCTCGTCCGGCGCCGCGGCAGCGCCCAGCGTCCCGCTCGCCTTCTGCATCAGATACGTCTTGATGAACGGGTCGAGGTCACCATCGAGCACGCGGTTGACGTCGCCCACCTCCACCTTCGTGCGGTGGTCCTTGATCATCTGGTACGGCTGCAGCACGTAGCTGCGGATCTGGCTGCCGAAGCCGATCTCCTTCTTCGCGCCGGCGATCTGCTCCAGCTTCTGCTGCTGCGCTTTCATCTTCAGGTCGTACAGCCGCGCCCTCAGCACCTTCATCGCCGACGAGCGATTCTTGTGCTGCGACCGCTCGTTCTGACAGGAGACGACGATGCCGCTGGGAAGATGGGTGATCCGGACCGCAGAATCGGTCACGTTGACGTGCTGGCCTCCCGCGCCGCTCGACCGGTACGTATCGATGCGGAGGTCCTTCTCGTCGATCTCGACGTCCACATCCTCGGGCAGCTCGGGCCAGACGAACACCGACGCAAAGGAGGTGTGGCGCCGCGCCGCCTGGTCGAACGGTGAGATGCGCACGAGCCGGTGGACACCGGCCTCGGCCGACATCAGCCCGAACGCATACTCGCCCGCCATCAAGAACGTGGCGCTCTTGATGCCGGCCTGCTCGCCCGGCTGGTAGTCGATGACCTCGCGCGTAAACCCACGGCGCTCGGCCCATTTCAGGTACATCCGCAGGAGCATCTCGGCCCAGTCCTGCGACTCGGTGCCGCCGGCGCCGGGATGAATCGTGACGATGGCGTTGGCGCGATCGTGCTGCCCGCCGAGCATCCGCTTGGTTTCGGCGGCATCGACTTCGGCCTGGAGCTCGTCGAGACCGCGCGCCAGATCGGCGCCGACCTCCTCGCCCGCCTTCGCCCACTCGACGAGCACGTCGAGGTCGCCGACGCGCCGCGCGAGCGACTGCCGCAGCGTCTGGTCCTCCTCCAGGCGCCGGCGGCGCTGCATCACCTTCTGCGCGTCGGCCTGGTTGTTCCAGAACCCAGGCTCGCCGATGCGCTTCTCGGTCTCCGCCAGCTGCTCGTCGAGGCGGGCCCCCTCAAAGATGCCTCCGTAGTTCCGCCGCCCGGCCGTGGAGATCCTCGTACTGCCGTATCAGATCCTCGATGTCGACCGCCAAATGCGCCTCCGTTTCCCTACCGTCGTCGCAGCAGCAGCAGTGCTACTGCTGTCAAAGCCAGCGCGACGTACGCAACCACGTCGCCGATCCTGGAGTAGATCGTGCGGCCCGTCAGCACCCGCGCCTCCTCGACGAGCCCCACCTGCTCAAAGATAGCCGACCGCCGGACCACGCGTCCGTACGGGTCCACAATTCCGCTGATGCCTGTGTTGGCGGCCCGCGCGAGGTACCGCCCCTGCTCGATGGCTCGCATCGACGCCATCTCGAAGTGCTGGTACGGCGCCGACGAGCGCCCGTACCAGCCGTCGTTCGTGATGGTCGTGAGCAGCTGACTGCCGCCGACCACCGCCTGGCGAATGAGCGACGGATAGACCACCTCGTAGCAGATCGCGGTGTTCACCTGATGCGGCCCGACCGGCAGCACCACCATTGACGTCCCCGGGGCGAACTCGGCAAGGCGCTCCACGAGCGGTGACACGAAGTACAGCCACTCCTTGAAGGGAATGTACTCGCCGAAGGGGACCAGGTGCATCTTCCGGTAGACGGCCGCCGTGTCGCCGCCCGGCGTGAGCAGAAAGGCCGCGTTGAACAGGCGGACGGCCTCGCCGCTGCGGTCGACCTGATCGCTCCCGAAGAGCACCGGCACCCGCACCTCGCGCGCCAGGTCTCGCAGCGCCGCCTCGCCCACCGGATCCTCCTCGAACATGAACGGCGTCGACGATTCGGGCCAGATGACGAACTCGGCGCCGCGCCGCACCGCGTCGCGCGTCATCGCGATGTAGGTGGTGAAGATCCGCCGCGCCTCACGCGGGTTCCACTTGTCTTCCTGCGCGATGTTCCCCTGAAGGAGGCCGATGCGGATCGGCGTCCCCTCGCGGGTCAGCGAGCCGTCGGCGATCCGCTGTGCGCCCCATCCGCCGGCAGCCACGAGCAGCACGGCCGCGACCGCAACCGTCGTGATGCGATCGCGGCCGCGCGCCATCGCGGCATAGGCCAGCGATGCGTTGACGAGCGCCACAAGCGCCGACAGCCCGTAGACGCCCAGCACGCTCGCCAGCTGCGCCACGGGGAGGACGGTGACCTGGCTGTTGCCGAGCGGCACCCACGGAAACCCGCCAAACAGATACCCGCGGAGAAACTCGGTCGCGACCCAGACCGCCGGCATCAGGAGCACCGCCCGCGCGCCCGCGCGGTTCACCAGACGCCCCATGACGAGCGCGGTGAGCGCGGGATACAGCGCCAGATAGAGCGCCAGCAGCAGCATCGCCAGCATCGCCACGGGCGCGGCTAGGCCGCCAAAGGTGCGAAGCACCGCGCCGGTCCAGTAGATGGTGCCGACGAAATAGACGATGCCGCTCACGAGCCCGAGCGTGAACGTACGGAGCGGTGTGTGGCCTGCCCTGAGCGAGGTCGAAGGGCGTGCCCTGAGCGAGGTCGAAGGGCCGCTCACGGCAATCAGCAGTGGAACCAGCGCAATCCAGGCGAACGCCGGGTGGCCGAACCGGGGAAAACTGAGCGCGAGCAGCGCCCCTGACAGAAGTGCGAGTCCGTAGTCCAAGACGCCATTGTCGCCCGAATGCGTCAATTGACATACACTACCGGGCAAGCAACCCTCGAGGGAGCGCTCTCATTCATGAAGACAATCACACGACGCGCACGGGCCGCGGCACTGCTCATGACGGCCGGCGTGGCCGGCGCCTTCTTCTACGTGACGTCCGGCGCGCAGGCGCAAAGCGCGCCGCGGTACCTGTTCGATCCGACGTGGCCAAAGCCGCTCCCGAATAAATGGAAGATGGGCGGCGTGACGGGCCTGGCGGTCGACACGGACGACAACGTCTGGGTGCTCAACCGTCCGAACGACCTGCGGAATCTCGAGCTTCAGGCCGAGCTCACGCCGCCGATCGCCGATTGCTGCACTCGTCCCCCGTCGATGATCCACCTCGACAAGGCCGGCAACGTCATCGGCTCCTTCGACGCGCCGCAGGGGCACGGCATGGACGTCGACAGCCAGGGCTTCGTCTACATCGGCCAGGACACGGTTCGCAAATACGATCCGAAGAGCGGCAAGCTGGTCGGCGAGGTGCCGCGCGCGCCCGACACGCAGGGCGGCGGTGGCGGCGGTCGTGGCGCGGCCGCCCGCGCTCCGGGCCGCGGCGGCCCCGGCCCGACCGGAACCTTTCCACAGCCGGCCGGCCGCGGCGCTCCCGATCCGGCCGCTCAGCAGAAGCAGCAGGCGGCGGTCGCGGCGTTCCGCGCCACGTATCCGCCGACGGCACCGATGATCGTTGGACAGATAGAAGAGATCCGGATTATCGAACCCGACGGCGAGATGTACGTGGCCGACAGCTATCTGGGCGGACGCGTGATGGTGTTCGACCTGAAGACGCTGGCGTTCAAGCGCGGCTGGGGCGCGTACGGGAAGCCGCTGGCGCAAATCAGCACCAACGACGCCGACCACGACTACACGCCCAACGGGCCGATGCCGAAGGATTTCGCCGGCCACCTCACGCTGAACGTCTCGAATGACGGACTGGTGTACGCCGCCGACCGCAATGCGAACCGCATTCATGTCACCGACAAGCAGGGCGCGTTCCTGAAGGAGTTCATCGTCGCGCCGCAGACCGGCGCCGGCGGCTCCACGGGCGGCGTCGCGTTCTCGCCCGACCGCCAGCAGCGGTTCCTGTTCATTTCGGATCTCACCAACGACAAGATCTGGTTCCTCAATCGTGCCGACGGGAAGATCGTCGGCGACATGGGCAGCCGGGGCGAGAACGGCGGCCTGTGGTTCGGGCTCCACATGATTGCCGTCGACTCGCAGGGCACCATTTATACGGGCGAAGTCTTCAACGGCGAGCGGGTGCAGCGCTTCGTCCCCGCCGACAGCCCGAAGGGCAAGATCCTTCAGCAGGTGGCCGCCCTGCGATGAACCAGTCCCGGCGCCGTTTTCTGAGCGAGGCGGCCGTCCTTGGCGCGGCCGCGCTCGTGCCGGGCGCACGTGCTCGTGCGCAAACACCACCTGCCCCTCGGCCGGTTGCCCATCGAATCGACGTCCACTGCCATTTCTCGTCGCCGGGTTTTATCGCCGCCATCAAGGCCCGCAACACCGGACAGCTCCCGCTGATGAACTGGACGCCCGCCAGAACGCTCGAGGACATGGACCGCGACGGCGTCGCCACCTCCGTCTTCTCCACGAGCGAGCCAAGCGTCTGGTTCGGCGACAACGACGCCGCGCGGCGCCTGGCGCGCGAGTGCAATGAGTACGGTGCCCGGCTGATCGCCGACCACCCCGGGCGATTCGGGATGTTCGCGACGCTGCCGCTGCCCGACGTCGACGGGGCGCTCCGGGAGATCGAATACGCCTGCGACACGCTGAAGGCCGACGGCATCTGCTTCATGAGCAGCTATCAGGGCAAGTACCTGGGGGACCCGGCATTTGCCCCCGTGATGGCGGAGCTCAATCGACGCCGGGCGGTGTGCTATACGCATCCGTTCAGGGCCGAATGCTGCGTCACTCTCCTTCCGAACGGCCGGGCCCTCGGGATTACCCTGACGACCGAGACGACGCTCACCATTGCCAGCGTGCTGTTCAGCGGCACGGCCGCGCGGTTCCCCGACATCCGCTTCATCTGGTCGCACGGGGGCGGCACGATGCCGTACATCACCGGGCGATTCGGGGTCAACGCGAACGCGAAGACGCCGGAGCTGCCCAACGGCGTGATGTACGAGATCCAGAAGATGTATTACGACACGGCGCAGGCGTTCAATGCGTATACGCTGCCGACCTTCACGAAGCTCGTCCCCGTCTCGCACATCCTGTTTGGCACCGACTACCCGTTCGCGCGCGCCGAGGCCGTGACGCAGGGACTCACCGCGTTCGCGTTCAGGCCCACCGACCTGCGCGCCATCGATCGCGACAACGCCCTCGAACTGTTTCCGCGGTTGAAGTAGGCAGTAGGCAGCCACTGCCTCCTTCTGCCCTGGCCTACTGCCTACTAAACGTCAGGTCCGTCGTGTCGCCGTGGACGTGGCGCCCGGCGATACCGAAGCCCGCGTGCGCGAGGAGCTCCACGACCCGGCGCCCTCCCTTCGACGTCTCGCTGGCTTCGATGTGCAGCTCGCGCACCTCGGGCCGCTGGAGCGTCCGCGCGGCCCCCTCGATGATCGCGTCGGTCATGGCTGGCACGTCGATCTTGATGTAGTTCGGGCACGCCAGCCCGTAGTCGTCGGTCAACTGGTCGATCGGCAGGATCAGGCACGCCTGCCGGCTGCCGGGCGGCTGCCGCCCTTTCGCGCGAAAGCTGAACGAATGCGCCGGCTCGAACTGCGACAGCTCGAGGTGCCCCACCTCCCGGCCGCCGCCGACGCCGAGCTGCAGGCAGTCGAGGCGCTCGCCGAATCCGTTGAGCTCGCAGTTGGCGGCAAGAATGAAGTGGTTCACCGCGGCCGGCTCGAAGGCGACGACGCGCATGTCGGCGCGGAGCGCGGCATACAGCGCGTACGACCCGATGTTCGCGCCGATGTCCCAGAACACGCTGTCCGGGGCGAAGCTCTCGATCCACGCGATCGTCGCCTGCTGCTTGGTCAGCAGCCCGCGGGCGCGGAATCCGGACGTTTCTCCAAAAATGGCGAACAGCAGCGGGCCCCGCGGGGTCTCGATGCGAATGGCATCGCGGGCCAGCGCGCGGGCGAGCTCGCCCTGCACCTTCGCGCGCGGCTCGACGGGAAGACGCCGGACGAGGCGGAGGAGCCGCCGCTCTTCTCGTCGAAGGATCGCCGCGGCATCGGTCGAGCCGAAGCGTGAGCGCAGCCACCGCATCAACGCATAATACCCGGATGGAGGTGGGCGGACGGTGACGAGGCGAACGGTGGGCCGGCTGCTCACGAGCCTGGCCGCGCTTGCCCTCTGCGCGGAGCTCGCAGGCGTGGCGGCGTACTACATCGATACCGGCGCCTGTTCTACACGCATCGCAAGACGTATCAGGAGCTGCTCGCGACACCCGAGGATCGGCTCGTGGTGGGCGAAGCGGTACACCCGTACTTCGGCTTTACGCAGGTGACACCATCGGTCGCACCACGCGAGGGCGCGCCGCTCTTCACCGATATTGCCGCCACCTGGACGAGCGCGTCGATGCTCATGAACGAGCCGCTCGCCGCGCGTGGAGCCGCCTACGTCCACGTCCTTCAGCCGAACCAGTACCACACGACGCGGACGTTTTCCGAGTCCGAAGCGGCGACGGCGCTGAGCGATGCCTCGCCGTACAAGAAGAGTGTCGAGGCCGGATATCCGGTGCTCGTGGCGACCGCCGAGAAGCGCCTGGCTGGGAAGGTCCGCTTCCTCGATGCGACGCGCGTCTTCGATCGCGAGCCGGCGCCCGTGTACATGGACAACTGCTGCCACTACACGCTCGCAGGGAACCACGTACTCGCCGATTTCGTGGCCGCGTCCATCCTGGCGACACCGGGACCGTGGAAACCGTAGCGCGGAGGCACATCATGATGAAGCGCGTACTGATAATTGGGATGGGCCGCCGACCAGGGGACGCACAAGATCCTCGGCTACGACCTCGCCGGGCACTTCCTGTACTCCTGGGGCAGCTGGGGCGAGTACCCCGGCGGCATGTGGGGCGTGCACGGAATCGCCACCGACCAGGAAGGGAATTTCTACGTGGCCGAGGTCAACAACGGCCGCATCCAGAAGTACCGGCCCCGGCCGGGCGCCAATCCGGAGTTCCTCGTCGGGAAACCGTGGAAGGGGGTCTGGTAAGGTGCGAACGTGCGACGGTCAGTACGAGGTGCACCGTCGCACCTCGCACCGTCGGACGCACCATCGCACCGTCGCACCATCGCACCGTCGCACCGCCGCACCGCCGCACAGTGCGTCGTCTAGTTCTGCGTTCGGGAGAGCTGTTCGAGCAGCTTCCCTCTGGGACTGTCGGCGGGCACGAACCGCTGCACCCGCTCGCCGGCGAAGACCTCGCCCGTATAGATGTAGCCGCGCGAATCGACCGCGATCATGTGCAGACCGTAGAACAGGCCGCCGTTATCGCCCATGCTGCCCATCTGGCCCACCACCTTGCCATCGTCCCGGTTGAGGAACCAGATGTGGTTATTCGTCAGATCCGAAATGAACAGATAGCGCTGCTGCCGGTCTGGTGAGAACGCCACGCCGCCGGTGGATCCGCCGATGCCCGTCGTCGGCGCGAGGACGAATTCCTTGAGGAACTTGCCGTCCTTGGTCGTGACGTGGATGCGGTTTGCGTTGCGATCCGCCGCGTACACGAGGCCGTCGTTGGAGACGTTCAGCGTGAGGTGGCCGCGGAACTCCTTCGGCATCGGCCCTCCCGGCGTGTAGGCGCGGTCCGCCTCGTTGGTACTGACCTGGGAGAGCGGTTTGCCGTACGCGCCCCAGCCGCGCTTGAACGCCAGCGTCTTCAGGTCGAACACCATGACGCGTCCGCCCAGGTAGCTGTCGGCCACGTAGATGTCGTTGTCCGCTTCCATGATCCGAATCTCTTCAATGCCTCCGACGATCATCGGCGTCGTAGGCGGATACTTCTGTCGGAATGCGGCACGCGAGGCGGCCGCCTTCGCCGCCGCCTCGGGGTTGGGTTGACCGCGCCCGCCGGGCGGCGCGATGAATCCCGCCACCGGGCCCTGGCCGCCGCGGCCGGGCACGCGCGGGGCTGCCCCACGGCCGCCGCCACCGCCGCCCTCGGTCTCAGGCACACGCGCGATCTCGCCGACGACCTTGCCGCTCTTCGGATCGTACTTGCGCACCGTGTCCTGGCCGATGTAGACGAAGCCCTGGCTGTCCACATCCATGCCGTGTCCCTGCGGCGCGTCGAAGGACCCGATGACGTTGCCGGTCTTGTCGAGGTGGATCATCGCCGGAGGCCGGACGCAGCAATCGGCAATCGGAGGGGTGAGCTCAGCCTCGAGCTCGATATCCGTCAGATCGTTGGGACGGTTCAGTACCCAGACGTTGTCGTCCGTGTCGACGGCCAGGCCCGTTACGCCGCCCATCTTCCATTTGGTGGGCAGCGGCTTCGGCCAGTCGGGGTCAAACTTGTAGCGGGGCGTCGACTGCGCCTGGGCGCCGTGGCTCGTATAGGAAGTCACGAGCGCAACGCCGGCCAGCAGGGCGAGCGCGGCCCCGATGTTCGGATTGATCTTCATCATGTGACGTCTCCGTCGGCAATAGGTTCGGGGCAGGAGTCTAGCCGCCGGCGACCGGGCCGTCAATCGACCGCGATCCCGCGCGTCCTCGCCAGGTCATGCATACACCTCACGGAAACCGGAACACCGCGTAGAACTGGTTCTCGAATGTCTGCTCCAGCGGAATCGGCGCGGGGTGCACGTAGTCCTTCCGAATCACGAGATGCGTCCAGCCGTGCGTCCGCGCCGCCTCCAGGATGGCATCGTTCCACTCCGGCCGCTGCAGCAGCCTCTGCAGTTCGCGCCGCTCGTCTGCAGACGGAACCACCTCGTAGGCGTAGTTCACGGCAAACGCCTGATGGCCGAAGAGCGCCGGGATCTGCATCTGCCGGTCGTCACGCGTGAAGTTGCCCGCCGGGTAGCGAAGGTCGTTCGTCACGATGATCGTGCCACTTGTGGGGATGACGGCAAGCGCCTCGGCCAGCGATCGATTGTCGACGAACTCATGGCCGTCTTCGGGACTGCGGAGGAGCATAAGCGAGTAGCGTGCGGCGGCGGCGGCCACCGGCACGATCGCCAATGCCATCGTCAGGAGGACGGCGGCGCGGCGGCGGCGCCCCAGCAGACCCCAGCGCCTGCCGGCGACGCTCAGGGCGAAGGCGTGCAGCAGGAACGGCACCGGATGGAGAACCTGCAACCAGTCTTCGCCGGCGCCTCCCCCGCCCGCGGTGATGTTATCCAGGCGAGTCGCGTTCACGATCACGATCGGAGCGATAGCCATCAGCAGCACGGGAGCACTGCGCCGTTCCGGATCCCGGACCCCCGCGGTCAGCACGATCAGGACAGGCAGGAACAACCACAGGACGTCGACAAGAAGGCCGGGGACGCTCCCCCGCGCCTCAATCCCCCGGAGGTGGTACAGCGGGAACAGCTCCACAAAAAAGTTCGAGTCGGACGTTGCCAGGAAAAACGCGACCAGCGTGGCCACGAACACGGCCCCGGCCATCAGCACCTGTGGCGACGGCCGAAGACGCTTCGTGACGATGGCACGCCATGCGTCCGCGAGCACGAAGCCCGCGAGGAGCGCCAGGCCCGCCGGCGTCTTGACGAGGATGGCGCTTCCGATGAGGAACACCGGGAGCCGCCATCCCAGGGACGGCGCGGCCGCGACGGCCGCAATACTGCTGAGAATGACAAAATCACCGCCGACGTTCTTCCCCTCGTTCGAGAGGATGCCCCAGAGGCCGTAGTCTCCGACCATCTGGCCGATCGAGAACCCGCCCGACGTGGCCGCCGCCCACAGCTGCGGGCCAAACTTGTCCCAGAAGGAGCTCGACAGCGACGGCGTCGCGACGAGCAGCAGCGGAACGGTGACGCTGCGAGGCAGCGCCGGGCTGAGGTAGCGAGCCGCCGCGACGGCCGCCGCCACCACGCCGGCGGTCAGCAGCGGCAGCACGATCAGGAACAGCGCATGGTGGGGCAACAGTCCGGAACCGCGCGAGATCACGGCCGCCATCGCGTGAGTGCCGTAATGGTAGGTGCGGCCTCCCCCCACGTTGCTCAGCGACGCCGGAGGGTACGTGTCCGCGACGACCAGCGCGTGTACTTTCTCCAGGAAGACAGCCGTGTCGACGTTGTAGAAGACTGGTGGGAAGCTGCCGGGCGCCATGTAGACAAACGTGATGCCGATCGGAGACAACAGGATCACGGCCAGGATTCCCGCCGCGACGCCGTCCCACCGGAATCGAACAGCTGTCTGTGGCCACGAAAACGCGGTGCGTCCCCGGACCCACACGGCCGTGGCCACCAGCGCACCTGGCCCCACGGACCATGGGAGCGAGAACACCAGCGACAACAGAAACCCGATCGTCGTCAGCAGGAGCCCGGCGACTGTACGGATCACCGCCCACGACAGCCCGAGCTCCTGGTCCACCCGGTCGATGAGCAGCGAACCAACGACGTAGCCGAAGAGATACACGGCCACCAGTGCGCCGGCGGCCGACACCAGAGGTGCACCCGCGAACGACGTCATCGCGACGGTGACAAGGACAGCGGCGAGAAGAGCCACGCGACTACCGCGTGCTCCAGGGCTACGGTGACTGCGTTGCACGTCGAAGGCCGACTCCGATGTCGTCCGCGTGAATCGTGATCGTCGCCCAGCCGGCCTGACGTTCCCAGGTCATCACGCGACCTAGGCCCACCAGCATCGCGGCCACCGACGCCACGTGCGCCCAGCGGCGCGGCGGACGAGTGTCCGGCGCCGGGTCGGCGGGAGCGGCGTCGTGTGGGGCACGGACCGCCGGCTCGTTGCCGGTCAGCCACGCGTCGAGATCGGCCGCGTACGCAAACACCGAGGCGCCCCGCCCGCCCGGCAACCGGCGTACCGGTAGAGCAAGCTTTCGTTCCCACCGCTGGACGGTGCGTTCGTCCCGCCCCAGGCAGGCGGCAATCGCCTTCCAGGAGTCGAGCCGCCCGGAGCCGCGCGATGAGTGACCGGACATCCGCCGGTACTCTATCGCAGCTGACGAACGGGCGAGTCGATCCGCCCACCGCCCGTGACGAATCCGGAGCCTGTGTAAATGACGACGTAGCGGAACGTCGACGTGCCGGCCCCCTCGTCATCATCCTGAACGGTCATATCCAGGCTGTAGACGCCGGCCGATGTGTAGACGTGCGATGCGGAGCACACATCCGCCGCAATGCTGCCGGCTGTCTCCGCACCATCGCCCCACTGGATCGAGCAGGCAAACGTATCCAGCGCACCGGGATCGGTGAAGGACACGGACACGGCAATCGGTGTCCCGATCGATTGCGGCGCAAGTGGCGCGGTGATTGCGCCCACGGTCGGCGCGACGTTGACCACGGTGACCGTCGCCGATCCGGCCGCGCTCGCACCGTCAGGATCGGTCGCTAAGACAGCCACGATCCGTGTGGACGGCCCATCCAGGCCGGCGGCCGAGAAGTTGACATTCAGCCCGGGCGTCTCGAACGACCCGTTGTTGTCGAGGTCCCAGGCATAACTGACTGGATCGTCGTCCGGATCGCTCCCGAAAGCGGTCAGCACGATTGATGAGCCTTCGGCGACGCTGTACGGACCGCCCGCCGACACGATCGGCGACTGACGACATCGCCGGAAGTCGTGTGGGCAGCGCGGTAGCGCAGCTACCGCGTTGAGACGAATCAGCGTTCAAGGGCGATCGACGTCGCCGATAAGATAGCTCTCCTCCTGAATAGGG
>Ga0209640_10003636_pt1 | contig 13482 bp, 8 predicted proteins | sample RifCSP10_1_FD_184018 | JGI IMG/M metagenome (GOLD analysis project Ga0209640, IMG submission 184018) | Soil microbial communities from Rifle, Colorado - Rifle CSP2_sed 10_1 (SPAdes) (version 2) | ecosystem: Environmental > Terrestrial > Deep subsurface > Rock core/Sediment | place: Rifle...
GGCCGCCCGATGAAGCGCGTCGCCGGCGGGCGGGTGCCGACCCGGTGACGCGACTGGCGTACTCCAGCCGGCTTCTGCAAACTCCGTCGGGTTGCTTCGTCCGCGGCCGGCTCGACTCGCGGCGACGACCCGACGGCGCGTCCCGCCCGTTCCCCGGTTCCCAGGTGAGGCCATGCACTCCACACGGCGACGAATCGCGATCCTCCCTGCCACCGCCGCGTGGCTGTTGACGCTGTCCGCGGTGTCGGCCGAAGCGCAGCTTCCGGAAATGAAGTGGCCGCCGCACGACCTGACCCGGCCTCGCCCGCCCGTCGTGAAGCCCGCGCCGGCCGGAGCGCTCGTACCCTCGCCATCGGATGCGATCGTGTTGTTCGACGGCAAGGACCTGTCCGCCTGGCAGGGCGAGAGCGGGGGGCCGGCCGCCTGGACCGTGACCGGCGGCCACTTCGAGGTCGCGCCCGGCAAAGGCGGTGTTGCGACGCGGCAGGGTTTCGGTGACGTCCAGCTCCATGTCGAGTGGGCCTCTCCGGCCAAGCGCGAGGGCGAGGGCCAGGAGCCGGGAAACAGCGGCGTGTTCCTCATGGGCATATACGAGGTCCAGGTGCTCGACTCGTACGGCAACGAAACGTACGCCGACGGCCAGGCCGGCGCGCTGTACGGGCAGTATCCGCCGCTCGTGAACGCGAGCCGGCCGCCCGGCGAATGGCAGACCTACGACATCGTGTTCCGCCGGCCGCGGTTCGATGCGGCCGGCAAACTGCTGAGCCCGGCGATCTTCACGGTGTTCCACAACGGGATCCTGATCCAGGATCACTCGGTGCTGGTCGGGCCGACAGCGCATCAGCGGCGGCCGCCGTACAGCGCACACGCGGACCGCCTGCCGATCTCGCTTCAGGACCACGGCCAGCCCGTGAGGTACCGGAACATCTGGGTCCGTGATCTCGAACGCTGAATGTGCGGACCGGTAGCGGGCCCTCGAGAATGATGCGCCGCCGGCTGTTCGCCCTCCTGCTCGGGACGCAGGCCCCGTTCGTCAGCGGCTGCGCGACCTCGACGCGGAGTGAAAACACCGCGCTCGTAGCGGCGGCTTCCGTGCCCGCGGCGGTCACAACCGATTCCGCCCGCGAGGTGCGCGTCACGATCGTGCAGCTCAACGATCTGTACGAGATCACGCCGACGGCGGGCGGCCGTTATGGCGGTCCCGCGCGTGTCGCCACGATCCGCCGGCAGCTGGCCGCGGCGAACCCGAACACCTTCACGGTGCTCGCCGGCGACATGCTCAGTCCCTCCGCGCTCGGGACGGCCCGTGTGGACGGGCAGCGTCTGGACGGCCGCCAGATGATCGCGGTACTGAACGCGATGGGCCTCGATTTCGCCACGTTCGGCAACCATGAATTCGATCTGTCCGAGGCGTCGTTGACGGGCCGCCTGGCCGAGTCGCGGTTTCATTGGATCTCCTCCAACGTGACCGGTGCGAACGGGACCCGGCTGCCCAATGTGGAACGCCACGAGATCGTCCGCGTTGCGGGCGGGCGAGACACGCTCCGGCTCGCGTTCATCGGTTCGACAATGGAGCGCGATCAGCGACCATATGCCCGGGTATCGGATGCGATCGAAGCCGCGCTCCGCGAAACAGCCATCGTGCGTGACAGCGCGGACGTGATCGTCGCCATCACGCACCTGCCGATTGCCCGCGATATCGAGATTGCCGAGCACGCGCCGGACATCGACCTGATCCTCGGTGGCCACGAGCACACGAACTCGCTGCTCCACCGCGGCCCGGCCCTCACGCCGATCGCGAAGGCGGATGCGAACGCGCGGACCGTCTGGGTGCACGATATCCGGTGGAACGCGTTGACGAAGCGGACTCGCATCGAGAGTCGCCTCGTCTCGATCACCGACTCGATCCAGCCGGATCCCGCCACGGAACGTGTGGTCGATGAGTGGGTCAATCGTGCCTACGCCGGATTCCGCCTGGCGGGATTCGAGCCGGACCAACTCGTCGCCACTTCGGATGTGGAGCTGGATGGCCTGGAGTCGAGCATCTTCGTGGACACGACGGCGCTGTCGAACCTGATCGCGGAATCGATGCGGGCCGAAACGCCGGCCGCGGACGCGGCCCTCTACAATGCCGGCTCGATCCGCATCGACGATGTGTTGCCTGCCGGCCCCATCCGCCAGTACGACATCATCCGGACCCTTCCCTTCGGCGGGCCGATCCTCGAGATCGAAATCAGCGGAGCGCTGCTCCGCCGCGCACTCGAGCAGGGTCTGCTCAACCGGGGTACGGGCGGGTACCTGCAATACGCGAACATCACGCGGGCCGCGGACGGGTGGCGCGTCGGTGCCCAGGCGCTCGACGATTCGCGAACGTACCGTGTGGCCGTGAGCGACTACCTGGTGTCGGGCCGTGAGCAGGGCCTTGGCTGGCTGAACCGGGAGACTCCCGGTCTGCGCGTGCTCCGCGAAGCCCGGGATGTGCGATTCGCGTTCATGGATGGACTGAAGCGACGATTCACCCGGTGAGATCCCGGCCCACCGCTCCGCATCGCGGCGTGCGGTCGCGTGCCCGCACGCTGTTGTTCGAGCTCCGCCGCCGCAAGGTGTTCCGTGTTCTGGCGGCGTACGCCATCGTGGCCCTCGGGGTGGCGGAGGGCGCGAACAACGTGCTGCCGCCGCTCGGCGTCGAATGGGGCCCGCGTGTGGTCATCTTCCTGCTGCTGATCGGACTTCCCGTTACGATCGTGCTGGCGTGGGCGTTCGACATCACGCCGCGCGGCCTCCAGCGAACCCCGGATTCGGTGCCCGCCTTCCCTGCAGGCGATCGGAGGGGCACTTCGAGGGCCGCAGCGGAGCCGGCGGCCGCGGAACCGCTGCCGCCCGGATCGATCGCCACGCTGCCGCTCGTCAACCTCAGCGGAGATCCGGCGCAGGACTACCTGAGCGACGGCCTGACCGAGGAGCTGATCGTGGCGCTGTCGCGTGTCCCGGGCCTGCGGGTTGCCGCGCGCACGTCATCTTTCGCGATGCGCAATGCGGCATCCGACGTTCGCACGATCGGGCGAAGCCTCGGTGTGCGACACGTTCTCGAGGGTGGCGTGCGAATGTCGGGCAACCAGCTTCGGCTTTCAGTCCAGCTCGTCGATGCGGAGACGGGCTATGCGGAATGGTCCGAGACGTACGACCGTCAGGTGGACGATCTGTTCGAGGTCCAGCGGAGTGTGGCCCAGGCCGTCGTCGAACGCGTGTCCGCCGGATCACGAGAGGCGGCCGACGCCGTGGCCGGCCCCGGCACGCGCAACCTCCAGGCCTACCACTACCTCCTTCGCGGGCGGCACCACTGGAACCGGCGGACGGAGTCCGCGCTGCGACGCGCAGTCGAGCACTTCGAACAGGCGATCGCTCTCGATCCCGCGTTCGCGCGGGCGTGGGCCGGGCTCGCGGACGCGCTCTCGCTACTCCTCGACTACGGCGCGCTTCCCGCCGCGGAGGCGCTGCCGCGCGCCATCGAATCGGCCGAGCACGCGCTCGACCTCGATGGCGACCTCGCCGAGGCGTGGACATCGCTGGCGCTGGTCCGCGAATTCGAGTGGCGCTGGGAGGAGGCCGAGGTGGCGTTCCGCCGATCGATCCAGCTCCGGCCCGACTACGCCGTGGCGCACCAGCGATTCGCCCTGCACCACGCCTGGCTCGGCCGAACCGAGGCCGCCATCGTGGAAGCGCGCACGGCCGAACGACTGGACCCTCTGTCCGCGGCCGTCCTCGCGAGCACCGGGTTCGTCCTCTACTACGGGCGCCATTACGACCTCGCCGCCGTGAACGCCAACCGGGCTCTCGAACTGGACCCGCACTTCGCCACCGCTCGCACAGCGCTCGGACTCGCGCGGCTGCATCAGGGGCGGCCGGATGAAGCGATCGCTGCGCTCGAAGCGGCCGCTGCCGACTCCGGCCGGGCCGCCTCGACGATTTCGCTGCTCGCCTGCGCCCGGGCCGCCGCCGGCCGGACCGGCGAAGCCGAAGCGGCCCTCGCCGATCTTCAGGCGGCCGCGCACGAGCGACACGTGCCCGACTACTACCTGGCTTTGCCGCAACTGGCCCTCGGCAATGGGGACGGCGCGCTCGACGCACTGGAAAGGGCCTGCGCCGCTCAGGCTCCCCAGATGGCGTACATCAGAGCCGAGCCGCTGCTCGATCCGCTGCGCGGACAGCCGCGCTTCGTTGCCCTGCTCGAACGAACCGGACTTCTTCGCTACTGAGTTGGTGAGGGCGGGCTCGACACCGCAGTGGCGGGGGTTCGTCCGTCACGCATGCCCCACCGCGACCGCATGTCCGGGGGGTTCGGGCCTCGTTCCGCCGGCCGACTCAGAGCGTGACGATCCCGAGCGGCGGGTTGCTGCGCCAGCGGCCGCGTGTGAAGTCGGGCACCTCCACCGGCCGGCTCCGGTCCGCGACTGAGCGCTGCGACAGCTCGACGATCGAGCTGAGCGCCGCCGCATCGTACACGTTCATGTCCGTCGGCAACCCGTCGCGCAGGCATTTGACCAGCCGGTAGTCCTCGAGGAAGTCCATTCCGCCGTGGCCCGCGAACTCCTCCCGGCGTTCGCGGATCCCCTTCCACAATGGATGATCGAACTCATCGTACCACTCGCTCGCCTCCTGCCACTGGTGCGGCTGGCTGCGACCCTCGACGTAGACACGGTGCGGGTAGCCCCGGACCAGCCCGCGCGTGCCCTGCACCATGTGGATCCGGCTGTACGGCCGCGGCAGATTCGTATCGTGGCCGACGAAGATCGTCCGACCCTTGGCCGTCCGGATCATGGTCGTGTTGACATCGCCCAGCGCGAAGGTCTCCGCCCGCTTCGGGTGACCCTGCGGGTAGTGCTCCCTCGCGAACTCCTGAAGCCCGCGCGACGGACCCGACATCGACACCAGGTACTCGAATCGGTCGCCCCGGTTGATGTCCAGGCAGTTCGAGACCGGGCCGAGACCATGCGTCGGATACAGATTGCCGTCGTGCTTCCACGCCCACGCCCGCCGCCACAGACCCTCGCCCTCATCGGCGAACTTGATCTCGCGCAGATCGTGCAGGTAACCGCACTCCGCATGCAGTACCTCGCCCAGCAGGCCCTGCCGCACCAGGTTGAACGCCAGCATCTCCGGCCGGTCGTAGTTGCAGTTCTCCATCATCACGCAATGACGGCCGAGCTGCTCCGCCGTCTCCACGATCGCCCAGCAATCATCGATGCTCGTGGCGAACGGAACCTCGCTGGCCGTGTGCTTCCCGTTGTGCATGGCGGACAGCGCGATCGGGACATGCCACTCCCACGGCGTCGCATTGAACACGAGATCGAGGTCTTCTTCCGCGCACAACCGCTCGAAATCCCGCTCCCCGCGCGTGTAGAGCCGCGGCTCTTCGAAGCCGGCCTCCATCACGATCTTCTTCGCCCGCTCCGCGTGAGCCGGCCGGATGTCACAGATCGCCGCGATGCGGGCGCCCGGGATATGCACGAGATTCTCGACGTGCGATGTGCCCTGCCCGCCCACACCAACGAACCCGATCCGCACCGTCTCCATCGGAGGCGAGGCGAGCACCGGCGCACCCGCGGGCACGGCCCCGGCCACCGTCACCGGCGACGCCGTCGAGCAGGACGAGGCCTCGAGCGCCCCGAGCGCCACGCCGGCGCCGATCGCGCCAGTCCTCAGAAACGCACGCCTGTTGATTCCCGTCTCGTTGCCACCCGGCCCGTCTTCCCGTGCCGCCACGCTTTCCTCCCGGGATCCGCGATTCGTTGCCGCCTCATCCTTCGAGCACCGCCCGGCCCTCCGCGCAAGCTGCCGAGGCTGCGGGATGGAGGCAAGACGTCGTGCGCCATCGGCGATTTCGATGTATCGCTGAACGCGGTCTCGAAGCACATGAAGGTGCTGGAGCGGGCGGGGCTGGTACGCCGCGAAGTCGTGGGGCGGTAGCACTGGCTGCATCTGGAGGTTGCGCCGCTGGCGGCGGCGGAGAACTGGATTGCGAGGCAGCGGCGGTTCTGTGAGGAATCGCTGGACGGCCTCGAGGCGTACGTGTTGAAGAAGCGCAGAGGACACTCATCCGGGGAGTAGCGCGTTGACGGAATCAACCAGGGCGGCGGGCTCGAGGATGACGGAGACATCGTTGACGATCCGCCGGCAGATCGGCGCGCCGCCGGAGGGAGTCCGGCCAGCGCGTCACGAACTTCTGGCGTCCTGAGGAGCCGACAGACGCCACCGAGGCGGCTGGGTAAGCGATCGGCCCGGATCGACAGTCCGGCCCGTCGTTCGCGAGCCTCAGTTCGCGGGCGTGAGGCCGAGCTGACCGGCAAGGAACGCGAGTTCGCGAGTCGTGTCCTCTATACGCAGAGATAGCGGTCTGCCCCGGCCGGCTGCGTGGCCCCCCCTGGTGTCGTACCAGAGGATCACGGGCAGACCCGACCCGGTGGCCACCTGCAGTTTCGCGGTCATGCGCCGTGCCTGAAGCGGCGGCACGCGCGTGTCCAGGTCTCCGGTGGCCAGCATGACCGCCGGATAGTGCACGCCGTCGCGAACGTTCTGGTACGGTGAGTATTGCCGGATCGCCTCGAACTGCGCGGGGATCCGGGCGTCGCCGTACTCCAGCAGGGCCGGCGCGTTATTGGTGCGGCTGAAGGTGAAGAACCGGACCATGTCGAGATCGGGGTAGGTGCACAACACGGCCCTGTAGAGGTCGGGCCGCTGCGTCATGGCGGAGGCGACGAGCAGGCCGCCGTTGCTGCCGCCGCTGATGCCGAGGTGATCGGGGCTGGTGTAGCCGTCGCGGATCAACTGCTCGGAAGCGGCAATGAAATCGTCGAACACGTGCTGTTTGTTCTCCAGCATGCCGTCGCGGTGCCAGCCTTCACCGAATTCGCTGCCCCCGCGCAACGTCGCCACGGCCCATACTCCGCCCATCTCGATCCACGCGGCGGTCGCCGCCGAGAAGCCCGGCTTCAGCGCGAGATTGAACCCGCCATAACCGGTCAGGATCGTCGGGTGCGTGCCATCGAGGGCGAGGCCCTCGCGATGGACGACGTACATGGGCGAGCGTGCTCCGTCCTTCGACGCGAACCACACCTGGTCGATGGTGAAGCCCGTGGCATCGAAGGGCACTTTCGAGCTGTCGGAGATCGTGCGCGTGCCACTCGCGAGATCGACCGCCCACGTCGTCGCCGGCAGCAGATGCCCCGACAGCGTGAGCAGGGCCCGGCCCTCGCCGCCCGCGCGGATGCCCGCCGTCGTCCCCGGCGGCATCTCCATCTCGCCCGCCGGTGTTCCGTCCATCTCGAAGATGCGGATGCGATCGCCGACATCGTGCAGGTAGGTCGCGTAGATCTTCCCGTCGATGAACGCGTAGCTCTCGAGAACGTCATCGCCCTCGGCAAGGATCGTCTTCCATTGCCCGGGTCCCGGACGGGCCGGATCCGCGACCGCGAGGCGGTAGCGGGGTGCGCCGAGGTCGGTCAGGATCCAGATCCCGCCGTCGTGCCAACGCGCGGACACGTGAGCCTGCGAATCGGCGATCAGAGTGCGAACGGCTCCGGTCCGCGGATTCTGCAGATACACATCGTTCGACGCCCAGCCGTGCTGGACACCGAGGATGCGCAGCTGCGCCGAATCCGCGAGGTCCGCGGACAGAAAGGCGGTCGGAGGCAGTCCTTCGCCGTACAGGATCTCATCGTGCGCGGCCGCCTGGTCGAATTCGTGATGCCTCAGCCTCGGACCTTCCTCGCGCGAGCGATGCACGTACGTGAAGCCCTTCCCGTTTTCGTCGAATTCGACACCGCCGTACAGGGCCCGGGGCAGCCGATCCTCGAGATCCTGCCCGAGCGTCAGATCGCGAAACCGGATCTCGGTCTCGTCCTGGCCGCCCTGCCTCACGGCGTACATCATCGTGCGGCCGTCCCGCGAGAAGTTCAGCACTTCCAGAATCGTGCGATACGCTGGATCGAACGACGCCGGATCCAGAACGACTTCGTACAGACCCGCCGGATCCGGTTTCGAGCTGTCACCGGCCGCCGGCGCCGGACGACGGTAGACGCGTTCCGCTTCTTCACCCGCGCGACGCAGCGTGAAGTACTCGTAGCTGCCCGCCTTGCGAACCGACCCTGTCTCCGGAACGTCCATCAGCTCGCGCAGTCGCGCGCGCAACCGGTCCCTCACGTCCGACGAATCGACAATCGTCTCCGCATATGCGTTCTGTGCCGTGATCCACGCCCGCGTTTCCGCCGACGCCTGATCCTCGAGCCACCGGTAGTCGTCTTCGAACGCCACCCCATGGAGCGAATCCACGACCGTCTCGATGCGTGACGCCGGCGGCGGCGGCCAGGGACTCCGCGAGCACGCGGCGAGCGCGACGATGCACGTGGCGAACATCGTGATCGTGCGATTCAGCACGTGCTTCCGCATCAATCCTCCAGCGCCTGGGTCGATCCTGAAGCCATTCGTTCGTCCCTCGGGACGCGGCCCTGCCGGACGGATTCTATCCCCGTTTCCCACGACCGCAAAGCGGCGTTCGCCGCACGCTGGCCCGTTGCGGGCAACGAAGGGGGCGGCTGCCGGAACTCGATTGAACCGCTGTTTCCGTTTCGTGCTGCCCCTGGACCGCGCTGGAGACCGTGAGTCCCGATGGTTGCGACCGGTCCGCAGGGGGTGTGGCCGTCTTGCCGCACCTCGGGCGCGATCCGGGTCCACCACTATCCCGTAATTGATTCGTGCTCAGCGAGTTAAGGTCGTCGGTCCACGTTCGGTCGGGGGGCCGGGCCGAAGCTGCGGAGGCATGAATCCTGCTGAGTGTGCCCCTGCCCTGTAGCGGAGAGGCTACGACCGGCCCCCCGGGATTGACGAGCCTCTCCGAACACCCTGTTCAGGAGGCACTCGAATGAAGTTTGCACGAATTGGAGTCACGCTGGCCGTCGCTGCCCTGGCGTCGGCCGCGTGCGAGCAGGCGAGGGACCCGGTGGCCTTGAGCGATGCCGAGTTCGCGCCCGCCTTCGCGTTCACACCCGGTCAGATCACCGCCGGCGAGGCGTGGGTCTGCAAGGACGGACCGGCCAACTTCACCTACAACTTCAGCGCCGCAGGCCGCATCGGCGGCGGCAACAGCTTCCTGGCGTACGAGTCGGCCGTGACGGTCGATGCGGGGAACCCGCTCAATGGAACATTCAGCATCGTGGGCGCGGGCTGCGTCCTGATCGCCAAGGGTTCCGGAGCGGGCATCATCGTGACGGAGCTGACGGAGCCGGCTGGCACGGTGTTCAAGGAATCGCAGCTCTACACCTACCAGACCGTGCAGGTGGCTGGTGGCGATACTGGAACGCCGAGTCCGGTCGGTTCGCCAACGAACAGCCGGTCGGTTGACACGGCTCCCATCGGACAGGACTGGGCCCAGCTTGGGCTGTTCGTCAACGAACTCGAGCCGCCACCGCCACCGCCGCCGGCGGAGGGTCGCATGACGGGTGGTGGGGGTCAGATCGACGTGGGCGTCGCGAGCATCACGCGCGGCTTCACGATCCACTGCGACATCACGCTGTCGAACAACCTCGAGATCAACTGGGGCGACAACAAGTGGCATCTGGACAAGCCGCTGACGGCTGCGACGTGCATTGACGACCCGAACTACAGTCCGGGTCCGCCGCGTGCGCCGTTCGACACGTTCATCGGCGAGGGTATTGGCCGGCTGAACGGAGTGGACGGGTCGAAGGTCGTGTTCACGTTCATCGATGACGGCGAGCCGGGCAAGACCGACCTGGCCGGCTTCCAGATCTGGGACGCGAACGGCAATCTGGTGCTCGATGTGCCGCTGAGCTATCTGACTCACGGCAACATCCAGGCGCACTACGACCAGCCGCACGGCGACAACTGGAACAAGTAGGACCGATCGCCGCGGCCGGAGACGGCTGCGCGGTCCGCAGCCCCCGGGAGCCGATTGGTTCCCGGGGGCTATTCGCATCCGGCGCCCCGGCATGTCGGGCATGTGCGAATCCGCATCCCATTGGCGGATCGTCTCCGGATGCACGGTGTGCCGCCGTGTGCGGCGGTCTGCCGCGATGGGTCGCGACGCCGGTCACGAATCGCCCTCGATCGTCGAGGGGGTCGTCAGGCGAGGCTGCGATCGACAGAATGGGCTGACTGGGTGTGCCGACCATCGAATGTCTGGACGGAGTGCCATGAACGACGAGGGATTCGACCTTCCCGCGGTCCGGTTCGCCGAGTTGGGCGAGCGAGTGGTCGCGCTCATGCAGAGTGCGCTGGAAGCCGAGCGGGCGACACCGGTTCTGCAGCGGATCGGCGGGTCGGCGCTGCGTGAAATGCTGGATGAGCCGCTGCCGGTGTCGGCGCAATCCGTCGAGCGCATCCTGGAGACGTGGAGTCGTGTGATCCTGCCCCATTCGCGGCGGAACGGCCATCCCCGTTTCTTCGGCTACGTCTGCTTTTCCGCCGATCCGGTCGGCATGCTCGCCGATGCGCTGGCCTCGGCTCTGAACAATCCCGTGACGGCGTGGCGGTCGGCGCCTGCGGCGGCGGAGATCGAGCGGCTGGTCGTGCGCTGGCTGGATGCGCTGACGGGCTTCGGCGGGGGTGGCGGGTTGCTGGTCAGTGGTGGTTCGATGGCGAACTTCCATGCGCTCGCGTGCGCGCTCATCCGGGCGGAGGAGCGTAGTGGGCTCGGCGACGGCTCGCGTCACCGGCTGACGGCGTACCTCACACGCGAGGCGCACGTCTCGCTGCGGAAGGCGTTGCAGGTGCTCGGTGTTCCGTCACGCAACGTGCGCGTGATCGGCATCGATGATGCGCGGCGCATGCGAGTGGACGATCTGAGCGCACGGCTTGCTGAAGACGCCGGCAGCGGGCTGGTGCCGGCCGTGATCTGCGCATCGGCCGGCACGGCCAACACCGGCGCGATCGATCCGCTGGCCGACATCGCGCATATCTCGAGGAACGGCGGGATCTGGTACCATATCGATGGCAGCTACGGCGCACCCGCGGTAATGACGCCGGACTACCGGTGGATGGCGGACGCCTTCGCCATGGCGGATTCGCTTTCGCTGGATCCGCACAAGTGGCTGTTCGCGCCGCCCGACGCGGGCTGCATTCTCCTGCGCGCTGACGAATCGGCGCGCCGCGCGTTCATGCTGCACAGCGAGTACACCACGGTCAGCGAGACGGACCCGATCGAGCGATTCGCCTTCTTCGACCACGGGCTGGAGATGTCGCGCCGTTTCCGCGGCCTCAAGATCTGGATGATCCTGAAGGCCCGGGGCAGCGCCGCGATCGCCGATGTCATCGCCCGGGACATTGCCCTGCGGCAGCACCTCGATGCCCGCATCGCGGCGGAGCCACGGCTCGAGGCGCTGGGTTCCCAGCTCAGCATCAGCTGCTTCCGCTACGTTCCCGCCGATGGGGTTCCGGCCGATTCCGTCAATGCGCTGAACGCCGCGATCCTGGGGCGTCTCAACCGCGAGGGTGACTGCTACATGTCGCCCACGGTGCTCGATGACCGGTATGCACTGCGCGTGTGCATCGTGAATTTCCGGACGCAGGCGGCGGACATCGAGTTCCTCGTCGATCGCATCCTGCAGATCGGCGGTGAAATCGAGCGCGGTTTTGTGGAGGCCGCCAGGCGGCCGGGCTGATCGCGCTTCGCCGCAAATATCGACGGCGCCAGGCGGCCGCGCTCGACTCGGCCGACCACCGTATCTTTGCGCGGTGGAAGGAGACGGACCACCGGGGCCGGAGGTTCCGGGACCGCGTCCTGCCGTTGGCCGGGCCGGGCTGCGCCTTGCGCGGAGCGGCTCTTCTCACGGAAAATGGACGGCGAGCCGGTGCGACCCCGACGCCTGGGGTGTACGGCGCCCTCGACCCGGAGGATCCAACCATGTCGGAGAGCATGACGCGTCGCGACTTCGTGGCGGACACGACGAAGGCCGCGTTCGGCGCGATGGTCGTTCCTCGCCGCGTCCTGGGCGGCCCCGGTTATCGGGCGCCGAGCGACATGCTGAACTTCGCGGTCGTCGGGATGGGCCAGCAGGGTACGGACAACGCCGAGTCCCTGATCAGCGAGAATCTCGTCGCCGTGTGCGATGTGGACCTCGCCTTCTCCGGCCGCAACGTCGAGAACAAGCTCAAGACGCGCGACGGCAAGGACAGGCCGGAAGGCGCGAAGCTGAAGGAGCAGTTCGCGAAGGCGGCGCGCTACACCGACTTTCGCGAGATGCTCGACCGTCAGAAGGACATCGACGCCATCGTCGTGGCGACACCGGACCATCTCCATGCGACGGTCGCAAAGGCGGCGATGCAGCTCGGCAAGCACGTCTACGTGCAGAAGCCGCTGACTTGGTCGGTGCACGAGGCGCGAGTCCTGAGCGAGCTGGCGCGCACGACGGGTGTGGCTACGCAGATGGGGAATCAGGGTCACTCGAGTGACGACGCGCGGCTGATCAACGAGTGGGTCCAGGCGGGCCTGATCGGCCCGGTCCACGAGGTCCACGTGTGGACGAACCGGCCGATCTGGCCGCAGGGCATTCCCCGGCCCGCTCCGATGCCGGCGCCGTCCGATCCGAATGCGCCGCCGTCGTGGAATCGGACGGCCGTCGCGAACCGGACGGCGGCCGGCCTCTTCGGACCCTGGGACATCCCGGAGGAATTCGACTGGCAGATGTATCTCGGTCCGGTCGTCGAGAACATTCCCTATCACCCCATTTATCACCCCTTCAACTGGCGAGGCTGGACGGCGTTCGGCGTAGGCGCGCTGGGCGACATGGGTGCGCATCTCATCGATCACCCGTTCTGGGCGCTCGACCTGATGTATCCGACGACGATCGAGGCTACGTCCACGCCGTGGGGCGGGCCGCGCGACGCGCCGCAGTGCTATCCGCTCGCCATGACCGCACACTACGGATTCCCGGCGCGCGGCGACCGGCCGGCGGTACGCCTGAGCTGGTTCGACGGAGGTCTCATGCCGCGGCGCCCCGGGCAACTGCCGGAGACGGAGATCGTCGAAGGCAAGGAGGTCCCGCTCCAGCTGAATCCGGAAGGCGGCGTCGTGTTCTTCGGCGAGAAGGGTGTTCTCATGCACGAGACGTACGGCTCGAAGCCGCGTCTCTTCCCCGAATCGCTGATGGAGGCGGCGAAGTCCGTGCCGCAGAAGTATCCGCGGATCGAGGGGGGTTCGCACCACATGAACTGGGTGCGTGCCTGCAAGGGTCTCGAGAAGGCCACGTCGCCGTTCGAGTACGCTTCGCTCCTCACCGAGACGATGCTGCTCGGAATGGTCGCCCTGCGAACGGGCCAGGGCCGGAAGATCGTCTATGACGGCGCGCGCATGGAAGTCACGAACGTGCCGGAAGCGAACCAGTACCTGACGCGCGAGTACCGGCCCGGCTGGGAGCTGTAGACCGCACTTCAATCGCGCCTGTCGACCCGGCTGGCCGGTAATGTCGATCG
>Ga0209640_10003637_pt1 | contig 13481 bp, 11 predicted proteins | sample RifCSP10_1_FD_184018 | JGI IMG/M metagenome (GOLD analysis project Ga0209640, IMG submission 184018) | Soil microbial communities from Rifle, Colorado - Rifle CSP2_sed 10_1 (SPAdes) (version 2) | ecosystem: Environmental > Terrestrial > Deep subsurface > Rock core/Sediment | place: Rifle...
GGATCACTTCGAACACCGATCCACCCGTCGTCACGACATCTTCGCACACCAGCACGCGTTCCCCCCTCCTGATCTCAAAACCTCTCCGCAACTCCATTACTCCCTCTTTCCGCTCGGTGAACAATGTTCTCGCTCCGAGTTGCCGACCCACTTCCTGTCCAACTACAATTCCTCCCAACGCTGGAGCAATCACCACGTCTATTCCTGCCTCCTTGAAATGCGCCGCAATGTTCCTACACAGCATCGTTGCGTGAGCTGGAAACTGAAGTACCTTCGCACACTGAAAATATTGGGGGCTATGAAGGCCTGATGTAAGCTGGAAATGTCCCTCCAGCAGGGCTCCACTTTCTCTAAAGAGAGAAAGCACTTGTTGTTTATCCATGTACCGAACTAGGAGGTGTTGAGGCCAGGACGTGGACGGCGGAAGACTTGCACCACCCGCGTCAGTGTTGTTGGTTCGCCCTCAATATAAAGAAAGCGGGAAAGAGTATCAAAGCGATAAGCGGATGCCCGCGCGGAGGAAACTGGTAAACCCGAGGTTTGGATCGTTATGGACGTAGCTCGTTTTTGCTTCCATTTGAAGTGCGAGCCACCGGACCAGGTAAATGTCGACGCCCGCAGTGAGGCCAAAAGTCAAACGCGTCCTCCCCGGGATGTTGTAGTAAGTGACCAGCACACTGTCCACAGTCTCCTTGTACACAGCCCCGGTCAGCCTGGTCGCGCCAAGCGTGGCCCCGACGAATGGCGAAACGCGCATGGATGGCAGAAGGGAATACTTCATGGCCAGTGAGAGCATTCCCAAGGTGATGTCCTTCGACCGCACCGGAATGCCCGGGAGCTCCGATTGAAACGATTGCTCGTTAAACTTGAGATATGCAAGATCCAACCCCATCCCGAATGCCAGGGCACGATTGACGTTGACCATAAACTTTACGGAAATGCTCGGGCCCATTTCCCAAAACGACGTGAGGCCGTTTCTGGACTGTGGGATTCCTGCTCCAAATGAAATAATAAGCGATTGCTTTCTATAGGGATGTGCAAGCGCAGATGGTGAGGCAGGATGTTCATCCTGCGCGAGCGCGAGGGGGATGTACAGGAGCACCAGAAACAATATCGAACGTTGTCTGGTAATGTGTACCACTTTGGGAGCGTCAAGGAGCGTTATCATGACCTTACCCTTTCAGGTAATAGTTACTTGGTCATTTCCTCCCCCCGAAGGACCTGAGAACAGTTACGACACCGCCCGCCGACGGCCAATTCTCACCACCCTCTTGCCTTCCGCAGGGTCGTGATGTGCTCGACATGTTTTTCTCCGTGGCGTGCGTATGTCTTCAGCATGGATTCAAGTGTCACAGGCCCCACTTCCGGATGTTGAGCTGTGCGGCTCCAGCTTGATTCAGGCTGGCCTTCCAACAAAACTCCCCACCGGGTGTGCAGCCCTTCCAGAATGACAATGGATTCGTCAATGGGTGTTCCCGCAACATCGGGAAGCATTGCCCATTTGTCCTGGTCGTACGGTTTTAATGTCGGATTCTCTTCAGTCAGAATGAGCTTCATTCTAATGAACGCGTTCAAATGAGAATCTGCCATATGGTGCACAACCTGCCGAACCGTCCAGCCCCCCTCGCGATACGGAGTGTTGAGCTGGGACTCATTCAGATCTTTGACCGCCGCCCTGACAGCCAACGGCAGGCTCTTGATCTGATTGATCATTGCGGTCCTCTCCAATGCAGTTAACATGCCAGTCTCCTAAGAAATGGATTGTGTGATAAATGATGGGTTCCTCTACGAGAGACGATAGGGTTGGGTTCAAATCTGCCGCAGAACCAGGAAAAACTTACTTGCGGATGCCCGCATCAGTCAGAATTGTCCGAGCCGCCTTTGAAAGGGCGCTGGCGGTTTTCGAACTCCGGTTTGTAATATTCGGAGGCTTCGTATTCCTGTGCCCACCCATTCTCCATCTGAAAAGCGTGGAGATGGCCAAGAACTTTCTCGTATTCACTTTGTCGGATCTTCCGGTTGAGGAGCGGCGTCGAGAGCGCCTTGTGGGTCGGAAAGTACTGTGCCATCACGCTGAGTGAGGTGGTAGTGCCCAGCTCGGAGTTAACCCAGTTCAATGCCTTCCTGCTTTCAGCGATGTCGTTTGGCAACACGAGGTGACGAATGATCAACCCGCGCTTCACCAGACCATCCTCCCCCAGCACCAAATCGCTCCCTACCTGCCGGTGCATCTCCTTGATCGCAGCTTGCGCGTGCCGGGGGTAGTCTTTGATCTTTGAGTATTGATACCCCATTTGAGCATCCATGTACTTCAAGTCAGGCAAATAAATATCAATGATTCCTTCAACCAATTGAAGCACCTCGACCGAGTCGTACGCGTTGGTATTGTAGATGAGGGGAAGCTTCAGTCCTTGCCCCGCTGCAACCGTCACCGCCTTGATAATCTGGGGAACAAAGTGGGTGGGTGACACAAAGCCAATCTCGTGACATCCTTTTACCTGCAGTTCGAGCATCATTTCCGCCAGCCGCTCGATGCTCACTTCGTTCTTCTGCTCTTCCTTATAATTCTGACTAATGAGGTGGTTTTGACAATACACGCAGCGGAGATTGCAGTTGCCAAAGAAAATGTTTCCCACACCGTGGGTACCCACCAGTGCGGGCTCTTCACCAAAGTGAGGTGTGTAGGACGAAACGATTGGGAGGTAACCAGAGTAGCAGCGGGAGATCTCGTTCTTCAAACGGTTGTTGCCACAGTCGTGCGGGCAAATCGTGCATGAGGCAAGCATTGCCTCCAGTGCATCCACCCGGCGATGCAGTTCGCCGGAACGTAGCAATGTGAGATACGAAGGAACAAACTCCACGACCCGTCTTCCCGTCAAGTATGGTTGCTTGTGTTGGTTGAAATATACGACAATCGCGCCCGAGTTGCATCTCCCGATCTTGGTTTGCTCCAGCGGAATTTGTATACTGTTAGTGGTTCACTCGCTCATTCCCTGGTCTATTCCCTTTCATCATGGCTGAACATTTCTTCATAACCGGCGGCACCGGGCTTGTCGGTACAAACATGCTTCCCCGCATCCTGAATGCATTTCCAGGGTCCACGATTACCCTTCTCGTCCGGGGAGAGAATGAACAAGAAGCCTCGCAACGTGTCCGGATGATAGCGCAACAGGTCACTCTCGAGTCCGGTCTTCCAGATGCAGTACGTCGGATCGACGGGATGCTGGGCGATGTATCGCTTGACCATTGTGGACTAAACGCCACCCAGATTGCGCGTATCGTTGCCGACACAACTCACATTATTCACGGCGCGGCAACAATCCGGTTTGACCATCCCATCGATGAAGCGCGGGCCATCAATTGTGGTGGCACGCGCAGGATGCTGTCAATCGCCCACATGTGTGCGGAGAAAGGCAAGCTGGAACGGTTCGTCTATATCGGGACATCATCGGTGTCCGGACAGCGTGGCGGAAATATCTACGAGAACGAGCTGGAGATGGGACAGAAGTTCTTCAATACCTACGAACATTCCAAATGCGAGTCCGAACGGATCGTGCGTGACAACTTCGATCGTCTCCCGGCCGTCATTTTCCGCCCCAGCATCATCATCGGTGATTCACGAACGGGCAAGACCAGCACATTTAATGTGATCTACATTCCGCTTCGGCTGATGCAAAAAGGGATGCTTACATACGTTCCCGGTAGACCCGACACAAGGATGGATCTCGTTCCGATCGATTGGGTGGATGATGCGATGGTGTACATCATGGGAAGGCCGGAAAGTGTCGGAAAGGTCTTCCACATTACAGCGGGACCGACCCGTGCCGCACGCCTTGATGATGTTGTAATGAGGGCAATCCGCTACTTCGACAAATGCACTCCGCTGAAGCACCTACGAACGATGGAGTTTATTAGTCGCGAGGAATTCGAGCACCGTCGCGCTGACATGCGGGGACGCGAGGACGCATTCATGGCCCAACTTGATACGCTTCTTCCCTATGTTAGCGTCGACCGACTGTTTGACTCCGCAAACACCGATGCATTGCTTGCAGGGAGCAGCATTGAATTCCCGTCGTTCACCGATTACGCAGAGAGAATCTTTGAGTATTGCGTGAGGACAAACTGGGGGAAAAATTGATAACATTCTATGGAGAGAAGTCGACCGGAGCCGCAACGTCGTCGCCCGACGAGCTGGCACTACAGTAACACTTGCGCGTGAGCTTCCCTCCATTTTTCGTATTCCGACTTGTAGATGATGTGCTTCGAATCGATCGCACGATCGACAGCAAGAATTCCTTGAAGGTGGTCGATTTCGTGCTGAAGCAATTCTGAAAGCGGTCCTTCTGCCTTCAAGAGATGTCGTTTCCCGATATCATTCTGATAACGCACTTCAATCGAAAGAGACCGACGGACTTTCACGAGAAGATCCGGGAAGCTGAAGCAATCGTCCCACAGCATCATCTGCTTCCTGCTCCTCTTGACGATCACCGGATTGATCAGGGCCAGGGGTGCACCAACGTTGATGAATATGACGCGCTGCGGGGAGCCAATCTGCGGCGCTGCAATCCCCCGACCAAAACCATGACGCGCCTTGAAATCCTCGAGCGTGTCCCGCAGGTCGTTGATCAATGCCCGGAGGTCGGGTGTGTGAAACGACCGCACCGGTATGCACCGGGCGCGTAACGCTGGGTTTCCCAACTGAAGGATCGTTCGGACCATACTCTTTCGTTCGAGTTCCTGCGACCAGCATCCCATGGCCGCAAACCAAAGATACCATACTTGCGCCCGGAAGACAAGCGTGAGTGGTGATGGAAAAGACCCAAGATTTGCAAGGGTCCTGTGAGTGTCGCGGCGCGCAACATCAGCACAATTCTCTCGTCCTAATGTGAAGCTGATTCCCTTCCGCATCATACCAAGGAGGCAGTATGACACGCATCTCGTTTGCACCACTGTCATTGACTATAATGATGATGGTCCTTGCGGCGGCGGTTTACCCTCACGAACAGGAAAAAGACAAGAAGCACATCATCTCGACGAAAGAAACGCGAGCGCTAACGGAAGAGAAATCTGACGTTGTGCTTCTTGACGTCCGCACCGCGGAAGAGTATAACAGCAACACCGGACACTTGAAAAACGCGATCCTGATTCCGGTGCAGGAGTTGGAACAACGGGTAGGTGAACTCGAAAAGTATAAGAACCAGACCATCATCGCATACTGCCGCACTGGCCGAAGAAGCGGAACGGCTACCGAGCTCCTCACAAAAAAGGGGTTCAAGATAATGAATATGGAGGGAGGTATTGTCAAGTGGAATGAAGAGAGCTTCCCCATCGAGACGGAGAGTTTGCCGGAAAGCAAGACCGGAACGAGCTCCATCGTCTCCACGGAATGGCTTGCGGAACAATTGCCCAAAGGCTCGATCGTTCTCCTGCATGTAGGCGAGAGGGGAGAGTACGATTCCGAACACATACCTGGCGCACAGTACATCGCAATCTCCGAGATTTCCACTCCGCGCGGCGAAGGCCTGACGCTCGAGCTCCCACCGGTTGCACGATTGGATTCTGTCTTCGAATCGAAAGGCATTTCCGATGATTACAGTATTGTCGTCTACTGGGGGAATGACTGGCTGTCACCGACAACGCGGGTATACCTGACGCTCGACTATCTCGGATTTGGAGAAAGGACATATGTGCTCGACGGGGGCATGCCTGCATGGCGAAAGGAAGGAAGGCCTCTCACGAGGGAGATTGGAACGCCACAAAAGGGTTCACTCACTCCCCACCCGCGGGAAGAGATTGTTGTGAATGCGGACTGGGTGAAGTCACGTCTTCATCAACCCAACGTTGCCATTGTGGATTCTCGGAGTGAGGAATTCTACACCGGGGTAAAACCGGGAATGAACCAGCGCCCCGGCCACATCCCGGGCGCGGCGAGCATACCATTTAGCACTGTGGTAGAGGAGAACGGAAAATTCAAAACTGTCGAAGCGCTGAAGGATCTCTTTCTTGCCGCCGGTGTTTCACCGGAGAGACAGGTGGTTACCTACTGCCATATCGGACAACAAGCCACCTTTGTGTATTTTGTCGCGAAGAACCTCGGGTATGACGTGCATCTCTACGACGGGTCGTTCGAAGACTGGAGCAAGCGGAGCGAACTCCCTGTTGAGACCTCACTGACGAAGTAATCATCCTTACCGTTTATCGAACTCTTAGAATCCTTCCGCCCTGTGGATGCGCCCCATCCTCTGGCCAAGGAATCGTTCTCCCACCTCAGCGAACTTCGCCGGCACGTCGCTCACATAAAACTGAAGGTTCGGTTTCTGCCTGCTCGGGTTGCGGAGACTCTTCCCGTCGATGATCCGCTCCACTTCCACAGCGGTTGCTTCGCCAGAATCGATAAGTGTAACATTCCCATCGACAGCAGCCGCAATCGCTCGCCGCAGCAAGGGGTAGTGTGTACATCCAAGAATGAGCGTGTCGATCTTCTCGGCCTTCAACGGAAACAAGTATTCCTTCGCAACAATGTCTGTCACCTTGTGGTCCACCCAACCTTCCTCTGCAAGAGGAACAAACAGGGGGCACTCCTGGGCAAACACCTGCACCTCGGCATCCATCTGACGTACCGCGTTAGTGTACGCGTTACTATTAACGGTGGCTCGCGTTCCAATAATGCCGATCCGTTTTTTCCTGGTCGCCGCCACGGCAGCGGCCGAGCCTGGGATAATCACACCCATCACCGGTACACGCGCATGTTTCTGCACAATATCCAGTGCCACAGCAGAGACTGTATTGCACGCAATCACCACCATCTTCACGTCTTTCGAAATCAGGAAGTCCACATCCTGCCCCGCATATTCCCGAACCACCTGCGGCGACTTGGGTCCGTACGGAACACGAGCAGTATCGCCAAAGTAGACGATGTTCTCGTGCGGCATTCGGGCTGTCAAGGCGTGTACGACGGTCAGTCCGCCGATGCCGCTGTCAAACACGCCGATGGGTTTCGAATTCATGAGATAATGTGAGAAGTAAGCTCGGGAGAAGTGGATTACTATTCCAATTGTTGATCTGCCAGTGCCCGCAAGGTGTCGAGAATCTCATCCCTGATTACCTCCCGCCGCGATGGATCGGTGATCGGTTGGCCCCCCCTATCAAGGACATAGAACGCATCAACGATGCCGTCTACACGCGTTGCAATCTTGGCAAAGTAGATGTCCAGCCCCAAACGAGAGATTACCTCTGTTACGCGATAAAGAAACCCAACGGAATCGGGCGCATAGACGTCAAGGATGGTATAACGCGGGTTGTCCTCGAATTCCACGTCAGTCCGTACGTTTGGGTTCGCTGGATGCTTTGGCTTGCGCTTCCACTTCCTCCGGTGAGCTTCGAAGAGGTGCTGAATGTCGAGATCTCCCGCCATGACCTTTGTCAGGTCGTCTGCGATCTTCGTGCAGACGCGTAGATCCAGGTGCTGCTTGCTTGATGCGTCGCTAACGCGGAACCGATCGATGATGATTCCGTCATCGCGAGTGAAAACGTTCGCGTCAAAGATGTTCGCGTCATTTGCGGCGAGAACTGCGCAAAACTTCGCAAGTGCATACGGGGCATCCTGAGCAATGATGGTCACGTCGGTATAACCTTCCGTATGGTTGAACAGTGTGGAAATCGGTTCCTCCGCACCGCTCTTCTTGATGTGTTCCGCGATTTCCTCTTCCGAGAACAGTGTAGCGTATGCCTCGCTCTGAATTCCCTGCAGATGGCGTTCAATGTGCTCGCGTGGCATCGATGTGCTCAGCTTGTCTACAATGTCCATCTCGACCGCCTCGCGTTTCGATTGGTGGAAATCATCAATCTGAGTGCCGCGCAGGTTGCGGCGGAGGACCTCCGATGTGCGGCGGTAGAGATCCTGGAGCATCGTAGATTTCCACTCTGTCCAGAGATTGATGTTGACCGCCGACAAGTCCGCATACGTCAGGAGGTAGAGGTAGTCGAGTTGTTCCGGGCGGTCGAACCGTCCGGCAAACTCCCGGATGGTATCCGGATCGTGGATGTTCCTCCGGAACGCAACCTGCTCCATTATCAGGTGGTTGCGGACGAGAAACGCAACGTCGGGGAACACATCCTCCATCCCCAACCGGCGAAGGATCGCTTCTGCCATTGCCACACCGGTGATCTCGTGGTCCGCCACTCCGCGGGGCTTTGCAATGTCATGAAGAAGAATAGCTAAATAAAGGACATCCTTACGCCGAAGGTTCCGAAAGACCTCCCTTAGGATCCCCTGTTGTTCACGCAAGCGTTCTGCGTTGCCCAGCGCTATCAGTGTGTGTTCGTCCGCCGTGAAATAGTGATAGACGTTATGCTGAAAGAAGGCAACGAGATCGCCAAACTCAGGTATGTACCGGCCGAGGATGTTCAGCTCGTTCATCGTACGCAGTGTGTCCGCCACACGTCGCGAACGGAGGATGCGTTGAAACAGCCCTGCAAGAACCGGCGACATCCGGTCCGGCTCCGTGATCAGGTCTGCGCTTCTTTCAATCACTGCGCAAAGTCTGAAATCAAGATCCGTCTCATGTTCGGCGGCATGGCAGAACGCCGCGAGGATTTCACGGGCGTCACCGAATCGTGTGACCGCGGGATCGACAGACAGAAAATCTTCTTTCATGAAGAAGAATTCACCAACACGCTCCGCATCGTGGTCGGGAGAGGGGGGAGGCTCGGCCATTTCCTTGAACCGGTGCACAAGTCGGCGGTGCAGACCATGAATCGTTCTCGCATGCAGATAGTACTCCCGCATAAAGACTTCCACAGAACGGAGCTCCGCCCTCGAACCAAAGCCGAGTCCCTCAGCGACCTCCAACTGTAGCGCGTACTCGAGAGTGTCGTGTGCCGTGGCACGACGGAAATGCATCTCATGGCGGACGCGGAGGAGAAATTCCATCGCTGCGAGGGCGGCGGCGCGTTCGTCCTTTTCTATCACTTCACGCGATTCTAGTTGATCAAGAAACATATGCAGAGCGGGTTCTCCCTTCTCCATCCTGGAAAACCACGCGGCATCAGTTGCCCGGAACAACCAGAAAATGGCCTGCAGGTCTCGCAGGCCACCAGCGCTCTTCTTGACGTTCGGCTCGAGGAGCTTTACGGAGTTGCCAAAACGATCGTGTCGCCGGCCAATGTCATCGAACACACCTTCGATGAACCAGATGTCCGGTGCACCCGTCAACGTCAGTGAGAGAGCATCAAACAGCTGGTCTGCAAGATGCTCGGAGCCACAGACGAACCTGCTCTCCAACACGGATGCCCAGGCATCACGAGTCTGCCCCCGGAGCGCCAGCACCTCCTGTATCGTCCGCACACTATGTCCGATATCCATCCCAGCATCCCATAAAAGGTGCAGAAACTCAGTTGCTGTCTGTGCCGAACTCTCCCGCTTGTCACCAGACGGACAAAGGACCATGATGTCCACATCCGATTTCGGGGACAGTTCCCCTCGCCCATAGCCCCCCAGAGCGAGAAGTGCCACGTTCTTTTGCGACTCTGCAGAAAGAGTGTCAAATGCCTGCCGCAGAACCTCGTCCGCAAGAGCGGTTAATGCAGTGCAAGTAGTGAACCCACTCGCACCTTGTCTGTGACCCGCTTCGATCTCACCGCAACGTTGGGTGAGAAACGCCTTCATCGATTGCGGGTCAGGTGTCATGGAAGGACAGAATGAGAAATGAAATTCAACGTTAAGGCGGGGTTGGCAATCATGCATGAATATACAGATTGAAGGGGGGATTTTCAAACTGGAGGGAGCTGTTACTTTCGATGTTAGGATTCGGAACGATTCACCACCTAGAAGAGGTCGTCATGCGACCCCAGACTGGCGAGACATATGATCGACCGATCGCGGCCAAAGCCTTGCTCGCAAGTTCCACTGCATCTATGGTCGACAGATGGCGTCCCTTCGCTATCACATCGTCACCGACATCGGACCGCACCTGCGTTGAGAGTCGCTCGAATTCCCGTCGCTCCCACACCGGCATGATGCTTTCGGCATACGCATGTGTGGATTTCAGATACTCTCCCCCTGCCTGCCAAACGTGACCGCTTTGGCAAAGCGTGTTCGCGCTAGTCCATGGACTCCCTACCGCCTCACAGTGAGTTTTGCTCCGTCCGAGAAATTTGGCCGCAGCCACCAGATCGCCCTGATGAAATTTCACCTTTCCCAGTGTGCATGTTTCGTATGCACCAAGTTGCTGAAGGAGCTGCGTCGAGCCTTCTATGTCACTGAATAAGAAGGTGACGGTCCCAGAGGAGGGATTCAAGGGATACCTCGTCGAGCGCACTCATCCATGAACTGCAAACGCCCGCTAGGGGATGAAAGATTTGACCGCATCCGCCTTCTTCTCGTGGACATCAAATACCAGGGTCAACTTGGTAATTACGAAGATGTTGTCGATGTTCTTGTTGATCCCGCAGAGTTTGACCTGCCATTGCCTGCGGGCGTAGGTTGTCTGGGCGGAGACAAGAACCCCGATGGCGGTGCTGTTCAGAAATGTAACGCCGCTGAGGTCAATAATGAGCTTCGAGTATTCCCTCGCCACAAACCCGGCGATGGCCTGACGCAGTTCGTCTGTCTCATCTCCCCCGACCAACGAGCCGCGGGCTTCGATCAACCCAATGCCGCCATCCAGCGTTGAGGTTTTGAGTGCCATGGTTCTCCTTAAAGACATGAAGGACAAGCAGAAGATCGTACGGAACGATTCTGCGGTGAGTGAAAAAACTCTTCGGCTTACTCGAGGTAGCAGTATACTGAACAGGGTCTCGAAAATCAAACACCCCTACCGCTCCACTTTTCCTTGACTTTCAACTCCCCTTTTCCTACGTTCTCAACAGCGTTACATCCCCCACCTATATTTCTTTCCTTGGTTGCCTGACCGCATTTCACAGATCCATCCAGACGGAGGCGTGCGTTCCCTCTTTGCATTGAGAAACATCCTGTCTCACGCCGGGCAGTTCACGTCCGGATTCCGCGCCTCACCTTCATAGGGGAGTGTGAGATGGAATTCGATGAATGACTGTCCGGCGTTTCTTTGATTGTCAGCGCCGCGCTGAGGTCAGTTCGTTTGTCGCGGCATCAATCGCGAACGCGTAGGCTTCCAACACAGATGCGAGCCGGACGATCTGTTGATCTGCGTCCTTCCACGCTTTCCGCTCAATCGCCTCACGAACCGCAGGCATTGTCTTTACCCCATAGCCAGTGTAGAAGCCGGGTGCATAGATTTGATGTTTGAACCAGGAACGCTCAGGCAGCCCGTCGGGATGTGTCAATGAACGCTCGGTCTGCAGGAGTTTCCTGTTGATTACCGGTGGGAGTCTTTTCCCGGACTCAACGAACCTGGCAGATTCTTCCCGGTAACGATGCGCGCTTTGCTCCACTGTTGCGAGAGCGTTCTCCAGTGGAGCAAAGTTCAGGAACGGAGGAACTTCTTCGCGGATGGGTGAGACCATCGCTTCACGTGGATCTGCCGTTGCCTCAAATACTCCTTCCTCCAACTGGAGATTTCGTTCGATGATCTGATCCCGTGTACCTGAGGCCAGCTTCTTTAGCTCCTCCAGGTATTTTCGGAGAGCTTCACTAGAATTAGAGAATTCGAATGGCATCAGATCCGCCTCGGCGAAGCGAACGACGGCACTCCCCGCCATCTGGGCGAGGGCGCGACCGTAGACGAAGCTGGTGTCGGAGAACTGCGTGTACCAGCGAAATGTGTCATATATGGAATGATAGATTCCCCCACCATCTTCACCGCCATACCCGAGGTTGAGTGATGCAATACCAAGATGATCGATGAACGCAGTATAATCGGATCCTGAGCCAAGGGCATCAATCCGCAAGTCCGCCCGTTGGCGGAGTTCATTCCTTTCTTCTGCGGACGACGTGGATTCGATGTCGAACAGTTGACGTCGCTTCCAGACTGAGATTCTCTTTTCGGGATCCTCGACCTCCTTTGCAACGTCATTAATGAACTTCTCCAACGAGTGAGAACCTGCCATAGAGAGGTACCCGCGTCCATTTGAATCCGTGTTGATATACAGGGCCGCGTGCCCCCGCAGTTCATCCGCGTGCGCTTCCACCCACTCGGTGGAACCGAATAGTCCTTGTTCCTCTCCGTCCCAGGCACAGTAAATGATGGTGCGCCTCGGCTTCCATCCCCTCTTTGCAAGTGCACCAAGACCGCGTGCTTCCTCCATCATTGCCACCAAACCGGAGACCGGATCCTCTGCGCCATTCACCCACGCATCATGGTGGTTACCACGAATGACCCATTGATCTGCATGGGTTGAGCCTTCCATGCGGGCAATGACATTGTAGAGGCGAACCATGTTCCAATTGGAGCGCACACCGAGATGAACCTTCGCAGGGCCGGGACCGATCCGGTAGGTGATGGGAAGAGCGCCCCGCCAATGCTCAGGCGCTACACGACCGCTCAATGCGGAGAGGAGCGGTTGCGCGTCTGCATACGAGATGGGAAGCACGGGTATTGCCGTCAAGGTCTTAGCCTCGTTGAGTGGAAGTCGCTTCGCTTGTTCTGTTGCGCCAACACCCGGGGTCAAAGGATCGCCCGGGTGCAAAGGCATGTCCATGACACTTCCACGTTGCACACCATTTGGTGGCCGCCACGGTCCATCGGGATATGTTGCACCATGAAAGTATCCATCGCCCCGCGGATCAGAATAGATCAGACATCCCACGGCGCCATGTTCCGCCGCCACCTTTGGCTTGATGCCGCGCCATGACGCACCATATCGGGCAATTACAATGCATCCGCGAACGGAGATACCCATCCGCCCAAGTTGTTCATAGTCGGCCGGAATTCCGTAGTTCACATACACGAGAGGAGCCGTAACATCCCCGTCAATAGAGAACGCGTTGTATGCTGCAAGTTGCTCTTGCTGTTGTAGCGATGACGGATCTTCGGTGACCACAGGTTCATTCAGCGCGGCGGCAAACTTCACAGGCTGCATTAGTTCTACCACTCGTTCCCTTGGTGAGGGAAAAAGAACCTGGAACGACTCGATTTGAACATTCCATCCCCACTCCTTGAACCGGGCAAGGATCCATTCTGCGTTTTCCTTGCCATAGGTGGATCCGAGATGATGCGGACGCGCAGAAAGGCGCCGCATGTACTCCCGCAATCGTGCCGTATCGGGAATGGAGCGAAATTCCCGCTCCCAGCGGTTCGCGGAGCGTTGTTCTTGAGCACCAACGTCTGGATTGTACGTGAGAGTCATGAACGAAAGCAAGAACATCAGGGGGCATCGTACCGACATCGGGCCTCCGCCAGTGATATGAATCTAGTGGGTTACTTGACACCGCGTCTCGGTATAGCGTGAGGCGGGCCAACGGGATTGGTGGGAGAATATCCTGAATGCCCCCGAAACAATCAAGCCGGGAAACCCGCGTCTGCGGGCGGTGCGCAATATTTTGATTGGCAGCAACCTGATGG
>Ga0209640_10003638_pt1 | contig 13478 bp, 9 predicted proteins | sample RifCSP10_1_FD_184018 | JGI IMG/M metagenome (GOLD analysis project Ga0209640, IMG submission 184018) | Soil microbial communities from Rifle, Colorado - Rifle CSP2_sed 10_1 (SPAdes) (version 2) | ecosystem: Environmental > Terrestrial > Deep subsurface > Rock core/Sediment | place: Rifle...
CCGCAAGCGGCGCACTGCCGGAGCTCGTCGACGATGGCGTCACGGGCTTCGTCGTCCCGCCCGGCAACCCAGAAGCGCTCGCCGAGGCGCTTGACTCGCTGATCGGTGACCCGGAGAAGCGTCGCGCAGTCGGGTGCGCCGCGCGCGCCCGCTGCGAGCAGCGGTTTGACATTCGCGACTGCGCTACCTCGTATCTCGATCTATTCCACGACGTTCTACCGAATACGCGTAGTCGTAGCCGGTTACGGTGACTCAGCCGGGTCTCAGTTCATCGTTCGCATTTCCGAATTCGTTCAACGCATCATGGACACCGACCTTAGGACCTCGATGTACTCCGCGGCGACGACTTCAGGACGGAAGATCTCGATACGTCGGCGATTTGCGGAGGCCATTCTCTTCCGGAGCTCTGGGTCGGCGACGAGCATGGTGATCGCCGATGCGAGTGCCTTGACGTCTCGGGGTTCGACGAATAGCGCGTTCTCACCCGCGACAAGGTGATCCGCTGCGCCGCGAATTCGTGTCGTGACGACCGGAAGGCCTGCATCCATTGCCTCGGCAAGTACGGTCGGAAAGCCCTCGCTCCAGCTCGGTAGGACGAAAATCGAAGCCTTGCGATACGCGTCGCTGAGCGCGGAGCCCGACAAGTACCCAGGCATCGATACGTGATCTTCCATCCCGAGGCGGTGAATCCGATCGCGAAGCTTGCGTTCTTCCTTCTCGTCGCCCTCACCCACGATCATCAATTCGCAGTCGACCCGCTGGCGCACGTCTACAAAGGCTTCAACCAGCTCGAAGACGCCTTTCTCTCGCATCAGCCGACCCACGAAGAGCGCCCGAACTCCTGAAGCCGAATTGCTCGTTCGACCGGATCCGTCGGAAGAAGAGACGCTGACGTACGGGTTCTTGACGGTAAACACCGGGGGCCGTCGACGAAATGCCTGCCATTGGCCTTGCTCCTCGGTCGACAGCACCATCACCGCATCGACCAGAGCCAACAGAAGTGCCGTAGCTGCTTTGAACGCCAGACCCCCCGGCTGTACCAGCCGCGAGGGGTCGCTGCCGTGGAGTTGGATGACGATCGGGCGGCAACATCGCCTGATCACGAGGACGGCAGCTATGTCGCGAAGCAGCGTCCTCCAGTCATGGGCAGTCTTCACAACCGCGACGTCGAACTGCTGGTCTCTCGTGAGCGCGCGTCGTATGGAAAGCACGTCGAGAGGGCGCCAAGTGAGCTTATGCAGAAGCCCCTCACGGTGTCCGCGCTGTCCCCAGGTGTGCGTGATGACTGTGCAGCCGAGCGAGCGAAGCTCCCGGACCAGGTGAGACGTGTGCTTCGGTATCGGCCCACGGGCCGTCGAATGGGGGACGAGCATGAATATGCGCATCAATCGAGCACCTCACGGCACCAGAGCTCGAATATGAGCATCGACCAGATGGCGGACCCGAGATTGCGGGTCCCACCTCGATGCTGGCGAAGGAAACCGTTGAGAGCGCGAGTGTCCAGAAAGCCTCGGTCGCGGGCCTCGTTGCTCAGCAAGATCTCACTCGCGAACTGAGAGAGATCCCCGCGGAACCATGCCGCCAGCGGTACGGTAAAGCCGTGCTTTCGTTGCCGAAGAACTTCTGGTGGTAGTACGTCCGCCATCGTTTCCTTGAGCAGAGCCTTCAGGCGCCAGCGCGGGAACAGCTGCTCGACAGGGATTTGGGCGACGAACTCGGCGACGACGTGATCAAGGAACGGTACTCGAACCTCGAGCGAGTTCGCCATGCTCATGCGGTCCACCTTGACGAGCATGTCGCCTGGTAGCGAGACCTTTAGCGCCGCATAGAGCATGCTTTCGACAGGGGCCCGTGTCCCGGCAGCTGCGAATGCTTCATCCACGGCGCGGAAGGGGTTTTGAGCGTCGAGTCGATTCCTCAGTTCCGGCGTAAGGAGAGGCCAGACAACGGGTAGTCCCGTCATCGTGATCTTGCTGCGAAACGCTGCCTCAGGCGGCAGACTCGTGTCTGCCAGCCGCTTCTGCCAGCGGCCCAGGCGGTCGTTCCAGCGCGCGCCGAAGCCTCTGGGGAGCTGGCCAGGAAACGACCTCATCCAGCGACGGAAGACGGGCGGGAGCGCCTGAGCGTATTCTGCGAGTTGCACTCCGGCAAAAGCGGTGTAGCCAACGAAGAGCTCATCGCCGCCGTCGCCCGACAGCGCGACCTTCACCGAACTACGTGCGAGCTTCGAGACGTAGTACGTGGGAAGCGCCGATGAGTCCGCAAAGGGTTCCTGAAAGTGCGAAACAAGCTTCGGCAGAATGTCGACGGATTCCGGCTCGAGAACGAATTCGTGATGGTTGGTCTTGAAGCGTTCCGCGACGAGTCGGGCAAGTGGTAGCTCGTCGTGCTCTCGGGCTTCGAAACCGATCGAGAATGTCCGGACTGGTTCTTCCGAAACCTCACTCATGAGCGCAACGACACTGCTGGAGTCGATGCCACCGCTCAAGAAGGCCCCGACCGGTACGTCACTCACCAAGTGAGCCTGCACGGCGTCGCGCAGTAGCTCACGAAGCTCGCGCCGAAGCGGCCCGCGTGGCCGCTGTCCGTTCGTGCGCGCGAGCGGGATGTCCCAGTAGCGTTCGATGCGTGGCTTGCCCTGGGGTGTCCATTGAAGATACGTACCCGGCGCCAGTTTGCGTGCATGAGTAAAGATCGTCGCGGGTGGTGGCACGTAGCCGAGCGTGAAATACTCGGCAAGAGCCGCGTCATCGACGTCCTTTGTGAGCCTTCGGGAAGCGAGGAGGCATGACAGCTCCGAGCCAAAAACAAGATCGCCTTCCGAGAGGCAGTAGTAGAGCGGCTTGATCCCAAAGCGATCGACGGCGAGCAGCAGAGACTGGTTTCGATCATCCCAGAGTCCAAGCGCAAACATTCCGCGAAAGTTATCTAGGCACGACGTGCCCCACTCCTCATAGGCGTGGACAACGACTTCGCTATCGGACCTCGTCTGAAACTCATGCCCACGTGATTTGAGCTGGGATGTGAGCGTCTGATAGTTGTAGAGCTCACCATTGAAGACAAGATGCATTGTGCGATCTTCATTGTGAATCGGTTGCTGCCCATGCTCAACATCGATAATGCTCAAACGTCGCATCGCGAGTCCAATGCCTTGTGAGAGATATGTCCCAGAGTCGTCGGGACCGCGATAGGAAATTACTGTGCACATTCGCTGCAGTGCGTCCACATCGATGGGCCGGTTCGGATCGATCATTGCTATGCCGCAGATCCCACACATCAACTAGCCTGCCAAGGATCTATTAGTCCGAATCGGAACTCGGTTGACGTTCCGCAGCAGAGTAGTGAGCGTCAGAGCGCAGTAACGAACGTCGCGCTCGGCGAGCACGGAGCTGGACGAGCGGCGCCAGGCTGTCCAGGAGCACTTCCGCGAACGGAAGGAAGGCGCTCCGTGCGTACTGAACACATCGTTGAGGCATCGGACCGCGAATCTCATGGCTTGCTCGCGCTACCCACGAACTAGCTTCCGCGCCTCGCCCGTCAGTCGTAGGGACTGCCCACCACCGTTGAGATTGAGTCGAATCACCGCTTGTCGTTTCGCAGTTCGCCGATGAGAGCATTGGCCTCATCTCTCCTCCACGTCGCTCTACCACACGATAGTGATCACGACTACCATTGACGAGGGGCTCCGCAGCTTGGCCCCACCGCCTGCGCTCAATCATCCGGGGGGCGTGCCACGAAGCGGCGTCACGCCCGGCTCAGCTGATATGGAATGAGATTTGTCAAGTGCGCACGGTCCGAAGGCCCGCGCTTGGTGGGCCTTCTCCTTCGGTGGGGGGAGCGCACCGGCCGCTGTCGACGCCTGTATCACGGCTGATATGCGCGGGTCGGGACCGCATGACCGGGTGTGCGAGGTGAGAAGCGGAGCCGCCCTCTAGGGTCGAGCTTGGCCTGGTCGGCTGCTCGTAGCTGACTCGCGGGTCGCTTCTCGCGTCTGTCGCCGGTGCGCTCTCCTCACCGGGCCGCTGAGGAGGCGGCGGCTACATGGTCGCAAGCGCCCAGCAGTGGCCGGCGAGCTCGCGTGCGACTGCGACGGCGACGATCGTGCGTCGCTTGCCGCGCCGCTCGAGCGCGTGCCAACGGGCGTGGAGGCGTCGCGCGCTTTGGTCGGCCTGCGACCGCACCGCTGCCGGCTGGCCCTGCCGACGCCGCTCGAGCGCGGTGCTCGCCCGCAGCGGGCGACGCTGGTGCCAGGCCGCCTCGACCAGCAGCCGGCGCGCGTGGGTGTTGCCGGTGTTCGTGATCGCACCCTGGCGGCGGCGCTCGCCGGAGGAATCCTCACTCGGCACGAGGCCGAGGAAGGGGCCGAGGCTGTGCGGACGGAAGCGCCGCCAGTCGCCGAGCTCGACGGTGAGCGCGAGCGCGGTCAAGGTGGAGACCCCGCGTAGACAGATGAGCCGACCGACGACCTCGACGAACGGCGGCTCCGAGGCGAGCTCGGCGATCGCCCGGTCGAGCGCGTCCCGACGTCCCTTCGCCTGCGAAACGGCGCCGTAGGACTCGTCGAAGGCGAGCGCGAGCGCCCGGCGTTCGAACCGCTGCCGGCGCAGCCAGCCCTCGTGCGCGAGCGTCCAGGCGCTGCCCTCGTACACGAGCCCGTGCCGCAAAAGCAGCTTCGAGAGTCGATGCCGGGCGCGCATGAGATCGCCGCGCGCGTCCTCACGCGCACGCACGAGGTCGCGCGCCGCTTCCTCGTGCGGTTCGGGGAGGCGCACGGCCACGAGCTCGCCCAGGCGCAGAAGCCGCGCGAGCCGCTCCGCATCGCGGCGGTCGGTCTTGACGCGGTCGCCCGGCGCGCGCGGGATCTTGGACGGAGCCGCCACGGTGCAGGCGATCCCTGCCTGCGCGCAGGCGCGCGCGAGAACGTAGCCGGTCGGCCCCGCCTCGTAGGCGACCCGCACCGGAGCGGGCAACCCCAGCAGCCACCCAACCGTCTCCTCACTTCGCGGCGGCACCCGCAACGTCTGCAGCTCACCGCTTCCCGCATCGAGCACGCTCGCGAGCACCGAGCGCGCATGCACATCCAGTCCAACCCAGCTACCTTCGACCATGACCGGCGCCTCCCGTAATTGCGGCTCTACCGCCGGGCCTATCCCGGCGGCAACCCGCGCCAACTTACGAGCGAGGCGCCGGGCACTCCATACGGTCTAGAAGTGTCGTTGACACTGGGAATGTATTCTCGACTCGCCCACTTGTCAGCTGACCAATGAGAGGAAGCGACGCTACCTTGAGGGGATTGCGACGTCGGTCATCGTCGATCCTCGGACGAAACCGCCGTAATACATGATCGAGGTGGGCAGCGAGGTATCGGCCTTGCGGTAGTTGAGCAGTTGCGGGTACGTACCCGTGTCGGGACTCGAGCCCGAGCGCCAAAGTGTGCTGACGCCGGTGAGGTCCGCGTATTGCACGTAGCCCCGACCATCGCCGCTGTCAACCCACCATCGGAATTCTCCTTGGCGGAAGGCATCCCATTTCACTTGATAGATGCTCTTGTAGAGCCGTCCAGCCTGGAATGCCGGTCCCAGGATTCGGCGACACGTGTGGGTCGCATCATCGGTCGTGGCGGTGTTCAGCCCAGCTGTGAGGGCGATCTGCAAGCGCGGGTGTCTGAGCTTGGTCATCGTCTGGTTGCAGGTATAGACAACCGAGCCATTCGGCCCAGAGGTGCCGCCGCTTGCTGGACCAATCGTGGCAATCTCCTGCATGATCGGCCCGAGAGTCGTCCCGCCGATGCTTACGTGCCACTCCAGGCCAAAGCTGTTCCAGTTCCCGAATGCTAGATCGGGTGTGTTCCAGCCGTGCGGGACGTAGCCAGGATTGGTCTTGGCGGCGAAGCCGTACCACCAGGTTTTGCCCTGTTGCGGAATCGCCGTCGGCGGCGGCCCCCAGAACGGGTTTGTGTAGAGGTCGTGATAGGGACGAAGAACCGACCCCTGGGCTCCAGCAAAAATCCCGGGTACGGCCGGATCGCTACGGTCGATCCGAACGGCTGCCGTGCGGCATGGCCCCGATATGGCAGCGTGTCCATAGCGCCCGCTCACGGACTGCATGACCGAAACGGTATCGTCGTAGTAGATGCGCTGTGGAGTTAGCGTCGAGTTCTGCCCAGCGGCATCTCGCACCCAGCCTGTTGACGAAACTGCGTTTAGCCACCAGCCTTGAGGGCTTCCGGGGTACGCCCAGTTGGAGTCGCCGAGGCAGTACACCGAACGGCTCGCGGAGTACGTCGTCAGCACCGACGCACTGCTCTCGACAGCGCCGGCGAGCGTGAGAAACGCTGCGACGAAGGCGCGCGCCGCCAGTGAGGCGATGTGCGTCTTGACCGAGCGCCGTCGGGGCCTCGTGCCGATCGGGAAGACCTCCGGCGCGCTGGCTCTCCGGGCCGAGGGGAGCCGAACCGAGAGCCTCGTGGTGGCCGCCTTAGATCGTTGCTGGCGGACGTGCGCGGCGAACGCGAGTCCATAGCGCGCGATCGCGGCTACGCCAAGCGCTCGCTTCGCGCCGCCGCCTCTCGATCCCCTCGTTTGACATGCGCTATCAATCACCACAGCTGTCGGGCCCCCTCAGGCGACGAGCTCCGCCGCAGCAACCACCGGGACTACCCTCGTGCCGCGTCGGAACCGCCGATACGACGACGCCGGGCGCGCCTTGCCTCTTCAGTTGAAGGCAGGAGAATAACAGGGTCGGAAAGCGCGGGCCGGGCGGGACCGCCGCTCGACCTCGCCGTGAAACTCGTCTTGCCCTCGCGGCAGCCGGATCCGCGCGCACGCCTTCTGCGGCCGCGAGGCGCAGGGACGGCACCATGGTCGTACAGGCTCAAACTTCATCGACGTCCGTCTTGCGGCGTCTGGCTCGCGCCCAGACGCCGCTGGCGATCACCTCCGCCATCTCGTGGCGGATGAGCCACGGATCCAAGTACTTGATCGGTAACGCAATCCAGCTTGTCGCAGAGAGCGCCACGCGATGCATCCGTCGGCTGCGTCCCGATACGAGCAGCGCGAGAAACTCCGCTGTCACCCACGCCATGGCCGAGGCAGGACCATTCACGAGGCCGGTTGCATCCACGACGAACCCCTCCTGCTCGAGCTCAGCCTGTAGGCCCTCGCGCGTGAACCGTCGGCGATCGAGAGGCGCGGGATGGTAGCCCTGGATAAAGGGTATGGCCACGAGGAGCGCGCCATCTGGGCAAAGTACCCTTCTGATTTCGGAGAGCGTGAGCTTTGCGTCCGCCACGTGCTCCAGCACGGCGAGGAGGAGGACGCCACTGAAGGTACCGTCCTCAAACGGAAGATCTTCGGCCTTGGCGACGACTTGAACATGCTTCCCGGGCTCGATGTCAAGGTTCACCACCTGAGCGCCGTAGTCCGTCTGGCCGGAGCCGATGTTCAAGATTCGTGTGTCCGGCGGGAAGCTGGCCAGGAACTCCGGTACGAGTTCGCGACTCGGCCTTGGGAGATAGGTAAGGCTTGGCCGAGCGAGCTTCCGTACACGCGCGCGAAAGACCGCCTTCATCGCGGCGAGAAGGATACGGGCTCATGAGTTCATGCATACGGCGGTTGGGACGCCAGCGCGCGTCGTGGCTCGTCCGGCCGATTCGAGGTGCGCTCGCCGCGAGTTCGCGCCAGGCGCCGGCGAGCGGACAAGTGCCTCGTTCGTCGTCCCGACGCCAATAGCTTGGACTCTTCTTTCTTGATCCAGGACCGGCGCTCCCAGGCCGGTAGCGGCTCGACAGCTTGTTCGCAAAGGCGCCCTCAAGCCTGCTCGCATACAGCGGTCAATAGAGCTGTGCCATCGTCGAACGTCTCCGTCGTCATCCACAAGTACTTTGGAGTCCGAGCGCCTCCAATGAGCTCGGCGCTCTAGTGGGTCGGTCGGTGAGGTCTGTACCGTCGAGCCGGAGCAGATCGAAGGCAATCGTCTACAGCTTCATGCACGGGCCGTAGATAGCCGCTGACTGTCCGAGCTGCACCTCGACCCTCGAGGGCCTCGACGGTCCTGTCTGGATGTCCGACATCAAGGAGATCCCGACCTGGGAGGGGACGCTTTACCTCGCCTCGGTCATCGACTGCTTCTCACGGCGCGTCGTCGGCTGGTCGATGCGCGAGGACATGCAGGCCGAGCTCGTCGTCGAGGCGCTCGAGATGGCGGTCAGCCGCCGGCAGCCGGCGGGCGAGCTCGTCCATCACTTCCGATCAGGGCTCGCAGTACGTCTCGCTCGTCTTCGGCCAGCGCTGCCGACAGGCCGGGATCGCCCAGTCGATGGGCTCGAAGGGCGACTGCTACGACGACGCCGTCTGCGAGAGCTTTCACGCCTCGCTCGAGAAGGACCTGCTCCGCCGGCGCTCCTTCCCCACCCGCCAACAAGCGCGAACGGCGGTGTTCGACTACATCGAGGCGTTCTACACCGCCAGCGGCTGCACTCGACGCCCGGCTACCGCTCGCCCGAGGAGTACGAGCAGGACTACGAGAGGGGTGACTGCAAGCGGGAGGAAGAGACGATTTTCATTGAAGAGGAACGAAAGGCTGCCTAACGTCTACGTGTCCACCGAAGCGGGGGAGGCCCAGCCTGCCCGTTCATATTGGTCAGCTGGACGGCATGCTGGCGCCCGGTCCAGCCTCGACTATCCGCGTGGTCGCGTATGCGAACGATCGGGGACTTCGCCACGACCAATGAAGTTGCGGCCGACGAGGTCCGAGGCAACGCGGACGCCCTGCACGCAGATCGTCGTTCGGCCCTTGCGGCGCTTGTGGGAGCCGGAGAGGTTGGCGGCTCGCATCAGCCGCTCGACCCGCTTCCTCCCGGCAAGCACGCCCTGGCGGCCGAGCTCAGCGTTGACGCGCGGGGAGCCGTACGTCTCACGGCTGCGCTCGTGGATCGCGCGGATCTGCTCGACGAGCCAGGCGTCGTGAAGGGAGCGCTCCGAGGGCTGCCGCCGCCGCCAAGCGTGGAAGCCCGAGCGGGAGACGCCGAGCAGCCGGCAGCAGAGCGAGATCGGAAAGGTCGCGTTTCTGCGCCTATGAACTGAAACACGCTCACCGGGTCTCGCTCTCCCTAGCGAAGAAGGCCGCTGTGTCGTCAACCCGTCAGCGCAACATCGTGTCGGTTCTCGAGCTGGAGGTGTTGCGTTGGCGAGGAGGCGGAGGGAGTACTCGGCGCAGGAGCGCCGGGAGCTGTGGGAGCGCTGGAAGCGGGGCGAATCGATCAGCGAGATCGGCCGGGCGCTCGATCGAGCGCCCGGCACCATCCATTACACGATCCGCCGGCGCGGAGGCGTGGCTCCGCCCGAGCGGCGCCGGAGCCGTCTCGCGCTGACAGTCCAGGAGCGCGAGGAGATCTCGCGCGGCATCGCCGCTGGCGACTCGGCGCGACGGATCGCGGCGCGCCTCGGCCGATCTCCGTCGACCGTCACACGCGAGCTCGCACGTCACGGCGGCAGGCGCCGTTATCGGGCTGCCGAGGCCGACAGGCGGGCATGGGAGCGCGCGAGGCGGCCGCAGGTCTGCAAGCTGGCCGGCAACCCCGTCTTGAGCCGCTTGGTCGCCGCGAAGCTTGCGGAGGACTGGTCGCCCGACCAGATCGCAGGCTGGCTGAAAGCGGCGTTTCCAGGCGATCACACTATGCGGGTGTCGCACGAGACGATCTACCTGAGCTTGTTCATCCAGGCGCGCGGAGCGTTGAAGCGCGAGCTCGTCGCGCACCTGCGCAGGAGCCGCTCACTCCGCCGGCCGCGCAACGCCAAGCGCGTCAACCGCGGCCAGGGCCAGATCGTCGACGCGGTCTCGATCCGCGAGCGGCCCGCCGAGGCGGAGGATCGCGCGGTCCCCGGTCACTGGGAAGGAGATCTGCTCGCCGGCGCCGCGAACACCCACGTCGCGACGCTCGTCGAGCGGCACTCACGCTTCCTGATGCTCGTCGCCGTCGACGGCAAGGACACGCGATCGGTCACCCGCGCGCTGACCAGGCATGTGCGTCGCCTGCCCGAGCAGCTGCGCGGCTCGCTCACTTGGGACCGCGGCATGGAGATGGCGGAGCACGCCCGCTTCACGATCGCGACCGACATCAAGGTCTACTTCTGCGATCCGCACAGCCCCTGGCAGCGTGGCACCAGCGAGAACACCAACGGACTGCTGCGCCAGTACTTCCCGAGGGGCACCGACCTTTCGAAACTCAGCCAGCCTCAGCTCGACGTGATCGCCGCCAAGCTCAACAAGCGGCCGAGAGAGACTCTCGCATTCAAGACACCGGCAGATACCCTGGACGCAGCGTTGCGCTGACGAGTTGAGAGCGCCGCGGCTTTTAAGCAGGTCGCGCTCTTGCTTGAGGATCTGATTGTCGTGGCGCAGACGGCGCAGCTCCTCGCGCTACTCGCTCGTCAGCCCCTCGCGCTCGCCGGCGTCGATCTCCGCCTGCTTGCACCAGAGCCGCAGCGACTCGGTCGAGACGCCGAGCTCGCGCGCGATCTGCGCGAGCGGCCGGCCGCTCGCACCGACCAGCTCGACCGCCTCACGCTTGAACTGCGCCGGGTAGGGCTTCTGGGGGTGATGTGGTCTGGGCATGGACACCGATCCTTCCCGCCTGGCCGGACAACGCCGACCAAGCGCTCGGTGTCCACGAAAACGTGGGAACTCCAGGCTACCTTCAGGGGATTGCGACGTCGGTCATCGTCGAGCTTCGCACGAAGCCGCCGTAATACATGATCGCGCTCGGAAGCGAGGTGTCGGTCTTGCGGTAGTTGAGCAGTTGAGGATAGGTGCCGGTATCGGGACTTGACCCGCTTCGCCAGAGAGTGCTGACGCCCGTGAGGTCGGCATATTGCACGTACCCAGCCCCGCTGTCGACCCACCAGCGGAACTCACCCTGCTGGAAGGCGTCCCATTTCACTTGATAGATGCTCTTGTACAGCTGTCCGGCCTGGAATACCGGCCCCAGGATGCGCTTGCAGGTATGGGTGGCATCGTCGGCGGCACCGTCGTTCAAGCCCGCCGTGAGCGCGATTTGCAAACGTGGCTGCGCGAGCTTGACCTGCGTTTGGTTGCAGGTCTGCACTACCGAGCCGTTTGGCCCAGGAGTGCCGCCATTCGCCGCGCCGATGGTCGCGACCTCCTGCATGATTGGCCCCATAAGCCCGATGGTCTGATGGAACTCGAGGCCGAAGCTGTTCCAGTTCCCGTATGCGAGATCGGGAGTGTTCTGCCCGTGCGCGACATAGCCGGAGTTTGTCGCGGCGGCGAAGCCGTACCACCACGTCTCGCCTTGTTGCGGAATCGCGTTGGGGGGAGGCCCGAAGAACGAGTTGGCGTATAGGTCGTGGTAGGGGCGGAGCACAGATCCTTGGGCACCGTTTACGATTCCAGGCACCTGCGGATCGCTGCCGTCGATCCGAACGGCTGCCGTACGGCACGGCCCTGACGTGCCAGGTTGTCCATAGCTGCCGCTCACGGACTGCATGACCGAAACGGAATCGTCGTAGTAGATACGCTGGGGGGTTAGCGTCGAGTCCTGCCCAGCCGCATCACGAACCCAGCCAGTCGAGGAGGCGGCGTTCAGCCACCAGCCGGGTGGGCTGCCGCCGTACACCCAGCTGGGGTCGCCGACGCAGTACACCGAGCGGCTCGCGGAGTACGTCGTCGGCGGAGGCGGAGGCGGCGGCGTAGAGCAGGCGCTCGTCGAGGCCGTCGCGTTCGCCTGGCTCGAGCGGTTGCCCGCGGCGTCGTAGGCGACCACCCCGAGCGTGTGGCTCGTGCCGCACGTGAGACCCGCGAAGGTGAAGCTCGGGCTCGTGGCGGAGCCAGCCTTCGAGCCGTTGTCGTAGAGGTCGTAGCCCGCAACACCGACGTTGTCGGTGGAGGCAGTCCAGCTCAGGGTGATCCCCGTCTGGCTGATGTTCGACGTCGCAAGCCCGGAGGGAGTCGACGGCGGGGTTGCGTCCGGGCAGGCCGTCGTCGCAACCATAACCGTGGTTTGCCCCGACCGGTTGCCCGCAGCGTCGTAGGAGTCGACAGAGAGAGTGTAGTTCGTGTTGCAGGTCAGGCCGGAGAAGACTCCCGTCGTCGTGCCACTCGTACCCACCAGTGCACCACCGCGATACAAGCCGTAGCCGGTGACCCCGACGTTGTCACTCGAAGCCGACCAGGAGAGAGCGATGCTCGTGCTGGTGCGTGAGCTCGCGACGACGTTCGAAGGAGTCGTCGGTGGCTGCGAGTCCACGCATGCCGCGGTAGACCCCACTAGGGATGCTCGCGTCGAGCGGTTTCCGGCCGCGTCGTAAGCGTCGACCTCGAACGAGTACGTCGTCCCGCAGGTGAGGCCCGAGACGGTCGCCACGGGCTGCGTGCTCGTCGAAACGGCTGCGCCGTTGACGTACGTCCGGTAGCCCGCGACCCCGACGTTGTCGGTGGACGGCGACCAGGTGAGCGTGACGCTCGTGGGCGTGACGCTCGAGATTCCGAGGTTCGTGGGCTGCGAAGGCGGCGTGGTATCCGCCGAGGGCGGCGGCGGTGGCGCGGAACAGGCGGAGGTGGCAACCTTGAGCTGCGCCGGCTGCGAGGAGTTGCCCGCCGCGTCGCGCGCAACGACCGCGAAGTCGTACGACGTTCCACACGAAAGATTCGTCTGGCTCGATGACGTCGAGCCGACCGAGTCGATCTCGGTGGCGTTGCGGGAGACGTCGTAACCGGTGACACCGACGTTGTCGCTCGACGCGTTCCACGTCAGGTTGAGACTCGTCTGCGAGATGTTCGACGCGACAAGGCCGGTCGGGGTGGACGGCGGGGTCGTGTCACCCGAAGGCGGAGGGGGCGGGCATGCATCAGTGGCAGCGGTAATGCTCGTGACGGGCGAGGTGTTTCCGGCGGCATCGAATGCATAGACGCCGATCGAGTAGCTCGTGCTGCACGCAAGACCCGAAAGCGTTGCGGCCGGCTGAGAGACTGTCGTCACCGTTCCGGCCGAGGAGAGGCGATACCCAGCCACACCGACATCGTCGTTCGACGCCAACCAGGAGAGCGCGATGCTCGTCGCCGTGCGCGAGGTAACGGTCAGATTCGTCGGAGCGGAAGGAGGCTGGCCATCGCTGCAGGACGCGGTCTGAAGATACGCAGACCCGAGCAGCGATCGATTGCCGGCGGCGTCGACGGCATCGACTGCGTACGTGTAGGTCGAGCCGCAAGCAAGCCCGCTCAGGGTCACCGTCGGCTCGCTGGGAGAACCGACCCGTACGAGATTCCGATAGACGCCGTAACCGACGACGCCGACGTTGTCCGACGAAGGATTCCACGCCAACACAACTGCGTCTTGTGTCGTCGCGGCCTGCCGGAACCCGGATGGCGTCGACGGCGGCTGGACGTCTGGACACGCCGCCGCGGAGACCGTTGTCGTCGCTCTCGGCGAGCGGTTCCCGGCATGGTCGAAGGCGACGACC
>Ga0209640_10003639_pt1 | contig 13477 bp, 8 predicted proteins | sample RifCSP10_1_FD_184018 | JGI IMG/M metagenome (GOLD analysis project Ga0209640, IMG submission 184018) | Soil microbial communities from Rifle, Colorado - Rifle CSP2_sed 10_1 (SPAdes) (version 2) | ecosystem: Environmental > Terrestrial > Deep subsurface > Rock core/Sediment | place: Rifle...
CTCGGTTCGTGTTCAGATTCAGGTTCGGTTCCGGGTTCTGGGTTCTGGGTTCGCTGTTCGCCTGTTCCGCGACTCTCCGATCTGCGTCGTAGCGACACGTAGAGCGCACGCTTCAGCGTGCGCGGCGAACCCGAACGTGAACACGAACCGAGAAGCGAGAAGCGAGAAGGGAGAAGTGCGAACTACCGGATCATTTCACTCCGATCGCGAGCGAGACACTGACAGCCGCCCCCGGCATCGCCACGCCGGCAATCTCCTGATAGCGTGCGTCGAGCAGGTTGGTGCCGTCGACGAACAGGTCGACCATGCGTCCGATCCGGCGGGCGACGCGCGCATCGAGCAGGACGTAGCCGGAGGTGCCGGTCGAGCGCGACCGGCGGCGGTACTCGATTCGCGGCGCGACGCGGACGTCGCCGGGCAGCGGAATCGACGCGGCCGCCGTGAAGGAGTGCGGCGCGAAGTCGAGCACGTACTTCGACAACTGCGTCACGGCCGCCGCGTTGACGTCAATCGCAGTGTACTGCGCCTGGAGGAATGCACCAGACGCCAGCGTTTTTCGCACGCCAAGCTCGATTCCGAGCGTATCCACGTCGCGAACGTTGTAGGTCTGCCACTGATCGGCCGTCGTCGGACGCAGCCAGTCGATGACGTTCGCGTCCGCACGGCCGAAGACGGTCGCCTGCAGGATTACGCCACGCGGCATCAGGACGTCGACGCCGCCCTCTCCCGCCCAAGCCGTCTCGGGACCGACGTCTTCACGCGCGCGATTCGCGGGGTCCGAGTAGTACCGCTCGGTGAAGGTCGGCACGCGAAACGCGCGTGCCGCCGAGGCGCGCAGCCGAAGGGCGGATGTCAGCCACCACCCCGCGCCGATGGAAGGATTCCACGAGGTCCCGAACTCGTCATAGCGGTCGACGCGAACCGCGGCGTCAATCTGTGCGCCCGGACCGATCTCCTGCCTCCACTCACCGTAGCCGCTGACACGGGAGGTGGCGTGGTCGCCAAGATTCGTCGACACAATCCAATCACCGGCCCCCTCGATGCCAAGGGTGACGGTCGCGCGTGCACCGGCGGATCGTGAGCCGCTCGCCGAGGCGAGCAGGGCGTGAGTCCGGTGCCGATTGTCGGACCGCGCGGGAATCTGCTGGTCGAAGAGGAATCGGTCTCCGTGCGTGCGGTACGACGCCTGGGACTCGATGTTCCAGCCGCCGGCCTCGCCGAAGCGGTGGTCTGCCGTGACGAGCGTCTGGTTGGTCCACTCGCGGGACGGCGCGTTGCCGCCGTAGAAGTTGTTGGCGCCGAACTCCTTCCACAGGTACGAGACCGACACGCTCGAGTGTTCGCCCAGCGACGTGCGCGACCGGAGAATGGCGGTCTTGTAGTCCCGGTCGTACATGAAGCCGGAGGAGCGATCGTAGGAGCCGGCCAGCGCCTGTCGGACCGCGCCGCGCTCGAACCCGGAATGCGCCCGCACGGACGCCAGGTCGGAGCTCCCACCCTCGAGCACCACGGACGACTCCGCCTCGCGACGGGTGATGATGTTGACGGTGCCGCCAACGGCGTCGGCGCCGAACAGCGAGGAACCCGGGCCGTAGAGCACCTCGATGCGGTCGACCAGGTCGATCGGCACCGGGATATCCCCGTTGTGATGCCCCGACTGCGCGTCGTTCAGGCGTACGCCGTCGACGAGCACGAGCATCTGTCCGAAGTTGGCGCCACGAAGCGCGAAGTCGGTCTGGACGCCGCGGACGCCGCGCGCCCGGACGTCGATGGACGAAGCCAGGCGGAGCACGTCCGCCACGGTCTTGGCAGGAAGTGCCTCGATCTGTTCGCGCGTGATCACCATCAGCGTGCGCGTGACGCGACCAAGCTCCACGGGCCGGGCCGTCGCCGTCACCACGACTGTCTGATGGAATGTGTTCTGTGCGCGCGCGAGCGGGACTGCGACGAACCCGCTCGCCAGGATCGCCGCGCCAACCGCCCGCCGTGTCACTCGCGTCCCGTCATCTCGCGCCGACGGCCACCGGCACGTACTGTTCCCGCGGCTCCTGGGGGACCACGCGCCCGATACACTCGACGAACCTCTTGACCGCGAGTGATTCATCGCCCTTTCGGCGCACGGCCCGTACCTCCGTCGTCGCCCCGGGATCGCTCAGGGGCCTGACGGCGACGCCGCTCGGTGGCTGCGGTTCCGTGAGCGGCACTCCGTAGCCCAAATACACGCCCTTGCCGGACGCCACGAGCATCATCCCGGCGTGATTGAACGGACCCGCCCCTGGTGTGGACATCGTCTTCGGCTCGACGCCGGCGCGTGCATACAGGCCGAGTATCTGATCGGAGAGAACCGGCGCGATGCGCCGGTCCCACAGGAGCAGCGTCTCGGTCGCGAGGTCGCGGACGCTCACCGTCTCGAGGGCGGCCAGGGGGCTGACGTCGGAGACGATCGCCTGGATGCGCTCGTGAAGGAGCGGCGGCGACACCTCGAAGCTGTCGTCGAAGGGGGGTCGGGCGAACGCAATGTCCAGGGACCTGTTTCGCAACTGCTCGTCCGAGTCGTACCAGCAGAAGGCATCGGTCGCCGTGATCGTGACGTTCGGGGACTGCCTGGCGAACTCGACGCGGATGCGGTTGACGATGTCCCAGAGACCCCAGCCAATGCCGACGCGAATCTCGCTCGCCTCGGCGCACGTCACCTGCTGAGCCGTCACGCTGAAATCCGCAGCGGCCGCGTCGAGGGCCCTGGCTTTTTCGAGCAGCCGCCGGCCCGCGTCGGTGAGGGTGACGCCGTGGTGGTGTCGGACGAACAGGGTGACGCCCAACTCCTCCTCGAGCAGGTGGATCTGACGGCTGAGAGGGGGCTGCGAGATGTGGAGGCGCTCGGCGGCTCGGGACACGCTCGAGGTCTCGGCGACAGCGATGAACGCCTTCACCCGCCTGAGATCCATGGGGCCGGAATTGTATATCAGATCGGTATGGTGGCGCATCCAAAGATGTATTGGACAGGGGAAGACGAGGTGGGCGAGCGTACCGCCGTCACAGTGTCGAAACACGCGGCCTGAGGAGGTTGCACATGCGTGCATTGAGGTCGGTTGTACTTGTGTTTGCGATGGTTGTGGGCGTGCCGTTGACGGCTCTCGCCCAGGCCTCTCTTACGGGAGTCGTGAGGGATACATCGGGCGCGATTCTGCCGGGTGTGACGGTTGAAGCGGCCAGCCCGGTTCTGATCGAGAAGGTCCGCACGGGCGTGACCGATGGCACCGGACGATACGTGATCATCGATCTGCGTCCGGGCACCTATACCGTGACGTTCACGCTCGCGAGCTTCTCTGTGGTCAAGCGGGAAGCCGTGGAGTTGACCGGAACGGCCGCCACAACGGTGAACGCCGATCTGCGGGTCGGCACGCTGCAGGAAACGGTCACGGTGACCGGCGAAACGCCGACCGTGGACGTGCAGAGCTCCACGCGCGTCGCAATCATCGACAAGGACCTCATCGACGTGCTTCCGACCTCGCGGAACGCCTTCTCTCTGGGTGTGCTCATTCCCGGGATGAACGTCAGGGACGGGTTCGGCCCTGTGACCGACGTCGGCGGCGCCACGGGGCCCAGCACGCTCGCGCTGAACATTCACGGCGGCAAGACCGAAGACCAGCGACTGATGGTCAACGGCGTGGCGCTGAGCACGATGATCGGCGGCGGATGGGGCGGCGGCGCGATCCCCAATGCGACGGGCATGTCCGAGATCGCGTACGACTACTCGGCCGTGGACGCGCAGGCGGCGACGGGGGGCGTGCGGATCAACTTCATTCCTCGCGACGGCGGCAACCGGTTCTCCGGAACCATCGCAGGCAACGTCGCGGTTGACGGGATGCAGCCGGACACCTTCAGGAAAGTGACGAGGGGCAGCACGACGTTCGACTTCCCCGACCCCGTCAACCCGGCGCAGCGGATTGGATTCCGCGCGAGCACGGTGAAGCGAAACGGCGAGTTCAATCCCGGGTTCGGCGGTCCCTTCGTCCAGGACAAGCTGTGGTACTTCGCCTCGGGCCGCTACCAGGTGGCGAACGAGTACATCACGGGCGGTTTCCACAACAAGAACGCGGCCAATCCGAACGCCACGTTCTACGATCCGGACTTCACTCGGCCCCAAAGCATCGATCGGGACTGGAAGGTCTACCAGCTCCGTCTGACGTGGCAGGCCGCCGAGAGGCACAAGATCGGACTGACCTACGATTACGAGTCCACCTGCACGTGCAACAGCGTAGGCAACGCACTGACCTCGCCCGAGGCGAGCACCGAGTTCAACTTCCCGTTGCAGCGCTTCGTTCAGTTGGACTGGAACTCCCCGGTCTCCAACCGGCTGCTCCTCGATGCGAGCGTCATCCACCGCGTCGAGCGATGGGGCGGAATGCACCTGCAGATTGGAAAGGCGGGTGTGACGATTCCGGATACGACGACCATCGGTGTGAACGACACGGGGACAGGTCGGAATTTCCGCGCGGCGCCGGGCGGCGGCGGAGCGCCGTACAACACCTCGTGGAACGTCAACCTCCACTACCGCGCCGCGCTGTCCTACGTCACAGGCTCCCACCAGTTCAAGGTGGGCTTCAACAACGCCTGGGGGCACCATGAGAACACCCCGTACCCCCTGAATACCGCGCTGCCGTACACCTACCAGTTCACCAATGGATTTCCGTCCAATATCAGGCAGTTCGCAACGCCGTACACGACGGAAATCGATGTCGATGCGGATCTGGGCATCTTTGCGCAGGACAAGTGGACCGTCGGCCGAGCCACGATTGCAGCAGCCGTGCGGTACGACTACTTCGCCAACAGCTACCCGCCACAGACCCTTGGGCCCGGCCCCCTCGTCCCAGGCCGGAACCTCACGTTCGACGACGGTACGTACGATCGGGTCACGGGCCTGCTGAAGCCCGGTGGCACGCCCAACGGCGAGCCTATTGCGAACGTCAGCTGGCACGACGTCACGCCGAGGCTCGGCCTCACGTGGGATCTGTTCGGGACCGGCAAGACGGCGCTCAAGACGAGCCTGAACAAGTACCTGATCGGCCTGGGAACGTTCTCCTTCGCGCCGTTCAACAGCGTGACGTCCGCCAACAACCCGATCAACCGTCTCCAGAACAACACGACGCGGACGTGGATCGACAACGGCGCCAATGGCGGCATCGCGGGCGACTTCGTGCCGCAGTGCGTCCTGTCCAACCTGTTGGCGAATGGCGAGTGCGGCGCGGGCGCGCCCAGCTTCGGCCAGGTCAACGCTCCAAACCGGACCTACGACCCCAGCTATCTGGAAGGGTGGGGCAATCGTCACTACAACTGGGAGTTCTCGCTGGGCGTCCAGCACGAGCTCGCCCCGCGCGTGTCGGCGGAGGTCAGCTACTTCCGGCGGTTGTACGGTAACTTCACGGTTGAGAACGACCTGGCGTACAGCCGGAGCGACTTCAAGGTCGCGACCGTCACGGCGCCCAACGATCCGCGCCTTCCCGAGAGCCTGAGAGGGCAGCAGATTCGCGACGTCTACTACTACGATGGCCCGCCGCGGCAGAGCAATTGGCGTGTCGGCCTGGTGGACCAGTACGGCGGGAAACAGATCGAGCACTGGGACGGCGTGGACGTCACGGCAAACGCGCGGCTCCGGAACGGACTGACCATCCAGGGCGGCCTCAGCACGGGACGGACCCTCACCGACAACTGCGATCTGGCACGCAACCCTGAACTGGCCGAGATAAACGGAGGGCAGTTGGCCGCCTTCGGCCTCGGGCAGGCCTTCTTCCTCGCAGCCACGCCTCTGGGGTACTGCCACAGAAACGAGGGCTTCATCACGCAGTACAAGGCCTTTGCGACCTACATGGTCCCTCGCATCGAGGTGCAGATCTCGGGGACCTACCAGGGCCTCCCGGGGCCGCTCATCTCGGCGAACTACACCGCACCGGAAGCGCCCGTCATCATCATCATTCCCGGGGTCTTTAGCCTGAACAAAACGGTTCAGATCATCGAGCCTGGGTCGCTGTATGGAGATCGGGTGAATCAGTTCGACTTCCGCATCTCGAAGCTCCTGCGGTTCGCCGGCACGCGGACCATGGTGGGTCTCGACATCTACAACCTGCTGAATTCGAACCCCGTGCTGTCGGAAAACGCGGCGATGCCCGCGCCGCCGTTCGCCGGCTTCCGACAGCCCTTGAGCATGCTGCAGGCGCGCTTCTTCAAGTTCAGCGCGCAGTTCGACTGGTAGTTTGCTAGCCGGTGGCTTGTAGCCCGTAGCTTGTAGCAAGTGCTACCAGCTACCAGCTACCGGCTACCAGCTAGAGTAGGCAGTTTGGGGCGGGTTCCCTTGCGGGGGCCCGCCCCTTGGTGTCTACTCTCGTTCACACTTCTCGCTTCTCGGTTCGTGTTCATGTTCACGTTCGACGGTCCGGCTGAAGCCGGACCTGGGCAGAACAGCGAATCTTTCCAGGTTCGCGTACAATCCGCGGTCATCCATGGCGAGCAGGACCGCGATCGCGGCTTCCACGGCCGGCGTGCTGTGCGCCCTCGCGATGATCGCCGCGCCGGCGGCTCAACGCGGTGCGTTCCCCGCCGGCCCTCCGTCACAGCCTCCCGGCCATCTCGAGATGCTGCGGCTGCTCGAACAGGTCGCCGACCAGGCTGAGGAGACAAGCACCTTCACCGGCCAGGGGCCGGCGCGCCGCGCTCGCGCGGACCTCGCGGCGCTTCCCGCCGAGGCAACCGACGCGGTCAGATGGTCGGCGTTGATGCGAGTGGCCGAGGAGGAGCTGCGCCTGGGCAACAACGCGGCTGCCATCGAGCACTTCATCCGCGCACGGGATCTCCTGGGCCGGACCCGCCAGAAGTTCGACCCGACCTTGCCGGCGGCGACGCGCTTTCGGCTCGGCGTGGCGTACATGCGACTTGGCGAGACCGAGAACTGCCTCGCCAACCCGTCCGCAACCAGTTGCATCCTTCCCATTCGAGGCGACGCGGTTCACACGCTGCAAAGCGGGTCGCGGCAGGCGATCGTCGCCCTGTCGGAAGCGCTCACCAGGGCGGCGCAGACCTCGCCGCTCTACCTGGCGACTCGGTGGCTGCTCAACATCGCGTATATGACGCTCGGCGAGTACCCCGACAAAGTGCCGGCACGCCACCTGATTCCGCCGCGCGCCTTCGAGTCGGAGGAGCAGGTCCCGCCCTTCCGCAACATCGCTCAGGCGCTCGGACTCGACCTCTTCACGACGGCCGGTGGCGCGATCGCCGACGACTTCGACGGGGACGGCGGCCTCGACCTCGTCGTGTCGATGATGGATCCGCGAGGTCAGCTTCGCCTGTTTCGAAACAATCAGGACGGCACCTTCTCCGAACGCACTGAACAGGCAGGGCTACGCGGACTGGTCGGCGGCTTGAACCTCGTACAGGCCGACTACGACAACGACGGCGACGTCGACATCCTGGTGTTGCGAGGCGCCTGGCTCGAAAAAAACGGCCAGTACCCGAACTCTCTCGTTCGGAACAACGGCAATGGCACGTTCACCGATGTCACGTTCGAGGCCGGCCTTGGTCGCGTGCACTTCCCCACGCAGACGGCCTCGTGGGGAGACTACGACAACGATGGCGACCTGGATCTCTACGTCGGCAACGAGTCGTCGACGACGATCGCGGCGCCCAGCCAGTTGTTCCGGAACAACGGCGACCGCACGTTCACCGACGTGGCCCTGGAGGCCGGCGTCCGCAACGACAGGTACGCGAAGGGCGTCGTGTGGGGCGATTACAACGGGGATCGGTGGCCGGATCTGTACGTTTCCAACTACCGGGATCGCAATCGTCTGTACCGCAACAACGCCGACGGCACCTTCACCGATGTTGCCGAGGAGCTCGGTCTCACCGGTCCGATCGCCAGCTTCCCGGCCTGGTTCTGGGATGTCGACAACGACGGCGTGCTGGACATCTACGTCGCCGCATACGGCGCTGAAGTCGCCGACCTGGCGGCCAGTGCCCTGGGCCTGCCGGCGACGATCGAGCTCGCGAAGCTGTATCGGGGCACGGGTAAAGGGCGTTTCGAGGAGGTGGCGAGACGATACAACCTGACGCGGCCAAATGCGCCGATGGGCTCGAATTTCGGCGATATCGACAACGACGGCTATCTCGACTTCTACCTTGGGACGGGCTACCCGCACTACCAGAACCTGATGCCGAACGTGCTGTTCCGGAACCGGCGCGGCACCGGGTTCGCGGATGTCTCGACCGCCGCTGGCGTCGCCCATCTGCAAAAAGGGCATGCCGTCGTCTTCGCCGACCTGGATCACGATGGCGACCAGGACATCTTCGAGCAGATGGGGGGTGCGTTTCCGGGAGATAAAGCGCACGACGTGCTGTACGAGAACCCGGGGTCGCGCAAACACTGGCTCACGCTCAGGCTGGTCGGCGTACGGTCCAACCGGTCGGCCATCGGGGCGCGAATCCGCGCCGAGATCCTGGATGGCGGCACGCGACGATCCGTGTACAAGCACGTCAACAGCGGCGGAAGCTTCGGGGCCAATCCACTTCGGCAGACCATCGGTCTCGGCAGCGCGTCAGCGATCGAGGTCCTCGAGGTGTTCTGGCCGACGACGGGACTGACGCAGACGTTCCGGAACGTTCGCGCGGACCAGGCCATCGAGGTCGTCGAGGGCCGGGAGTCCTACGCGCCTTTTTCGCTCAAGTCGTTCGCGCTCCGGGGAAGCACTGCGACCAGCCACGCGCACGAACATTGAAGCTCGAACCCAGCACGCGTCACGAACCCTGAAACTGCCCGCCTTCGCGCGAAGCGCTTCGGCGAGGTCTCGCCGTAGCCTTGGCGGAGGCGGAAACCCGAAGCGAGAAGCGAGAAGCGAGAAGTGTGAACGACAGGAGCGCTACCGCCCCGCGGGCCGGCACGAATCGCCACGGTATCGCGACACTTCGGTTCGCAGACGCGCCGCCTCGGCCGCGTCGGCATCGCGCTCGGCCCGTTCGATGGCCCCCTGCAGCCAGCCGGCCGCCTCCGCGCAGCGTCCCAGCTCCCCCAGCGCAAGCGCAACGGTCTCGCCATGTGCCGGCGACGGTTGGCTTTCGTAGACCTGCGTGGCGAGCGCGAGCGCACGGCTGCCCTCGCGAAGCGACACGTCCGGGACCGCGGCCAGAAAACGTGCCAGCGTCGTTGCCGTGCGCGTGCGGTCCGGGAACCTCTGGTGGGCGCCGTCCACGAGAGCGATCGCGTCGCGGTAGCGCTCGCGGTCCGACAACAGGAGCGACAGGCGCAGAATCGCGCCTTCATCGTCGGCACTGAACGAGCCGGCCTGAGCCAGCGCCTCGAGCGCCTCGTCGTCCCGCCCCAGCCGCAGCAACACGCGAATGAGCTCTCCGCTGACGCCGACCTCGTCGGGCTCACGGCTGAATGCCGCTCGCAGATGTTCGACCGCCTCGAGGTCCCGACGCAGACGGGCGAAGAGCATCCCGAGGCTCGCATGCGCCGTCACATTGCCGGCGTCGAGACGAAGTGCCGCGTCGAGGTGCTCCATCGCGGCAGCGGCGTTGCCGATCTGCGCGAGCGCCATACCCAGATTGACGCGGGCGGCCACGCTCGTCGGCGCCGCCTGCACCGCCTTGGCGAACGCGTCGGCCGCATCCTGGAACTGCCCCGACTCATACGCGCGTCTCCCCTGAATCACGTGGGCCCGCTCACCGCGCAGGAGCATCTGCAGTTCGTCGACGATCGGGTCCGCGGGCCGAAGCTCGCCGGGGCCTCGTTGCCGCAGATGCGATCGGGCCTCCTCGAGGCGGCCGAGCCCGCGGTAGGCCATCGCCAGCGAATAGTGGATGGAAGAGGCCTGTGGCGCCCGTTCGAGCGCGGCGGTCAGATGATCAATCGCCTCCTGGAACTTCCCCTCGCGCAAGGCGACCTCGCCCAACCCATGTCGCACGACGGCGGGAAAGACCGTCACAACGCTCTCGAACTGCTGCTTCGCCTCCCTCAGCCGGTTCAGTCCGAGGTACACCTCCGCAAGGTGCGCGGCTGCCGCGCGATCGCCCGGTTGCACCCGGCTCGCATTGACGTAGAGGTCAACAGCGTCCTCGAGCCGGCCGGTCTGCTGGTACAGGTAGCCACGCAGATGAATCCACCGCGCTTCGTCCGGCGCCAGGCGCATGGCGTTCCGGTACGACGCGTCGGCTGCGTCGAAGAACTCGTAGACGTGGAAGAGCCTGCCCAGCGATCCGTAGGCGTCGGCCAGCTCTCTGGTGGACGCCCGCTTCCCTGCCGTGAGATCGACGAACGATCGATGCTGCTCGCGAATCTGATCCGACACAGCCGGTTCAAGATCATCGAGCTGCGGGATCGGAACGGCCAGAAGTCCGGGGCGAGCAGGCGCAAGCGAAGAGACGTCAGCCGGACGATCCTGTGCCGAATACGGCGGGGCTGTCAGGATGCCGATCGCCACGAGCCATCCAAGCCGTCGCGTCGTGGCCGCTGTGGTCCTCATCCACCCGCTCGCGGCGCCTTGCCAGACTCCAGCACCCAGTAGCGATCGACGGCGAGCCCGCGAAACTCCTCGACCTGCCCGCCGACCCAGTGGACGCGGACCGTCTGGGGCGATCCGTCGGCCCCCAATCCGAACCGCACGCGTGGATCGCTGGCCGCGCAGTAGCTGCCGTCGGTCTGCACGCGGCGCAGGAGCGAACCACCGGATCGCCGCACGATCTCGACCTTCGCCTGCAGCGCGTCCCGACGGAAGCGGCCCTCGATCACCCGGACACCCAGCCAGTGCCGCCGGCTGCCGACATCGTTCAGCAGCACGCGGACGGGGCCGCTGTTGTTGAAGACGACCAGGTCGGTGTCGCCGTCGTTATCGAGGTCGCCGGCGGCGGAGCCGCGTGCGACGTGGAGGGCCTCGAAGGCCTGGCCTGCGCTGGCTGTCACGTCCACGAAGGTTCGCCCCGCGTCGCTGCGAAAGAGCTGGTTGCGCTGCTTGAGCGGATAGGAATCGCCGGCGCGCACCTGAGCTCCCAGATGCCTCACGGCCCCGTTGACGACCACGACGTCGAGCCAGCCATCGTTGTCGAAGTCGATGAAGTGCGTGCCGAATCCCGTGTACCCCAGCTTGAACAGGCCGGCCTCGATGGTGCGATCCTCGAAGAGACCTTTGCCGATGTTCCGGTAGAAGGTGTTGCCCTCGTTGTCCAGGTTCGTGACGAAGAGATCCTCGTCGCCGTCGCCATCGACGTCGCCGGCCGCGATGCCCATGCTCCCCTGCGCCCGGCCCATGCGACTGACGGCGACGCCGGCCAGCAGCGCCTCGTCCCTGAAGAGGCCCGAGCCGCCATCGTTGATCCACATCTGATTCGCGTCGCCGTCATTGGCGACGAAGAGATCCATCCAGCCATCCTCGTTGAGGTCGGCCGCGATGACACCGAGTCCCCTGGCGCGCGCCCGGTTGATCCCAGCCCGCGCCGACACGTCGGCGAACGTGCCATCCCGGTTGTTGTGGAAGAGCCGGTCCGGCACGGGGTCGTAGACGATCGGGTTGCAGTAATCGCGAGCCGAGCCGCCGGAGAAGCACTCGCGTTTCATATCGAGGGCGAAGTCGACGTAGTTCGTGACGTACAGGTCGAGCCAGCCGTCCCGGTCGTAGTCGAAGAAGGTGGCGCTCGTGCTCCAGCGGGAATCGTTGGCACCAGACGAGGCGGTCATGTCGCTGAAGGTCGCGTTGCCGTTGTTGCGCAGCATCTGGTTCGCGCCCAGGTTGGTCACGTACAGGTCGACCCACCCGTCGTTGTCGATGTCCCCGGCCGCGGCGCCCATGCCGTATCCGGTCGCGACGATGCCGCTGCGATCCGTGACGTCGGTGAACCGCGGCAGGCGGTCTCCAGGTCCGAGGTCGTTTCGGTAAAGGCGGCTGCCTGGGCGAGCAGGCGCCCGGCGCGGCGTGGAGCGCGGTCGAGGACCAGGCTCGAGCGCGCCGCCTTGCACCGCGAACAGGTCGAGATCGCCGTCGTTGTCGAAATCGAAGAGAGCCCCGCCGGCACCGGTGACTTCCGGAAGCAGCAGGTCGCCGGTTGCGCCGTTGTCGTGAACGAAGTCCAGTCCTGACTCGACGCTCCTGTCGATGAAGAGCGGCGCAGGTTGAGCCAGACCCGTAGCGCGTGGCCAGGGCGCTGAGCCAGCGCTGACGGCGAACAGACACGCGGCGAACACGACCCTTGCGGACGAGCGGACGGGCGAACTCACGAGCGGATCTTACAGGCACCAAGCACGGGGCGAAACCGCCTCACGCTCCCTGATGCCAGGTCATCGCAAGGCCGTCCCCGATTTCAGTCGGAGGTCCGCACAGCGGCACACTACGATCCGGTCCGCCTCCCCTGCGAATTACTCCTCATAACCGTCCGGCCTCCAGGAAGCTGAAGTAACCACTCCGGTTGAAGATGATGTGATCCAGGAGCGCAATTCCCATGACGACACCTGCCGCCTTGAGCTGCTTCGTGACTTCGACGTCGGCTGGCGACGGATCCAGGCTGCCGGCGGGATGATTGTGGGCGACGATGACGGCTGACGCCCGATCAGGCGATCCTCGATGTCGCGCTCTCTGATAGCGTGCCGGATGCCGAGAAACTCGAGGTTGTAGGCGCTCTTGAGCATCTCGTGGGCCTGCTCGGACAAGTGCTCGGGCAGCGCCAGCTCGAAGTTGTGGGTCTTGCCCATGGCCAGGGTCCGTTCGTAGGCCCCGGCCTTGATCTGATTCAGAAGGACGTTTCTCGACCAGCCGAATCGGGCCGTCGCGACGAGGTAGTACAGGCGGGCGGCGGGGTCGGAGAGCTTCTTCAGGATGACCAGGTGCTGCCCCACGGAACACGGGCGAGAAGTTCGAGGTCGGAAACCGCCGTTGTCACATCGTTGCCGGTCGGCTCTGTTTCTGGGACAGGTTGTTCCAGAATTGCCGATCGCTTGCCTCTCGCAACGGTCCGCTCGGCTTCTGGGACAACCTGTCCCAGAAACGCCGAACTGGCGTAGGCGAGGTAGAACTGCCGCATCCGCCAGACGTTGTCGGCGGAAAAGCTGATACTGTCAGGGAACGCGGTTCGAAGGTCGGCGGCCACCACCTCCACCACGGAATCACCCCACCCGTGCGCTGCTTGCTTCTCCACAATCGCACGGCCGATGTCCCAATAGAGCAGGATCAGGTCGCGGTTGATCGCCCGCGCGACGGAGAGCCTGGCCGAAACGATCCGCGCCTTCAGGTCCTCGATGAACTGCCGGTAGTCTCGCGTTGTCGGGAGCGCCCTGTCGGCGGTCGCCCTTTTCATTCCGCTAGCCCCTGCAACATCCTTTCCGCTTCCTTCTCCAGCCGCCAGAATTCCGCGAGCAGCTCCTTGGCAGGCGGCGGGGGTTGGTAGCGGTAGAAATACTTGTTCGGCAGGATCTCGTAACCAAGCTGCGGGCTGTCCTCCCAGCGGA
>Ga0209640_10003640_pt1 | contig 13477 bp, 12 predicted proteins | sample RifCSP10_1_FD_184018 | JGI IMG/M metagenome (GOLD analysis project Ga0209640, IMG submission 184018) | Soil microbial communities from Rifle, Colorado - Rifle CSP2_sed 10_1 (SPAdes) (version 2) | ecosystem: Environmental > Terrestrial > Deep subsurface > Rock core/Sediment | place: Rifle...
AGGAACTGTGGCCAGTCTTCGGCCGAGGCGCCGGCGGCCAGCGCGAGGAGCGCCGAACCCACCAGGAGCGGGAGTCGCATGAAAATGAAACATACCACCCCGCACCTTGCGCCGGGATGGCCGTTTTTGATAGCCTGCTGATTCCATGCTTTCCGGTCTGCACCGCGCGCATCACCACCACCACGGCCACGTGGCCGCCCGGCAGGACTGCGCGCGCTGAGGAATCGAAGAGCCAGAACCCGAAACCAGCCGAACGCATGCAGCCCCGCCGGAAGAGTGGCGGGGTTTTTTCTTGTACGAACTCGGAACCCGGAACCCGAACCCGGAACTTAGAACGATGGACTTTTCCAAACTTGACGGATTGATTCCCGCGGTCGTCCAGGACCACGTCAGCGGCGAAGTGCTGATGGTGGGCTTCATGAACCAGGAGGCCTGGGACATCACGCGGCGCACCGGCTACGTGACGTTCTACAGCCGCACGCGTCATACCTTGTGGACCAAGGGCGAGACCTCGGGCAACCGCCTCGCCGTCCGCGACATCCTCGTGGACTGTGACGAGGACACGGTGCTCGTGAAGGCGGAGCGCCAGGGCGACGGCAACGTGTGCCACACGGGGCAGCGCACCTGCTTCTTCCAGCGCGCGGAGGGCGTGACGATTCCATGAAGCTCAAGCTCGGCATCCCGAAGGGGTCGCTCCAGGACGCGACGATCCAGCTGTTCGCGCGCGCGGGCTTCACCATCTACGTCAGCTCGCGCTCGTACTTTCCGACGATCGACGATCCGGAGATCGAGTGCATGCTGATCCGCGCGCAGGAAATGGCGCGCTACGTGTGCGACGGCGTGCTCGACGCGGGCCTGACCGGCCAGGACTGGATTGCCGAGCACAAGCTGGGCGGCACGAGCAAGCACTCGCTGACGAGCGTCGCCGACCTGATCTACGCGAAACAGAGCTTTGGCAAGGTGCGCTGGGTGCTGGCGGCGCCGGAGGACTCGCGGTTCACCTCACCCAAGGACTTCGCCGGCGCGACGATCGCGACCGAGCTCGTGCGCGTGACCAAGGCCTATTTCGACAGGATCGGCGTGCCGGTCAACGTGGAGTTCTCCTGGGGCGCCACCGAAGTGAAACCGCCCGTGCTTGCCGACGCCATCGTCGAAGCCACCGAAACAGGATCGACGCTGCGCGCGAACCGGCTGCGCATCATCGACACCATCATGGAGTCGAACACCCAGCTCATCGCCAACGATGCGGCGCTCGCGGATCCGTGGAAGCGCACGAAGATCGAGAACGTCGCGCTGCTGCTGCGCGCGGCCATCGAAGCGCAGGGACGCGTCGGGCTGATGCTCAACGTGCGGCGCACCGATCTCGACAAGATCCTGGCGCTGCTGCCGGCGTTGCAGCGGCCGACGATCTCGTCGTTGAGCGACGAGCAGTGGGTGGCGGTCAACACCATCATCGAAGAGAAGACGGTGCGCGACCTGATCCCGAAGGTGAAGGCAGCGGGTGGACAAGGAATTGTCGAGTACCCGTTGAACAAGATTGTCGTGTAGGGGCCGGCCTTGGCCGGCCCGAGGGTAAATGCTGAAGATCGTTGATTCGCGCAATCGGCGGGCTGTCCGGGCGCTTCTCGCACCGGAACGGGCGCGCGACGGGGCGACGGAGCGCCGCGTGGCGGCAATCGTGTCCGCCGTGCGCCGCGAGGGCGATCGCGCGCTCCTTCGCTATGCGCGGAAATACGATCCGCTGGACGGACCGATCGAAGTCACGGCTGATGAGATGCGCGAGGCGGCGGCGACCGTTCCGCGCAGCGTGCGCGCCGCACTCCGCGCAGCCGCCAGGAATATCCGGACCGTCGCCCGGCGCCAGGTGCCGCGCGGGTGGCGCGCCCGCGTCGCCGCGGGCGTCAGCGTCGAGCAGCGGATCGTTCCGCTCGATCGCGTGGGCTGCTACGTGCCCGGCGGCCGCTATCCCCTGCCCTCGTCGCTGCTGATGACGGCGGTGCCTGCCGCCGCGGCGGGTGTGCACGAGATCGTCGTCGTCTGTCCTCGCCCCGAGCCGGTGGTCATGGCGGCCGCGCTCGAAGCGGGCGTCTCCCGGATGTTCCGCATCGGCGGCGCGCATGCGGTCGCCGCGCTGGCGTACGGCACGCGCACGGTTCCCCGCGTGGACAAGATCGTCGGGCCGGGCAATCGATACGTGGCGGCCGCCAAGGCGCTCGTCGCCGCCGATTGCGGCATTGATTTCTATGCAGGCCCGACCGAAATCGTCATCGTTGCCGCGCGGGGGCCGTCGGCATGGATTGCGGCGGATCTCATCGCGCAGGCGGAACACGATCCGGATGCGCGCGCCGTGCTGATCACGCCGAGCCGCACGCTGGCGGCCCGGGTCGCGAGGGACGTGGCCGCGCAGGTTGCAGCGCAGGTCCCGACCGACGGTCCTGCGCGCGCATCGCTGCGCGCGCACGGCGGCATCATCGTGACGACCTCCGTCGCTGAAGCCATGGCGCTCGCAAACGCCGCGGCGCCTGAGCATCTCGTGGTGGACGACAACCGCCTCGCCGCGATGATGACGTGCGCCGGCTCGGTGTTTGTCGGCCCCTGGTCGGCGCAGGTCGCGGGCGACTACGCGATCGGGTCAAACCACGTGCTGCCGACGGCGGGCGCCGCGCGCGCCCGCGGCGGCTTGTCGGCCGCGGATTTCGTCCGCCAGATCACCGTCCAGCGGGTCACGCGCGCGGGCCTGCGAGGCATCGGCGGCACGGTGATGACGCTGGCGGCCGCCGAGGGGCTGCAGGCGCACGCCGCGTCGATCGGCGTCAGGATGAAATGATGGTGATACAGGGATATCCGGACCCCGGCGAAGGGCTGCGGCTGCACCTGAACGAGAACACGGGCGGCTGCTCGCCCCGCGTCCTCGAGGCGATCCGCAACGCGCGTCCGAGCGACGTGTCGACCTACCCGCAGTACCGCGAGGCCGTGCTCGCGACGGCGCGGCACTTCGACGTCAACCCCGACTGGGTTCTGCTCACCAACGGGCTGGACGAAGGGATCCTGATGGCCGCCGTCGGCCACATTGCGAAGCCGCGGATCCACGACGCGGAAACGATCATTCCGCTGCCGGCCTTCGACCCATACCCGAATTCGACGAGGGCTGTCGGCGCGACGGCGATCCGCGTGCCGCCCGACCGGGACTACGCGTTTCCGACGCAGGCGGTCCTCGACGCCATCACGCCGCGGACGCGGATGATTTTTCTCAACACGCCGAACAACCCGACGGGGCAGCTCATCCCGATTCCCGATCTCGTCCGGATCAGCGAGGCGGCGACCCAGGGCTCAATTGTGCTCATAGACGAGGCGTACATTGAATTCGGCGGCACGACGTTCCTGCCGCAGCTCTCGCGCTTTCCCAACGTCCTGGTCGGCCGCACCTTCTCCAAGGCGTACGGCCTCGCCGGGATGAGAGTCGGCGTCGTGATCGGCCAGCCCCAGGCGCTCGACCCGGTACGGAGCGTGACGCTCCCCTTCAATATCAATGGCGTGGCGCTGACGGCGATGCACGCCGCGCTGCAGGACACGGAGTTCCTGCCCCGCTACGCCGCTCAGGTGCACGAGTCCCGTGAGCGGCTCTATGCCGCCTTCCGGCGTCTTGGATTCGAGTACTGGCCGAGCGCCGCCAACTACGTCATGGTGCGGGTGGGCGAGACCAGGCCCATCATCGAGGCGCTGGCGGCCAGGAAGATTCACGTCAGGGATCGCTCCAAGGATCCGACGACGCCGGGGTGCATCCGGATGACGGCGGGGATGATCGATCACACGAATGCCGCCATTGAGGCGCTCGAGGAAGTCATGGCGAGGCAGACGCGATGAAGCCGCGGGCGGCATCGTTCGATCGGCGCACGACCGAGACCCGGATCCGGGGCCGGTTCGTCATCGACGGCCAGGGGCGCTACGACGTCAGCACCGGCATCCGGTTTCTCGATCACATGCTGGAGCTGTTCGCCCGCCATGGCGGCTTCGACCTGACGCTGCGCGCAACCGGCGACCTCGACGTCGATCAGCACCACACGGTCGAGGACATCGGCATCGCCCTCGGAGAGGCCACGCTCAAGGCGCTCGGCACCCGCAAAGGCATCAACCGCGCCGGCTATTTCGTGATGCCGATGGACGAGACGCTCGCAGTGGCCGCCATCGACCTCAGCGGACGACCGCATGCCGTGATCGACCTCAAGCTGCGGGTGCGCCGGGTCGGCGACCTGCAAAGTGAGTTGATTCACGACTTCTTCGACGGCTTTGCCTCGGCGGCGCGTGCCAACGTGCACGCCACCGTGCTGTACGGGCGCTCCAGCCACCATCACGTCGAGGCGGTGTTCAAGGCGTTCGCGCGCGCGCTCCGCGTCGCCTGCGCAAAGGATGCCCGCCTCGCGAAGATGCTGCCGAGCACGAAGGGGCTGCTGTGATCGCGCTCATCGACTACGGTGCCGGCAACCTGACGTCGGTCAAGAAGGCGCTCGCCTCGCTTGGCGCGGAATTCACGGTTCCCGGGGACGCGGCTCAGTGCGAGGGAATGTCCGGCCTGATCGTGCCCGGCGTCGGGCACTTCTCGGCCACGACGGCCCTCGGCGCACCGTGGCGCGAGGCGATTGGCCGCGCTGTGGACAGCGGCACGCCGCTCCTTGGCATCTGTGTCGGAATGCAGTGGCTCTATGAAGGCAGCGAAGAGGCTCCGGATGTGCCCGGCTTGGGCGTGCTCAGCGGCCGCTGCCGGCTCCTGAAGGGCGATGCGTCGCAGCGCCTGAAGATTCCGCACGTCGGCTGGAACGCGCTCGAACTTCCAAGACCGTCCCGGCTCCTGACGGGGCTCGATTCCGGCGCGCATGTCTATTTCACGCATTCGTTCGCGGCGCCCGTGACGACCGATTGCGTCGCATCGACGACGCATGCGGAGTGCTTTGCGGCGGCGGTGGAACGCGACCACGTGTTCGGCGTGCAGTTCCATCCTGAGAAGTCGGGCGACGCGGGGCTGCAGATCCTCCGCAACTTCCTCGGGTTCTGCCGGTAAATGCTGACCAAGCGCATCATCGCGTGCATGGACGTGCGCGACGGGCAGGTCGTCAAGGGCGTGCAGTTCCAGCAGCTCCGGCATGCCGGCGACCCCGCGGAGCTCGCGCGACGCTACAACGTCGAGGGGATCGATGAAGTCGTGGTCCTCGACATCACCGCGACGCTGGAAAGCCGCCAGGCGCTGGCCCGGACGATCAGCGCGGTCGCGCACGAGATCTTTCTGCCGCTGACCGTCGGCGGCGGCATCCGCGACGAGAGCGCGGCCGCGGCGGCGGTCGACGCCGGGGCCGACAAGGTCAGCCTCAATACAGCCGCCCTCCGGGATCCGAATCTCATCACGACGCTCGCGCGCCGCTATGGCAGCCAGGCGGTCATCGTCGCCATCGACGCGAAGCGCATGGAGGGGCGGTTCGGCGTGTTCGTGCGAAGCGGGACGGCTGATGCCGCGCGCGATGCCGTCGAGTGGGCGCGCGAAGCCGAGTCGCGCGGCGCCGGCGAGATCCTGCTGACGTCGATGGACCGCGACGGCACCCGCGCCGGATTCGACTGCGAGCTGACCGCCGCGGTCGCCGACGCCGTGAACATCCCGGTCATTGCCTCTGGGGGCGCCGGCGGCCTCGAGCACTTCGCCGACGTCTTTACGACCGGCCACGCGGATGCCGCGCTGGCAGCGTCGATCTTTCACTACGCCGATACCGGTGTGACCGACGTGAAGCGGTACCTGCACAACGCGGGCATTCCGGTTCGTCTTTGAATACGGTCCTTGCCCGCCTCAACTCCCAACGCCCAACTCCACAACTCCCAAGTTGGGGATTGGCGTCTTGGGAGTTGGGAGTTTAGGTGATGCTCATTCCGTCGATCGATCTCCAGAACGGCCACGTCGTGCAGCTCGTCCAGGGGGAGAAGCTCGCCGTCGAGGCTCCCGACCCGGAGCCGTGGATCAGGAAGTTCGAGCGCTTTCCGCGCGTGCAGCTGATCGACCTCGATGCCGCCAAAGGCCAGGGCGACAACGCGTCGATCGTGGCGTCCATCTGTGCGCGCCTGCCCTGCCGCGTCGGGGGCGGGATCCGGAGCATCGAACGGGCGCAGGCTGTCCTCGGACAGGGCGCCCATGCGGTGATTGTCAGCTCGGCGCTTTTTCGCGGGGGCGCCGTCGACCTCGAGTTCGCCCGGACGCTGGCAGACGCGATCGGCGCTGAACGCGTCATTGCGGCGGTGGACAGCCGCGGCGGCCGTGTGGCCATTCATGGCTGGAAAGACGTGCTGCCGATCACCGCGGTCGAGGCCGTGCACGCGCTCGAACCCTACTGCAGCGAGTTCCTGTACACCCACGTCGACACCGAAGGGCTGATGCAGGGGACCGACATGGACGCGATTCTCGCTGTCCGAGGCGCGACGAGCCGCCGCCTCACCGCGGCCGGCGGGATCACCACGCGCGAGGAGATCGATCGCCTCCACGCCGACGGGATCGACGCCGTCGTGGGCATGGCGATCTACACGGGCCTGCTGTCTCTCGACGGCCTTGCCTAGCGGGCCGACCAAGGTCGATTCGCGGGCCGACCAAGGTCGATTCGCGGGCCGACCAAGGTCGGCCCCTACAGGCGTCAATCAACCCACCCGGCCGTAGGGGCCGAGCTTGCTCGGCCCGTTCCGTGTTACGTTAATCGCCGTAACGGTTACGTCGTTTAACGTAACGCAGGGCCCATGGACAATCCCTTTGTTTACGGCGAAATCGTGCCCCGGGAGGCCTTCGCGGATCGCGACTCCGAGCTCGAGCGGCTCATCGCGGACCTGACGGCCGCCCAGAAGGTGTTCCTCATCTCGCCGCGGCGCTACGGCAAGTCGTCGCTCGTGCGGCAGGCGCTCGGGACGCTCGCGCGCCAGGGCGCGTTGACCGTCGACCTCACCGTCAGCAGCTACAGCTCGTACGTCTCGTTCCTCGAAGGGTATGCGCGGGCGCTGGCGACTGTGGAAACGAAATGGGACCGCGCGCGGGCGTGGCTGACGGAGGCGATTACCTCGACGAGGCCTGAGCTGCGCTTCGAAACGGGAGACAGGGGCCTGGGCGAGTTCGCCGTGGCCTTCCCGGCGGTGAAGACCGAGCGCGACACCACCCGGCTCGCGAACGAGATCTTTGCGCTGCCCGGGCGGCTCGCCGCCGAACGCAAGCGCACCGTCGTCGTCGCGCTCGACGAGTTCCAGGCGATAGAGGGCTTCAACGGCGGCTCGGTGGAGCACGCGCTGCGCGCGGCCGCGCAGCAGCAGCGGAAGGTGGGCTACGTCTTCGCCGGCTCCGAACCGAGCCTCATGGACAAGATGATTGGACCGCGCCGCCCGTTCTACAAAGCCGGCCCCGTGATGCGCCTCGACAAGATCCCCGAAGCCGTGTTCGCCGAGTTCATCGAGATGCGGTTCGCGGGCAGCGGCATCCGTCCGGAGCCAGGCGTCGGCGCGGCGATCGTCGATCTGGCGGGCAATCTCCCGTACGACGTGCAGCGCCTGGCCCACGAGACATGGGACGACATCCGCGCCGCAGGCGGGCGGAAGGCCGCGCTCGAAAACCTGCACTCCACGCTCACACGCCTTCTTGCCGAACAGGACACGATGTTCGAGGCGATCTGGCAGCGGTTGACGCTCGCGCAGCGCGCGGTGCTGCGCGCCGTCGTGCTGCAGGGCGGCCGCGAACTCTTGTCGGCCGACGTGCGCACGCGGCTTCGACTGGGCGGCCCCTCCAGCATTCAGGCCTCGCTGGCCGCGCTCATCAAGCAGGACCTGCTGCTCAGAGAAGGGCCACAGTACGTGGTGGTGGATTCGCTGCTGCGCGAGTGGATCGCCCGGAACACGTACTGATATGACCATCCTCGAGCGTCTCGGCCTGCACCGCCGCGAGCTGCGCGCCTGGGCGATGTACGACTGGGCGAACTCGGCGTTCTGGACGACCGTGATCGTGGCGGTGTTCCCGCCCTTCTTCAGCGATTACGCGGCGGCCGGGCTGTCGCCGGCCCAGGCGACCGCGCGCTTTGCGTGGTCGACGACCTTCGCGGTGACGCTCGTGGCGATCCTCGGGCCGATTCTCGGCGCGGTTGCGGACTACCGCGCGATGAAGAAGAAGCTGCTGGCCGTCTTCATGGCGGTGGGCGCCACGGCCACGCTCCTGATGACCACGATCGACCGCGGCAACTGGACGTACGCCGCGCTCCTCTTCGTGATTGCCAACATCGGTGTGGCGGCGAGCCAGGTGTTCTACGACTCGCTGCTCCCGCACATCGCGGCGCCCGACGAGCTCGATCGCGTCTCGACGTCCGGCTTTGCGCTCGGCTTCCTCGGGGGCGGCGTGCTCCTCCTGGTGAACCTCGCGTGGATCCTGAGCCCGGCGACGTTTGGACTGCCCGACACGGTCGCCGCCATCAAACTTTCGTTCGCAAGCGTCGCATTCTGGTGGCTCATTTTCTCGATCCCGCTCATGCGCCACGTGCGCGAGCCGCCGCGGGCGCTCGAAGAAGACGAGACCGGTGCGGAGAACTCCATCCGCGCGGCGCTCGTGCGCGTCTGGGAGACGTTCCACGAGCTTCGCGGCTACCGGCAGGCCTTCCTGATGCTGGTCGCCTTCCTTCTCTATAACGACGGCATCCAGACGATCATCCGGATGGCGTCCATCTACGGCGCGGAGATCGGCATCGATCGCAACGCCCAGATCGCCGCCTTCGTCGTCGTGCAGTTCACCGGGATTCCCTGCTCGTTCGGATTCGGGTGGCTGGCCGGCCGGACAGGCGTGAAGCCGGCCCTGTACCTGTCGCTCGGGGTCTACATCTGCATCAGCATCCTCGGGTACTTCATGACGACCACCTGGCACTTCTTTGCGCTCGCGTTCCTGGTCGGCACCGTGCAGGGGGGCAGCCAGGCGCTGAGCCGGTCGCTCTTTGCCCGGATGATTCCCAAGCACAAGTCGTCCGAGTACTTCGGCTTCTTCTCGGTGTTCGAAAAATTCGCGGGAATCTTCGGGCCGGCGCTGTTTGCGGCGTCGGTGACGCTGTTCGGATCCAGCCGGGCGGCCATCCTCTCCGTCATCGTCTTCTTCATCGTGGGCGCGGCGGTGCTGACGCGCGTCAACGTCGCGGAAGGCGAAGCCCAGGCGGTGCAGGCGGCGTAAGATCGCGATCATGCCGCACGGCATGCTCGCCGGCGTCCTTGCGTTCGCGCTCGCGGTCCAGGTCTCCCAGACCCAGGCCTGTGAGTCGCCGGCGCCGGAGACCCCGGCGCCTCCTGCCCCGTCGCCAACCGTTCCGCCGAGCGACGTGTTCACCACCACCGACGGCGTCCGCTTCATCGTGGAACCGGTCGTCACGAACCTCGAGATTCCGTGGTCAATGGCGTTTGCGCCCGACGGCCGGCTATTCGTGACCGAGCGCCCCGGACGCGTGCGCATTCTCGACATCAACACCCGCACCTCCGAGCTCGCTCTCACCCTGGATGATGTCTACACAGTGGGTGAAGCCGGGCTGCTGGGGCTTGCGCTCGATCCCCAGTTCGCCCAGACCCGATTCGTGTACCTCTACTACTCCGCGCGGCTGCCGTCAGGCGGCGGCAGCAATCGCGTCGTCCGGTACCGCGAGGCGGGATCCCGGCTTGGCGAGCGCGCCGTCCTGCTCGACGGCATTCCGGGATCGACGATTCACGACGGCGGCCGGATCAGGTTCGGCCCTGACGGGCTGCTCTATTTCAGCGCGGGCGACGCCGCGAACACGGGCTTCGCGCAGGATCTTGCGTCGACAGCCGGCAAGATCCTCAGGATCAATCGCGACGGCACGACGCCGCGTGACAATCCGTTCGGCTCGCCCGTGTATTCGTACGGGCATCGCAATCCGCAGGGGTTCGACTGGCACCCGGCCACCGGGGACCTGTGGGCGACCGAACACGGCAACGTCGGCAACGACGAGGTGAACGTGATTGACGCCGGCGCCAACTACGGCTGGCCGCGCATCGAAGCGAACCAGACGATGACGGGGATGCGGACGCCGATCACGTTCTACCCCACCGCGATTGCGCCCTCCGGCGCCTCGTTCTACCGGGGCGATCGATTCCCTCGCTTCGTCAACAATCTGTTTGTCGGAACGCTGCGAGGCACGCACCTCCGGCGGCTCGTCCTCGACGCCGCGGCACGGCAAATTGCGTCGCAGGAAGTGCTGCTGAACGGGCGCTTCGGACGCATCCGCGACGTGATCCCGGGACCCGATGGCGCTCTGTATTTCTGCACGAACAATCGCGACGGCCGCGGCAGTCCTGTCTCGACCGACGACCGCATCTTGCGCCTGGTGCCCGCCCCATAGGCCACGAAGCCCCGGCGTTCTGTGGGGCTATGATACGAATCCCAAGAACAATGGTCGGCCGAACGCTGGGGCATTACCGCATCGGCGAGCCGCTCGGCGCAGGCGGCATGGGAGTCGTGTATCGCGCGCGCGATACGCGCCTGGAGCGGGATGTGGCGATCAAGGTTCTCCCCGCGGCGACGCTGGGCGATGACGCCGCGCGCGCGCGGTTCCGCAAGGAAGCGCTCGCGCTGGCTCGCCTGAACCATCCCCATATCGGCACCGTCTTCGACTTCAATACCGAGCACGGCGTCGACTTTCTGGTGATGGAGCTTGTGTCCGGCGAGTCGCTGGACCGGAAAATCGCGGGACGGCCGCTGCCGGAGAAAGAGGTCATCGCGCTGGGGATCCAGATCGCCTCGGCGCTGGAGGACGCCCACGAGCAGCGCATCATCCATCGCGACCTGAAGCCGGGCAACATCCTCGTGACGCCGAGGGGGCACGCGAAGGTCCTGGACTTCGGGCTGGCCCGGCTGCTGCGGCCGGAGGCCGAGGCCGACGTCACGGCCAGCCTCAGTGAAACGCATGCGGTGGCCGGCACGCTGCCGTATATGGCGCCGGAGCAGTTGCGCGCGCAGCCGGCCGACGCGCGGTCGGATATCTGGGCGCTGGGCGTCGTGCTGTACGAGATGGCGACGGGGGCCCGGCCGTTTCAGGGACACAGCGGGTTCGAACTGAGTGCGGCGATCCTGCATGAGGCGCCGCCCCCGCTGCCGGCGCGCGTCGCGGCGCCGCTGCGTGCGGTCATCGAGCGGTGTCTGGAGAAGGATCCGGGGCGGCGCTACCAGCGCGCCGGCGAGGTGCGCGCCGCGCTGGAGACGATCCACGCGGGAGCGGGAGCGGCGTCCCCGGCGGTGGCGCGGCGTGACACCGTGGCGTGGCGACGCTGGGCCTTGGCCCCGTTGGCGGCGGTGCTGCTGATCGCGGGTTTCTTCGCGTGGCAGGCATGGCGCACGCCGGAGAGCACGGAACCACTCCGAGCCGTCTCGCTCACCACGCTGCCGGGTGTTGAGCTGTATCCCTCGTTTTCCCCCGACGGCAGCCAGATCGCGTTCACCTGGGCCGGACCTAATCAGGACAATCAAGATATCTACGTGCAGTTGATTGGCTCGGGCTCGCCGTTGCGGCTGACCACCGACCCGCTCTACGACTACAACCCGGTCTGGTCGCCGGACGGCCGGTGGATCGCCTTCTTCCGCGGCCAGCCGCCTGCGCCGACGGGGCTGCGCAGCCGGGAGTTGCGCCTTATCCCCCCACTGGGCGGACCAGAGCGTAAGCTGGCGGACATCCAAGGGCAGGACTTTCCAGGGCTTTCCTTGAGTGGGGCGGCGGCGTACTTGGCCTGGTCAGCGGACAGCAGTTCTCTGCTGGTAACGGATTCTCCGGGCGAAGGCCAGCCGGACGCCTTGTTCGTCGTTTCGCTCGAAACGGGAGAAAAGAGGCGGCTGACGAATCCGCAACCTCCGGTGCTCGCCGACACAAGCCCCGCGGTTTCCTCCGATGGCCGTTCGCTGGTCTTCCTTCGCCGCACCTCCTGGGGCTCTGGGGAGCTCCACCTGCTTCCGCTGGGAAGCGGTGTGACGGCCGCCGGCGAACCCAGGCGCCTCACGCCCGCTGAACTGCGCGCTGACTATCCCGTATGGATGCCCGACGGCAACGAGATCATCTTTTCCGCCAAGGGGGGACTCTGGAGACTGGCCGTCCCCGGAGAGAACACGCCAATGCGCATGCCTTACGTGGGAGACGACGGCGTGATGCCGGCGATCTCGCGTTCTCAGTCAGGAGAGCCGCCGCGACTGGCCTACGTGCGCAGCTTCGCGGACACCAACTTCTGGCGTATCGAGACGTCCGCTCCCGGCGCGCCATCCTCGTCTGCGCCGGTCATGGCGATTGGATCGACAAAGGCCGAATACCACCTTCGGTTTTCGCCAGACGGCCGCCGGGTCGCGTTTAGCTCCCGGCGTTCAGGAGAAGCGGAGATTTGGGTCTCTGATCCTGATGGACCCAACGCCACGCAGCTGACGTCCATGGGTGCTCAAGAGACGATGTGCCCCAACTGGTCTCCGGACGGTCAACTCATTGCGTTCTCTTCCAATTCCGAAGGCGAGTTCGATATCTACGTCGTTCCTGCCGCGGGCGGAAAGCCCCGCCGCCTCACGTCGCATGCGGCCATCGACATCTGTCCCACGTTCTCACGAGACGGCAAGTGGATTTACTTCAGCTCCATGCGATCCGGCGATTATCGCGTATGGAAAATGCCGGCGGCCGGGGGAGACGCGGTGCAGGTCACGCCGAATCAGGGTGGCGGAGGGGCCATCGAGTCGCCGGATGGGAGCAGCGTCTACTACAACACGGTTTCGGTCGTGTCGTCCGTGTGGCGTATGCCGACTGCGGGCGGCGACCCCGTGAAGGTTCTCGACGGAGTCGTCCGGTTCAATTACTCGTTGCTCGATAAAGGCGCCTACTATATCGACCGGCCCGAGAGCGAAACACGGCTTCAGTATCTCGACTTTGCCACCGGCACGACGACGACCGTTGCCCGCAACCTCGGTGAGGTTGGCGCAGGATTGACTACGTCGCCCGATGGTCGAACGATTCTCTTTACGCGCCGGGACGCCTCTGCTGACGACCTGATGCTGGTGGAGAACTTCCGGTGAGCCTCCGTGCGGCCGGCCTCACGGCCATGATCGCCACGGCTGTCGTGTTGATGACGATCCCGGTTCGCGGCGGCCAGGGAACGGTCGCCGCTGCCGCTGCCCTCAAAGGCGCGATTGACATCCATGTGCACAGCTCTCCCGACGATCGCCCGCGCTCGCTGAATTCGATCGAGGCGGCACAGGAGGCGCGCAATCGCGGTATGCGCGCCATCGTGATCAAGAACCATTACGAGTCAACCGCGAGCCAGGCGTACCTCGTTCGGACGCTGGTGCCCGGCATCGAGGTGTTCGGCGGCATCGACCTGAACCTGACGGTCGGCGGGATCAACCCGGCAGCGGTGGAGCACATGACGCGCGTGACCGGGGGATGGGGCCGCGTCGTGTGGTTCCCCACGT
>Ga0209640_10003641_pt1 | contig 13465 bp, 8 predicted proteins | sample RifCSP10_1_FD_184018 | JGI IMG/M metagenome (GOLD analysis project Ga0209640, IMG submission 184018) | Soil microbial communities from Rifle, Colorado - Rifle CSP2_sed 10_1 (SPAdes) (version 2) | ecosystem: Environmental > Terrestrial > Deep subsurface > Rock core/Sediment | place: Rifle...
CGTGGTCCCGCCGTTGGCCGACTTGAAGACGCCGCCGACGGCGTACCCGATCCAGATGATGCGTGGGTCCTTCTCGTAGACCGCGATGTCATCGATGCGCCCGCCCATGCTGGCCGGTCCGATGGAGCGGAAGCGGAAGTTGGCAAGCAGGGGATTCGCCGAGCGATTGACCATCGTCGTATCGCGCCGGGTGACATTCCCCTGCGCAGTAAGGACCGAAGGAAGCAACGCGGCGAACACGGCAGCGGTGAGAAAGTCGCTCTTGCGGATCGTGACCAACACGGCGTATCGCTCCTCGAGGAGGTGTCGTTGACGGACGAATGTGGCTGGCGGCACCTGACACGACTAGTGCCGCTCCAACTTGATGCCCCGAATTGATCAGAGGCACCGCACATCCTGCGCCGACTGCATCTCGTCGAGCGTCTCCAGGCAGGACAAGTTGGAACGATATCTTGAGGCAGGCTTTGGACGGGGGCCCGAGAGCCTTGGCTCGGGTAGCTGTAACAACCACGTTCCTGTAACGTTCGTGGCAATGGCGGGCGCGGTGACCATCGCACGCGCGGGCGCCGGCTCTCGTTATCGGCAGGGAGGTTGATTCATGAAACGACGCACGTTCATCGGCACGGTCGCTGCCTCCTCCACCGCCGCCGCGCTCAGCGAGGGTCCGCTGCTTGCGACGCAGGTGCCGACGCCGAAGCCGACCCGGGTCACGCTGCTCGGAACAGGCACGCCTGCGCCGTCACTCCGGCGCGCCGGGTCGGGCTACGTCATTGAGGTCGGCACCGACCGCATCGTCATGGACCACGGCCCCGATGCGCATCACCGCCTCCTCGAAAGCGGGCGTCGCGCCGTCGACGTGACGCACGCGTTCTTCACCCACCTCCATTACGACCACTGCATGGACTACGGGCGGCTCGTGCTGCAACGGTGGGATCAGGGCGCGGACCGGATTCCCGACCTGCAGGTATACGGCCCGCCGCCGATCGCGCGAATGACCGAACAGTTATTTGGTCCTGAGGGCGTGTACGGTCCAGACATCCGTGCCCGTATTGAGCATCAGAGCAGCATCGACGTCTTCCGCGCGCGCGGAGGCACCGTTCCCCGCAAGCGTCCCGCACCGCGCGTCCGCGAAATCAAGCCGGGCGATGTCATCGAGGGGACCGGCTGGAAGCTCAGAGTGGGGCGTGCCATCCATGTCCAACCGTTTCTCGACTGCCTGGCCTTCCGGCTCGACGCCGTCGACGGCTCGGTGTGCTACACCGGCGACAGCGGAATGAGCGACGAGATCGTCGAGCTGGCCCGCGGTTGCGACATGCTGATTCACATGAACCACTACTTCAGCGGCACCGCGCCGTCGCAAGCGTACCGCGCGGCGTGTGGCAACCACAAGGACAACGCGCTCGTGGCCCAACGAGCCGGCGTGAAGACGCTGGTGCTGACGCATCTGCTGGCCCAGATCGACCACCCTCGCATCCGCGAGCAGATCGTGCACGAAATTCAGCAGGTGTTCCAGGGCAAGGTGGTCTGGGGCGAGGACCTGATGGAACTCACGTTTGCCGGGCCGACGGTTGCGAACATCGAAGGCTATTGAATCGTGAGACGGCGCATTCAGACGAGCACACTCGTCATGCTTTCCCTCCTGGTGGCGGCAGCGCCGGGCGGCACTCTCACCGCCCAGCAGCGCCCCAACATCGTCCTGATGTTTCCGGACAACCTCGGCTGGGGCGAAGTCGGCGCGTACGGCGCCGTGCGTGGCGTCCCGACGCCTAACATCGACAGCATCGCCGCCCAGGGCATCCGGCTCGACAACTTCAACGTCGAGTTCTCGTGCACCGTCTCGCGGGCAGCGCTCCTCACGAGCCGCTACGCGATCCGCTCCGCCGCCACGCAGCCAGCCGGCATCACGCAATGGGAGATCACCATCGCCGAGGCACTCAAGCCGTTCGGCTACGCGACGGCGCTGTTTGGCAAGTGGCACCTCGGCGGCGCGAACTGGATCAACGGTCGCACGCCAATCAACCAGGGGTTCGACGAGTGGTACGGGATTCCCAACACGAGCAATGAAGCGCAGTGGACCACGACGCCGAGCTTGAGCCCGAATCCCGCCGACACATCGTACATCTGGGAGCAGAGGACGGGCGAAGCGCCGCGGAAGGTGAAGGTCTTCAACCTCGATTCACGGCGCACGCTGGACCGCGAGGCAGCGATCAGGGGCGTCGACTTCATGGAGCGTAGCGTCCGCGCGCGGAGGCCGTTCTTTCTCTTCTACCCAATCACGCAAGTCCACTTCCCCACCCTGGCGCATCCCGACTTCGCTGGAAGAACCGGCGCCGGCGATATCGGCGACGCGATGGCCGACGTCGACTACAACGTCGGCATCATCCTGCAGGCGTTGAATCGGCTGAACCTCGACCGCAACACGTTCGTGCTCTGGTGCACCGACAACGGCGCCGAGGGACGGCGTCCGTGGCGCGGCAGCTCGGGCCCATGGCGCGGGTTCTACAACACCGTCATGGAAGGCGGAATCCGTACGCCGTGCGTCATGCGGTGGGTCGGGCGCATTCCGCGCGGCCGGAAATCCAGCGAGGTCGTGCATGAGCTGGACATCTTCCCCACCATCGCGGCAGCGGTCGGGGTCGAGATGCCGAAGGACCGCGCCATCGACGGCATCAACATCCTGCCGTTCCTTGAAGGCAGTCGCTCGAGCTCGGGCCGCGAGAGCGCGCTCTACTTCACCGGCTCACAGGTGCGCGCCGTGAAATGGAAGGACTGGAAGTTCCACTACGCGTTCATGCCCGAGCCGCGCGTGACTGAGCCGCCGCTGATGCGGCTGTTCAACCTGCGATCCGATCCGCGTGAGGAAAGCGACATCAAGGACGCCAACCCGTGGGCGATCAGCCTGTTCGACATGCTCGTCGCCGAGTACCGGAACAGCACCGAGACGTTTCCCAACGTCCCCGCGAACGCCAGGGACCCGTACACGCCGCCGCCGCGCCGTTAGGCGGTCGTCAGCGCTTCGTGTAGGCGGTACGGGTGACCGTGGGGTTCGTGCCGGGGACGCCGGTGCGGGTCGTCTGCACGACGAGGGATGACGGCGACTCCAGCGTCAGCGCCTGCCGGACTTCGGTCACCTCTCCAGCGCCGCTGGGAACTCGCCAGGTCGTCGTTATGACGAGAGTCGTGTCGCGCCACGCGACATGTGAGCGCAGGATCGTTTCCGTGTGGCCGATATTGAGCGCGTTTCGCGATTCCGAGCCGTCCAGGTCGAAGACGAGCCGGATCGGCGCCTGCAGGTCGTAAGTCGAGAAGAACACGTATTCGACGACCAGGCGCCCCGCTTGCTGGCGCAGGATGAGCGGGGAGCCCCATCCGCTGCCCATGCTCCCCATGCGGAACGCCGCATCACCGACGGCGGCCACCGAGCCACGCTCGGCTGTTGAGTCGACACGCGTCCACTCACCGGAGAAGTCGGGAACGGACTGGGCGCGTGCGAGCGGTGCCGCGCTCAGCAACCAGGCGACGACAATGGAAGCACGGCACTTCATCGCACGACTCATGGAGCAAAGGTGTCACCCAGCCAGGCCGGCGGCCAGTCCGTCCCCGTGACGCCGGGGTGACACGCCCGCCCGAATAATGCTCGGCATGAAGACGACGAAGCGTTATACTCGGCCCATGGCGTCTCCCGCACTTCTGACCGCAGATGAGCTGATGCGGCTCCAGCCGCCCGACAAGCGGACGGAACTCGTTCGCGGCCGGATGATCGTGCGCGAGCCGGCCGGGTTCCGCCACGGCGATGTCACGATGAGCATAGCGCTCGTCATCGGTCAGTTCCTTCGCGCCAAACCCATCGGTCGACTCCTCGCGGCTGAGACGGGGTTCGTACTCTTCACGAATCCTGACACCGTCCGCGCAACGGATGTCGCGTTCGTTCGCCATGAGCGGATCCCTGATCCGATGCCACGAGGCTACGCCCCGTTCGCTCCCGACCTCGCCGTCGAAGTCCTTTCGCCTGACGATCGGCCCGGCGAGGTACTGGCCAAGGTTGCCGACTGGCTGAAAGCGGGCACCCGACTCGTCTGGGTTGTGGACCCCGACCGACGAATTGCTCGCGTCTATCGCGCGGATGGAACGATGGCGGAGATCGGCGAGACCGGTGCGCTGGCAGGGGAAGACGTCTTGCCGGGCTTTGAGAGTGAGCTCGTGGACGTGTTCAGCTAATCGGGATGGCGCTCCGGTCTCTCTAAGGTTGCATGACTTTCTTGACCTGGTCTTTCCCCTTGTCCTTCGCCGGAATCCCCTTGACCATCCACTCCGGCGCCGGCGCGCCTTTCAACTTGTTGTCGAAGAACTGCTGCATCCGCATCGCGATGTCTTTCTGGTTCGCGCGTCCCTGCGGGTTGTGGACGTCGTGGTTGTAGTTGATGAGATATGCTTCCTTCCCCAGCCGGCGCATCCCGACGAACAACTCGATCCCCTGCCACCACGGCACCGCGTCGTCCATGTCGTTTGACATGATGAACAGCGGCGTCGTGACGCGTGGCAGCGAGAACAGCGGCGAGTTCTGGATATAGAGGTCTGGCGCTTCGAACAACGACTTCCCGATCCGGCTCTGTCCCGCCTCGTATTGCCCCGAGCGGTTGATGCCGGTACCCCATCGAATGCCGCCGTACGCGCTGGTCATGTTCGCCACCGGCGCACCCGTCATTGCCGCGCTGAACATCTGTGTCTGGGTGATGATGTACAACGCCTGGTAACCGCCCCACGACTGGCCCTGCAGGCCGAGCTTCTTCGGGTCGATGTATCCGCGCTCGAGCAGTTTCTGCACGCCCGGCACCACCGATTTTACCGCGCTCGGACCGGGATACCCCATCTCGTAATGGATGTCGGGCTCGAACACGAAGTACCCGTTCGAGACGTAATGCGTGGGGTTGACAACGTTCCGCCCGTTAGGCGGGATGTAGCCGTGCAGTCCATCGGACAGGTCCTCATAGAAGTACGAGATCATGGGATACTTCTTCGACGGGTCGAAGTTCTCGGGCTTGTACAGGATCCCCTGCCGCGGCACGCCGTCCATGCTGGTCCAGGTGACGAGCTCCGCCGTTCCCCAGTTGTAGTCCTTCTGCCACGGGTTCGCATCCGACACCTGCGTGAGCGTGGTGAGATTCGGTCCGACCCACAGGTTGGGGAAGTCGATGAACGTGCTCTTCGTGACGAGGTACGTTTCCGCGTTCCGCGCCTTTGACGGAGCCCCGTACCGCAGGTCGCCCATCACAACTTTCTCCGGCGCGTGCCGCGCGTCGAGCCGTGTGCGATAGAACCCGTTGGCCTTGGTATCCTCGTCGAACGCGCTGAGCCACGACGGTTGCGAGGTGTCCACAAAGCGGTCATCCTCGTCCCGGCCCAGGCTGAGCAGGCGCAACGTCATGCTCTCCCGCCGGCCTAACGAATCCGTCAGCACCACCGGCGCCTTCATGCCGGTCGGGTCCAGTTCCCAGATGTCGAAGCGGTCGTCGATGAGCACCGAGCGATCGTCCTTCGTCCACCCGGCGATTCCCCATGGCGCCGGATCGGCCGGCGTGCTCCACGTTTCCTGATCGAAGTTCACGCCCGCGGCCGGCCCGGTGATGTTGGTGACTTTCCCCGTCGCCACGTTGTACGTGTGCCAGTGTTCCTGGTCGAAGTATGCGATGAACTTGCCGCCCGGAGAGAGCTGCGCGTTCCCGGTGATCTTCTTCGCGATGAGCTTCCGTGTGCCGGTCGCGGGATCGAGATGATAGACGTCATTCCCGCCGTCGCCCCACATCCGTTCGATGTCATAGGGAACGCCGGTCGACTGCATGCCGACCTTCGCATCGTCGGAGAGCTGCACGGACGGGAAGGAGTCCGTCGTCAACTGAAGCAGTTTCTTCGTCGACAGGTGGTAGACAGCGGTGTAGGTGCGGTTGCGCGCCTGATTCACCTGGAGCAGTTGCGTCGGTTGCAGCACGGGATCCTTCCAGTGCCACAGGTCGAAGCGCGCCTTGCCGACCAGGGAGTCGGCGGGGATCGTGTCCTCGGGCGGCGGTGCGATACCGAACTGCAGCGCGGTTCCGGCGCGCGAGAACGAAACGGTGACGTTGTCGGGGAACCGCATGCCCTCGGGCAGCATGTCCGGGCGGATCACGGGTTGTGCGGTGCCGCCCTTCACCCTGCCGAGGTAGACGACCGGGCGCGCGTCAGGCCTGCCGAATTCATCGCGATCGGAGGAGAAGACGAACTGCTGCTGCGCGCGGTCGAATGAAAGACTGCGATAGTTCCCCGGTCCCGTCAGCACTCCCTGCGTTGCGCCGGTGGCCAAATTGCGGATGTACACGCCGTCCTTCGTGCTGTCGGCGCGCGACGCCACCGCGTAGGCGAGTACCGTCGCGCTGTCGTCGAACTGATACGCCACGACATCGGCGATTACCTCATCCGAACCGCTGTCGAGGTTGCGAAGGGTGATGGGATTGCCATAAGTCCGACGCGCTGCGGGTGTTCCACCCGCTCCCCCGCGCCCACCGCGCCCCGTTCCGGCGCCGGCTGCTTGCGAGGAGTCGGACGTCGCCGAGTCAGGCGCCGCCGTGTAGACCATCCATTTGCCGCTTGCTGTCGGAAGACGGTATGCACGCATGTTCGGGAAGGGCGTGATCTTCCCATCGGCCAGGCTGACCATCACGATGCTGTTCTGATTCGCGGCGGCGCCGCCACTTGCACCGGCGCCTCGTCCGCCACGACCTCCGCGACCGGCAGCGGCGCGTTCCTGGCGTTCGATTTCTTCCTTCGGGGGCTGAACGCTCACGAATGCGTAGCGACTGTCAGCAGTGAACGGGCCGTTGGTTGCGCCGCCGGCACCACCGCGACCTCCGCCACGACCGCCAGCCCCACCGCCGCGAGCACGCTCACCCCCTGGGGTGTTGTTGGGCCTGCCGATGTAACCAACCGGCACCCGGTACTCCGTGGTGCCCGTAGTCGAGCGCACCACGAACTCGCCGTCGCCCACCTGAGGCGCCAGAGTGTAGGCGACCCATTTCCCGTCATTAGAGAGGGTCCCACCCTGGATCGAACGCCAGCGATCCCAATCGGCCTGGGTCAGCGCCTTCTTCTGGGCGAGCGCCGGGGTGGCAAGGCTTAGCGCGACGAGTAGACACGCGCTGAAGGTCCTGATAGATCGCATGGTCGTTTTCCTGGTCGTCGAGGTCCGCGCGAACGCCTTGAGTCTACGGACGACGCCCGAAAGACGTTAGTCTGCAGCGAAACGACTCACACCGCTGGCCATGATCACACTGCAACCGGTTGAACTCGAAGGGCACGGAGTCCGCCTTGAATCGCTTGTTCCTGGGCATGAGGACGCGTTGCGAAACGCCGCGTCGGATGGGCAGTTGTGGGAACTCTGGTTCACCTCGGTCCCTCAGCCCGACAAGGTGAGCGCGTACATCACCGCTGCACTCGAGGGACAGAAGGCGGGCCACATGCTGCCGTGGGCCGTGCGTGACCTGACGAGCAGGAAGATCATCGGGACTACGCGCTACCACGATATCGTGGCGTCAATAGACCGCGTCGAGATCGGCTGGACGTGGTACGCCAGGTCATGGCAGCGGACGCATGTGAACACCGCCTGCAAGCTCCTGCTGTTTCAGCACGCGTTTGAGCAAATAGGATGTGCGGTGGTGGGTCTCAGGACCGACAACTTCAACTTTGCGTCACAGCGAGCCATCGAACGCCTCGGGGCGAAGAAGGACGGTGTGATACGCCACCACCAGGCGCGGAGCGATGGCACGGTGCGGGATTCGGTGATGTACAGCGTGCTCGCGACGGAGTGGCGTGACGTGAAGCGGCATCTTCTCCTTCGCTTGGCTCGGAATGCTGAGACGTGAGATGGGAGATCTGAGATCACCTGCAGGGGGATGACGCGGAGTCGGGTGGCACAGATTGCCGTGCGATCCGAGTTGGCAGTCTATCTCAAGTCTCCCATCTCCCATCTCCCATCTCGTCAGTTTCGTCGGTATGTCAGGATCCTTATTCCCCCCGTGTCGCGCTCAGCCAGACGCGTGGCTCCGGATGCCTCGAGCCATGACGGCAAGGGAGTACGCAGGTCGGGATTGCCGATCACCACCCAGAGTTCGGTGGCCGGCTGCTCCAGAACTCGACGGCCCTCGCGCTCGAGCCATTCCGGCCGGATGGTCTTTGCGGCGTCGGTGGCGGTGCCGGGGACGAGGCCAACAAACCACGGCCACTGGCCAATCACGGTGCGGGTGCCGCGAAATGAACAGTCCCTCGAGGATGGATCTCCACTCAGCGCGGAGCGATCAGGATGCCACGCGAGGTAGTAGATACAGGTAGCCTCCATATCGGCCGAGACGTAGACCGTGGCGTCCGGACCCACTCGAGTGCCGACCTCCCGCAGTGCGGCGGGGACTACGATGAATCGGCGATCGACCCGCGACTCGCGCGTAAGACCCATGCCCGCCATCGCGATGACCGCGACGGCGAGAATAGCCTTCAGTGAAGTCCGGAACTTTCGCGGAGCCACGCGCGACACGGTGGCAATTCCGGCCGACAGCGTGATGAGAACGGCGGGCACGGCGAAGAGAAGCAACCGTGGCGTGAGCGGCCACCACTTACCGAAAGAGGCGACACCGGCGAGGACAGCCGGCGCGAGGAGCAGTACGGCCGTTGGCAATGAGCGACGGATCATCGCGATCGCGCCGACCGCGGAGCCGGCCATAACGATGGTCATGGTCTTGCGAGGGAGCACTGACGCCGCGTCGCCGAAGAGTGTGGTGCTCCACAACTCGCGTGCGATGTTGGCCGCATGTATCAACACGGAAGGCAGCCGCGGTTCAAGGAACGATTCCGCCCAGTACACCTGCATGAACGACGTCACCGAAGAGGAGCGATAGGCCGTGAGCAGGTGTAGTCCGAATATGAGAGCCGCGGGCGTCCCGGCCGCGACCAGACGGAGCAGTTCGCGCGGACTGCGGCGAACGTGTGGCACGGCCAACAACGCGAGCGCGCAGCCGCCGATGAAGAATGGAGTCGCGGTGGACACCAGCGCGCTGAACGCCGCCGCCAGGCCCCAGCGCATCCACGCGCGGCTTGTCGCGTCATCGATCACGGTCAGCGTGGCATGCATGAGCAGGATCGCGCAGAGCCAATCGAGCCCATACGATTTCACCTCGGCCGAGTAGTAGATCAGGAGTGGGGACAGCGCCGCGAGACTCGTCGCGAAGAGCGCCATTCCGGGTTCGAGCGTGCGCCGAGCCAGGCGGGCGAACGCGACCAGCGCTGCTATCGCTGCAATCAACGGGAGGAAACGCAGCGCCCGCTCACTGGCCCCTCCAAGCTGGATCACCACCCACTCTCCCCAGAGGAACCCCAGCGGAGCAACCTGGTTACCGTCGAGCGGGCGCAGAAGGCCGAGTGGGGTTCTCGTCAGGATGTTCAGCGCGAGCAGCGCCTCGTCGAGCCAGAGCGGTCGCCGATCGAGGAAGCGCGCGAGCCGGAGTCCAATCCCGACGGCCAGGATCAGAAGCCCGATGCGGTTGATCCAGCGAGCCTGCGGGGATCGGTCCATTGGTGACGGAAAAGGCGTAGCCCGCTTGTCGCGTCACGAGAAGCCGTAATGTGGACTGTGGAGATGGGAGATGGGAGATGGGGAGATCACCTGCAAAGCCGGCTTGCCACGGACTCCGTGGTAATCGATGCGCAGTTTATCTCAGATCTCCCATCTCCCATCTCCCATCTCCCGTCTCATATCCGTTTTGTCTTCCAGTGTCCTCGCCGAAAGATCGCCGCACTCCCCAGCGCGAGTGCAGTGTACGCGATCAGGACGGCGACGAACCCGCCGCGATATCCCAGCGTGGTGTGCTTCGAGAGCACCCAGGCAACTGGAATCTCGAACAGCCAGAACACAAACAGGTTGATCCAGGTCGGTGTCCACGTGTCGCCCGCGCCGTTGAACGACTGGGTGATCACCATCCCGAACGCGTACAGCGGGAAGCCGAGCCCGATGATGCGGAGCGCAAGCGTCGCGACATGCGCCACATCAGGCTCCGACGTGAATGCCGCCACGATCCACGGCGCCAGGGCCACGAACACCACGCCTAACGCTCCCAGGAACGCCAGGTTGTAGCGGGATGCGGTCCAGACCGACTCCTCGGCGCGCGCCGGATCGCCGGCGCCGAGCGATTGGCCCACCATCGTCGCCGCCGCGTTGCTGAGCCCGAATGCCGGCAGGAGCGCGAAGATGACGACGCGGATGGCGATGCCGTACCCGGCGACCACCACGCTGCCGAAGCTCGCCAGGATCCGGATCAACCCGATCCACGCCGCCGTGCTGATGAAGATCTGGAATGTCCCCACGGCACAGAGGCGCGCGAGCTTTACCATCGCGCCGGCGCGCACGGCGAGATGCTCGCGATGGACGGCGACGTGGCCTGCTCCCTTCCATAGTCGCGAGACGGCATACACCACACCCAGAGTCCGGCCAATCGTGGTGGCGACGGCCGCTCCGGCCACCCCCATCTCCGGAAACGGACCGATGCCGAAGATGAAGAGCGGGCCCAGGACGATGTTGAGCGCATTCGCGAACCAGAGCACGCGCATCGCCACCGCCGCGTCACCGGCTCCACGAAACGCGGCGTTGATCACGAAGAGCATGAACACGCTCGCGCTGCCGCCCAGCATGACGCGCGCGAAACCCGTCCCGCTCGCGAGCACGTCGGGTCCGGCCCCCATGAGCCGCAGCAGGTCAGGGGCGAACAGGGCGCCCAACGCGCCCAACGCGAGTGAAACCACCAGGCCAAGCGCGATCGCCTGTACGGCAGCGTGTGCCGCGCCATCCGCGTCCTTCTCGCCCACGCGCCGCGCCACGGTCGCGGTGGTGCCGATCGCGAGCCCGAAGGCGAGCGTGTAGACGATCGCCATCATCGACTCCGTCAGCGCCACGGTCGCGACCGCGGACGCGCCGAGCTTCGCCACCCAGAACACATCGACGATGGCAAAGATCGATTCCATGACCATCTCGAGGACCATCGGGATGGCGAGCAGGAAGATCGCGCGCCCGATGGGCCCCTTGGTGTAGTCATGTCGTGTGCCGCGTGCCGCGAGCTTCAGGTCCGCCCACATTCGGGCGAGCCTTGTTCCGCTGGGGACGTACACGGTCTCGCCGCCGGGTCCGTTGGCGGGAACCGGCGTCTCGACCTTCGGCGGCGAGGTCTCCGCCACCGGAGGCACAGCCCGCGAGGAATTCTCGTGTGGTCTGGTTGTGTCAGTGACGGTATGCATGGGAAACTCCACGGAAAAAAGAATTCGCCCCACCTGCTCATCGGTCGCAGGTGGGGCGAAGTCGTCCGCGTGTGGGCGGGAGAACTATGCTCTCGTGCCTGCTCCGGTGTGATTCGAATCGACGGTCATGCGCGGGCTCGCCGCCGAAACGGCGACAACCCACGCCCGGGTGACCGGGACGTCGATGCGAGGTGAAGTGATGGTGAGGCTGATCACAGGCAGGTCCTGAGAGGGTTCCCGCGTCGGTTGTTAGGCGCGCGCGGGGAGGATCAGCTTAGCGGCGCCAGGGCAGGCTGTCAAGCACAGAACACGCCTACCGTTCCGCGCGCTGTAACTGGGCCAACCGTTCCCGCGCCTTTTGCACGTGCGGCTGCAAGTCGAGATCGGCGTTCTTCCAGAGGCCGACAAACCGAGTGTAGTGCGTCATCGCCTTGGCCCGATCCCCCTTTGCGTCATACAGCTCCGCCAAGCGCTTGTGACTGCCGGCGAGTGACCAGGCGTCCTCGATCGCCCGGTCGATTGGATCCGTCGGGGTTTCGATGTAACGCTCCAGCACAGCTATCGCGGAGTCTGTCCTCCCGGCAAGGTCGTGCGCCCTGGCGATTTCCGGGTTCAGGCACGTGCCGCAACGGTCCGCGTTTGCCGCAGTGTATTCCCGGACGGCCTCGTCGTATCGCTGTTCAGCCAGTGCGATGTGGCCAAGCATGGCGTGGCGCGTGAAATCGTCCTGGAGCAACTCCGCGTCCGCGCGACGGCGGTCGAACGCGGCAAGCAGGTCGCGAGCTTTCGCCACGTTGCCGACCATCGCATTCAATTCCACTAATCGGTCGTAAGGGCGCTCGATGGGCTCCAGTGAGTCGAGCGGAAAGCTGGCAATGGCCTGATCGAGCCTGGCCTTGGCGCGCGCCGTGTTACCGCGGAACCAGGCGTCCAACCAGGCCTCGTCCAACAGCTTCTGGAGCGCTCCAACTCGAACGCCCATGGCGAGCTGCGCGTCATTCGAGCTGTCGAACCACCGCTTGGAATCGACGAGGCGGCCCTGAGTGCTGGACAGGACGCCGAGCCAGAAATCCGTATTCTGCACGACCGACGGCTCATTGATGCGAGCGCGGCGCAGGCTGTCGGTTACGTTTTCAGCGGCGGCGTAGTCGCCGCGAATGGTGTGGAGAAAGACCGTCGACGCCACAACACCTGGATTCCGTGGTAGCGCGGCCCGGTACGCCCGCAGTGTCTGCTCGGCGTCGGCCAGCTTGCCCTGGGCCATCTGGGCCCACGCCGCGTTGTTGAAGAACACTGCTGCCGACTGCTGCGCTATCGCCCGCTTGGCCAGCTCCTCGGCGCGCGCGAACTCCCGCCGGTCGCGCATCTGTACAGCAAGGTTGTTCAGGGCGGCGACATTGTTTGGATCGATCTCAATGAGCGATTCGTATGCCGAGATGATCCGGCTCCTGTCCGGCTTCGGACCCCACTGGTAGTATGCGGCGATCGTGAGATACCGCTCCGACTCGCCCAACCGGTCTCGATGATCGTAGGCTTTCTGGATCGTGGCCGTGATCAGGGGCCTCGGATAGAATCGGTTGCTCAGTTCCACGGCGAGCTTCCGGTACGCCATGGCGAAACCGGTGTCGAGCGAGATGGCCTCTTCGATGAGGCTCCGACCACGGTTCCAGTCTCCCTCCTCCTCGATCGCGCGCACGCCGGCCACGTACTTCTGCAGGGCTTGCAGGGACGGGGTCGTGACCCGCTCGAGCGACCGCGCGCTTTGGATGTTCTTCAGCGACTCACCGGTCTTCTCGCGCAGTTTCTTCGACAGGCGGCTGATGGCCGGGATGATGTCCGCCGCGTTGTCGGCGGTCTCACGGAACGACGCCAGCTCGTCGCCCGTCTGCGCGGCGATCAGACGTGCCGAGAGCACGTAGGCGCCGCCGAGGGTGACGATCTCGCCGTCGATCACCGCCTTGATCCCCTCGCGCGAAGCGATCTCGCGAGCCAGCGGATAATCCACGCGCGTCCCGACGGGACGCTGCATGCGCTGCAGCGCCTCGCGCACAGCAGTGACCGGCATGACGCCCAGGCTCTGCGACTGCGCCAGGTCGGTGCGGAACGCTTCGGTCACCGTCGGACCCAACAGCGAGTCGGTCGCCGGCCCCTTGAACTCGGT
>Ga0209640_10003642_pt1 | contig 13465 bp, 16 predicted proteins | sample RifCSP10_1_FD_184018 | JGI IMG/M metagenome (GOLD analysis project Ga0209640, IMG submission 184018) | Soil microbial communities from Rifle, Colorado - Rifle CSP2_sed 10_1 (SPAdes) (version 2) | ecosystem: Environmental > Terrestrial > Deep subsurface > Rock core/Sediment | place: Rifle...
TCCGGATCATTTTCCCGCTCTTGTCGCGCTCCATTTATTGCCGCCGGCGCTGCCTTCCATCGAGTTGCCGCTAACGTGCCCTCTGTATTGCGCCTCGCCGGCTGAAAAGCTGATCTCATCGCCGTTCAGCTTACCCGTGACCGGCGTGACTACGTTACCGCGCTTGAGCGTGCCGGAGATCATTTGAAAAGTCTGCTTGAGGGTCATCTCGCCTTGTGGCAGTTTCCACGTTCCCGCCACTTTCGCCGGGACGGCGCTCATCAGCACCGAGGACGGGTAGACGGCCTTCCCGCCGGGGACATAGAGCCCGACCGAGTCCAGCGGCAGGATCGACTGGCCGAGGGTGATGCCCCCCTCCTGGCACATCCAGGTCTGCGTGCGGGGCTTTTGCCGGTCGTGAAAGGCCGCGATGCGGTGCGCCGCATAGCGCAGGGCATCTCCCTCCTCCTTGCGAATCTTGTAGTACGCCTCCCGGACCTGCTCCGGGTTGACCCGGAAATGGGCGGGCTTCAACGAGACCCGGTCGAACTTGCGCGTGTAGCGGCTGACCGCGGCGTCCCCGCCCCGCTCCACCGCCTTGAGGATCGTCCTGACCGCGGATTCCACTTGCCCGGCCTGGAGGTTCGACCGCGCGGTGACCTTCCTGACGGCATCCTTGAAACCCCGATCGGAAGCCGAGACGATTCTCATCGGTGCCCTCCCTGAAGCCCCGTACGCAGCGCCTCGATCAAGCCGTTCACCTGGCGATATTTCAATTTGAGACTGGCCCGGTTCACGATCAGGCGGGCCGTGGATTCCAGGATCACCTCCGTCACCTCGAGGTGATGGGCGCGCAAGGTCTTGCCGGTCGAGACCAGATCGACGATCCGGTCCGCCAATCCCACCAGCGGCGCCAGCTCGACCGACCCGTAGAGCTTGATGATCTCGATCGGAACGCCTTTCTGCGTGAAGTGCCGCTCCGTCACGTTCGGGTATTTCGTCGCCACGCGCAGTCTGGTCGAGAGCCGCGCGTTCCGTGGGGAAGGTGAGACCGGCGCGGCTACGACGAGGCGGCAGGCGCCGAATCCCAGGTCGAGGGGCTCAAACACGTCGGTGTCCTGCTCTATCAGGACGTCCGCTCCCACGATCCCGGCGTCCACCGCCCCGTATTCCACATAGACGGGGACATCGCTCGGCCGGACGATCATGATCGTCGTCCCGCTCGCGGGGTTTTCGAAGATCAACCGGCGGCTCTCAGGCGCGATGTCCTTCCGGGCCAGCCCCACCCGCTTGAAGAGGTCCAGGGCGGGCTCCAGAAGCTTGCCTTTGGACAAGGCGATGATGAGGTGGTTGGTGCGCGTAGGGGTCACACCCGCTCCGCCACACGGCTGATCTGCGCCCCGAGTCCCGCCAGCTTGGCATCAAGCTGGTCGTATCCCCGGTCCAGATGATAGACCCGGCCCACTTGCGTTTCGCCCTCGGCGGCCAACCCGGCCAGGATCAGGCTGGCGCTTGCCCTGAGATCGGACGCCATGACCGGCGCCCCGCTCAGGCGTTCGGTCCCGGTGACCACGGCATGGTTGCCCTCGATCCGGATGTCCGCGCCCATGCGCTGGAGCTCCAGCACGTGGATGAAGCGGCTCTCAAAAACCGTCTCCGTGATGACGCTGATTCCGCGCGCCAGCGCCATCAAGGCCATGACCTGGGCCTGCATATCGGTCGGAAATCCCGGATAGGGCAGGGTCTTCAGATCCACCGCGCGCAGCCGGCCTCTCGTCTGGATCCGCACCGCCTCCTTCTCCACCGTCAGCGCCGCCCCCGCCTCCGAGAGCTTCGCCAGCAGCGCCTCGCAGTGATCGGGGCGGCATCGCTCCACCCGCACATCACCTCCCGTAATCGCGCCGGCCACCAGATACGTGCCGGTCTCGATCCGGTCGGGCATGATCTCATGGTCCGCTCCGCGCAACTCGGCGACCCCTTCGATCTCGATGATGTCCGTCCCGGCCCCTGAGATCCGGGCGCCGCGCTTGCCCAGGAACGCGGCCAGGTCTGAGATCTCCGGCTCGCGGGCGGCGTTCTCGATGACCGTGGTCCCCTCCGCCAGGCAGGCCGCCATCATGACGTTCTCGGTCCCCGTCACCGTCGCCAGGTCGAAGTAGATGCGGGCGCCCTTCAGACGGCCCGCGACGCGCGCATGCACGTTGCCGTGCTCGATCCGGACCTCGGCCCCCATCTTTTCCAGCGCGGTGAGGTGCAGGTTGACCGGCCGGGCGCCGATGGCGCAGCCACCGGGCAGCGAGACGACCGCCTCCCCCCACCGGGCCACGAGCGGGCCCAGCACCAGAATCGAGGCCCGCATCCGCTTGACGAGGTCGTACGGGGCTTGGCTCGATCCGATCGTCTCGAGCGACACCGTCACCCGATCGCCCTGGGCGTCCACGGCGGCCCCCAGGTGGCTCAGCACCTTGGCCATGGTGGTAACGTCCACCACGCCGGGGACGTTCGTGAGCGTGCAGGTCCCTTTTCCGAGGAGGGTCGCGGCGAGGATCGGCAGGGCCGCGTTCTTGGCGCCGCTGGCGCGGACTTCTCCTGTCAGACGCCGCCCGCCCTGGATCACCATGCTCTGCATCAGACGGCCTTCCGCGCGATGAGCACCCGCGCGATGCCGGCCCCGTCCGTCCGACACTCGACCGAGGCCCAGTTTCTTCCCGAATGCGCCATCCGGAGCACGGCGCCGGCCTGCCCGCATCCCAGTTCCAGGAGCAGGCTTCCCCCCGGCTTCAGGCGCGAGGGGGCCTCCGCCAGGAGCCGGCGCTGAACGGCCAATCCATCCGATCCGCCCGCAAGCGCCAGGCGTGGCTCATAGCGGGAGACTTCCGGTTGGAGTCTGTCCAAATCCCCGTCTGGAATATACGGCGGGTTGGATGCGATGACATCGAACTGGCCTCCGCCGGAGGAAGCGCACGCCCCCAGCAGATCCGCCCGGAGGAACCGGATTCGCCGGCGGACCCCGTGGCGTGTCGCATTGGCCCGGGCGACCGCCAGGGCTTTCTCCGAGAGATCGAGGGCGAACATGATGGCCGCAGGGCACTCCCACGCGACCGATACCGCGATGCAACCCGATCCTGTCCCCACATCGGCAATGACGGGTCGTCGGAGACCCGACACGGCCTTGAGCGTCTCTTCCACAAGGATCTCGGTCTCCGGCCTGGGAATCAGGACGTCCGGCGTCACCACGAACTCCAGGCCCCGAAACTCCTGGGCTCCCAGAATGTACTGCAGCGGCTCGCGGGCCGCGCGCCGGGCAATGAACCCCCAGGCCCGCTCGACAAGAGCCGGAGGGAGCCGCCGCTGCCCCTCCACGACCAGCGCGAGCGGGCTCAATCCCAGGGCGGGTGCCAACAGCCAATCGGCCTCCCGCGCAGGATTCTCGGTCCCCGCGCTGGTCAGGGCCTCCGATGCCCGTCGGCGCAGGTCACGCACGGTCGAAAGAGCGATCACCGCCCCCGCGATCACTTGGCCTCCAGTTCGCCGGCCTGCCCGGATGCGATCAGGCTGTCGATGATTTCGTCCAGGTCGCCTTCGAGGATCTGGTCCAAGCGGTGCAGGGTCAACCCGATCCGGTGGTCGGTCACCCGGTTCTGGGAAAAATTGTAGGTCCGGATCTTCTCGCTCCGGTCGCCCGACCCGACCTGGGACTTCCGCTGTTGGGCAATCGCGCTCTCCTGCTTCTCCCGCTCGGCTTCCATGATGCGGGCACGGAGATTGCGCATCGCCTTGTTGCGATTCTTGAGCTGCGACCGCTCGTCCTGGCACGTCACGACGACCCCCGTTGGAATGTGCGTGATGCGGACGGCCGAATAGGTCGTGTTCACGCTCTGCCCGCCCGCCCCCGAAGAGCAGAAGGTGTCGATCTTCAGATCGTTGGGATTGATCTGGACGTCCACCTCCTCGACTTCCGGCATGACGGCCACCGTGACGGTAGAGGTGTGGACGCGGCCGCTGGCTTCCGTGGCCGGGACGCGCTGAACCCGATGGACCCCGCTTTCGTGCTTGAAGCGGCTGTAGGCGCCCTTGCCCTCGATCAGGAGGACCGCCTCCTTCACGCCGCCGATCTGGGTGACGTTCGAGTCCATCATCTCCACCCGCCAGCGCCGCCGCTCGGCGTAGCGCGTGTACATGCGGACGAGCTCAGCCGCGAAGAGCCCCGCCTCCTCGCCCCCCGTGCCGGCGCGGACCTCGATGAACGTGTTCTTCTCGTCGCGGGGGTCCTTGGGGATCAACAGCTCTCGGGCACGGGATTCGAGCTCGGCCCGCCGGCCCTGTAGGCCCCGCAGTTCCTCGCGGGCCAGATCCTTCATGTCGGGAGCGCCGCGCTGGTCCTCCAGCATCTCCTCGGCTTCGGCGACCTGCTTGAGCAGCGCGCAGAACTCCGCATGGAGATCCGCCTGGGGCCCCAGCTCCGCGCGTTCCTTGTTCAGCTTTTGGATCTGGGTCGGCTGAGAGAGGATGGAGGGCTCGGCCAGCAGGCGGTCAATCTCATCCACGCGCTGCGAGGCCGCTTCCAGTTTGGCCAGGATGGGGGATTCTTTCACCGCAGTCATCGGCATGCCCCCCCTGCATACCACAGGACCCTCGGAAGGCAGGGGCGTCCCGGCCTTTCCGCAGGGCCGCTCCTATCAGGCGGTCTTCCGGCGCGGGTACTTTTTCTTGAACCGCTCCACACGACCTTCGGTATCCACGATCTTCTGCGTCCCCGTAAAGAAGGGATGGCAATTGGAACAGATGTCCACCTTGAGATCACCCACCGTCGTCCGGACCTTCAGCTTGTACCCGCAGGCGCAGCTGATGGTGGCCTCTCCGTATTCCGGATGAATTCCGCTTTTCATCTCCCTGTTCTCCTCTCCTCGTTCCCGGAGGAGACCCGATCCAGAATCCGCCCCCCGCACTCACGAGCTAGCGGTTCATCGAGTCCAGAAAATCCTTGTTCGTCTTGGTGCCCCCGATCTTGTCCAGCAGGAATTCCATGGCCTCCATGGTCCCCAGCGGGCTCAGCACCTTTCGCAAGATCCACATCTTGTTCAGGCGCTCGCGGTCCACCAGCAGCTCCTCCTTGCGGGTGCCGGACGCGCCGATCTCGATCGCCGGGAAGACCCGCTTGTCGGCCAGCCGGCGGTCCAGGTGGACTTCCATGTTGCCGGTCCCTTTGAATTCCTCGAAGATCACGTCGTCCATGCGGCTGCCGGTATCCACCAGGGCCGTGGCCATGATGGTCAGACTGCCGCCGTCCTCGATGTTCCGGGCCGCGCCGAAGAAGCGCTTTGGCCGCTGCAGGGCGTTGGAGTCCAAGCCGCCGGACAGGACCTTGCCGCTGGGAGGCGCGATCGTGTTGTAGGCGCGGGCCAGGCGCGTGATGCTGTCCAATAGGATCACCACGTCCCGCTTGTGCTCGACGAGCCGCTTGGCCTTTTCGATGACCATCTCGGCCACCTGCGCGTGGCGCTGGGCCGGCTCGTCGAAGGTGGAGCTGATGACCTCGGCCTTGACCTGGCGCTGCCAGTCGGTGACCTCCTCAGGCCGCTCGTCGATGAGCAGGACGATCAGGATGATCTCGGGATGGTTTTTGAGGATCGCCCGGGCGATCGCCTGCAGCATCATGGTCTTGCCGGTCCGGGGGGCGGCTACGATCAGCCCGCGCTGGCCCTTGCCGATCGGGGTGATGAGATCCATGACCCGGGTGCAATACTCGCCCTGTTCGTGCTCCAGAATGATCCGCTCCTCGGGGTAGAGCGGGGTCAGGTTGTCGAAGAGGATTTTGTCCCGCGCCGCCTCGGGGTCCTCGAAATTGATCTTCTCGACCTTGAGCAGGGCGAAGTAGCGCTCGCTTTCCTTGGGAGGACGGATCTGGCCGGAGACGATGTCGCCCGTCCGCAGATTGAACCGCCGGATCTGAGAGGGGGAGATATAGATGTCGTCGGGCCCCGGGAGGTAGTTGGAATCGGGAGCCCGAAGGAACCCGAAACCGTCCGGGAGGGTCTCCAGGACGCCTTCTCCGTAGATGACCCCGTTCTTCTCCGTCTGGGCCTGGAGAATGGCGAAGATCAGCTCCTGCTTGCGCAGGTTCGCGGCGCCCTCGATCTTGAGATCTCTCGCGACCTCGTTCAGTTCGGTGATGTTTCTCTGCTTGAGCTGGGTTAAGTACATGACGGTCTCCTTGGCTGTCGTCCCTGGGGACATATCGCTCCCCTCCTCCCTACATTCAAGGTTAATAGAGGACCGCAATCATCGGATGGTGCATGGACGGCTTTCCCGGCGTTAAGGATTGATGAGGGGCGGCGGGTTCAGTCCACGCAGGCAATGCGCCACTTTGTCTATCACCGAATAACGACCCTCTACCGAACGATCACCAAATGGATACTCAGAGATTATAGACCTAGGGAAGAATCACAGGGGTGGTCGGTTCATGGGAAATGTTTAATTAAACTATACCCACAGGCCGGCCGTTTGTCAACTCCCCTAACGGCAAATGGGGCCCCCTGGAAGGCCCCGGGGAACGGCCCCCCCGGTTTGACGGAGATCATCCCCCCTTGGTAATATGATTTCCGTGGAAGATCACACCTTTTCCATATCCGAAGCCAAGCGTCTCCTGCCCAAACTCGAGGAGCAACTCCTGGCCGTCAAGCAGGAAAAAGAAATCCTCGTCCGAAGCCACGGAGAGATCAAGAAGGCCAGTGCAAAGGCCCAATGCAACGGGGGCAGCTTTGCCGGTCCCCGGTACATCAAAGCCCTCGAGCGCATCAGCGACAGCGTGGAGGCGATCCAGGAAATGGGGGTCCTGGTGAAGGACCTCGACGTCGGCCTCTGCGATTTCCCCTACCTCCTGGACGGCCGGGTGGTCTACCTCTGCTGGAAGCTGGGCGAGCCCGAGATACGGTATTGGCACGAGGTCGAAGACGGGTTTAACGGGCGCCAACCCATCGAGACTCTGTCCGAGGGCGAGGCGTGATCTTCGCCATCATCGGGTTCGACGGTCCGGACGGTCAGGCCAAGCGCAAGCTCCACCGAAAAGCCCATCTCGACCGGATGGCCCCGCTCGACAAGGCCGGGAAGGTCATCCTGGCCGGTCCGTTCACCGACGGCGCCGGAAGCCTGATCATCATCGAGGCGGACTCCCTGGAGGAGGCCCGGTCCTTCGCCGCCAACGACCCCTACATCACCCAAGGGGTGTTCGCCCGCTACGAGGTCCATCCCTTCATGCAGGCGTTCCCCCCACTCCTCTCCTCTCCCCGCCAGGACAAGGGGTAGGGTACAGGGCTGATCACTCAGGGCACCTCGATCAGCTCCTTCTTCGACAGGATCGACCCTGCCGGATGCGGGTCGCGGAAGGTCATCCTCGAATAGCAGGCATACGTGACGTAGCAGTCCTGAAGGCAGTACTCCGCGATTTCCTTGCCTCGGCCGGCCCCCCACATCCCGGCGACCTGCTTGCCGGACCCCGACTTGCCGGGCACCCCTAAGACCCGGGCCAGCACATCCAGTTTGACCCGCCCCCGGCTCTCCCAATTGGACCAGACCGCCATCGTGTCATAGACGGGTTCCGTGCGAAACTTAGCGAGGCTGATCTCGAGCGCCGGCTTGACCTGATGGATGATCGAGCGGTTCCTGAGGAATGGCAGATCAAACCCCAGGCCGTTATGGGTGATGAAGAGCGACGGCCGGGCCTGGGCCAGGCGGGCCCAGAACCGCCGGAGCAGCTCTTTCTCGTTGGCCCCGTACCACGCGGTCGCCTCCTGCGGCTCCATCGCGTCGGTGAAGGCGATCGTCCCGATGCACACGATCCGGCTGAAGGTCGCGTCGAACGCGGACCGTTCGTACTCCTTGTCCTGCTGCGCCGCCTCCCCTGCCTCGAGGAGATCCGCCTCCGGGACCAGATCCACCCCCGCCAGCGCGGCCCACTCCTCCTTCGGAGCCTGCACCGTCTCGATGTCCAGCACCAGTTTCATGGGAGCAGGGACCGAACCAATGGCTGGTCGGCGGGGGGAAACTCATACTGCGCCATTTCCTCCGGCGCCACCCACCGCAAGTCCGCACAGCCCAGCGGCCGCACCTGCCCCTCCCGGATCGAGCACCGGAAGAAGTGCAGCTCGACCGACATCTCCGGATAGTCGTGGTGGATGACCCTGAAAAGGGCCGGCCGTGTGATCTCGACCCCGAGCTCCTCACGCACCTCCCGCCGCAGACAGTCTTCCAAGGACTCTCCCGGCTCGCGCTTGCCGCCCGGGAACTCCCAGAGGCCCCCTAAATGAACCCCCGCCTTGCGGCGGGTGATCAGATAGCAGCCTTCGCGGGAAATCAGCCCGGCGGCGACCTGGACGGATGGGGCGGGCTTCATGGCCGGGTCGGGCGAGTGGGTCCGGGAGGGGCGTCTGCGGGGCCCCTTCTCGCTCGAATAGGTCCGGGAGGGGCGTCTGCGGGGCCCCCTCCCGGAGAAAAGGGATAGGCCATACAAAAATCCTGCATGGGACAGAGCAGGCAATAGGGATCCCGGGCGGTGCAGACCGTGGCCCCGAAATCCATCAGCGCCTGGTTGAAATCGTAGCCTCGGCCCTTCGGGACCAAGGCCCCGGCCAAGTCCCACAGGGCGGCCTTCCGCTTTTTCGGATCGCCCGCGCCGACGAAGACCCGATGCAGAACCCGCATGACGTTGGTATCCAGGATGGGCGCGTCCTCCTGAAAGGCGAAGGACCGGATCGCGCCGGCCGTGTACCGGCCGATGCCCTTGAAGGCCTGGAGCTGTTCAGAGTCCCTGGGCAAGGTGCCGCCGTAGCGCGCCACCGACTCGCGCGCAATCCCGTGCAGGCGGACCGGGCGGATATTGTATCCAAGGGGATACCAGGTCCTGGTCACCTCGTCCAGCGAGGCCTCCGCGAGGTCCTCCATCGTGGGATACTTGGCCAGCCACTCCCGGTATTTGGGGAGGACCCGATCCACCTGCGTCTGCTGCAGCATGATCTCCGAAACCAGGATATGGTAGGGCTCCGTGGTGGTCCGCCAGGGCAGATCGCGGCCGTGACGGGCGTACCATTTCAGGAGACGTTCCCGAAACCGGCGCTTCTTCGCGGGCTGAACGGCGATCGCCGGCCCGAACGGCGGGCGGGTGGAGGTTCCGCGCTTGGAAGGGGTCCCGACTCTCCGCGGCCGCCGTGGGGCACCCACGCGGTCCGCCCTCAAGACCGGGGGATGTCGGCGGCGGAGATCAATTCCTTGGGCAGGAGAAACTCGACGTCTTCCTCGATCACAGTGACCTCCTCGACCACCTCGCCCCCATGCACCCTCAGGTAGTCCACCACCTCCGCCACCAGCACCTCCGGGGCCGACGCGCCGGCCGAGATGCCGACCGCTCTAATGCCACGGAGCCAGGCCGGATCGATGTCGGCGGTCGAGTCGATGAGGTACGAGGAAATGCCGCAATGCTCGCCCAGCTCCCGTAGGCGGTTCGAGTTGGAGCTGTTCGGCGATCCGATGACCAGGATCACATCCACCAGCTCGGTGAGTTTCTTCACCGCGTTCTGCCGGTTTTGGGTGGCATAGCAGATATCTTCCTGATGCGGGCCCTTGATGGTGGGAAACCGCTTGTGCAGCGCCGCCACGATATCCCGGCATTCATCCACGCTCAGGGTCGTCTGCGTGACGTACGACAAGTGTCCCGGATTCTCCACCTGCAAGTTTTCGACGTTCTCGACGGAACTGACGAGGTGGAACTTGTCCGGAACCTGGCCCAGCGTCCCGATGACTTCCGGATGGCCGGCATGCCCGATCAAAATCAATTCGAATCCCTGCACGTGGTCGCGGTTGACCTCATTGTGCACCTTGATGACGAGCGGGCAGGTGGCATCGATCACTTTCAATCCCCGGCGACTGGCCTCCTCCCACACCGCCTTCGCGACCCCATGCGCGCTGAAGATCACGGTCTGGCCGTCCGGTACCTCGCTCAAAGCCTCGACGAACACCGCCCCTTTCAACTTGAGCGAATTGACGACATGGCGGCTGTGGACGATCTCGTGCCGGACATAGATCGGCGCCCCGTACACCTTGAGCGACAGCTCGACGATGTCGATGGCGCGGTCCACGCCCGCGCAGAAGCCGCGAGGATTCGCCAGATAGATCTTCATGGGGCGGTCTCGGCCAAGGGTTTTAGGATCGTCCTCCGGAAACCCCACGATAGCACGGGAGGGCGCGCCCCATCAAGGGATATCAGTTCCATCCTTTTAAGGTTTCTCCCACTCATGCGCTGAGAGGACGGATACGGCCGGAGGACCGATGGCGCTGAAATGGTTGGCGCGCCCGGCAGGAATCGAACCTGCGACCACCAGCTTAGAAGGCTGATGCTCTATCCAACTGAGCTACGGGCGCATCCCTAAATTAAGGTGGTCGGGGCGAGAGGATTTGAACCTCCGACAGCCAGCTCCCAAAGCTGGTGCGCTACCAGGCTGCGCTACGCCCCGACTCATCCCGTCAGCAAAAATCCCCGCGCTTTGTCCAGCGCGCGCCTGCGATGGCTGATCCGGTTTTTCTCTTCACACGACAACTCGGCCAACGTCTTCCCGACTTCCGGCACGAAGAAGACCGGATCATATCCGAAACCGCGAGCTCCGGATTGCGCCTCCGTGATCCGGCCCCGCAACTCCCCTTCGACCACCAGCTCCCGGCCGCCGGGGACCACGAAAGCCAGCACGCACACAAACCGGGCACCTCTGTTCTCCGCAGGAACCCCCTCCAACAGGCGCAATAGCTTGGCGATGTTGTCCTGGAACGTGCAGCCCTCCCCCGCGAATCGGGCGGCATAGAGCCCCGGCCTTCCATCCAGGGCGTCCACCTCCAAGCCAGTATCGTCGGCCAGGGCCGGCTTTCCGGTAAAATCAGCGGCCGACCGGGCCTTTTTGAGGGCGTTCTCCCGGTAGGTCGCACCGTCCTCGACCACGTCAGGGGCACCCGGAAACTCCGCCAGCGCCCGGACCGTGACGGGAAGATCCGCCAGCAGGGCCTGTATCTCCCGGACCTTGTGCCGGTTGGCGCTTGCCAGCACCAGTTCGGAGATCAGCGCAGATCCCCCAAGAGGTCCCGCTGAAGTTTGATCAATGACTGGATCCCGTTCCAGCCCAGATCGAGAAATTTGCGCAGTTCCTCCTGCGTGAAGGAGCACCGCTCGGCGGTCCCCTGGACCTCCACGAACTCGCCCTTGCCGGTCATGATCAGGTTCAAATCCACGTCCGCCAGCGAATCTTCGGCATAGCAGAGGTCGGCCAGCAGCTCGCCCCCCACCTTGCCCACGCTGACCGCCGCCAGGTAGTCCTTCAACGGGTTCTTCTTAAGGAGCCCTTTCTGCCGGACCACAGACACCGCGTCGGCCAACGCCACGAAGGCGCCGGTGACCGAGGCCGTGCGCGTCCCACCGTCCGCCTGGATCACGTCGCAGTCCACCCAGAAGGTCCGTTCGCCCATCTGCTCCATGTCCGTCACGGCCCGCAAGGAGCGGCCGATCAGCCGCTGAATCTCCAGCGTGCGCCCGCCCTGCCGGCCTTTCGTGGCCTCCCGCATGACACGCTCCGGCGTGGCCCTCGGGATCATGGCGTACTCGGCCGTCACCCAGCCGCGGTTCTGGCCCTTGAGGAAGGGCGGCACCTTCTCCTCGACCGACACGGTGCAGATCACCTTCGTGGCCCCCATCTCGAACAGGACGGAGCCTTCCGCATGCTTGATGAAATTGCGCGTGACCGTGACCGGACGAAGCTCATCGGGCCGCCGCCCGTCCACACGAATCAAGGCCGATCCGCTCATGGCGGCCATTATACAGGCCCCTTGCCGGGGGCGCAATTCACGGGCCGCGCGCCGGGAGCCGGGGGGTTGGGGCCGTGAAGAGCCCGTGGATCGGCCCATCAAGAGGCCCCGCTTGATTGACTCGTTTCCCGACCCGGTGCTAAATTGGCTCACGCTCATGCTCGACCTCCGCCTCTTCAGAGACCAGCCCGAAGAGATCCGCGCCCGCCTTGGGGCGCGCGGCCAGGACATCGACTGGGACGGCCTCCTCAAGCTGGAACGGGAACGGAGAGACCTTCTCTCGAAAGTGGAAGAACTCAGGCACCGGCGCAAGACCGTGTCGGACCAGATCGCTATCCTCAAACGGGACAAGCAGCCGGCCGATGCCCTGATGGACGAGATGAAAACGGTCGGCGAGCGCATTAAGTCGCTTGAAGAGACCTTGCGCGACTGCGAAGACCGGCTCAATGCGGCCGCCCTCCGAGTGCCCAATCTCCCCCATTCGTCCGTCCCTGCCGGCACGGAGGCCTCCGCAAATCAGGAAATCAGGCGGTGGGGCCAGCCTCCGGCGTTTTCCTTCCGGCCCAAACCGCATTGGGAGCTCGGGGAATCGCTCGGGATCCTGGACTTCGAGCGGGCGGCCCGCATGACCGGGGCCCGGTTCGCGGTGTACAGCGGCGCGGGGGCCCGCCTGGAACGCGCCCTGCTCAACTTCATGCTCGACCTGCACACCGGTCCGCACGGCTATGGGGAAGTCCTCCCGCCCTTCATGGTCAACCGGGCGAGCATGATCGGAACCGGCCAGCTCCCGAAATTCGAGGACGACCTCTTCCGTCTCAAGGACGAGGATTACTTTCTCATTCCGACGGCCGAAGTCCCCCTGACCAACCTACACCGGGAAGAAATATTGAACGAGGACGTCCTGCCTCTGCGCTACACGGCCTACACCCCTTGTTTCCGAAGGGAAGCTGGATCGTACGGAAAAGACACGCGCGGCCTCATCCGGCAGCACCAGTTCAACAAAGTGGAGCTGGTCGTCTTCAGCCGCCCCGAATCCTCCTATGACGAGCTGGAACGCCTCACGGCCCACGCGGAGGAGGTCCTCAAGCAACTCAACCTCCACTACCGCGTCGTGTCCCTGTGCACCGGCGACCTGGGGTTTTCGGCGGCCAAGACGTACGACCTCGAGGTCTGGCTGCCCGCCCAGGGCGTCTTCCGGGAGATTTCCTCGTGCAGCAACTTCGAGGCCTTCCAGGCCAGGCGCGCCGGCATCCGGTTCAAACGGAAAGACGGAAAGTCGGACTTCGTGCACACGCTCAATGGATCGGGCCTGGCCATCGGGCGAACATTCGTGGCGGTCCTGGAGAACTACCAGCAGGCGGACGGCTCGGTGGTGATCCCCGAGGTGTTAAGATCCTACATGGGCGGGTTGGAGAGGATTCAACAGAAGTAGGGTGGTTCCAGGTCATGGAGGGGTGGCTGAGTGGACGAAAGCGGCGGCCTTGAAAGCCGTTGAAGGCCTCGTGCCTTCCGTGGGTTCGAATCCTACCCCCTCCGCCAAACCAAGCCTGCTCGACCACGAGCCTTGTAATTCTCCTTGACACCCCTTCAGCGGAACCTTAGCATCCATTCGAGGTCATCAATCCGGCGTAGTGATTGAAACGTCGGT
>Ga0209640_10003643_pt1 | contig 13462 bp, 9 predicted proteins | sample RifCSP10_1_FD_184018 | JGI IMG/M metagenome (GOLD analysis project Ga0209640, IMG submission 184018) | Soil microbial communities from Rifle, Colorado - Rifle CSP2_sed 10_1 (SPAdes) (version 2) | ecosystem: Environmental > Terrestrial > Deep subsurface > Rock core/Sediment | place: Rifle...
TACCGCACCCAGCGCCGGCTGTTCGAGGGCCGGGTGCTGGTGCCGGTGTCGCGGCTGAAGGCGTCGTGAGCAAGGGCGCGATATTCTCGGTTCGATGACATCGTCCGGAATTCACCGAAGCACCGTTGCTTGCGCGCTGGGTCTGCTGCTCGTAGCGCGTGCGGCTGCCGCGACGCCACCCGACGCCCGCGCCGATTTGGGCGCGTTCATGGATTTCGCCATCGCCCAGGCGTGCAAAACGCTGCCCGCCGACGAGACAGAGGCCGGGCAGGAACTGGCGCGGCGCTTCGGCAACGCCCGGCTGCTCGAGGCGCGTGTCCACGAATTCCGTCACGCCCCAGGCCGCGCCGAGTACGTCCTGCTGCTGGCCTCCGGCGACGAGGTCAGGGTGGAGCGCCTGTTCCCTCTTGGCCGGCTCAGGCGGGTGATGATCGAGTACCACCGCCAAATTGCCACCGACAGGACGCGGCCCGTGATATCGGCGGCGTTGAATGCCGAGTGCATGGTGCTTCGCGCTGCCCGTATCGACTACGACGCCGAAGGTCGCGCCGAGGCGCTGGCCGGCCTCGGCCCCGACCTGCGCCGGGAAATCTCGCGCCAGCCCCTGAATCCGCCGATCCCACCCGGCAAGGACCCGACCGGGGTGGCGGTCGCCGTGGTCGACACCGGAGTCAACTACCTACTTGAGTCCGTCGCGCAACGGCTGGCCCGCGACGCCTCCGGCCGCGCGCTCGGGTTCGACTACTGGGACATGGACGACCGCCCGTTCGACGTCGACACCGCGCGCTCGCCGTTCTTCCCGCTGCACCACGGGACCGCCGTCGCCTCCATATTTCTGCGCGAGGCGCCGGCGGCGCGGATCATTCCCTATCGCTACCCGAGGCCCGATCTCAAGCGCATGGCCGACGTCGTCGCCGACGCCGACCGCAACGGCGCCGTCGTCGCCTACATGGCGATGGGCTCCAACAAGCGGGCCGACTGGGACGCGCTGGCCGAGGCGGCGGCCGCGCGCCCGCACATGCTGTTCGTGGTGTCGGCCGGCAACGACAACCGCGACATCGACAAGGTGCCGGTCTATCCGGCGGCGCTGAAGCTGCCGAACTTCCTGGTCGTCACCTCGGCCGACGCCTTCGGGCGGCTGGCCGCGGGATCGAACTGGGGCCGCGACAGCGTCGACGTCATGGTGCCGGGCGAGCAGGTGCCGGTGTTCGACCACCGCGGCGCCGAGGGGAAGGCGTCGGGGTCGAGCTTCGCGGTGCCCCGCGTTGCTGCGCTTGCGGCGCGGCTTATGGCCAAGAACCCGGCGTGGCGCGGGCCCGAACTCAAGCAGGCGATCATCGCCCGCGCCCGGCTATCCCGGTTCTACGACCCGCAGCCGGTGCGCCACGGCTGGATTCCCGATCCTACCGACGATTTCTGACCGCTCCGACCGGGAAAATCACGGGCTAGTGGCGGTCGGAAAAATCCTTATAATGGCGCAAAATACGAGGAGACGGTACGTGGCGGATTCGCAGCAGTTCACTGAAAAGCGAGAATACGAGCGTTACCACGTCAGCGTGGCGGCCGAGATGAACATGGGCGGCGAAGGCGTCGAATGCTCGACGATCGACATTTCGGCGGGCGGCGCCAAGGTCCGCTTCAAGACCGACCCATTCAAGAAGGTCGTTCTCTCGATCCCGCCGTTCGGAGATATCGAGGGCGAGATTGTCTGGAAGGACGAGGAATACGTCGGCATCAAGTTCCACGGCAACCACGATAGAATGGCCGAAATTGTCAAAACCATCGTCACGGGCAGCCGACGCTAGCGATGCCCCGGCGAACTCGGCTTCTGAACACCGATCCGCCGCCCGCCGTTGAATGAAATGACCGCCAGACAGATCACCGACACCCCGATCGTCTTTATCGTCGACGACAACGAGGATGTACGCGAGACCATCAAATCCCTGTTCGAATCGGTCGACCAGACGGTCGAGGCGTTCGCTTCCGCGCGCGCGTTTCTCGACGCCTACCCCGTCGGCCAGCCCGGCTGCCTGATCGCCGACGTGCGCATGCCCGAAATGAGCGGCCTCGAGTTGCACGAGGAATTGCGCCGCCGGGAGATTGACTTGCCGGTCATCATTATCACCGGCTTCGGCGACGTGGAAATGGCGGTTAACGCGATGAAGGCCGGCGCCGCCGACTTCATCGCCAAGCCCTACAAAGAGCAGGAGCTGCTCGATAGGGTGCAGAAAGCGATCGGCCGCAGTCTCGAGTCCCGCCAGGCGGTTGGCCGGGAGCAGGAAATCCGCGAGCGGCTGGCACGCCTGACGCCTCGCGAGCGCGAGGTTCTCGACTTGGTGGTCGCGGGTGAGCCCAACAAGCGGATCGCCCATCACCTGGCACTGAGCGAGAAGACCGTCGAGTTCCACCGCGCCAACATCATGAAGAAACTGGACGCCCGCTCGGTCGCCGATCTGGTAAAGAAAACTCTGGGTAGGCACGCCACCTAGGGAATTCCCTAGGTGGCCAAGGAAAGCCCCAGTATCCGGTCGCCAGAGCCGATTCTAATCTGTTTCCGACAATTGCGCCGAAAACTCCCGCGCGACTTTTGCGGGGGGGTCGATTCCAGTCCGGTCCTAGATCAGAGGAGCCGATGGTTGCCCTCGATACCCATCGCCGCAAGCGCCTTCGCCAAACCAAGTCCGAGCTCATCGACGAACTGGAAGCGCTTGAGACGCGCCTGTCGGATGCGGGTGGCCGTGCTCGCGGCGACGGAATCGAATCGCTGAAGGTGTTCTTCGACAGCGTCTTCCGGGACGTCGACGACGCCGTCGTGCTGGCTGACGCCGAACACCGCGTCGTCACCTGCAATCCGGCGTTCAGCCGCGCGTTCGGCTACCTCCCGGCGGACGTTGCAGGCCGTAGCATGGAAACCCTCTATGCCGGCCGCGGGAGATGCGAGCGGCAATACCACATGCCGTTCGCTGCCGCCGAGGCGAGGCCGGTGGAGCCCGCCGAGGTGACCTACGTCCGCCGCAACGGCCAAAGCTTCGCCGGCGAAACCATCGAAGCGCCGGTGCGCGACGACGGCGGCGGCCCGCGAGGGTATCTGGTGATCATCCGCGAAATCACCGAGCGTATGGCGGCCGACCGCGAGGCGGCGCGTTTTCGCCGCGCCATCGATAATCTGGCCGAGGGATTGGCGTTCTTCGACGCCGAGGACCGCCTGATCTTCTGCAACGACGAATACCGGCGCATCCACCCGGCGATCCAGGATCTGCTGGTGCCGGGTGTGCGCTTCGAGAATCTAGTCCGCGCCCACGCCGAACGCGGCGTGATTCCCGAGGCGCGAGGCCGCGAGCAGGACTACGTCCGCGACCGCATGGAGCGCCACCGCAATCCGGGCGCGCCGGTGATCCGCGAACTCAGCGACGGCATCTGGTTCATCATCCGCGAGGGACGCACCCCGGACGGCGGTACCTACGCCATCACCACCGACATCACCCAACTCAAGGGCGCCGAAAATGCACTGCTGAGGAACCAGAAGCAATTCACCGACGCTATCGCCGCCCTGCAGGAGGCATTTGCCCTTTACGACGCCGAGGACCGATTGGTCGTCTGCAACGAAGAGTATCGCCGTCTGCATCCCAAGGTCTCGCATATACTGAAGCCGGGCATGCGTTTCGAGGACTTGGTGCGGGAAAACATTAGGAAAGGCATGAACGCCGACGCCATCGGCAACGAAGAAGTGCATATCCGAGAGCGCATGGAGCGCCATCGCAATCCGCAAGGCACGATCATCCGCCACCTCACGGACGGGACCGTGTTCCTGATCCAGGAGAGTCGCACTCCCGACGGCGGTGTCGTGGTCACCGAGACGGACATCACCGAACGCCGCCGCGCCGAAGCGGCGCTGCGTACCAGCGAGGATCGGCTGCGTGGCGCCATCGAGAGCCTGCAGGAGGGGTTCGCGCTGTTCGACGCCGACGACCGCCTGGTGGCGCTCAACGACGAGTATCAGCGCGTCAATCCTGCCGCCCAGGAGATAATGGAGCACGGCGGCACCTACGAAGACGTGCTGCGCGCCAACGTAGCGCGCGGCATGCTGATCGAGGCGATCGGTCGTGAAGAGGAATTCGTCAAGGAACGGCTGGCCCGCCATCGCAAGCCGAAGGGGCCGATCCTGCGGCGCATGGCCGACGGCAACTGGTACATGATCAAGGAGGTGAAGACGCCCGAGGGTGGCACCGCGGTCACCTTCATCAACATCACCGATCTTTTCCAGGCCGAAGAGGCGTTGAAGCAGAGCGAGCAGCGCTTCAAGGACTTCGCCGAGGTGGCCTCGGACTGGTTCTGGGAAATGGACGAAGACCTGCGCTTCACCTATTTCTCCGGGCGCAACTTCGAGGTCACCGGCTACAAGGACTCCGCCATCATCGGCAAGACGCGCCTGGAGGTGACCAGCGAGGACACCAGCGCCGAGCACTGGCAGCGGCACTTGGCGGACCTGAAGGCGCGGAGGCCGTTCAAGGATTTCTGCTACGATCTTCCGACCCCCGACGGCAAGACGTTGCGCATCAGCGTCAGCGGCATGCCGATCTTCGACACCAAGGGAATTTTCAAGGGCTATCGCGGCACCGGCGCCGACATCACCGAGCGTTGGCACGCCGAACAGGCATTGCGGGAGAGCGAGGCGCGTTTCCGGGCGGTCGTCGACAACCTGCCGTCGGCGCTGCTGCTGAAGGACGTGAGCGGGCGCTACCTCCTCGCCAACAAGCAGTTCAACACCTATTTCAATCCCGATGGCAAGGACGTCACGGGTAAGACGAGCTACGACTTCCTCCCGAAGAAATTTGCCGATCAGATTACCCGTCACGACCGCGAAGTCGTCGAATCCGGCACCGCCATCATGCGCGAACTCGACATGCCCTTCGCCGACGGCAACGTCCATACCATCATCCTTCACAAGTTCCCGATCTTCGATGCCAACGGTCGATGCGTTGCCATCGGCGGCATTACCACCGATATTACCGAACGCAAGCAGGCCGAAGAGGCATTGAAGAAGAGTGAAGCCCGGTTCCGCGCCGTCGTCGACAATTCGCCGGCGGCGATCGTGCTCAAGGACCTGAATGGGCGATATCTTGTCGCCAACCGGCAATGGCACAACTGGTGCAATCCCGGTGGCCAGGACATCGCCGGTAAGACCGCAAAGGACGTCTTCCCCAGGGATTTCGCCGACGAGATTGCTGACCATGAGAGGCGCGTCAAGGATAGCGGCTCTTCGTCTCTGCGGGAGTTCGAGACCGAGTTCCCCGACGGTGTCCGGCGGGCCGCCATGACGGCGAAGTTCCCGCTCGTCGGCCCGGACGGAAAGTCCTTCGCCATTGGCGCCATCATCACCGACATCACCGAACGCAAGCAGGCCGAACAAAGGCTCAGGGACAGCGAATGGCGATTCCGCAACCTGATCGAGGGCTCAATCCAGGGTATCTTGATCAGCGCCGAGTCGGGCAAGCCCCTGTTCGGCAACCAGGCACTGCTGGACATCTTCGGCTTCGATTCGTTCACCGAGTTTTTCGAGCAGGAAAACCAGAGCGTCATCTTCGCGCCCTACGAGGTGAATCGCCTCGAAGAATTGTTTGCCGCCCGGTTCAAGGACGAGGGCGTGGCCAGGGACTATGAGTTCGACGGGATCCGTCGCGATGGCTCGATCGTCCGCCTGCAGGCGTCGTCGCGCGTGCTGACGTGGCGGGGCGTTCCGGCGATCCAGACGACGATCATCGACGTTACCGAGCGCTCGCGGGCACAGAAGGCGCGCGAGCGGCTTAGCCTCGCGATCGAAAACGTGCCCGTCGGCATCGCACTGTTCGACCGTGACGACCGGCTGGTGTTCTGCAACAGCCGCTACCGGGAGCTCATGGTCATCATGGCCGACAAGCTGAAGCCGGGCACGACGTTCGAGGAGATGCTGCGGACCATCGTCGCGCGGGCGCCGGTCAAGGCCGCCCGCGGTCGTGAGGAGGATTACATCCGCGAGCGCCTGGAAAGGCACCGCAACCCGAAGGGTCCGGTCGACCTCCGCCGTGACGACAAGTGGCTGCGCGCCAACGAAACCCGCATGCCCGACGACAGCATCTTCGTCATCATCACCGATATCACCGAGCGGAAGTTGGCGGAGGAAGCCCTGGTTGCCGGCGAAAAGCGGCTACGCGGCGCCATCGAGAGCATGCAGGAGGGATTCGCTCTGTTCGACGCCGACGACCGCCTGGTCGCCATCAACGACGTGTTCCGGCACATCAGTCTGGAAGCTCAGGCGTTCCTCGAAAAGGGCGCGCGGTTCGAGGACATCATCCGCGCCAACCTGAAGAAAGGCCGGATCGTCGAGGCGATTGGGCGCGAGGAGGAATTCATCCGCGAACGGATGGCGCAGCACCGCAACCCGACGGGCCCGATCATCCGCCAATTCAACGACGGCAATTGGTACATCCTGAAGGAAACCCGCACGCCTGACGGCGGTACCGCGCTCACCTTCACCGATATCAGCGAACTGAAGCGCGCCGAGGCGGCGCTGATGGAGAGCGAGGCCCGCTTCCGCGACGTTGCCGAAAGCGCCGGCGACTGGTTCTGGGATATGGGACCGGACCTGCGCTTTACGTTCCTGTCGCAGCGCTTCTATGAGCTGTTCCCTGTGACCAGTAACCAGATCATCGGCAAGACCCGGGACGAATTCGCCGGCGCCGCTCGCGGGGATGAGCGTTGGCGCCAGCACCTGGACGAAATCGCGCACCACAAGCCTTTCCGCGATTTCGAATACCAGGTGTCGCTGCCGGACGGCCGCGTGAAAACCATCCGCATTAGCGGCAAGCCGCTGTTTGACGCCTCCGGAACCTTCAAGGGTTACCGCGGCACCGGCACCGACGTCACCGCCGAGAAAGAGGCGGAAGCCGCTGCCGCGCGGGCGCAGGCGAACCTTTACGACGCGGTCGAGAGCATCGACGCCGGGTTCGCCCTGTTCGACCGCGACGACCGGCTGGTGCTGTGCAACACGCGCTACCGGAAGCTTGACCCGAGACTGGACGATCTGACGCGGCCGGGCATGCTATTTGAGGACATCGTCCGCGGCGTGGCCAAGGCTGGCCTTTACCACGCCTCGATGGGGACGCCCGAGGAAATCGTGGCGGAACGGATGCAATTCCACCGCAATGCACCCTCCAGCCACGAGCAGCAGTACGCCGACGGCCGCTGGCTGGCGGTCGATGAATACAAGACCCATGACGGCGGCACGGCGCTGTTGTGGACCGATATCACCGAGCGGCGGATGCTGGAACGTCAACTCGCGGGCGCGCAGCGGATGGAAGCACTCGGAAAGCTCACCGGCGGCGTCGCTCACGACTTCAACAATCTTCTGACCATCGTTCTCGGCAATCTGCAGCTGATGGAACCGCGCGTCGGCGACGATGTGAAGCTGAAGAAATACGTCCAGATGTCGACCGGCGCGGCACAGCGCGGCGCCGAACTGACCGGCCGGTTGCTCGCCTTCGCCCGCCGTCAAATGTTGGAGACCGCGCCCACCGACATCAACAAGCTGGTGTTCGGCATGGGCGCGCTGCTGCGGGGAATCCTCGGCGAAACGATCAAGGTCGAGAACGTGCTGGCGGAGGATCTGCGGCAGATCCGCACCGACGCCACCCAACTCGAGAATGCGCTCATCAACCTTGCCATCAACGCCCGCGACGCCATGTCCGAAGGCGGTCTGCTGACCATCGAGACCGCCAACGTCACCCTCGACCGCACCTACGTGCTGCAGAACCCGGGCGCCATTGCCGGCGATTTCGTTATGATCGCGGTCAGCGACACCGGCCACGGCATGACCGCCGAGGTGGCCGAGCACGCGTTCGAACCGTTCTTCACCACCAAGGAGATTGGCAAGGGAACTGGCCTCGGCCTTAGCATGGTTTACGGGTTCGTCAAGCAGTTGGGCGGTTACATCAAGATCTACAGCGAACCGGGTGAAGGCACCGTGATCAAGATGTACCTGCCGCAAGCCAAGGGCGACGACGCCTCGGCCGCCGCGCCCGACGCCGCCGAGGCAGCAGTCGGCGGTCCGGAGACGATCCTGGTGGTCGAGGACGACCCCGAGGTGCGGCAGACGACGGTGGCGCTGCTCGAGGAGCTGAGCTACCAAGTCATCGAAGCACCCAACGGGCCGTCGGCGCTGAAGCTGCTAGACCGGCAGCCCGATATCGACCTATTGCTCACCGACGTCATCATGCCGGGCGGCATGCGCGGCCCTGATCTCGCGCGCGAGGTCCACAAGCGCCGGCCGAACATGAAAATCCTCTACATGTCAGGGTACACCGAACACACTGTGCTGCGCGACGGCATGGCAGAAGCAGATGTCCAGCTCTTGAGCAAACCATTCCAGAAAAATGAATTAGCCAACAAGGTCCGCAACGTGCTGGATAATTGAGCGAGGGGTACTATGAACCAGAATCGGCTTTTAGTCATCGACGACGAGCCCGGAATCGGCGAGTTTATCAAGGAGGTGGCCGAAGGCGTCGGGTTCGAGGCGCGGATCACCACCACGCCCGATGATTTCCGCCGCACCTATCGGTCGTTTTCGCCGACCGCCATCATCCTGGATCTGGTGATGCCCGAGGCGGATGGCGTCGAATTGTTGCGCTATCTGGCCGAGGACCGCTGCCAGGCACAGATCATGGTCGCCAGCGGCGTCGACCCGCGGGTACTGGCCACCGCCAAGCGGATCGGTGACGCCTACGGGCTGCAGATGTCGGGAATGCTGGAGAAGCCGATCATGGTGCCCGGCTTGCAGGCGCTTCTGCGCAAGACCTCGCAAGTCCACAACTCGGTCAACGAGCAGGGCCTGAGTCAAGCCATCGAGGAGCGTCAACTGGTTGTCCACTTCCAGCCGAAGCTGACCTTCGCCAACGGCGCCGGCCAGACCATCGAGGCGGTCGAAGCCCTGGTCCGCTGGCAGCACCCGCAGTGGGGCCTGGTGATGCCCGACAAGTTCATCACGTTGGCCGAGCAGACGGGGCTGATCCTGCCGCTAACCGATCTGGTGGCGCGGATGGCGATCGAGCAGCTTGCGGCGTGGGAAGAGGAGGGATTGCGCCTCTCGGTCGCCGTCAACCTGGCGCCGCAGCTCCTCAACCGCCTCGAGCTTCCCGACCGGCTGGCCGAACTGGCGGACGAGCACAGCATCGACCGCTCGCGGCTGGTGATGGAAATCACCGAAAGCGCGGCCATGGCCGACACTGGGCGCACCATGGATATCCTGGCGCGGTTCCGGATCAAGGGCATGGGCGTCAGCATCGACGACTTTGGCACTGGTTATTCGTCGCTGGTGGCACTTTGCCGGATGCCGTTCAACGAACTCAAGATCGACAAGTCGCTGGTGACCGAGTTGCACAAGAGCGAGGAGGCCAAGCTGATCGTGCGCTCGATCGTCGAGTTGGCACACAACTTGGGACTCAGCGTCTGCGCCGAGGGTACCGAAACCGCCGACGCGGTCGACTTCGTGCGCGGCTGCGGCTGCAAGTCCACGCAGGGATACTACATCAGCAAGCCGCTGGCGCCCGATGCCTTGAGGGCGTTCATCCTGTCGCGGAACTAGGACCATGTAAACAGGACCTAACGCCCTGGCGGCGCGTTGCCGGGCAGACGTCGCGCCGGCGGCGTCGGATTCTTTTCGATGAAGTCGCGCGCCAGTGGCACCATCTTCGGGTGGTGCTGGGCCAACAGCGTCAGCGACTTTTCCATCAGCGCCTTGTCGCCGCCCCAAGCGCCGGCCTGTACGCCGAGGCGTAGCACTTCGGCGTCGGCGGGTAGGATTTCGACCAACCGCTTCAGGTGCGGCACCTCGTCGGCATAGCGGCCGCCGAGGTGAAGCGTGATCGCTAGCGATAGCATTGAGTTGATGGCGTTCGGGTCCTGGTCGAGGGCGCGCCGGAACATCGCCAGCGAATCGTCGAACAACCGCTGGCGCCCGAAAACCTGTCCCGCCAAGTCCCACAGTTGGCGGTTGCCGGACCGCCCGCACTGCTCGTTGATGAACGCGACATGCGATGGACCGAGCCGCTCGCGTGTCGCCTGCGCCGCGTCGAGGGCCTCCGAGCACTTGCGATACGCGATGCCGATCTGCTGGCTGGCCCCCAGGTGCTCCGGTCCCGATTGCGCCCTTAAGTCAGCGATCGCCCAGGAAGGGATCGCCTCGTGGCGACCCGAGCCGCCGGAGGCGACGACGCCGACCAGCCGGCCGATCTCGTCGACCAGCGCGCCGCCGGAATTGCCAGGCTGGCCATAGGCGTCGTGGTGCACCCGGGCCAACGGCTTGCCCTCCGCCGACCGTAGCAGCATCTGGCCGGGCTTGTAGACGCGCACGGCCTGGCGGCCGACGTCGGCGCCGATGGTGTAGAGGATGGAGTCGGGCCCGGCGACGGCCGTCGTCAGCCGGCTTTTGGCGGCGATCTCGGGCGCACGCAGCAGGATCAAATCGCCGGCGTAGGCCGATGGCACCACGGTCGCCACCAGCTTCTTGCCGTTGGGCAGCATCACCTCGGCGCGCGCGTTGTCAGCGACGGCGTGGCGGTTGGTGACCAGCAGCCCGGGCTCGATTAGCACCGCGCTCGCCAGCGGATCGAAAGACGCGATCGCGAACACGCTTGCGGCGGCGTCGCACACCGGCTGCGGCGCCGCGCACGGCGCGTCGGCCGCCGCCGGCCGGGATGCCGCAACGGCGACCAGCAGCGCGACGACAAACCTGAACCCGGACATGATCAAAGGATACCGTAGCCACGAAGCGCCGCAAGGACCATGAAAATCCCGACGGCACCGACGACGCCGGGGATCATGGCGCGCCGGCACAGCACGAACAACGCGAACCCGCAGCCGAGCGCCACCAGCCGGTCGACCAGCGGCGTGTGCGCCAAGATACCGACCGGCATCAGCATGATGCGCGATATCAGTCCGGCCAGCATCCCGTAGGCGACGCAGGTGAACCACTGCGACAGCCGGCCGTCGGGCTTGATGCGGGCGGCGATGACGACACCGGTCGCCCGCCACACATAGGTGGCGAGGCTTACCATCGCCAGCAATCCCCACAGCGCCAGCTCGTGCGGCTCAGGCATCGGCGCCTCGCAAGCCGCGGTCGAGGTAGAACGCGGCAGTGCCGGCGATGATGCCGCAGAACGGCAATCCCCACTCCGGCGATAGCCAATGGGTAATCGGCCCCAGCACGGTGCCGATGATAAGGGCCAAAACGCCGTTGCGGGCGCGCACGCCGGCAAACAGGAACACGAAGTAGATCGGATTGAGGAAGATCAGGCTGACGGTGACGAAGAACGGCAACTCCCCGGCGAGATGATAGCCGGCCGCGGTGCCGATCACTCCGGCGGCGATGCAGGTTACCGATAACCCGGTGAAGTACGGTCCGCGTTGGTCGATGGGCAACGACGGCCCGTTGCGCAGCGTCACCGCCCAGGTGTTGACCGACATCATGGCGACGAAGACGTAGCGCCACCGCCACGATGCCGGGTCGCCGCGGAACAGCGGCAGTAGCGACAGCGACATCGGGAAAAACCGCAGATTCGCCATGCTCGAGGCGAGCGCGATGGCCAACAGCGGGGCGCCAACGGCGTAAAGTTCGGCCGCCGCCACCTGTCCCGGCAGGCCCCACACGGTAGCGGTCGACGTCACCGCGACGCCGATCGTGAAGCCGCTGTCGCGGGCCAGCGAACCCCAGCCAGTCATGCTGGCGGCGACTACGAACACCGGCAGCCGGAACGCCTCGACGGCACCGCCGAGAAAGGCCCGCCAGCGATCGGCGAAGGCCCCGGGGGAAACGGGGGTGGTCGCCGGGGCGGGGGAGGGACGGTCGGTAATGGCGTATCCTTTCGCGCCGGCGGGAATACCGCCGGAAGCGACATTCTTGTCGAACCGGCGGATAAGCTTTTTAATCCGTCGGCGGCCGTCGCGCCACCCCCGGCGTGGTCTAGGAGACGATATGCCCGTTGAGCCAGAGAACAATGGTCCCGGCCGTGGCCGGACACTGGTCACCGGCGTCATCGGTGTCGACACCCACATCGTCGGCAACCGGATTCTCGGCATGGCGCTCGAGGAGGCCGGCTTCAAGGTGGTCGCCTTGGGGGCGCTGACGCCGGCCGAAGACTTCGTCAAGGCCGCCATCGAGACCGCCGCCGATGGCATCATGGTGTCGTCCCTGTACGGCCAGGGTGAGCTCGACTGCCGCGGCTTCCGCGCGCTGTGCGTCGAGGCCGGACTCGACGATATCCTACTCTACGTCGGTGGCAACCTGGTGGTCGGCAAACAGGACTGGGTCGGCGTCGAGAAGCGCTTCCTGGATATGGGATTCGACCGCGCCTTTCCGCCCGGCACCCGCACCGCCGACGTGATTGCGGCGCTCAGGCGCGACTTTGCCGCCCGCGCCGAGGGTCGGCAAAGGGCGGAGACATGACCGCGGCGGCACTGCTGATCGACTTCGGCTCGACCTTCACCAAGCTGCGCGCCGTCGATCTGGAAGCCGCCCATGTCATCGGCAGCGGCCAGGGCCCATCGACGGTAACGACCGACGTCACGGAGGGATTGCATAAGGCGCTCGGCGATCTGGAGCGCCGCATCGGCTGGCTGCCCGACTTCAAGCATCGCCTGGCCTGCTCGTCGGCCGCCGGCGGCTTGCGCATGGTCACCGTCGGGCTGGTGCCGGAGCTGACCGCCGAGGCTGCCCGCCGCGCCGCCCTCGGCGCCGGCGCCAAGCTGACGGGGACCTTCGCCTACCGGCTGACCGAGGGCGACATGCACCGGATCGAGGGCATCGGGCCCGACATCATCCTACTCGCCGGCGGCACCGACGGCGGCAACCGTGAGGTGATCGTCGAAAATGCCAAACGGCTGGCGGCGAGTTCGCTCGCCTGTCCGGTGGTTGTGGCTGGCAACCGCGACGCCGCCGACGAGGCTGCATCGGCGCTCGCCCGAGCCGGCAAGCCGGTGACAGTCACCGGCAACGTGATGCCGGAATTCGGGCGCCTCGACGTGGAACCGGCGCGCGCCGCCATCCGACAGGTGTTCATCGACCGCATCGTCCACGCCAAGGGCATCGATCGCGCCGCCGCGATGTTTGACGCGGTGCTGATGCCGACGCCGGCGGCGGTGCTGGAAGGCGCGCGGCTGCTTGCCGACGGCGTCAAGGGCAAGCCTGGCCTTGGGCCGCTGGTAGTGGTCGACGTCGGCGGCGCCACTACCGACGTGCACTCGGTCGCGGAAGGCGCACCGACCCGCGAAGGTGTAGTGCCGCACGGCCTGCCAGAACCGGTGGTCAAGCGCACGGTGGAAGGCGATCTCGGCATGCGCATCAACGCCAAGACCATCACCGAAGCGGCGGGACTCGACGCGATCGCCGCTGCCGCCGACCTCGATCAGGCGCATGTCCGGGCGCTGCTCGACA
>Ga0209640_10003645_pt1 | contig 13461 bp, 32 predicted proteins | sample RifCSP10_1_FD_184018 | JGI IMG/M metagenome (GOLD analysis project Ga0209640, IMG submission 184018) | Soil microbial communities from Rifle, Colorado - Rifle CSP2_sed 10_1 (SPAdes) (version 2) | ecosystem: Environmental > Terrestrial > Deep subsurface > Rock core/Sediment | place: Rifle...
GGTTTCGAGCATTTTCATCAGACGCTCGGCGCGTTGGGGATGGGACAAGTAATACGGGGTTTGTCCGGGGTAGGAATTATACTTCAACTCAAACGCCGCTTGTTTGAAATTTCCGCCCTCGATGTTAGCTTTGAATTTCACGAATTTAGCCAGCCGATTTAGCCCGAGGTTAAACGCGAGATCGAGGAGAGCGGAGAAGCGGGCGGGGGAGAGAGATTTCAGGGTTTCTTCTTTATAAAGGGAATTGACGGTTTTAAGCGCTTCGGAGAAGTCATTGGCGAAGAGGTATTCGGCTTCCTCGTGGGTGATTCCACGGCCTTCGAGATTGCGGCCATAGCCGATTGTGAGGATGTCTTTGGTGTCTTTATAAATGGACAGACGGAGGCCCTCGTGATGTTTTATGAGATCTCGGGGGGATGTGAGTTGTTTAGGCATTTTCGTCTTCGGGTAGATATTTTTTCAGAGCCTCCAAGGCGTCTATAAATTCTGACTCAGCTTTGTCATATCGCTCGTATAATTCCTCGGGAACTTCGACTTCGGGGAGGTATGACAGAGACTTGCTGAATTTAAGAAAAAAATACTCGTAGCTTTCAGATTTTCCATAGTTAAGTTTGATGTTTGGCATTTTTATCCTCGATAACTAAACCAACTGTTTATTATAATCATCCTCCAAAGTATCGTTTTCTGAAACTTTCTGCTCTTGAAACGAGTCCAACAAAATTTCCTCCTCCGTCTGAATCCTATCTAAATCATTCAACAACGCCGCGATGGTTTCCAGATGCCGTTGGCGTTGGCGGTGGAGTTTTTGGAGTTCTGTGGAGATTGTCAACATAAATCCCCCGCAAACCTTGCCGCCATTGCTGCGACTTGGAGGGCTTCTTTGCGTAGATGGTCTATAGATCTTTCCTCAGGTTTCTTTTTGATCTCATCCCACAATTCGTCAAGTTCTTCTTTAATGACTGCGTATCCTTCGTGATAGGATCTCATAGGAGGATAATTACTCTTCGCAGATCTCAACTCAATTTGTAAATCCTTCACTTCTGGATCAATAATCATTTCTGCGGGTTTCCATTCGGCGATTATGGGCAAATTTCTCTCTCCTAATCTGAGTCTGGTAGACCAAAAGAATGTCGCCAACCCTCCGTCCCAAAAAAGTCATCTTCTTCTCGTAAATCTAATTCCATTTCAAGAAGATCATAGTGTTCAAAGACAGAAAGAATTTCTTTAGGTGTTGCATGACCAACAGAGGCTTTTCCTCTAATGAAGTTCAATTCATCTTGTGTTAGATATGTCATTTCCCAACCTTCGTCATTTTTAAAATCATCTTCCGTGGGATGTCCATAAAAAATCGATACCCACCGTCGGGGTTTTTTTCTGCTTCTGTATCTGCATCTTTCTCCATTGCCAAACGTATGCCGTTTTTATTTGACGCTACGAGGAATCCTACAGAGTCACAGAGAATCCCGATTGCCGCCTCTGCCCCGTCTCCCTGGTCGCTGTTGAATGAGGCATCGTGCCAACGGATGATGTATATAGAGCCGAGAGAGGGTTTCATGGAGTTATGAAAGGGACAAGAAAACCGACTTTGGTTAGCGTCGCACTCGCCCTCCTGCGGTCCCTTGTCCCTACAACAATCATAGCATGGATATGGAGGGGGGTCTATGTGTGTTTGAGTACGTGGAGGGGGTGGGTGTGATATAAAACACATTGATCGAGTGGGGGAGGGGTGGTAGTATAGGTATAGGAGGGCGGGGCAGAGGCCCTGTATAGGAGAGAAAACTCATGATGACAAAGAAGGATTTTATAGCGTTGGCGGATGCAGTAAGAACTTTACGTCCTGGACCTTTGGTATCCTATAAAAAGGGGCTAGAGGCATTCGATCAATGGCTAAAAACTATTGAAAGTTTAGCTGACTTCTGTACCTCCCAAAACCCCCGTTTCAATCGAGAACGTTGGATTGGGTATATAAACGGGGAGAACGGGCCGAACGGTGGAGCCGTAAAATAACCTCATGCTCTTCGAAGAATTCGAACGCGCAGAAAAATGGAAAAACCGCGAGGAAGAAGAATTCTCCTGCTACACTTGTGGTAAAGAACTGAAACGCCGCAAGTGGCATTTGGATGGGATGTATTTTTGTTCGAGAGAATGTCAGGAGGAAGTTGGGGATGTGTAATTTTTTTGAATTTGTAGAAGGCAAGACGACATATATTATCAACAAAGAACACATAGTTGTTGTGTTTCAATTTGATGATGGACGGCTTGAAGTTCATCTCGACGTAGAAGATCTGGGACCTTTTTACATTCCAGTAGAATCTGCAAAGGCTTTTCAGGAGTGGCTTCTTCTCTAGCTGAGCGTAGCTGGCCCCGAAGGAAAAGGCCAAGCGAAGCGAAAGCGTACTAAATCGTTTCTCTTCTAAGCAGGGGGGAGTGGTACTAATTAGTAGGGGGAGGGGGAGTCCAGTGCAGGTTTGGGAGATTAAAAAGGCTAAGACAAAGAATGGAAGAGTCCAGTTTTCAGTGGTTTGTGGACCCGAGACGGTTTCAGAAAGATGGACTTGGACGGGTAAGAATGATCCAGGGGCGATTTTCCCGCCATTGCAGAAGATTGGTAAGTACTGGCATCCGGTGTTTAAGGTGGGGATTGAGGTACGGAGGAGTTTGTTGAAAGAGTTGCTGAAATATAGAGGAGAGGAGTTTGGAGTGGAGACAGATGTAGAGCCGGTAGAGGTAGACGAAGAATCTCTGCCTCTCGCAGAAAGAAAATCTCAGTCAAAAGACTGGTCGTTGCCGAATTATGTAGAGGAGGGAGAAAATGAAAACACTAGTAATTCCTGACATCCATCATAAGCACAAGGTTGTACAGAGGATTCTGGAGAAAAATCTTGCAGATAAAGTTGTGTTCCTTGGGGATTGGTTTGATGATTGGGATGATACGGCTGAGGACGCCAAAGCAACAGCGGAGTATTTGAAGTCAATTATCGATACCCCAAATTATGTGTTTCTTTTTGGGAACCATGATGTGCCGTATTTCGTCAGGAGTATAGAGACACTGTGCTCGGGGAATACTTTGGCGAAACATCAGGCGATTAATGCGGTGTTGACGCAGGAGGATTGGTGGAAGTTTAGGTTGGTAGAAGTTGTTGATGGTTGGACGTTAAGCCATGCAGGGTTTAGGCATAGAAATCTAATGGTTGCTGATACAGCTTTGATGGATCTTCGTAAAGGGATTATCCATCCTCTATTCCAAGCTGGAGAGTATCGAGGGGGTTTTCTAAAGTTTGGTGGTTGTACTTGGCTGGATTGGAATGGTGAGTTTAAGCCTGTGCCGGGCTTGCCACAAATCGTCGGCCACACACTTGCGCCGGAAGTTCGCCAGAGGGGGGAGAATTATTGCATTGATACAAATTTGAATCATGTTGCTGTGATTGAGAATGGGAAGGTGGAGATTTTACAGGTCTAAAGGGAGAGAAAAATGAAAATCCTGAATCTAAAAAAAGTCAAGGATAGCCCGGAGAAATATGTATTTGCTCTGGAATTGGATATCGCCGGGGTGAAAGTCCCGTCTCATGGGTGGAAGTTTTATCGTGAGAAGAATCGTGTGTACCCACCGAGCACAAAAGACGGCGATAGATTCTTTCAACTCTTTGGGAAGCCCGAGAAAGCTTCGGACGGCAAGGTGTACTTTTCAATACCTTTGCAGGCACTCAAGGAAATTCGCCGTGCAGTGAGGATTGAACTGGGAGATCCTGAGACGCCGAGTTTGGTTCAGTTGATCGATTTCTTTGAATGGGAGCCGGGGAATCGGAGGGTGTTGAAGGTTCAGTACCCGGCGTTTTATACGACGATTGTAGACGGCTGGTTGCAGAAGTATCACGGAGAGCGGTCTGCGATGGTTGGGTTGGCTGAGGGAAGGCTCTGGCCGGATAGTTGGCTGAAAGGGCTGGCAGAGGATGTGAAGAGCGGAAAGAGAACGACGCAGGAGATTGAAGAGGATTTTGATTTGGGAGTTTTGACGGAGGAGGATATGGCAGTGTTTTTGGGGTTTTTGAGGGAGGTATTGGGATGACACAGAAAGAATTTTTTGAGGAATTGGGGAAGATTGATGGTTGGGTGCGGGAGGAATGGGGAGTTCGAAGATCTCTTAAGGTTGGTCATTTCTGCCCAATTACGGCAGTTGTTTATAGAAAAACAAAGAAACGGTTTCCAACGTGTCAGTGGGACGAGGCTGCTAGGATCATAAATCTCCCCAAGGCCACTGCAAGGAAAATCGCTAACGCGGCAGATTTTGAAGGGGATGAAAAGTTAATTAAGAGGGTTCTAAAAACCTGCAAAATCTCAGGAGAAACATGCTCGATTTAAATATCACAAACGTCTCCAGAGTTGTCTCTAAAACAGGAAATCCTTCTGTGAGATTTAAGGTTTCTTTTCTGGAACCGGATCAGCAATTTCCGGTGATTGAGATTGATGGGTTTTTGTACACGACGAAAAGGAATGTAATGGCCCCAAAAGGGCCGGGGTTGAAGCAGTATATTACAGTAAGGCCGGATGTGTTGGAGAGTTTGAAGAAGTTTTTTGATGCTTCACCGGATGCTCAGTTGGCGCTCGGGCCATATGAGGAGGATAGATCGAACAGGGTTATGTTGCAGATTGGGGGGAGGGTTGAGTGAAGGTAACAAGTGATCCCTACAAATCCTCACAAGGCGCGAAGGCGGCTCAGGTTGTGGACCTGATTAAAGCCGGGACTGAGCCGGAGAAAGCCGCCGAAGCCGTGGGAGTCTCCCTAGAGAGTCTTAAAAAGGACAAAGAACTCTCCAAGATCCTCTCTGACACCTTGCGAGAGTGGTACTACGATGATACAATAGCAGAGGCGACGGCGAAGGCGGCGTTATTGAAGCTGGGGTTGCTTTCGGAGGACGAGAAGACACAGGTAGCGGCGTTGGGAGCGTTGTTGAAGTCTACGAAGAAAGAGGTTGTAAAGGGACCATCCACGGCGATTCAGATAAATGTAACGAAGGAAGTTGAGAGGTTTATTGAGGAGGGAGGGGGATAAATGTACGAATGGGGGTGGGAGTATTTTCCTAGGATGGATGTAGATGTAGTGGTCCGAAAGGAGAAAAAGGTGAAAAAGAAACTTTCTGTGAAGTTTCCACAAGAGTTTGGAACAGATACTTTAGAAGATCTTTGGGAAGATGGAGATGCTCTTTTAGCAAAAGATAGAGATGGAGATACTTGTATCTATCTCCAAAGTTTTGGGAAGATTTTTGCGATTTATAATGATGGAAGAATCTCAAATATCCTTTCTGGGAAAAGGTTAGATAGAACTGGAAAGAAATATCGTATCAAGGGAGTCGAAGTTTCTTTGGAGGAGGCTTAAGTGAAAAACTACCAATACATTCCAATCCAACCCACACCTGAGTTAATGGTAGGGCTGTTGTTCAAGTTGCTTTTGGAGAGCGGGCGAAAGATCGACGTGTCCGCTGAGAATCTTCGGGAGATTCTCCAGAAGAATTATAAGGTAAAAATCATGGTTGCAGCGAAAAAGGACGAGAATTTCGATGTGATTTATGACGAAAAGGGCCAGCCGGAGATTGATGAGTCAATGAAAATGGAAGTAAGATTGGTGGAGGAAACGTCGGTTAATGTTCCTGTGGAAAAGAAATTCCCTGGCGTGCCGAGTATTTTAGTGCATTGAGGAGAGAAAATGGAATTCTACTTTCTAAGATTAGTCTTACTTGGAATTTTAGTTGCCTTTTTTGACTGGTTTAGTAGTTTGGCAAGACAATGATTTATGGAAAACATCACAGAATTTATCATTGCCTATGTCTTGCTCTGGCTCTGTGTTTTGGCGCTGCTGTGCTTGGACAATCGGAGGGGGAGATAGATAAGTTGTTTGCAAGGCAACAGGAAGTTGCGAAGGTTTGGAATACATGCTTTGCCGAATTAAACAAGAAGCAACATATATCCCCACACAGTCCTGGATATTGGACGGAGTTTTTGGATTGTTGGGAGGGGTCGGGTATTGAGGAGAAGTGGAGGAAGTTGGAGGAGACGGTGAGGGAAATTTCGTTGGAGCAGAAAAAGGCAAAATGATAAATACCATTTTTAACGAGGATTGTCTCGTTGGAATGCAGAGGCTTGCGAATGACAGTGTAGACATGATTCTTGCCGACCTTCCATATGGTCTTACGCAAAATACCTGGGACTCCCAAATTCCGTTAACCCCTCTTTGGGAGAGTTTTTGGCGTGTTTTGAAGCCAACAGGAGTTATTGCTCTAACTGCGAGTCAGCCATTTACTTCAGTTCTTGTTTCGTCACAAATAGAATTTTTTAGACATGAGTGGATTTGGATAAAAAATCGTGGAAGTAATTTTGCCAATACTGTTAGAGAGCCAATGAAAGAACACGAATCGGTGTTGATCTTCAGTCGTGGTAAGTGGACCTACAACAAGCAAATGCAAGAACGTACGGGGGCGGGGTTGGACCGGGTTAAATACAACGTCGCTTTCAAAAGTGGCTCCAAAAATTATAGACAATTTGAGGAACGAAATGAGAATAAACTACCAGAGCTTCGGGTGCCTTCATCTTGGCAAAAGTTTAATACTGAGGTTGGTCTACACCCAACACAAAAACCCGTTCCGCTGTTTGAGTATCTGATTAAAACCTATACAAATCCTAATGAGGTAGTTCTTGACCCCTGTTTGGGGTCTGGGACAACAGCAATTGCTTGTATGAATCTGGGAAGGAAATATATTGGTTTTGAGATAAACTTAGAATATTTTGTCAAGGCTCAGGAAAGAATTTTGTTGGAGTTGGAGAGGAGAAAGAGATGAAAATTGAAGTATTTAAAGGGGAGCCAAAACATTGGTATGCGGCAGATCTTGCTGACAATGTTGGGGTATTGACTACCTCAGGAGATATTTGGATTCCTGTAGGATCTTGGATTCCTGTAGGATCTTTTGCTGGTCCAACCAACTGGTTAAAAATTTCAGAAAGGCTTACAAACTTTTCTCTTGTTGATATAGGAGGTTATGTGGTTGGGAGTAAATGCCGAATCATTCGTCTGGAGGTAGAAAAACTTTGAACTTCCTAATTGAATTTACAAACCCCCCAAGAATCGCAGACGAACGTGGGACTGTGTTGTACAGAAAAGTCCAAGAATTTAACATGGGCGAAGTAGTGACGACATTCACGGCGGATGGAGGGGTGATATACACAGTCCCAACGAGGAATATTATTTCTATTGAGGTTGTGGAGGATAGAGATAAATCGGAGTTGGGTTGGGTTAAGCCAAAAACAAGAACAGTTCAACAAGAAGACGGGACCTATAAAGAAGAGTTGGTGGAGGAAATGGGTGATAGTCTATAGAGTTGAGCATAAAGAGGACAACGGAGGGCCGTATAGATCTGACAGGTTTTTGGAAAAAATGGAGGATGTACACTCAACGGATAAGAGAGCTTCTCATCCAACCCGAAGTGATGATTTTAGACAACATCTTGAAGATGGTGTCATGACTGCTGAAGAATTTGATACTTGTGTTTGTGGCTTTCTTTCTTTTGCTTTATTTTCTAGGTGGTTTAAAGGTTTTAAAAGAGAGCTAAAACGGGCCGGATTCGTTCTGAGGCTTTTTGAAACTGGTCATGTTTTTGTTGGAGAAAGCGAAAGGCAGATAATGTTCGACCGCGAAAAAGCCAAACTCATAGGAGAGAAAAGTGTCCTTTGTAGAAATTGACTGGACCCCAGTTGAACAATCAATCCTCGATTCCAAACTCCTAATGGACTTCGATCTAGAAGAAATCTTCCAGCGCGTTCAGCAGGTTTTTCGGCGGTATGGAAAGTCGGATTTTGAGTCGCTGAAGATCCAGGGGATTGAGGAGGAATTTCTCTTCCAGCGAGGGAAGGGGTTTATTGACCTGTGGGGGTTTAATCAGAGGGGGATGTTGAAGGTTATTGATTGGAAAACCACTGGGTCTATCAATGAAAACTGGGAATTCCGTGAAAGATATAGCAAACAAGGTTGCTGGTATATTCACGCGCTGAAGTCGATTCATAAGGATATTGATATCTCAAATGGTGTGGAGTTCGAGGCTCGTGGGGTGGTGAGATCGTCTGGGCTTTCAAAGAGTATACAGAAGTTTATTTCTGTAGACGAATTGGAACGTTTTGATATTAACCAAGCCGCGTGGGAAGGCCAGAAGGGGAAGTTGGTTGAGGATATTGGATTTTTCAGTCCTTGGCCGCAGAATTTCCCTGACGGCTGTCAGCCTTTTGGGCCGAATTATCGTTGTGAGTTTTTTGAGCAGTGTATAGAAGGCGATAAGAGACTTTTTACAAATTTGGTGGAGATTAAAGCTCTAAATTCATATAGCTCTGAAAAAGAATTCCGACGTTGCCCTGAGAGGTATAGGAATTTGGTGTTACAGAAGAGTTTGGGAATGCAAAGGGTCGATGGAGATGAAGCAAACTGGGGGAAGGTTTTTCATTTGGGAGTTGCTGAAGTTTGGAGGCAAATGAGAGATGTACAAAATGCCTAGCGGTGGAACGAGCGAGAGATGGATTGTTGGTCTAGTAATCCTATTCTTTTTCTGTATAGGACTTCTTGCAGGACTTTCCCTTAACCATGTAGTCTATGAAGTCCATACCTGTCCATATATTCTAGAAGGGAGGGAGCATTGAGCGCAAGGAAGGGTGAATCGCTGGCGGAACAACTCAGGCGCATGGAAGAGATCGCCGCCGCCCGTGACCGCGTGGTGGAGGCGGCGGTGCGGTATGAGCACAGAACCACAACCGCGAATTGGGACGCTTTGATATTCGCCGTGCGCGAACTCAATGCCCTCACGGCTCAGGCGAAGGAGGGCGGCGATGGCGAGTAAGCGGTACAGGGTGTGGGTGGCGGAAACGGAGGAGCGATGTTCGTCTGTAAAGAGTGCGTGACGGGTTACGAAGGCCCCGCGATAGATTGGGCGGTTGACATGAATCGCTGTTCACTGGGCTGCTGTGAGTTGTGCGAGAGGGGCGGACGGGCGTGTTATGACATTCCCAGCGGCGCAGCTTGGCGTTTAAAGCCCAAGGCCAAGCGGAGGAAGAAGAATGCCTAAACCTACGATGACGCGGGAGAATTTTGTGTCTGCAATGAAAGCCGCTTTGCAAGCCGCACATCGCGGTAAGGATAGAGTATACCTGCTTAAATCTATTGAAGCACGTATTAAATAGTACACTTCGTACTCAACCACACAGACACCACCGGGACCCCATGCTACAATGGGAGTATTGCTAAAGAACACACAGGAGAGCATTTGTCACTTCTCGCAGAAAAACAAGCACAGGCAAAGGCGGCAGCAAAACCAAAACCTAAAACATACTCTGGCAGAGATGTAGTCTCTGCTTTCAAGAAACTCCTCGCTTGGGGGCATTCGGGGGATGGAAAAACATACCTTCTCCTCGGTCCTCTTCTAGCAGGAGAAAAACTCCTCGTTGGCTCAGCAGATTTTGGCGGGCAGGGGTTGACCACACTCGCGGAGGCTTTGAAGGTTTTGAAGAAAGAAGACCTCCTCGATAATATTATTGGCTGTGATTTAGGGAGCTATGAAGATGTCTCCGCCTTCGTCACGAATCCTCAGGAATTCATCACAGATCTTGAGAAATTTTCACCAACTGTTTCTGTCTTGGAAGGATTTTCCGGCTTTCAGATCGATCTTCTTGATGAATATATTCTCTCGTTTGAGTCTAAAGAAATGGATGACAACGAGCTTCGAGAAGAGGGCTTGCTGGCCTCTCGTCAAGACTGGGCAGCAATGAAGCGCGGGACGATGAGGGTCCTGCGGAAGTTTCTCTCGCAGCAGATTGGAGAGAAGAAGCAGCATAAGATCGTCACGGCCTTGGCGGGGAAGCAGGATATTAATGCGCTTACCAAGAGGTCTGAGCAAACGGCGTTGATCCAGGGGTCCGCGAGGGATCTAATCGGCGCTGGGTTTGATTTGGTGGTAAATTGCTTCTCGGAGGAGAAGGATGGGAAGCTACAATATTTCTATAGAAGCGTGGGAGAGAAATCTAAGTATGCGGTGAAGTCACGAGGGATCGCAATGCCTCCAGTGATTCCAGCAGATCCGTTTAGACTTTGGAAGTTGTTGGTGGGAGAAAATAATGTCTGATCTTATTGAAAAGGATATATCAACAGAGGCCTGGCGAGAGTATGATTTTTCTAATCGTGTCTACAAAATTTACGACCCCAAAAAGCTCTTTTATAGAGATGGGGGGTCAACTCACAGGGTTGTAGACAAAGATGGTGAAGTACATTGTGTTCCTGCTCCCGGATATTTTGGATGTGTGCTGCGCTGGAGCACAAAAAATAAAGAAGTTCCAGTAGATTTCTAAAGAGGAGAAAATGCAAACAGTTGAAGTTACGAAATGTCCTCCGGGAATTGCTAAAGGGGCTTACTTTCAAAGGTATATACGACCTGCTCACGGTCTAATTCGATTTGAAGGAAAGCGATATCCACTTAAGTCTATTAGACCTAATATGGGTTGTTCGCTTGAGGATCGAGATTTTTTAGTTAGTCCTGAAAAAGTAGAGAATCGTGAAACAGGCGGCGCAGTCCGCCAAAGACGCTACATAGCTAAGAAAAACAAGGAGAAAAAATGGCATTAGCCCAATTGGAAGTCGAACAACTCCCAACGATTGCTTGTACGGGGGTTGTTAAGAAGATTCACAAACCGGAGCCGAGTAAGACTGAAGGTTCTGCGTATCATGTCGCTCGGATTGATTTTGAGGCTGAGAATGGCCCGGTGTCACAACCATCTACATTCTTAGTATATGATCCAAACTGGTTCGCGTCCAACTTTGATGCAAAGGTGGAGTTGGCTGGTGTGGAGAACAAGGGGAAGCGTTTTCTCTATGGAAAGAATATCATCACCCCCAAGGGATCTCGCGGGCAGTCAGTTCTTGAGGCTCTGTCGAATGGGAGTTTCGAGGAATTGGCTGGGATTATTGATAAGGAACTGGGGGGAGAGTATGACCCCGACAAGTTCCAGGAGATTCTTGCTCAGTTTGAGGGGCAGGAGATTGGGATCGTTCTCAAGCAGCAGCAGGAGAAGACTGATGAGTTGAACGAGAAGGGAAGGAATGTCTACGTGCGGCAGGAGAGATATGGCGTGGATAGGCTTTTCACTGTGACAGATGACTCGATCAAGTCCTTCGAGAAGTCCGCGAAGAAGGCTGCGGAGAGAGCGACGAAGGAAGGGAAGGATGTGCAGTTTAAGGTTGCGTGGGAGGAGGAGGGCTAAAGACGTTGTTCGGTTGGTTTCCTTGGACGGGGGAGTGTTCGACTCCCCCAATTTTTTCTGCTAAAAAACTTGACATCTTTCTGATGAAAAAGAAACCGGAGTTTTGTTATGCAAACTGTAAATATGCGGGAACGGGTATCGGATTCATTCCGGACGAGCCGGGAGGGAATGCTAGAATCGCGGTGCTTGCGGAGGCTCCAGGAGCTAGTGAGACCCTTGATAGCGGCGGGGAAGATGGCTACGGGCGACCCCTTGTTGGTTACACAGGTAGATTCTGGGAGACTAAGGTGCTCCTTCCCCTGGATCTCCGACGAGAAGATATCCTCATTTGTAATACAATCAGATGCAGACCTCCAAGAAATTCTTACCCAACTGGAGAACTACGTAAACAGGCTGAGTCGGCCTGTAGACACTGGGATGGGAAGCTCGATGAATTCAACCCCGACATATTTATTGTGACGTTTCATCCAGCAGCGTGTTTGCCGTTTAGGACACCGCAGTTCTTTCCATTTTTGGTAAGGGCGCATGAATTGGCGAAGAAGTTTATGGAGGAAGGGAGGAGGCCGTTGATATTAATGGGAGATAAGGCTATGAATTTAAAGGCTCCTTGGTTGGAAGGCGGTGTGAAAAGGTGGGAAAGACATTTTTGGGAGGCTAAGTGAGAGAAAACATCCTAGAAAACATCGGTGGTGCAGTTGTCATTGGAGGACTTGCGGCGGGGTATTTGAGGTTTTTCTTTTTCCTGTTGGGGAGGTAGCTTGTACCCACAAATCTCAAGGAACCTAAATGACTTCCAAATCTCAAAAGAACAATCTCATGTCTCGTTGGACTTGGAGTTTAATGGACCTCGGCCTAGTATACTTGGTCTTTCTGCTGGCCTTGGGGCTTGCAGTGTTCCTTGGTCTAGGGCTGCTCTTAACACTGTTGATGATATTCTCAGGCGGGGGTATTCGTTAGTCGGGCACAATCTAATTGACGCGGATATCCCTTTAATTGAAAAAGAACTTGGACGAGAAATCCCCCTATCCCAGCAGGACGACACGATGCTTCTGCATTATCTAAATCATGCTAACTTCTGCTCACTTCCCAAAGCCGGAAAAGATGAAGACGACCAAGATTCAAGACGTGGAATTGGACTTCTGGATCTGTGGAGTATGTCAGCGTTATATACCGATTTCCCTAACTGGAAGCGCTGTAGAGGAGATAAATGTTCTGGTCCCTGCTGGAAGCATGACATTTTTTGGTATAATGGCGTTGACGCCCTTTCTCCTGACATTGTTTTTCCAAAATTGGTGGAGGAAATGGAGAGGAAGGGGATTCCGGGGGAGTTGTATGAAAGAGTAAAATCTCTCACCCGGTTGTGCTATGAAATGCACAAAGCGGGGATTTGTGTGGATATCACTCTAGCAAGGAGATTAGATGCGGAATTCAAAAAAAATAAAGGCAGGCTTTTTCCAAACGAGCTTAGTTTCATCTCCGAGAAAACTGGGAAGAAACTCAAAAACCCTCGGACTTTATGGGCTTCACCTTTCAATCCCAACTCACCAAAACAAATTCTTGACTATTTTTCCAAAGAGAATGTGGTTTTGGAGGATACGTCTAAGGAGTCCTTGGGGAAAGCTCTGGATTACGTTGAGTCTTCCGACGCTGCATATTGGTTGGATAGGCTCTATCAGTACAAAGACGAAGGCAAAGGTCTAAAAGCGTGGTTCGATGACAAATATCTCTCGATTAAAGACGGTCGTTATTATATCTCTCCTCGCTTGCACGTTACGGGGACTTCTACTGGTAGATTCTCTTCTTCGTCGCCTAACATACAGAACATCCCAAAAGCTGGTAAGTTTGGTCAATCGGTACGCAGATGTATTATACCCCGTGACGAGGGATTGATCCTTGCAAAGGCGGATGCGAAGCAGGGGGAGTTGCGGATGTGTTTGTGGTATGCGTCCCAACTTGCTGGCGAACCCATGCCCCAAATCGCCCACGACGCCTTCCAATGGCTCACAGACCAAGACCCAGAACTCTTTGAATACATCGTCACAAAAGGAAATCTCCGTGGAAGAAAACCAAGAGAAGGTGCAAAATCTGTCGGACACGCATTCAACTATTTCGAGGGAGTTAAGCTGTATAAACCGCGTGATCTCCAGTCTTCGAGAATTAGAGGCAATATATCCAAAGGCG